>MDTB01147081.1_pt1 | contig 57464 bp, 52 predicted proteins | sample 811161 | NCBI WGS metagenome assembly MDTB01 (sample SAMN05326650, study PRJNA326480) | marine metagenome | isolation source: seawater | place: Mediterranean Sea | collected 2009 | reverse complement strand
GGCAGGCACATAGTCACGCTCAGCTACTTGGCGCCGATTTGACTGATCTCCAAACTACCAAACGGCGTCTGAGGGAACTGGAGGAACAAAGCAAGTGACCTGAAACCACTACTCCCAAGTTGAACCGAATGCAATTTACCATAAGAACCTGATCGGTATTGCCGAAATTTGCCACGATAAGATACCCTGACAGTAAATAGGTGGGAGCCAAATATGACGATTAAAGAAACTGGGTCGTTAGTCGGAACTGACCCAGAAAGTATTGCGATCAGCGCTCCGGATCGACCGTCTTTACCTCATGGTCTGCTTTCAGAGCAGACTCTTTCGGCGGGTGGTCAGCTCAAGTCACTTCAAGTTGGGGGAGATGATAGGGTTGCTATTGTGCTTCCTAACGGACCCGCGATGGCGAGCGCGTTTGTCTGTTTGTCACCCTGGTGTGCGACTGCGCCGTTAAATCCTGCCTATAAAACAGATGAATACGAGTTTTATCTCAACGATCTGGATGCGAAGATACTTTTGGTCGAAACCGGCTCTACTTCGCCCGCGTTGGATGTTGCCAGCAGACTTGGAATCAAGATCGTCGAGCTTCAGGAAGGAGAGGCTGCTGGTTCGTTCTCTCTTGACGCGGCGGATGGTGAAGCGATGAGTCGTGATGACGACGCGATCGCATTGATATTACACACTTCTGGTACTACATCGCGACCGAAGATGGTTCCTTTATCTCAGGCGAATATTGCGGCTTCGGCGAAGAATATTTCCGCCACACTGTCGCTGACCCCGGATGATATTTGTTTGAATGTCATGCCGCTGTTTCATATACACGGGTTGATGGCACCGGTATTGGCGAGTCTGTCTTCAGGAGCCAGTGTCCATGCCACCCCGGGTTTTGATGCGCTTCGCTTTTTCAACTGGCTGGAAGATGCTAAGCCCAGTTGGTATTCAGCGGTGCCCACCATGCATCAGGCAATTCTGTCACGGGCACCTAGAAATACTGATGTGATCGAAGTGGCATCCTTAAGGTTTATTCGTTCATCTTCCGCGTCGCTACCCCCTCAGGTGATGGCGGCGCTGGAAGAAACTTTTGGTGCGCCGGTGATAGAGGCCTACGCCATGACAGAGGCGGCGCATCAGATGTGTTCGAATCCTCTACCACCCGAGGCACGAAAGCCAGGATGTGTTGGCCCCGCTGCAGGGCCAGAAGTTACTATCATGAATGACGTGGGTGAAGAACTCATCTCTGGTGACGAAGGCGAAATTGTGATTCGTGGCCCGAACGTAACATCCGGCTACCTCGCCAATCCAGAAGCAAACGCAACCGCATTCCATGAGGGCGGCTGGTTTCGTACCGGCGATCAGGGAATTATGGATGAAGATGGTTACGTCAAAGTAACAGGTCGATCAAAAGAAATTATCAATCGGGGCGGTGAGAAGATCGCTCCATTGGAGATTGACGAAGTTATTCTCGACCATGAAGCGGTGGCGCAGGTGTGCAGCTTTGCCGTGCCCCATGACAAACTCGGTGAAGATGTTGGCGCAGCGATTGTGTTGCACGATGGAGCGGAGATTTCCGAAAAGGAAATTAGAGAATTTACGGCGACACGGCTCGCGGATTTTAAAGTGCCAAGGGTCATTGTTTTTGTTGATGAAATACCAAAAGGTGCCACCGGAAAAATACAGCGTATTGGCCTCGCTAAGGCACTTGGACTAGCCCAGTGAAAATCTGCATCTATGGTGCGGGTGCGATAGGGGGTTATATCGCGGTACAGTTGGCCGGGGCTGATCATGAGGTGTCCCTTGTTGCGCGCGGACCTCATCTCGCAGCGATCAAAGATAACGGTCTCACGCTAAAGATCGATGGGCAGGAGAAGATCGAACGGTTCAACGTAACTGACGATCCCGCTACCTTGGGTACCCAGGACTATGTATTGGTTACGCTGAAAGCTCACTCGTTGCCCACGGTAGTTCCTGATCTACAACCATTACTTGGGCCAGAGACATCGGTCGTGAGCGCGGTTAACGGCATTCCCTGGTGGTATTGTCACGGTCTTGATCTTGGTGAGCGTCATATCGAAGCAGTGGATCCAGGTGGCGTTATCTGGAACGGGATAGGCCCCGAGCGGGCGCTGGGCTGTGTGGTTTATCCGTCGGCAGAGATCGAGTCGCCGGGAGTCATCCGCCATATTTCAGACAACAAACTTAGTCTTGGTGAGCCCAGTGGCGAGAAGTCTGAGCGTGCGTCAGCATTTGCAGCGATTCTGATGGAAGGTGGATTCAAGGCGCCGGTACGACCAAGATTGCGGGATGAGATCTGGATCAAGCTCTGGGGTAACCTATCGTTCAATCCGCTTAGCGTACTGACCGGCGCGAACCTGTGTACCCTGGCGACCGAACCGGGCACAAGAGCAGTGGCCCGACAGATGATGCTGGAAGCCCAGGCTATTGGTGAAGCGCTTGGTGTCCGGTTTGTAGTTGATGTGGATAAGCGCATTGATGGGGCAGCATCGGTTGGTGCACACCGAACGTCCATGCTGCAGGACTTTGAACTGGGGCGACCACTTGAAACTGGTGCGCTGGTCGAAGCTGTGCAGGAACTGGGACGAATAACGCAGTTTCCAACGTCAACAATTGATATGATTTACTCGCTGCTAACTCAGCGAATTGCCATCCGCGACTCTCGCAGTGCATAGCTCAAAACTAACGACTTACATTACAAGGAAACAACGTGGATTCAACCGAACACCTGCTGGACCCTGAATTATTGCCCATGCTTGAATGGAAGATGGACCTCACCCTGTCGGATGAAACCATGGTCAAGGTAAGAAAAAGCCCCTGGCCAACTCCACCCCTGGGCGATCCGGATAGTCGTGGCGTATCTCGGGAAGAAATATTGGTCCAAAACCAGATGGCGGGTGCTGATGAGCCTGATGTGCGCTGTCTGTTGTATAAACCTCTGGAAGAAGCCGATGTCCTTCGACCCGGATACCTGCATATGCATGGGGGCGGATATTTGTTCGGCGAACCGGAGGGATCGGACGCCACGAACCTCAAGATCTGTGCCGAGCTCGGCGCTGTAGTTGTTTCGGTAGATTATCGACTTGCTCCTGAGCATTCAGGTCTGGGGCCGCTGAATGACTGCTACGCGGCGCTGGGCTGGTTGCACAATAACGCGGATGAGTTGAATGTTGACGTTAATCGAATCGGCATCGGTGGTGAAAGTGCAGGAGGCGGTATGGCGGCCGCGCTGGGTCTCAAAGCCCGGGATGAAAACGAATATGCGGTTTGTCATCAGCATCTTACCTATCCCATGCTGGATGACCGAACCGGCAGCGACCAGAATCCGGGAGATCCGCTCGTTGGGGAATTTATCTGGACGCGCCCGCACAATCAGTATGCCTGGGGCGCCTATCTTGGTGATACACCACCGGCTGCGCCGCAAGTACCCGCGCGCGCTGAGTCTCTTGAAGGTTTGCCCCCTACTTGGATGCATACAGTAGCGCTGGATCTTTTTCGGGATGAGAATATCGAGTACGCGAAACGACTAATGGCGGCGAGCGTCCCGACTGATCTTTCTGTTTATCCCGGTGCATGTCATGGATACCAGGGGGTGGTCAAAGCCGCAGTCAGTAAACGGTACACCAGGGACTTTATGGAGGCGCTCGCGAAAGGCCTGGGTGTTATCAACCGGTAAGAATCCCGATCGCCTGTTCACAGGCTGCTGCTGCGCGCTCGCTAATCTCATCTTCGGTAAGACTTCCTAACGGATGATCGAGAATAACGAACGGATAGTCAGGGATACCCAGCATCCTGGCGATATTCTTTGACGTAACCTCGAACGGTGCTGTGCACAGTACTACTGCGCGTTTGCCCAGCTGCTCGAAAGTAATGCCGTCGTGCACACTGCACGTTGAGCAGCTCCCTCAGTCGCCCGAAGCAGTAATTAGGTAGTCACACTCAGGGGAGAGATTGGTTAGCAGCTCTGTCGGTGCCGGTGCGCCCGCGTTATTCTTTGTCTCCATTGGCAAGATCTTGCCGCCGAATTTTGATTGCAAGAGCTTCGCCGTCTGACTTAACAGTAGATCGCCCCTGGCCTTCTTGTTCCATAGTAGCCCGATAGTTAGTCCCTCAAGACTGACGAGCGCAGGGGCTCTTGTGGCTTCTTTTTCTTTTGCCGGAATTGTGGGGTCGACCAGTTTCATAGTGCTAGTTCTATCTCAGGTTAACAGTCAATGCAAACGCCAATTGACTGGGACTGCATAATGGAACCCCTTCCACGACTCCACGAGGGGATGAATGCAGAGTGACCTCCGGCGTCCCCACCGCCGACAGTGATCAGAATGTCATCGGCGACAAGGCCCCGATGACAGTCTTCTCTATCTTGGTGTTGGTAGTCAGCGAAGTACTTGCCGATTTTCTCCAGGACTTTACGTGGCCGCTTCGCTTGTTCGAACAGGTATTCTCTGACGTCACTCTTGGTCCACCCGGTGCCCGCAACAATGTTGACGTGCTCCGGAGAAAAAACGATCACTGTCTGGCCGGGGCTGATACATCCATAGTTAGCCATGGCATCAGCCATGGTGTCGAGAATGGCTTCCGGTGTATTACCGCCATGATTTTCAACGTTACAGAATCCGGCACCGGCAAATACAGTGACTGAACTCACGCCATCGGGATATCCGAGTTCTTCACACAGTGGTTGCCACGGGTTTCTGTCCGCACGTTCTGCAATACAAAAACTGTATTTCCCCGGATTCCCCTGCGTAGACTTGTCAGAAATACCAGGAGTGATTTTGAAAACGTTCATCAGCGTCAGCCTGATAGATCTACCGATAGTTGCATTGGCGCGGTTGCCTGGACCAAACAGATTGACGCCCGAATTCATGGCAATCTCGTCAACTATGGGTCCGCTAACAACCAACAGGTGCCCTGAGCCACCAGTACTTACTGTAGAGCCGTGAAAGTTAAATGGCTCGCGGTCCATTGCTTCAAACGCGGCGACGACAACAGGAAAGTATTCCGGCAGACAACCCGCCATCACGGCGTTTACCGCAGCAGAGTGTAAGGTCAGTTCAAGCCCGGTCGCTGGATGATGTGCAATAACCGTCTCGGGAGGGCGTCCCTCCATTGCCAGCATAGCGGTGACACGACCTTCTTCAGGTGGAACGACCGGTAAGCCATCGGTCCAGCCCTGGTCATAACAGTAATCGATTACTTCAAGCAGATCGTCGGGTGCTTCGTGGATCGCTGGTGCTTCTGGCATGGGCTGACCTCTGCGGAGTTCGTAAATGAATAAACCATGTTTTCCCGGTTTCTTCAATACACAGGCAAGGCACACGACACGTTTGAGGGTACATGTTAACTCTTGTAGTTGACCTTGAAGGCTTCCTGATAAGTGTCTCGTTGCCGGATTCCTGCCGCGTAGCTTTGCACTGCGTCGGATAGCAGCATGTTAAGAATTCTGGCCCAGTCTAGGATCGAGATAAGCAGGATATCTAACTCAGTAAAACTGTCAGGTAAAAGAAACTTCCGTCCATCGAGTAGTGCGTTGTCAAGGGCATTAATCTGCCGATAAAAATACTCGCGCGCGGCCACGACAGCGGCTTCTGCTTCACCATAGATTTCCGGAAGGCCTTCATGCCGGCGTAGCACATAGAGAGCAGTTGCATCGAGCTCGGTCATCATGAAGAAAGCCCACTGGTCAATAAATGCTTGGTCGCTCGCTGACCGGGATTGCAAACCTCGGATCATCACGTAGCGGGCGATAGCTGCACTTTCACTGAGGGTGAGATCGTCTATCTGCAATACCGGAATCTTGCCGCTGATCGATACTGCCCGGAAATCCTCGCGATCCTGGCTGTTGGTTCGGGTGCGGATTGGTATTGTTTCGTAGGAAACACCTCTTTCGATGAGGGCAAAATGGGCGCGGAACGTTCGCGTCGTGCCGATACCCCATAGTATGGTTGAACCTTCAGACATGTGGACTTCCTCTTTGCGTCTTTAAATTCTGACGACAATTTTGGACGCGCGCAAATGGTAAACCTCTTACCCATTACCCCCAAGGAGATAACTTGGGACGACTTCTTTGATCAGGATTCTGCATTTGGAGAGGACTTCCTACCTCGGTGAGAAGAGGATCTAAGGCGTGGAGAGTTTAATCTAGCTTAAGCCCCGAGTTTTTCAGCAAGGTCGATAAAGTCATCAGCAACGACGTCGAAATCTCCTTCAGACACTTTTTCAGACTTATGATCTGGACCACCTTCCAGCGGCCGCGAGACATAGCCCGTTTTGAGACCGCTGTCTGCGGCGGCTCGTAAGTCGCCAGGATGCGCGGCGACCATCATTACTTCTGATGGAGAAAGCCCTAAAAGCTCTGCTGAACCAAGGTAAGTTTCAGGGTCCGGTTTGTAGTGACCGAATGACTCCGCGGAAAAGATGACGTCCCAGGGCAGGCCGCCGTACTTGGCCATGTTGACTAGCAGAGATACGTTCCCATTGGATAATGTCGCCATCACGAACTGCTGTTTGAGACGGGTTAGTCCTGCAACTGAATCGGACCAGGGCGTTAACCGATGCCACACCTTGTTGAATTCGACCAGTTCGTCCTCGGACATATCACCCAGACCAAACTGTGGAACCAGGTCATCGAGAATCATGCGATGCAGATCGTCTATCTTTGTCCAGGGGAGCTCCCCTGTTCGAACTCTATGCATGGCAGGCGCATATCCAGCGCGCCAGCGATCGGCGAATTCCGCCCAGTCCACTTTATAACCAAAACGGTCAGTGAACTGCTGACCCTCTCTTATTATCGAAGAGCGCCAGTCTACGACGGTACCGAAAACGTCAAAAGTAAGTGCTTTTATATCCATGCGACGAGTCTCGCATCTCCAGCGTAACTCAGCAACGGTACTTGATCTCTGTCAAAGCTGACCTTTTCTTAACGCCCTAGAATGATTCAATACCTTGGGTGCGCAGGACGCATGAATATGAATGCCTACCGACCACTGCTTTTATTAGTATCTTTGATTTGCAGCGTGATATTGCTCAGTTCCTGCAATGGATTTGCCGGCGCTATGCGTAAAGTGACCTATCCACCGGACTTTCTCTACATAAGCGAGGTGCAGCTGCGTTCAAAAATTTATCAGCTTGCCGCCCAGCTAAGTGTTCTGGAAACAACACTCGCGGGTGATGATAGCGGGGCTGTGAATCAACAACAGAAGACACTGGATATATTGGGTGAAATCGAAAGGATTGGTGGTGAATTGAAAGCCACTGAATCCGGATCCAATCATCCCTTTCTTGAAGACTATATGGGTGATTTTGTCAGTACCGTAACCCGTGCGCGCATTGCTGCATCGCTTACCCCGCCACGTTACTACTTATCCGGGCGGGTATCTGGTGCCTGTACCAACTCTCATGAGGTGAATCGCCGCAACGACTAACCAAAGTACACTCCGCCATCGGTATTGCGGAGTTTGTCTCTGGCAATCACCATGCGATGTACCTCCGACGGACCCTCGCCGATTCGTTTGACCCTGAGTTCCCGATACCAGCGTTCAAGGGGCATCTCCTGGGCGACCCCCATGCCGCCGAACATCTGAATTGCCCGGTCAACGACTCTACCGGCAGTTTCTGTACCGTATAGCTTGCAGATGGAAGCATCTACCTTGCCGGGTTCGCCTGCATCAATCCGTGCCGCGGCTTCGTAAACAAGCAGTCGGGCAGCTTTTAACTCCACTTCGGAATCTGCGATCATCCACTGGATCGCCTGTTTATCCATTAGCATGCCGTCTCTGGTCGGCCGCTGTTTCACCCAGCCGCAGGCCATATCGAGAGCCTCCTGCGCGATGCCGATGCATCCCGCTGCGTAGGGTACCCGCGCATTGACCAGCCAATTTTGTGCGACCCCGAATCCGTGTCCAACCCCACCAAGTACGTTTTCTTCAGGAACCTCGCAGTCTTCAAGAACAATCTCCCAGGGGGAGAGGGCACGGATGACTTTGATTTCGTTGAAGGTAATTCCCGGGAAGTCCGGCTCAACGATAAACGCCGTAATCTGTGGTGGATGCCCCTCTTCTCCGTCGTTGGTTCTCGCAAAGATGATGCCATAGGTTGCCAGGCCCGCCCCGGTAATCCACATCTTTCGTCCATTGAGGTACCACTTGTCGCCGCGTTTTTCGGCACGGGTAGTGATGTTGTTGCGAGGGTCTGACCCCCCTGTGGGTTCAGTAATAGCGACAAACATATTAGCGTTACCTTCCACGCAGGGTACGCCATATTTCTCTTTTTGCGCGGCGGTGCCACCCCAGATGACGTTTGGTGGTCCACCCTTAAATGCATTCAGTGCCGGTGCATAACCGCCAAGGCGACATTTCGCAGATTCCTCGGCGACGATAATCTGCGTCAGGGCGCTTGCAGGATTGCCACCATATTCATCTGGAACCGCCATTCGGGTGAGACCCATGTCTTGGGCGATCGCGCGGAGGTGTTCAAGATCTTCAGGTGAGCACCCGGTGGCATCATGAGGCAATTTGTCCTCGATGGGTTTGACTTCCTCCCGCATGAACCGACGAATCTGATCACGCAGTAGTATGAGTTCTTCCGGCAAGATGAATCCGTAATGATTAGGGTCCGTCATGTCGCGCTCCAGTTCACCACGTTTTTTCATCATACCACGAACAATGATCAGGTGGAGCTAGACCTCGGAGGAGCGCTAGTGGTAATTTTCTATCTCTTGCTACTATTGAATACGTTTATCCGGACGGCATTGATGGCAGAGCTAAAGACCAAGCAAAACAACGCGTCAGTCACGTCATTCGTGAAGGCAGTGGAGAACGATCAGCGCAGGGCGGATGCGAAGGAATTGCTCAGACTGTTCAGAGAAGTTACGGGCCATCGGCCCAAAATGTAGGGCGACTCGATTATTGGCTATGGTAGTTATCACTACAAATCTCCGCGTAGTTCCCAGGAGGGAGACTGGCCACTTACTCGGTTTTCTCCTCGTAAAAGAAACATGACCATCTATATCATGCCGGGCTTCAAGGATAAAAAGGTTCAGGCGTGGTTGAAGGATCTTGGCAAGCACAAGACTTCGGTCAGTTGTCTATATATCAATAAGCTCTCGGACGTTGACCCTGGAATGCTGAAAAAATCGTAAACTTCGGCTTCAAAGAAATGAAGAAACGGCCTAATGGTGGCTACGGATAACCAGTTATACTTCTGCATGAACTGAAAGGTGATGGCTGATTTAACACTATGAAATCTCAACAGGGAATCAAACTTACTGATGATCAGATGCGCAGATTTATCTGCGATGGTGTGCTGGTGCTTGATAGTGACGTTTCAGAGAGTATTCATCAGACAATCTATGAAAAGATTCAATGGAACAATAATCGTGAATTCAACATGGGTAACAATGTTTTGCCAAGGATTCCCGAGTTGCAGAAGGTCCTGGATTCACCCGTAATCCATGGTGGCCTCCAGAGTGTCCTGGGCGATGACTATATTCTTCATCCCCACCGGTTTATGCACGCCAGTGAGCCGCTGGATGAAGACATGCGGGATATGGAACTGACAGGGCATGAGAATCAGCCGCCGATGGGCAAGGGTTCTTCAGGGGGTAGTGGCTGGCACCAGGACTCGCAAAGCCCATTATCCAGGGCGCGATACCATGTGCCGCGGTTAGCGATGATTCTTTACTTTCCGCAGGATACACCGATCGAACGTGGTCCGACCCGGGTGATCCCCGGAACGCATCTACAGGCAGGTTTGCAGGAGAGCAATTTTCCGTTCGCGTTTGTGTGCGACTACGTCAAAGCGGGTACCTGTTTCCTGATTGCTTTTGATATTGCGCACGCGGCTTTCCCGAATAGAACAGACATGAGCCGCTATATGTTCAAGTTTGTTTTTATGCGAACCAGTCATCCCACGGCGCCCAGTTGGGATGGTGGGACCGAAACATGGAAGACGCCAGAGACGCGACTGGGTCAATACGAACACACCAAAGCCTGGTCTTATATCTGGGATTGGATGCGGGGTGCGCGGCGGGAGTTCGTAGATAGCGACAGCGATACGGATAAGCTGATTAGCCACCTCAATGGCGGGGACCCGGAGACGGGCCTCAATGCGATTTATGAACTGGCGAGTATGGGTCCGCGGGCGGTCGATCCTCTGACTCAGAATTTGTTGGTTCATACAGATCGACCGCTGGAGCGTTATAAAAAAGATACCAGGAAAAGAGCGTCTGATGAGGTGCGTCCGCGTGAATGGAACGAAGGTGCATTTGCCCTTCAGGATGAAGCGTACGCGTTGGGCGCTATCGGTGTACCCGCAATTGATGCGCTTGTCACCTTACTGCAACACGAAGACCCGTGGATCAAGGTCAATGCTGCATTTGCTTTGGGGGAAGTGGGACCCTGTGCAGGGGTGGCAATGTCCGCCCTGGCCGGGCAATTGAAGGATGAGCACCATCAGGTAGTTCGCGCCGTACTCGATGCCATTGGTTGTATTGGCGTAGATGCCAGCATTGCGCTACCGGCTATTCGACGGTTGTTATTGGAGGACAATCCGGCCTGGCAGGAGAAATTGATGCGTGGATGGACTGGCGAGAGTCAGGTTCGCTTCAATGCGATGTGCGCGCTCCTGAACTCCGACATTCCTGTTACTGATATCGAAGATCTTCTGGTTGGTACATTTCGTGACCCCAACGGTTACGTGCCGGCCCTGGCACTCGAAGCACTTACCCGGCACGGTAGTCCGCAAGGCTTACGATCTGCCCTGACGTTTCTAAAGACACATCGCTGGGATGATTCGCTCGCAAACGAGCAACGAGTTTACTAGGGCTGAAAGAACGCCATTAGAAACAGATAATTTGCGATGGCGAAAACTGCAAAGAACACATAGGTTGATACTTGGTCTACCAAACCTTCATCGATGTTGATTGGCAATACCTTGTCGAGCATGTATTTGACGTAAATGTTCGCTGACGGTCGTACGCCGAGTTTGTCTTTGATTCTCCAGTGCACATCGGTCATCAGGCAATAGCCGAATCCATAGATGAGCCCCAGCCCAAACCACGACAGGAAGACTAACCAGACAAGCACGAAGTGCGGTAGTTGTGTTTCGTAAAAGGCCCAACCTACCAGTAAGAAAAAGATGGCTGACAGGTGGATTATGTGCATAAATAAATCCAGAAATTGCCACAATGACTTCAACATTTGTTAATTCCTGAGTCAGGGCCACCGATCGGAAATCAGAACCCAGAACGACCAGTTTGGATTGTCATTGTCGAAGGTCTCTCGGTACTTGTCTACGGTATTATTCTCACGGCGCCTACTGCTCAGCGCTTCTGCATCACCTGTGGTTGGATGAATTGTTTCTTCGATGACTTGCTGGCACGGTTTGCCAATGAGTGAGCGACTGCGTATTGGTGAGGGCCAGGTCAGTGGGTATCTGTCTATTAGCCTGGGACTGATCTCATTAGGCGGCGTAATCTGTTTCCATTTTCCAGAGTACTTCACCACTGCAGAATTCAGATCCCTGTACCCGACTGAAATGCTGCGATGGCTTTTGTTGCTGTGTTTGATACTGGCGTTTGGCTTTGCTCTTTTAAGTTTCCTCCTCGGTACTTCCTCTAAACTTGCGTTCACGGGTGTGATGATTACGGCTCTCGCCGTGGTCTTGGGAGGACACACTGTCGAGATCGATGAATTCGAACAGAGTCTCTACTCTATCAGTCTCGACTGGTTGCTGATTGATATTGTTGTCCTGTCAGCGATATTTGTTCCCATAGAGTTGTTCCTGCCGAAACGGGAGTCGCAAACCAAATTCCATGAGGAATGGCGGACCGATCTTGTATATTTCGCGATTAGTCACCTCTTAGTGCAACTAACCGCGGTTATCATCAAGACGCCTGCGGAGTTTATTTTTCGTGACTGGGGCCTGAATGATGTTCAGTCTGTGGTGTCAGGTTGGCCGTTTCTGATCCAGGTGTTTGTGGCAATACTGGTCGCTGACTTGTGCCAATACACGATCCACAGGGCCTTTCACCGATTGCCGTACCTTTGGCGCGTTCACTCGGTACACCATTCTATTTGGGCCGTGGACTGGATCGCAGGTTCCAGGCTACATCTGGTAGATATCCTGATTACCCGCTCGCTATCCTACATTCCTCTCTATGCTTTGGGATTCTCCATGGCGGCTTTCTACACCTATGTTGCGATTGTCTCGATCCAGGCAGTCGCTGCACATGCCAATACCAGGCTACCGTTTGGGTATCTCAAATACCTTCTGGTCACGCCCCAGTATCACCACTGGCATCACACGGAAGATCCGAAATTCTATGATCGGAACTTTGCAATCCATCTGCCTCTGGTCGATAAGCTTTTTGGAACCTATTACTTGCCCGGCGATCAATGGCCAGACAGTTTCGGGCTGGCGACGACACAGTTTCCAAAGGGATATCTTAGACAGTTGGTTTATCCGTTCTTTACTGATCCAACTATGGATGTAGCAGAACCGTCTCGGCGCTGACGTTGGGTTTCTCACTTGTTCAATATAGACAGGTAAGTTGTGTTTAGTACACTGAGGACAGAAATGGGAGGCATGTATGAAAGTAGCACTCAGTGGCGCCGGTTACGTTGTCATAACTTTTGTATCGCAAGGATACACTCGATTGAAGAATTTCACTCTTGGCAAAGAAGCCTCGTTATAGCAGTCAAGAATTGATGGCCCACTGGGTTGGCTGCACTGCGTTACTAGTTGTTCTGGTTGCTCCAATCAATATGGCACTTGGGATACACATGTTTCTCAAGGACTCGGTGCTCGAAGTTTTCATTGCTGTTTCCGTTGTACTTTTCTTTTTCTTTAGCCGCCAGGTACGTTATCGAACTGATGCGCTGGCGATTGCACTGATTGCAACGATGACGTGGGGTGTCATCAGCGTCATATGGAGCACGAACCCGGATTACAGTGTTGTACGTCTGCTGCACTGGGTCGCTGCAGGCGCGGTGGCAGGTGCTGCACTGCAACTTCAGCAGCAGCGTGATCGCTTCGTTGTGCTAAGGTATTTGTTTGCATCCGGGTGTTTTGTGGCGGTGCTCGGTATGATGCAACACCTGGGAGGGTTCGATGCAATCGCTCAGACGAAACCGCCGGCCGCGACCTTCGCTAATCGCAATATGGCGATGCACATTATCGTGGTCAGCTGGTGGTTAGGACCGCTACTGATGATCCTAGATCAGGGCGGTTGGCGTCATCGTCTATGGCAATACATATATAGCGTGGGGGCAGCATTGATGCTCGCCTTTGCAACCTATACGGAAACTCGAGCCGCGCTGGTGGCGATAGGTATACAAAGTGTGTTGCTTGCTTCGTACTTTCTGATTACCAAAATCAGAGGTGTTTGGATCCCGGAGGCAGGAAACATTAGTCGACGAGCGTTAGCAGTCGGCGTGCTGGTGCTTATTTTGTTTACCAATATAGGCTCGGGTGGGTTTGATCCTATATGGACCAAAGATGTGAACCTTACCCAGCTTGCTGACCCGATTGAAGATGAAACTGGCTATGAGCGATTGGTTTTCTGGGGAAGCACGCTCGACATTATCAGGGATCACAGCATTCCCGGCGTGGGTCTTGGCGCCTTTGAATAGGTTTATCCTGCTTATTCGCACGGTAACGCCATTACACTGGTGCGAGCGCATAATGATTTTCTGCAAACGATTGCTGAACTTGGCCTTGTCGGTGGGATGCTGATTGCGGCGGTATTGGGCATGCTCATCTGGCGCGAAATTTCGCTAATGTTCATGGCGAGACAGGGTGATTTTTTATCGGTGTCGATGCTCGTTTTGCTTGGGGGAATCGCGGTCAATGCGGTATTCAGCTTTCCACTGCAGCTTATTGCGCCACTGGTTTTCATCGCCATATACCTCGGTTTGCTAATTGGCCTGGACGATACGGCGGTGGTTAAAGTCAAAAGACTGCCAGTGATATTGCTGGTCACTCCTTTAACACTGGCGGTCATCTACTTGAATTTTGACTCGAGCAAAACGCTTGAGCGTCTTGATCGAAGCGCTGCAACGACATCATGGCAGCAACCGGCAGAATTCAATACGCTGCTGCAGCATCCGATGTTTGCGCATCTGACTCGCATTCTGGCCCAACGATATCAGACGGCCGCACCGCAATGGGCAGAAAATATCGCGCGTGGTTTCTACTCCCTCAATGGCGATGATGTGGTTATCAACAATACACTCGCGCTCGCGTTGGTGTTTCAAAAACAGCATGAGGAAGCGGAAGAGATAATCGCTCATACCCTGGGTATGGAACCCAAAGGCTATTATCGAAGCTATGAGAATGAAATTATCATGGCAACCAATGTGATGGATCGCGCCCGGTTGAGCGAGATTCTTGAACAGCTGGATAGTGAGCCAAGGCATCTCTTAACCATGCAACAAAATACATTGGTACAGATGGCCAAGACCGCATCTAATCTGGGAGATCTGGCTCGCGCCGAGAAGCTGCTGAGAGAGAATCTCGCACTGCATCCCAGGGACTTTGAAACTCACCGCACTTTTTTGTTATTGCTGACTCGATCGAAACGGGTGGGAGAGGCAGAAGCGCATCGAAGTCAATTGTCATCCTATGGATTATCTGAGGGAAAAATAGCCAGGTTGGGTGCTCAATAGTGATCCCGCAGGAGTTAGACCCGTATGGTATTGTGGGATTAACGAAGAAAAACGGGGCATAGGTATGGACTTCGGGTTATCCGCAGGGGGAATCAGTCAGCTGGATCATGTTGTCGAGGCAGAATCCCTGGGTTATGACTTTTGCTGGGTCGGTGATTCGCCCATGTTGTTCTCGAACCCGTGGCCAACACTTGCCATGCTGGCCCAGAAGACTCATCGCATAAGAATTGGTACCGGCGTCGCCGTGGCGGGCGTCCGAAGTGCACCGGATGCGGCGAACGCCATTGCCACGATTAATCAGCTTGCCCCGGGTCGGGTGTTTTTTGGTATTGGTACCGGTAACACAGCCATGCGTACACTTGGCCGTCCGCCAATGCGCGTGAAACCTTTTGGCGAATATCTCCGGCTGGTGAGGGGGCTTCTGCATGGTGAGGAGGTAACCTATGGCGATGAGGATGAGGCCGCAGCGATTCGATTTCAATGGGCTGGTAAAGGGCACTACGACATAAGCGAGCCTATCCCCATTCACGTCGGTGGTTTTGGGCCGCGTGCCCAGGCGCTGGCGGGTGAGTTTGGCGATGGTCTGATTACCGGTATTCCCAGGGGCGGAACTGTGACCCAGGCCCTTGCCAATGTAAAACGCGGCGCGGATCGGGCAGGTCGTTCAGTCGATGATTTCTATACCAGTGCGCTCGTAAATCTGATGATGCTTGAGCCAGGAGAAAAGCTGGATTCCGAGCGGGTTATCAAGGAATGCGGGCCATCCATTATGGCGAATGTTCACTACCTGGTGGATGCCGTCCGAGATGCAGGCATTGAAGTGCCAGACTACATACTCCCGATCTGGGATGACTATTTAAAGTTCCATGAGTCACGTGAAGCCAAGCATCGCCACCAGCAGTTGCACCAGAGTCATTACAGCTACATCGATGATGATGAATCGCGCTTTATGACACCGGAATTGGTCAAGGTATTCTGTATTGTCGGCGAGCCAGATGACATCATTGAGCAGCTACTGGCGCTGGAGGAAGAAGGGCTGAATGCGATCAGTTTCATTCCTCCAGGCAAAAGAACCGGGGAAGTGCATCACGCCTTTGCGAGAAACGTTATCGCCAGGATGCGTGGCTAGCAGCTACTAAAGATCCGCTAGCTGAACAGTTTTACCTGTGGCTGCCGCTTCGTAGATACCGAGGATAAGCTTCATTGAACCCAGTATCGCCTTGCCACTACTGATGGGCTCTGCGCCTGTCTGGCAACACTCTGCAAAGTGCAGAATCTCGTTGGTAAAGCAATTATCACTGGGCAATCCGTGATTGCCGCCGTCAAGTTGCTTAAAGTGACCCATGATATCTTCCAGGCCTTTCATTTCCCGGCTCGGGCTCCCATCGCGTCTATTGATGGGCGCAGTCTCTGGCGTGTCTCGTGTTGGTGAGGATACGACCACAGGACCAAAATGATCACCTTTATATATAGGCAGAGTAGGTAGCGAATACAAAGCGCCTTCGCTGCCGTATAGCGTATATCCTTGTGATACGGGTGACCGGGGAGCGTTCCAAAGGCACATCACCGTTCCCACCGCACCGTTTTCAAATTCCAGCGTAGCGCACAACATATCCTCGGCGTCGTTCAGAAGTCGTTCGGAGGTCGACTTCTTAACGCCGGTGACACTCTTAACTTCTCCCACCAGGTATCTCACGATATCCGTTTCGTGAATCGTGTTAGTCATGCCGATGCCGCCGCCGGCTTTGCCATCAAGCATCCAGTGGCCTTCTCTTAAACTGCCAACCGCGTTCATATTGATGTCGATCTTCGCGGCATTGATGGTGCCGAGTTCACCCTCCGCCAGCAGTTTTTTCACTGCCTCTGTCGTTGGAGAGAATCGCAGCATATGAGCAATCATCAGGGTCACACCGGCCTTGTCGGTTTCCTCGATCATTTTGAGGCACTCATTCATGTCATTTCCCATAGGTTTTTCGACCAATGAGTGTTTGCCGGCTTTGGCTGCTGCAATGACGATCGGTGCGTGGGTGTCGTGCCCCGTGCAAATGTCCACAGCGTCAATATCTGCTTTGTTCAGCATCGTCTCGTAGTCGAGATAAATATCATCGACCCCAGCTTCTGCAGCGCGTTCTTTTGCGGCGTCTTCAAAAATGTCACAGACCGCGGTGAGTTTTACTTTGTCCGGAAAGTCTTTGAATACAGGTAGATGTGATCGGGATATTCCCCCTGTGCCAATAAGTCCGATCTTGAGTGGTTCTGCCATTTCTTGCTCCTTTTCCTAGCTTTAGTGTTTCAATATAACCCGAACATCAAATGAAAAGCTTTATTCGAGTCTCTAATCGATTAGTTCAATACGTGCGGCCTTCTCTTCGTCGTACCACCAGGCGGCAGGGAAGCTGGTTCGAATCTCGGCGTCGAACGGTGGTCGGCCGAATTTGTCCCAGTAGACGACGCTGGGTCCCTCTACTGCCCTTAGCGGGATAATGCCAAAGTTCCACATAAGAACTCGGTCCAGCGCTCTTCCTGATGCAATCAACTCCTCTCTCGAGCGCGCACCCATTAGGCGAATTACCATTTCATCAGCTGCCGCGCTTTCGATGCCGGTTAGATTTCTTGTATTCGACAATTGAGCGTTCTTTGAATCCCAGTAGGAGACAATTTCCACGCCAGGGGGCTGGGCGACGCCGAGCTGTCCAAAGCGGATGTCGAAATCGAAGCTCCGCATCAGGTTAACGAACTGTGCCGATTCCACCAGGCGTATTTGTGGCACGAACCCAAGTCGGCGCAGTTCATCGATATAGGGAAGGATCGTACGCTTTTGACCGGCAGTCTGGATAACGAACGATAATGTCAGCTGTTCTCCGTCTGCGTTGGTGAGAATGCTGTCGCGAATAGACCAACCGGCTTCCTGCAGAAGTTTTCGTGCTTTCAATAGTGCGCTGCGGTTGTGTCCCATAGCCGGTGAGACTGGTCGTTGCAGAGGTTCTGTAAACAATCGGTCGGGAAGGTCGTCGCGAAACGGTTCCAGCAAGGCGAGTTCGGCTTCGCTGGGTAAGCCTTCGGCAGAGAATTTAGCAGGAGCAAAGTGGCTATAAGGTTTGATGAATATATTCTGGTTGATAACACGGTGGTACCAGTCGTAGTTGAACGCCAATACTAGGGCTTCTCTTACTCTTATGTCTTGCAGATGCTTTCGTCGTTGATTGATCACCAGACCTTGCAGCAGGCCCACATAAAACTGATAAGTGTGCTTACGCTTTATGATCCAGCCTTTGTCGCTGGCAGGAATGTCATAACCTTCAAACCAGTATCGTGGGTCTCCCTCCATTGTGTAGTCAATCAGACCCTTGCGGAACGCTTCTCGGGCTACCGTCGAGTCACGGTAAAACTCGTAACGAAAAATATCGAAGTTATGGCGACCGCGGTGAGGGCCAATATTGCGCCCCCAGTAGTCCGGTACGCGTTCATAAACCAGATAACGAGATTGCTTGAATTCCTTTATGCGATACGGGCCACTACCTAGTGGTGGGGTCAAGGTTGTTTTGGTGTTGTCGTGTTCGAGCCAATAATGCTCTGGCAGAATAGAGAGTTTTCCCAGACTAGAAATTACACCGGCGTTCAGTCCGTTCTTGTCGTTCAGATGGATAGTAAATTCACGGTCTGTGTGGATTTCGACCGAATCCACCATGCCGAAAGCTGCTTGCAGATTGAAACCTGAATTGTTTGCGATGTGTTCAAAGGTAAACCTTACGTCCCTCGATGTGACTGGCACGCCATCGTGCCACCTTGCTTCCGGCTGCAACCGAAATCGCACCCAGGTGAAATCGTCGGCGACCATCACTTCTTTGCAGAGGCTGCAATAAAACGTGCCGATTTCATCATCAGAGGCTGAGAAAAGGCCGTCATAGAAAAACGGTTGTGATGAGAACAGGTGCTGTACACCGGGTGGAACATTTCCTTTGGCTAGGTAGGGTGTAAACGAATTCCAGTTGTCGTCCGTGGCAAGTACTATTGTGCCGCCTTTGGGTGCATCGGGATTGACGTAGTCGTAATGAGTGAAACCGGGTGGATACTTGAATTCACCGAAGTACGAGACGCCGTGCTTCCACGACGGTTCTGCGATAGTGCATGTCGCGTGTGTGACAAGAAGCGGCGCCAAGAATAATGCAATTTTCAGTGCAAAAAAACGTACGATCAGACTTCCCCTATTCCCCGTACTTTGCCCGAGCCTTCGGTCGGCTCAGGCACTAGAGTATACGTTATACTCGTTTCTTTTTGGACAAACGCTTTTTGGGGGCACAATGGCGAGAACAGTATTGGTTACGGGCGGAGCGAGAGGCATTGGAAAAGGGATTGCCAAAGCATTTCTAGAGGCAGACCACAACGTCATGATTGCTGATCTTGCGGATCAGGGTGACTGGAATTACAAGCTGGCGTCGTCGGAAACGATGCGAGAAACCGTCGAGGAGTTAGGAGAGCTTGGTGAGATCGATGCCGTGGCGGTCAACGTTACCGATGCTGAGTCATGTAAGTCAGCCGTTTCTGCCACGCTGGAGCGTTTTGGCGCACTGGATGTGCTGGCGAATAACGCCGGAATCATCACGAGTGGTCCCATCGATGAATTGACTGAGGCCGAGTGGGATAGTACCTACGAGGTGAATGTGAAAGGTATCTTTCACATGGTGAGAGCGGCGTTACCAGCACTAAAAGCATCTGACGACCCTGCCATCGTCAATACCTCGTCCATTTCTGGTTTGCGAGGCGGGCAAAACCACTCCTCCTATTGTGGGTCGAAGTTTGCCGTCATCGGGATTACCCAGAGCCTGGCTCAGGAATTTTCACCTCACGGAATTCGCGTCAACGCAATTTGCCCCGGCATTATCGGCACCGCCATGTGGCACGACCATCTAATGAGAGACAAGAGCGAAGAAGAGTTCAATGCGCGGATGCAGGAGACCATTCCACTAGGGCGACCACAGGCTGTGGAGGATATAGGTGAAGGCGTTGTGTACCTGGCAACCGCAACAAATGTCACGGGAATTTCCCATATCGTCGCTGGTGGGATTCTGATGTCCTAGCTTTGATGTCCTGGCGTTTGGAATCCCGAGTGTGGGATAATCGCGTCTCGCTCAAACCAATCAGATCAAAAGGGGTAGATCTATGGCAAAGCAACCTTCCAAGAAAGCGTTACAGGAAATTCACCTGAACATGGTGCGCATTAGACGCTTTGAAGAAACCGCCGGAAGGATGGCGGAAAACGGAAAGATACCTGGCGCATTACATCTATATGTCGGCGAGGAAGCAGTCGCTTCCGGAGTCATGCAGCACCTGACGGCCAAGGACCAGATAACCAGCACTCACAGGGGCCATGGACACCTGATCGCTAAAGGGGGTGTATTTAAACTGATGTTTGCGGAACTGTTTGGAAAATCCACGGGTTATTGTGGAGGCAAGGGCGGCAGTATGCATGTGTGTGACATGAATGTAGGCATGTTGGGGGCGAATGGCATTGTGGGGGGAGGGCCTCCCATCGCCATGGGCGCGGCTTTTTCTAACAAGTTCCGAAAAACGAAAGACGTCGCAGTATGTTTCTTTGGTGACGGTGCATCAAACGAAGGTAGCTTTCACGAAGCAGCCAATATGGCAGCCCTGTATAAGCTGCCTTGCCTCTTTGTTTGTGAGAACAATGGATACGGTGAATATACGAAGCAGGCTAATCACCAGGCGATTGTAGACGTTGCAGACCGAGCAGCCGGTTACGGCATGCCTGGCGTGATCGTCGATGGTATGGACGTAATGGCGGTATATGAGGCCGCTGGCGAGGCGGTTGACCAGGCCAGGAAGGGCGGCGGTCCAACCCTGTTGGAGTTCAAGACCTATCGATTTTATGATCATGTTGGTGTGCGCGGCATGGGGCTCACCTATCGCGCCGATGAAGAACTGGAAATATGGAAAGCCAGGGACCCCATCGATTTGTTCGAGAAGAACCTTATTGATCTGAAGGTAATGACCCAGAGGAAAATCGACAACGTGTATGCTGCAGTCGATGCAGAACTAGAGGAAGCTGTCGAGTTTGCGGAACAGAGTCCGTACCCGGATTCTGCGGAGTTGCTCGATAACGTTTACTGGGAAGAGGGGGCCTAGTCATGTCAGAAGCAGAACAATTAGAACCAAGAAAGTTAACCTATCTCGCTGCGATCACCGAAGGGGTGAGTGAGGTATTAAAGGAACAGGACAATGCTTTTCTTGCCGGAGAGGACGTTGCCGGCGCGGGAAGTGTGTTTGGGATCTTTGGCGGATTACTGGACGAGTTTGGTCCGAAACGTGTGATCGACACACCTATTTCAGAAAAGGGCATCATTGGTCTGGGCGTGGGTGCATCTGCAACAGGATGTAGGCCCATCGTAGATATCATGTTCATGGACTTCATGGGAGAGTGCATGGATGAGATCACCAATCAGATGGCCAAAATGCGATTTATGTTCGGTGGCGCCGTTAATCTACCTGTTACGGTAACGACGATGTCAGGGGGCGGGCGCAACCTTGCTGCGCAGCATTCACAATGCCTCGAAGCATGGTTAGCACATTTGCCTGGGATCAAGGTCGTGATGCCTGCAACGCCTTATGATGCAAAGGGGCTGATCATTGCTGCAACGAGGGACAACAATCCGGTATTCGTTGTGTTGAGCAAAATGTTGGTGGCCGAAGAGGGTGAAGTGCCTGAAGGCGCCTACGAAGTAGAGATCGGCAAGGCGGCTATTGCAAAGGAAGGCGGCGATTTTACGATTGTTGCCCATGGTCGAATGCTTCATGAAGCGCTGTCAGCTGCAACACAACTCAAGGCGCTGGGTGTTGATGTGGAAGTTATAGATCCGCGGAGTATCCAGCCCTTTGATACCCAAACGGTCATCGATTCAATCAAGAAAACGCATCGTGCTCTGGTTGTCCATGAGGCAGTGCAGTTTGGCGGCATCGGCGGAGAGATTGTCGCGCAGATTCAAGAGCTGGCTTTTGACTATCTGGATGCGCCAATAGGACGCCTGGGTGCGCCTTTCTCACCGGTACCGTTTAGTCCTGTATTGGAGAACGTATATATTCCGAACGCAGACAGGATTGTGGAGAAAGTAAAAGAGACACTCGGCCTCTAGAGGTTTCTTGACTGTGTCCGCATCGATCGGGATTGTAGCCAATCCGGCATCCGGTAAGGATGTTCGCCGTCTGGCGGCTCAGGCTTCCGTGTTCGACAATCGAGAGAAAGCAGCGATTGTCAGCCGTGCAGTGACTGGTGCTGTTAGTGCGGGCGCACGATCGTTCATCTACGTGGATGACACCCACAACATTGCATCTAGTGCGACCCTGTCTTTGCCATCCTGTTGTAGCGTAGAGAAGGTCGACAGCATTAAGACGTCGAGCAGCCTGGATACGATTCGAGGAGCTGAGGCGTTATCGAAAACGGATTGCATTGCGACGATGATTCTCGGTGGGGACGGCACCAGTCGGGCATTTGTTAAGGGTTGGCGTGATGCGGTGTTGTTGCCTGTGTCGACCGGTACTAACAATGTGTTTCCCCGTTTCGCAGAAGCAACGGTGGCAGGCGCGGCGCTTGGCGTGTTGGCTGCCGGAGGTGTGCAACTGGAAGAGGTTGTCATGCCAGTAAAGATCATCGATATAGAAATTGAAGGTGAAGAACCCGATATTGCGCTAATTGATGCTGTGGCAACCAGTGACCAGTTTGTTGGTAGCCGGGCGCTGCTTGATGCAAGTGCGCTCAAGAAGATTTTTTTAACGCGGGCGGAGCCCGCGGCAGTAGGAATGACGTCTGTTGGTGGTCTTCTAATGCCGGTAACCACCGATGAAGATAGTGGGTTGGTATTAGACGTGTCTGAGTCAGGTACGCTGGTTCATGCGCCGATTGCACCGGGGATGTTCCAGTCTGTCTCGATTGGTTCGGTGAACAAGGTTTCGTTCGATGAGCTTGTGGAATTGCAGGGACCCTGTGTCCTGGCATTTGATGGTGAACGGGAAAGGGTTCTCAAGGCTGGCCAAAAGGCGACGATGAGCGTTTCCAGAAATGGCCCGGGAGTTCTTAACATTGAAAAAACAATGCAACTGGCGGCGGAACGACAGTTGTTCAAGGTAGTGGAGTAATCATGCCAAAAGAGATTTATCTGCTGAAAGTTGGAATGACCATGACAGAAGGTCTGGTCTCGGAATGGTACATCGCCGATGGTGATCAGGTTAAGAAGGGGGAGATGCTGTACGCCCTTGAAACCGAGAAGGTCAACATGGATGTTGATGCCGAGTACGACGGCACCGTAAAACATCTGGTCCCGGTGGCGCAGGCCATGGAACCTGGCGATGTGGTTGGTTTTATCTTCGAGGCAGGCGAGGAAATTCCTGCGGATATTGGCGCAGTGCCTGCGGCCGCTAACGCGACTGCTCCCGTGGAGGCTGCACCGGAACCGAAGGCACAACCAGCGGCTGCACAGCCGGCTGCGAGCAACGCTTCTGATGGCAGAGTAAAGTCATCGCCGGCGGCGCGCCGTCTCGCTGGAGAATTGGGCGTCGACTACACGACACTTGCCGGGACAGGACCGGGAGGAAGAATCATTGAAGCAGATGTACAAGCGGCCAGTGCAGGAGGCGCGCCTGTGGCAGCTGTCCCGAGTAATGTCAAAGCTTCACCCCTGGCGAAACGTCTTGCAGAACAGAAGGGTGTCAACCTTGCGTTGGTCAAAGGCACGGGCCCCGGCGGTCGAATTGTCGAGGCAGATATTGAAGCCGCGGCAGCAGCGCCTAGTGCGGCGCCTGTTTCAGGTCCGAGTGCGGGAGAGACTATTCCCCTTAGAGGTATGCGCAAAACGATTGCGCAAAGAATGTATTCCAGTGTTCAGGGCAGCGCGCAGCTCACCATGGATATGGAAGCGCCAATGGACGACACCGTTAGACTGCGCGAATCGCTCATTGAGGAGTGGCAGAACGAACAGATAAGACCGACCTATACAGATCTTGTGGTGAAGGCGGTTGCCAAGGCGCTTAAGTCTCATCCTCAGATGAATAGTCAGTTTGGCGAAACCGAGATTACCCTGCTTACCGACATTAACGTCGGAATTGCGGTGGCAGTGGAGGATGGTCTGGTGGTCCCCGTTGTACGAAATGCGGCTGACTTATCGGTTAAGGAAATCGCGATTGAGAGCAGTCGTCTTGCATCGCTTGCGCGGGATGGTGCCCTTGGTCTGGATGATTACGCGGGTGGTACCTTTACGGTGAGTGCGCTAGGAATGTACGGCGTGGATTCGTTCACGCCCATTATTAACGAACCCCAGGCGGGGATTCTGGGTGTCAACCGTATCTACGACGGTGTGGAATGGGAGGACGATCGGCCGGTCAAGTCGAAGAAAATGAATCTTTCCCTTACCTGGGATCATCGCGTGTTGGATGGCGCACCCGCGGCTGAGTTCCTCAAAGAGGTTTGCATCCTATTGGCTAACCCCTTCCGATTGTTGGTGTAATGCGGATGGCAGATAAAGTAGACATTCTGGTTATTGGTGGTGGACCTGGCGGATACACGGCGGCGATCAGAGCCGTGCAGCTTGGGTTTACGGTAGCGCTTGCAGAGAAAGACGAACTTGGCGGAGTCTGTCTCAATTGGGGTTGCATACCGACCAAGTCGCTACTTCATGCTGCTGACGTGTTACGTGAAATAAACACGGCTGGACAACTCGGCATCGAGGTTGGCGAACCGAAGATTGATCTTTCGAAAATGGTAAAACGGTCTCGTCGGGTGGCATCGCGGCTTAGTAAAGGTGTTCAGCACCTGATGAAGAAGAATGCGATTCAGGTCATTAAGGGTGACGCCGTTTTTGTAGATAAGAGTGTAGATAAGAATACTGTTCAGATCGGTGGTGAAACGATCACTGCCGAGAACGTGATTATCGCGACAGGTGCGCGGCCGAAAAACCTGCCACATATAGAGGTGGATGGAGATCGAATCTGGGATGCACGCTCGGCGATGACCCCGGCTTTCATGCCTGAGAAGTTGTTGATCGTTGGTGCAGGCGCGATCGGTGTCGAGTTCGCGAGTTTCTACAATACACTCGGCGTCGATGTCACGCTGGTGGAGATACTCGATCAGATCCTTCCGGTTGAGGATGCTGAGATCGCACAGGCGGCAGAGCAGGCCTTTAAGAAACAGGGAATCGAGGTATTGACCAGTACTGGGGTCGATTCTGTGAAGACAAAGAAGAATGGTCTTGTCGCTGAAATATCTGGCGAGGCACAAGACTTCGATGCGCTCATTCTTTCTGTGGGAGTCCAGGGCAATATTGAAGGACTCGATCTACCGGGTGTTAGCCATGAGTCAGGGTTCATTACTGTGGACGCGACCCAACAAACTTCCGTTAACGGAATCTATGCGATTGGTGATGTCGCCGGTGCGCCTTGTCTTGCGCACAAGGCGAGCCACGAAGCGATTATTGCGGTCGAATCAATCGCCGGTATGAATGCACATGCACTAAATAAACAACGGGTACCTGGTTGTACCTATAGTCATCCTCAGGTTGCGAGCATCGGTTTAACCGAGGCCCAGGCGGCCGAACAGGTTGAAATTCGCGTCGGTAAATTTCCGCTACTTGCCAACGGCAAGGCCATCGCAATTAATGATTCGGAAGGGCTCATTAAAACGGTATTTGACCGTGAAACGGGTGCGCTGGTGGGTGCCCATATGGTCGGCCCGGGTGTCACAGAGATGATTCAGGGATTCGCTATCGCGATGGGTCTTGAAACCACAGAACAGGAATTGCTGGAAACCGTGTTTCCACATCCCACCCTATCGGAAGCGATGCACGAAGCAGTGCTTTCCGCATTTGATCGCACGATTAACCTGTAGATGAAATACGGGTGCTACTTACCGACACGGGGACCACTGGCAGAGCCTGAAGTGCTTGCGGAACTGGTGCGCAGCGGCGAGTCCATCGGATTCAATACCATTGTCATCGCTGACCACATCGTGTTTCCGGTCGAGGTTGAGTCGAAGTATCCCTACACGCTGGATGGAGGGTTCCCAGGTCAGGAGGACGTCCTCGAGCAGCACGCACTGATGGCGTTTGTTGCGGGCATCACTGAAAGTTCCAGGCTGGTGACCAGCGTCATGATCGTGCCCCACAGGAATCCGGTTGTTACTGCGAAAACCCTTGCTACCATCGACGTCCTGTCGAAGGGGCGGGTGACAGTAGGTGTAGGCGTTGGCTGGATGCGTGAAGAATTCCAGGCACTCTGCGCTGCAGACTTTGACCAGCGAGGCAAAGTTACTGATGAGTATCTTGAGATCTTCAAGAAGTGTTGGACTGAGAATCCTGTTTCTCATCAGGGTGAGTTTTATTCCTTCAATGCATTACATTGCATGCCGCACCCGATTCAGAAACCATATCCGCCAATCTGGATCGGTGGTCACAGTAATCCGGCATTAAGACGGGTAGCGAAACTTGGTGATGGTTGGCACCCGGTGGGAGCGACGGCAGCTTCACCGCTGCCACCAGATGAGTTCCAGGGATTGTTGGAAAAGCTGAAGCGTTTGATGGATGCGGAGGGGCGCGACTACGAGTCACTGACTATTTCTCTAAAGGCGCCCTCCTATGACCCTGGGCAGTTGCCGGATGGTCATGACCGACTACTTTTTACGGGTGAACCAGAGCAGATCGCGCAAGATCTTCGCACCTACGAGGCGATGGGTGTATCTGAACTGACATTCGATTTTCGTTGTCCGACGCTGTCGGAAACACTGGATCGGATGAGTCACTTTAAGAACGAGGTAGCGCCGCTGGTGAATTAACGAGAGTTAGCGCCGCCCTCGAATCACAACCCCGGGACGCACACCTGTGAACTCGCCGTTTTCACGTACCACCTGACCAGAAACGATCGTTGCTTTGTAGCCGTTTGGCTCCTGTAAGAGCCTTGGTGCACCTGTTGGCAGGTCATAGATCATTTTCGGTGCATCGATGGATAGTCCGTCATAGTCAATAATGTTGATGTCAGCTTTCTTGCCCACCTGTATCGACCCGCGGTCAGATAAACCGTAAATCGTTGCTGTGTCCAGGGTCTGGAGCTTGATGACTTCCTCAATGCTCAGTTTGTGGCCCTTGGTACGATCCCGGGTCCAGTGGGTCAGCATGAAGGTGGGCAGGGAAGAGTCACAAATCAGGCGACAATGGGCACCGCCATCCCCTAACCCCAGGATCGTACCTTCGTGTTGCAGTCGTTCAAAGGTTGGGTCGAGGGTTTGGTATGAAAACTCAAATAGCGGAAAAAACAGAAGGTTCTTCCCGTTGTTACCGATCAACAGATCGTAGGCATACTCGTAGGGACTCTTGTTCTCGCGTTCCGCGCAAGCCTTGATGCAATCACTAGCATCAGGTTCGTAATTTGGTTCCTCGCCAAGCAAATACATCTTGTGAAAACCATGGACGATATCTTCGGTAAATCGACCGGTGAAGGTTGTTTGTTCTGAAAGGATTTTTTCCCGTACCTCAGGCTTGCGCATTTCACTGACCCGTTCAGCCAGGGGCAGGTGCGCGATGGCCATATAGGATGGATGCTTCAGGAATTGATGCAGTGAGGTTTCAAGGCCCAGCAACAGACCAATTGGACGCCCGGAGACCTGTGCGATTACCTTACCGCTACCTGAAAGGGGCGCTGATGACATGGCGAGTAACTCACGCCAATCTTCAGGGGTGGGATCACTCTGATGCAGGGAATACAAAACGGTCAGATCGTATTGATTGGCAATTTCACGCATCAGTTCCATATCACCACTGAAGTCGCCGCGCATGCCGCCGGTTCCAATATCGGACACCACCTCAACCACACCACCACCTGCATCGGCTACCGCTTCACCGAGCGCGACCATTTCCTGGTCAGCGGCGAATGTTCCGGGGACTACTTCTCCATCCAGGGCACGATGCAACTTTGTGCGGGAGGTCGAGAAACCCAGCGCACCTGCTTCAATACCCTCTTTTACGATCTCAGCCATCGCTTCCAGATCTTCGGGTGTTGCTTCTTCGTTTCGTGCGCCGCGTTCCCCCATTACATAGGCGCGTACGGGACCATGGGGTACCTGGCACGCGATATCCATGGTGCGTGGCATTTGTTCCAGCGCATCGAGGAATTGCGGAAAAGTTTCCCACTGCCAATCGATACCGTCTGCCAATGCAGATCCGGGAATGTCTTCCACGCCTTCCATTAGCTGAATGAGCCATTCGTGTTTGTCTGGTCTGGCGGGTGCAAAGCCAACGCCGCAGTTGCCACAGACGGCCGTCGTCACACCGTGCCATGAGGACGGTGATAGTTCCGGGTCCCAGGTAGCCTGGCCGTCATAGTGGGTGTGAATGTCTACGAAACCTGGGGTAACCAGCTGGCCTTTGGCGTCAATTTCTCGTTTACCGGCTTCGACGTCACTGCCTACCGCACTGATAACAGAGCCATCGATACCGATATCAGCGATGCGGCCAGGTGCTCCCGTACCATCTACCAGGTTGGCGTTACGAATAACCAGATCGTGCATGGCCTAGCTCCAAAAGATGACTGTAACTTTCTATCGACCGACCTCTTTAGGTCTGACTCCACTCTTGAACGACACCATCGGCCAGCAACGCGTTGAATGCTTCCTCTGTCAATCCAAGATCCTCTTCTATCACTTCCCGGGAATGCTGCCCCAGCACCGGTGCAGGTTTAATTGTTACTTCGCTCTCCGATAATCGAGGTGCCCAGCCCAGTACCTTGATGGTGCCCAGCTCAGGGTGATCCACTTCATGGACAAACCCGCGTTCCACGAGATGTGGGATATTGTATAGATCCGTGGTATCCAGCACTGCGCTCGCCGGTACGCCTACTTCGCAGAGTGCCTGCATGGCAGCGTACTTGTCCCTGGCTGCGACCCAGGCAGCAATTTCCGGCACCAGCGCGTCCATGTTTTCCTTAGTGTCCTCGATTGTGGCGAACCGGGGGTCTTCGAGAAGATCAAGTCGATCCATCGCCTTACATATGTTTTCCCACATGGGCTGGGTAGTTCCCATGATATAAATGTAATCGTTAGGGCCATCACCTTTAGCCTTGTAAAGCATTGACGTTGGACTCTTACCATTGCCGCTTCGCTGGGCGGGTCTGGTGCCGTATTTTCCAGAGCCTACGGCAGTGCGCAGGTACCAGGTCATCGCCTCCTGCATTGAAATTTCAATCATCTGACCCTTGCCGGTTTTGAGCTTTTGCACGTAGGCTGCGGTGATCGAGAGTGCCATTTGTACACCAGTGCCGGAGTCGCCCATGGTTGGGCCTGGGCGCATGGGCGGACCGTCAGCTTCACCAGTGATTGAGAATGCGCCAGCCGCGGCCTGGGCGACCATGTCGAAACACTTATAGCCTGACCAGGGACCAGACAATCCATAACCCTTGATACGGGCGTAGATGATCTCCGGGTTCACGGTTTTCATCGCCTCATAGTCTAGTCCCAACCTCTCCATTGAGCCGGGGCCAAAATTCTCAACGAATACATCGTAGTTTGGCACCATCTTGAGTAGCAGATCACGGCCCTCTGGATTGCGCAGGTCGATTGACAGGCTACGCTTATTTCCATTCCATAAGAGAAAGCCATAACCATGTCCGGCAGGTCCCCGGGCCGGGTCACCGTCGCGTGATTCAACTTTCACGATGTCAGCACCTAACCAGGCGAGTGCCTGGGTACAACCCGGTCCCGCTTCATATTGCGTCATGTCGAGGACCCGAAGGCCTTCCAAAGCTCCCATAAAACCCCCCTTATGGTTGTTAGAAAACGCGGTAATCTTTAGCCAGGGTATCGTCCCAGCGATGTATTTTTAAATAATCCAGCGCGCGCAGCAGCCCCTCGCTTTCGTCGATATCGTCTTCACGCGTCAGGATCTCCAATGCCATGCCCGGTATGTATCCGCAGGTGTCATCGAGGCAGGTAACCAGCAAATCCTCCATCTCTTCCTTTGGAATGTCGGAATTATATAAGGCGCACAAGGCGTTAAAACGGGCCTGATTTTCACCAGACCAGCTATTACGCTGGCTGTCGTTTTGCCAGCTTGGATTACTCACGGTTAGCAGTTTACTAATAGCGGGTAGGGCGGCTCGAGTATTGGTGCCAATATACGCCATAGAATCAAGGGTGATGCGGGCCACCTGATGCAGTTCGTGGTCAAGCAACTTGGCAAGGTCGGGCATGGCGCGCGCGGCCGATGTTCCTGCCTCACCCAGGGCGAAAGCGGCGTTGATCTTGATCCACGGATCAGCATGGCCCAGTAATTCGATGAGCGTACTTACGGCGTCTTCGCCAATAGCGCCCAGTGCATACGCTTCGTCTTGTGGGACGAAACCGATATCGTTCCAGCGACGCTCAAAGCGGTCTCCATCGGTAACGATTGCGCCGATGTCATCTCGTTTAAACTTGGCGGTAATCTCACGTCCAAGTCCGGCGCTTCGCAAGAGGCTTTCTCGAAGTGGCTCAATCGCATTAGCACCGATACTGGCCAGCTCATAGATGGCTTCAAGTCTGGCTTTTTGATCAGTGCCGTTCAGCGATGCCAGGAGTTTTTCTGCATCCTTGCGTTCGTCCAACCTAGGACGCGCCGCGCCCCGCATCCAGTCCCAAATGTATGACCAGGTACTGGTGTGATCGAACTGACCCAGACGTTCCTGGGGCGGTTGCCATGGCTCATTGCCGCCATCCCAGCTTGGACCGGTCGGGTGACTTGTGCGTAAAAAAACGAACTTGACCATATACCGACTGATATCGGTCTGATTGCTGAGGGCGGCATGGGCAATATCAAATGCTAGTAAGAAGCAGGTTCCCGCTTTGATGCGGTCCGATACGAGCGCGTAGGGATAATCGCTGTCGAACAGACAAGCCTGAAGGTGGGTGCCGGGAATAACTCTGGTAGGACCGCGCTCTACCGGCGTGTCCTGGGGGAAGTAGATGATCATTGCCATGCGCGGAACGTGATAGCGAGCTCTGCCGAGTGGACACTGTCCATCCTGGTGCCAGGTACTGTTACCGGATGATCCCTCACCCATGGGTGGCCCGTGCTCATCACCCTTTATGTGTCCTACTCGCTCTGCCTCGGGTAGGGGTTCACTCGCGTGCATATATCGATGTGGATGGAGAAGGTAGTCGTCTCCAAGAATGCTCTGCATTGCGCCATGCACAACAGGGGAGTCCAGTATTTGCTGTAGTTCAGCAACCCGGGGCAACACATTGTTCCCCATGTTGAACTCGCGTTCGTTATTCCATTTTATTTTGTCGAAGATCTGTTGGTTTGCTTCGGGGGAAAGGCCGCTATCAAGCACCAGCACGCCATCGCAGATAAATCGCCGAATCTGTTCGTCGTTTAGTTTAATACTGTCTTGTTGCATATCTTGCACCTTTTCTTGCACCTTCTGCTCTGGCCCATATTAACGCAATGACCGGAAGAATTTACGAATGTCCTGGGCGAGCAGCTCCGGTTCTTCTCCTGCCATAAAGTGCGCACCTTTATTGAATTCTGTCCAGTGCACCAGGTTGGATTGCTCTGCCAGTTCTTCCCGGGTCTGGCGCAGCCAACGGCAGACGGCATAACCAGTAGGTATTTCAATGGGGCGAGGATCTGTATCGGCAATAGGATTGCGCGCATTCTCGTAGTAAAGGCGGGCGCTGCTATAAGCCGTCTCCGTGAACCAGTAAAGCGCGATGGTGGTCAATAGCTCATCCTTGGTAAACCGTGTTTCGATGTCATCACCGCAGTCGCTCCAGGCTTGCCATTTTTCGAGGATCCACCCTGCCAGTCCTGCCGGAGAGTCTGTCAATCCATAGGCCAGCGTTAGCGGCCGGGTGCTCTGGATGTGCCCATAGCCGCCACCATCGGCGGGTCTCTCGCCGGGCTTCGGTTCTACTCGCGGGATGCTACCGACCAAACGGAGAATACCGATGGCGTTGTCTGCATGGTTTCTACCGACCACGCTAGTCACGGTACTTCCCCAGTCGCCACCATAACCGCCGTAATGCTCGTAGCCTAGGTCCGTCATCAACCTGTCCCACAACTCAGCGACCCTCGTTGGTGCGTAGCCAGGCACTGAGGGTTTTTCAGAGAACCCGTAACCCGGCATTGAGGGAATGACCACATCGAATGAATCTGCAGGGTCACCGCCATGAGCGGCGGGGTCAGATAGCATATCGATGATCTTGTCAAAATCGTAGAAGGTGCTGGGCCAACCGTGGGTGATCACCAGGGGCAGGGGATTCGGGCCTTTGCCTTTGGCATGTATGTAATGCAGGTTAAAACCGTCTACGTCACGCTTGAAATGGTCGAGTCGGTTTAGGTGTGCTTCCTGGGCGCGCCAGTCGTATCCGTTGAGCCAGTAGTCGCAAAGCTCCTTTAGATAAGTCTGGTTTGTACCGTATTGCCAACCGGCTTCGGGTCTGAATTCTGTGGGCCAGCGGGTTTGTCGCAGTCGATCGTGAAGATCGGCTATCGCTTCATCAGATATAGCAATCGTAAAGGGTGCAGCCGCCATCTTTAGACTCCTTTAACTTTGTACATTCCACTGGCAGGGTTATCACCGGTGTCGTAGAACCGCTGCCACATGCCAGGCGTGACGCCATTGGCAGGTATTAGACCGGACCAGGGGTCCTCCGGTCGCGAATAGGTTTGGATCATACCTGTTTCCTACTCGGCAAAATGGATTCCAGGTTCCGGGTCACCGGTTCCCTGTCTGACGAGACATGTCCGCCCACCTGAAGGAACAAAAGAAACTGTGTTACCGAATTCATTGCCGCTCCTTTTGAGTTCCGTGACAGCAGCATCATCGATATGGATCGATTTGAATTCCATCGACAATCCCACCTCTCCCTCGTAGATAACTTCGGATCGATCTCGATTGACCGACATTTCATCAGCAACGCAGTTGGGCCAACCCAGAATATTCCCCTCAAGTGCCGTATGGAAACTCGGGGCAGGCGCGCAGATCACCAGCCAGGAATCGATACCATCAGGACACAGCACCCTGATCATTACGCGGGCTTCGACCAGCGGTGTCGGCGTATTCATATCCCATACTGAAATCATGACCTTAGGTTCGTCCGGATTACGCAGTGGTCTAAAAATATAGGACTCATACAGCTTGTAGTCTGCGGGTTCAATGATCGTGGTATGGCCGAAAACGCCGACACCGGCTTTGTCCATATCTTCGATTTGTGCGGGATCAAGCCGTGGCCCCGGCTCGTGAGGTAAGTTCATATTGAACATCACCTCCCGGTCGGGGTCATCGATCCATCGCCTAACGTTTTCCACCTGTTTCCTGGTAAGGATCATCTGATCCATTTCGTTCTGCGGGTCGTCAGCGGGTTTGCCGCCAGCCTGTTCTTTCGGAAACGTTACCATTTTTGCCAGGGACGATTCCTCCTCGAAAAAGGATGGGTTACTCGCACTTAACCTTGTACATGCCGCCACCACCACCGCCGCCACCGCGGCGAATCGTTCGTTGCCATACGCCGGGGGTTACACAATCAGTAGGCAACAAACCGGAAACGGGATCTTCTGGGCGAATCCAGGTTTTGATCATGCCTGGCTCCCACTCCGCAAAGTAGCCGCCCAGGTAAGATTCACGCGCCTGCTCGGGACCGGTTCCCTGTCTGATCAAGGTCATACCGCCACCGTTGATGTGAAACGAAACCGTATTGCCACCTTCGGTACCGTTTTCCTTTAACTGCGCGATGGTCGCATCATCGACGCCACCCGGTGTGAAATCCATGGTCCAGCTAGGCTTGCCTTCGTAGATCACTTCCGAATGGTCCTTCTCGACAGTCATCTCGTCGGCGACGTACTTGGGCCAGCCCCAGCAGTTGCCTTCAAGCGCCGTATAGAAATTGGGTACTGGAATAAGCAGAACGAGCCATGATTCTTGGCCGTCGGGGCATAACACCTTGATCATAAAACGGCCTTCGATGAAATTGACCGGCTCATTGTTCATGTCCCAATACGAAATCATGACCTGTGGTTTCTCGGGCATGCGTAGCGGTGTGTAAACAAATGTCTCGTATAGCTCAAGATCGTGAGGCTCGAACACGGTGGTGTGCCCCATTGTGCCCTTGCCTTGTTTGGCAAGCTCATCCAGCTGTTCATCAGTCAGCTCCGGTGTAGGATCACCCTGGGGTAGATCCATACCGTAAATAACATCTCTATCTGGATCCGCAATCCACCTTCGAACGTTCTCGAGCAGGACTCTTGCGAGCATCTCTCGATCTGTTTCATCCTTCATGGCGGCGGGCGTTATTTGTTTCCCATCCGGGTGTCTTTTCGTTGGATACGTGACTATTTTTCCCATATTTTGGGTCCTCCCTAACAGGACTTTATTTAACAATTACACTTGTTGTTATTTTTACCTTTCGAATTACTTACGTAGATACTTCTTTGGGTTCTGGTTTGTGCCTTGGGTGGTCGCTAGTTGGATCGCACCGCCATGACATCGTGCAAGCCTCTCATCCAGTCCAAATCAGCCGTCGCATTCTCGTTACCTTCACGAACGATTGAATTGGTCAGGACCTGGCGCATGGCATCGTCCAGGGGTGGATCCGTCGACAATCTGCGTACTGCCGGCAACACTGTCTCATAGTCGCAACTTACGCGCAAATCAGGATCCGGCAGGATACCGGTTCTTACTTCAAGGCTGCCATCGGCAACCCGTATATACCAACCTATCTTACCTTCTACATTCGGATTCAGATGCGAAGGCGCGTCCGAAAATACTTCGTTGAATGAAACGCTGATTCCTGAAAGGTCAACATCCCTGGTTTGCTCTTCCAAATAATCGCGAGCAATTGCAACCCACTCCTCACTGGCAAAATCGTACCTGGTTTCGTTATTTCCCATTTCGGTTCTCCTAAATAATAGAGATTAGTCGAATTGGATTGGTCCCGTCTTAGCGCCACTCAACGGATTGGTCCATCTTCGCTGGAAGATTCTCTCGACAGGACTCAATGATGTCTTGTAAGTGTTCTTCCATTAGCGTTCGTGCCTTACTGTGCTTTTTCGCTACGATGCTCTTGGCAATATCCTGATGTTCTGTGTGCTTTATTCGAGCGGAGGAATCGCTCTGGGCGATAATGTAATCGCAGTCCAGGTTGACATCTATAAGCAGGTGATCCAGGAATACCGATTCGATTGCATTCATGACCAGCGTCAGAATCCTATTGCCAGCCAGTTGATAGATGACTGAGTGAAAATTCGCTTGTCGGCGCTGTTGATTATCTGGACTTGTCTCGGAGTCATCAAGCCAGGGGGCCAAAGCAATCTCTGCTTCCCCTTTATCGCAGCGGCGCGCTGCCAACTCGGCTATGCGCGGTGCGATTAGTACCACGCATTCACACACGTCCCCGTATGTGACACCCATCATTCGCAGAAACATGCTGATGGTTTTCCCCAGATACTCGGGGCTCGGGCGCCCAACGACCGGACCCCCACGGGGACCGGGTTTTAACTGAACTAATCCCTGAGTCTCCAACAAACGCAATGCTTCTCGGAGCGTTCCCCGGCTCACGCCAAAGGAGACGAGCATATCGGCCTCAGACTCAAGCATATCGCCAGGGTCACCATCGGCGATCGAACTCACAATATCGCGGGCGACCACTTCAGAAACTTTCAGAGATTGCTTTGTCATATTAAGTCCGTGTCGCCGACTACTGCGTAGCGCCTGATAGGTTTAATGCTACTCAGCCAAGTTAGAGTCCCTTGACCAGCACTCACTACAAGTGCTGGTCAGCTTGGTCGTACGGATTACTCGTACTTGACCTTCCACATGCCACCGCCACCACCGTTGCCTTTGCCAAAGGAACGTTGCCAAACACCGGGTGAAACGCAATCAGGTGGCACAAGGCCTGAAGCAGGGTCTTCTGGCCGGATCCAGGTTTTGATCATGCCGGGTTCCCACTCCGCGAAATAGGTATGCTGCTCGTAGTTTTCGCGTGCCTTCTCTGGACCTTCACCCTGCCTTAGCAACGTCATGCCGCCGCCGTTGATGTGAAACGAAACCGTGTTACCACCCTCGGTTCCATTTGCCTTCAGCTGCGCGATGGTGGCGTCGTCCACTCCACCTGGGGTGAAATCCATGGTCCAACTGGGTTTGCCCTCATAGATGACTTCTGAGTGATCTTTTTCCACAGACATCTCATCTGCCACATATTTCGGCCATCCCCAGCAGTTGCCTTCAAGCGCCGTGTGAAAGTTCGGCACCGGTATCAGAATGACCAGCCATGACTCAAGGCCGTCCGGACATAACGTTTTGACCATCATGCGACCTTCAATGAAATTGACGGCACCCTGGTTCATGTCCCAGTAGGAGACCATGACCTCGGGTTTCTCCGGCATACGCAGTGGTGGATACATATACGACTCGTATAGTTCGAGATCATGGGGCTCGAAGACCGTGGTGTGCCCGAAGCTGCCTCTGCCTGCCTTGTCCATTTCCTCGAGCTCCTCTTGCGACAGGGGCCCACGTGGTGGACCCATGTCCAGGTCCATGTTGTAAATCACATCGCGGGTGGGGTCAGCGACCCATTTGCGAACGTTCTCCAGCAGAATTCTGGCCACGATCGCTCGGTCTTCGTTGCTCTGTATGTTCCTGAAATCGAACTGCTTGCCGCCCGCGTGTTTTTCTGGGGGGTAGGTAACAATCTTTCCCATGTTTTACTCCTTTTTAAGATAACTTTTGATTATTTTCGTGTTTGTTAATCGTATTCACTGCTCATCACTCGTTACTTTTTTTGCTCTTTACTCTTTACTTATCACTCACAGCTCACCATTTTGGCGAACCGAAAGGTTCGCTCACTTCCCGGCCCTCCCATAGAGCACGTTCCTGCTCGAACGGCGCACTTTCGACCGCCGCCGGGGTACCGAAGACTGCTGTAGAGCGCGTTTTTGTATCGTAGGCGACCAAGTTGGACAGCTTATCCGTACGCGGATTACCAGTCCTGGCTAGGTTGATGATTGCATCCTACAGATCCCCGGATAGGGTGTCAGTAGCCTCACCCTTACCAAAAAACTTGGCGCTTCCCTCGCGGATCTTCCGATAGCCCGTCACCAGCCGCTCAGCATCCTGCACATTGTGGGCGATTTCAGCGATTAACCCCTGCTCATCGAGATTGGCCGTATTCGGGTTCATCATCGTGAAACCAAGCCACTGATCTCGCTGCGTACCAACCAAAACGTCGATATCATCAGCGGAGCCCTTCCTTAATCGCTTCGATAGGTAACTCCTTTAGCACTGTGCCATCGATAATCGGTTGAAGCATCATGCCAATACCCGGTAATTGGTACCCGGTGGCGGCATCCAGGATTGTTTCCGGATCCAGCGTCATCAGCTTGTCGACATCTTTACCTGACAGTTCAAGCTGGCCCAATATCCCTTCTGCCATTTCAACGGCCTTGGGAAGTTTGTGTGCAACGCTTGCCGCGCCGCTGATTGCCATCGCTCGATGAAAAAGGCCCTTTGCGTCCTCCATAGCCATTAACGCACCGATGCTCATTCCACCCGCAGATTCTCCGAAGATGGTGACGTTCCCTGGGTCGCCACCAAACGCGGCAATGGTATCGCGTATCCACTTCAGCGCCTGGAGCTGGTCTAGTATGCCTTCGTTGCCGGTGGCGGGAATTCGCCCGTTCGTCACCTCAGTCAGATTGAGAAACCCGAACGCACCTACGCGATAGTTGATAGTCACGACTACCACGTCTCCCCGAGCTGAGAGGTTGTGTCCGGCGTACGTAGGCGTACCACCTGTCCCACCACCAAACCCGCCGCCGTGAATCCACACCAGTACGGGACGCTTTGCTTCGTCAGTACCCTTTATCCAGATGTTTAGTTGCAGACAGTCCTCATCTCTGAAGGCGGCATTGCGGGAATTAAATACAAAGGACAGCATGCCATCGTCACCTGTTGCCACGCCTGCCTTGCCCCAGTCAGTGGCATCTTGTACACCTTGCCAGGGTTCCGGTGGTTCATGTGCGCGCCAGCGACGCTCACCGGTGGGTAGCGCCGCGAACGGGATTCCCTTGAAACTGTGCACGCCATCGGTACTCGTGCCCTCTACCTTGCCATGCTGTGTTTCAACAACCGTCATGTCGTATCCAAAATTGGTTTTCAAAAATTTCCAATTGGTCGAATTCTGCGGACCAAGTGATCCCTCACTCACGGCAGGAAATCATTTGCTTCAGCAGTAGAGATGCTCAATTGCAAGAGCACGCAGGATGGTGGACTGGGACGGAACATCTTCAGCCCCCCTACAGGCGAGTTCCAGTGAGCAAGTATCATGGAGCCGGTCTACGCGGCAAGTACCCCTTTGAGAACTACCCGGCCTGGAAGGCCGGGTGAGTTGGATAAGCGTACTCCTCAAACGGCGAACCGTTACAGGCTCCAGTTGACTTCCATGCCCATGGTACGAGCTCTGCCAAAGTTGTAGCCCTGCTGATTGCGCTCGTAAGCAATGACTTCATCGCCGGCATTGTTTACAAAAAGTGCAACATCGAACAGGTCATGTCGCAACGTGAGTCTTAGATCCGTCCTGTGCCAGCGCTTCGTCGGGCGCTCATTATCAGGACCTCTCCATTGCCTGCCCTGGAAGTATTGTTCCATCCGGGCGGTCGCATCAAACGGGCCGATCTCGAAATCGTAATCCAGTGAAATACTGCCACTGTACTCAGGGCTACCGGGAATTTTATTACCGGGAACAACACCGAGCGCGGTAGAACCCTCAACGCGAGCATCATTACCGACGGATGCTGTACCGATTTCCGCCTTCCACATCCAGGCACCACCTGCTTTCAGGGTCAGCGAATCGGTCAGACGGCTTTCAATCTCAAACTCCAGGCCTTCTGTTTCCGCATCGCCGGCGTTATTCGCATAGGAAAATGGAAATGGCGACAAAACTCCCGGGAGATCAACTGAAACAGACTCTATCTCGATGATGATGTCTGTCCAATCCATGTTGAAGTAGGCAGTGGTGAAACTGAACCTTCCGTCTGCCAGTGTCGCTTTAACACCCAGTTCAATACTCTCGACCTCATCACCGTCGATCGTCTGCAGATCCTTCAGCAGATTGTATAGCGCCAACGCCTCCGCCGAGGTGTCTTTGACTGGTTCCACATCAGCGAGCTGACTGGAAGCCTGTACGATCCCGGGTCGGAAGCCGTGTGACCATATCCCGTAGACCATCAAGTCATCACTGGGTCTCCACGTTAACCCCACTTTCGGTGAAGTTGTCGTTTGCTGGTCATGGGTAAACGAATCCTGAATGGTATTCGTCGGGTTGGGCTCTCTTTCAAATGTGTCCTGCACCACTGTTATGTCAGCCACGCGTATGCCCGCAGTGACCTCCCACTGGTCGTTAATGGCGTAACTTACATCGCCAAAAAAGGCCTCTTCCTCGGTAACAGCGCGGTCACGACGAAACGGGAAGAGAAACCTGTTGAGGAAACCATCTACGATCGCTGCCTGACGTGCGCCGTCTATACCAGGGTTGAACAGCCACAGGAGTCCGCAGTGTGCATCAGTGAATGCTGCGTAAGAAACAGAATCCGGGCAAGGATCAGGGTTTCCACCAAAAACTTCGTTTTCTTTGAAGTAATAGCCGACTGCGAACTGCAGTTTGTTGTCGTTATTGGAAACCAGTCGTAACTCGTAGGAATCTCGTTCAGCCCAGTCCATGCAGAGGCTATGGCAAATCTGCCCGGACATGATTGCTCCCTCGCCAGTCGCTGGATTGATGGTGGGGGCGGTTGCGGTCAGGCATTCTCCTGTTGGCAGAAAACTGAAGAAAGGTGAAAAGCCACAATTGAAGTCTTCAACAAATCGTCTGGAAAAATTGACGTGCGGCGGCGATTCGTCGCCTGCCCGCTTCGTAAACCTGTCCACGTTTGACCAGGTGGCAGTAAAGGTGGATCCCCCGAGGAACTCCGTGTCCCAGACGAAATCCACGTTGGTAAAGGTGTATTCATCAAGTGTCTCATCAAGGTTGGTACCCTTCAGATCAGGGTGCGCCTTGTGCGTAACATAGGGATCCCGCGTAAATTGTGTATTGTGATCGCCGATACAGTTGAAACGCTCTGGCCCTGGATTCCACCATGTATTGGTAGACGTGTAGGCGTTATAGCTGGGTATTTCAATCAGGTTGACATCGGTACGGAGTTCTTCGTAACAGTGAAAACCGATGGCTGGGGCTCCCCCGGTCATCTCGACATCCATATACATAACTTCGAGCTGTACGTTGTCGGTTGGGTAGATACCCAGAGTGACCCGTCCGCCGGAATCCTCTTCCCAGTCCGTATCTTGACCTCGGCCCGGCGCGTCGAGCAGACCCTTCTGGTCCCGTGAGTAAAGGATTGCACGAACCGCTGCTATCTCCCCAAGAGGAACATTCACCATTGCATCGAGGCGGTGGCCCCACCCGTGTGAATGGGACATGGTTTCTGATGATGCTCGCACCGCAAAGTCGAAGCCTTCGGGATTGGGCTTTTTGGTGATGTAACGCAACGCACCACCCATGGCACCCTCGCCGTAAAGGGTACCTTGAGGTCCTTTCAGCACCTCGATCCGGTCCAGATCAAAGGTAGGAAGCGCAAAGTGAGAGCTATCCCCACTCGTCGAGCCCACGGGCATATTGTTCAGGTAAGCACCAACGGGCGAGCCGTTGCCCTCCGCGTACGGTGTAATACCGCGTATCGTGAGGGTGTTAAACCCGGACGTTGCCTTATTCATGTTGAGGCCCGGTATCGTGTTGTAGAGGGACCAGATGTTATTGACGCCTTTAGCGATCAATTGATCTTCGGTTAAGGCGGAAATAGAGATCGGCGTATCCATCAGATCGGTATCCCGAAACGTGGCGGTCACAACGATTTCTTCAAGCGTTATTTCATCTGAATCATCAGCTGCTACAGCAGGAGCGCCGATTACTGCAGCGGCAAGAACTGATGCAATGGCGTTAAGCCACTTTTGTGGCTTTCGGTATTTGGTAACCATAGATAAATCCCCTTTAATTACTTTGATCAAGCATTATAAATATCACGTTAGGTATTGCGCCTATCAGGGATCTACGCGGGAATCACCAGCCCCCTCTGAGCTACCGCACCCCAAATCAGGCGAATCCGAACTCTACACTATCGTAAAAGAACGATATGGGGCAAGAGTTTATTATAATAATTAGAAGGCTTGTTTTCAGGGGTCCCGCGCGTTCACATACCAAAATCCGGAGGTTCCTGTAGCAACTTTTTAACCTCCTCTTCGGGGATTGACCTGGAGAAGAGAAACCCCTGGGCATAGTGACAATCCAGGGCACTGATAAACTCCAGCTGCGACTGGGTTTCAATACCCTCTACCACGACCTCAAGGTCGAGGCCCCTGATCATTGTTACGATGTCCCGAAGCAGCTGCCGGTTTCGCCGGTCGTTCTGCAGGCCCTTGCTAAATGCCTGATCAATCTTGGCGTTATCTAGATCCAGACGGTAAAGCGTCTCGAGACTTGAGAAACCGGTACCGAAATCATCTAACGAAACCTTAAAACCAACTTCATGGGCCTGGGCTATCCATTCCTGGGTCGGTTCTATATTGACGGCGAGGCTCTCGGTGATTTCCAGTTTGATCGTTTCGGGAGGAATGCCTGCTTCTTTGGCGATTCTGGCGGCTTCTCCAATGAACGTCGGATCTGCGATCTGCCTGCCTGAAACGTTAATGCTTATGAAGAGGGGCGCGGGATAGTCTTTCTCTTTTGCAATGGCGCCGAAGGTCGCCATGTCATTGCATGCCTGTTCAAAGACATACAGGCCGACCGGGACAATCAGATCGGTTTCTTCTGCGAGTGCGATAAAAAGGCCAGGGGAGATAAAACCGCGCTCGGGATGAGTCTAGCGGGTCAACGCTTCGAACCCGGCGATCTTGCGATGTGCGATGTCCAGAAGCGGTTGATAGAAAACCTGAAGTTGCCCTTTGGTAAGTGCTTCTTTTAGTTCTACCTCCAGTCTGATTTTATCGATGCCCTGATGAATGTATTCACGAAATGCTTCTTCAGACATGGTGCTATCGTCGAAAGCATAAGCACCCTTCACCTTGTTAAGGCCACTGCGATAACGATCGAGCAGAACCTGAACGAGCAACTTTAATATCGCGCCTGCTTCCGAGATGCGATCGGTTAACTGGTTACGGGTTACTGGAGTGAGTTTCGTTGTGGTGAGGGCTCTTGCATTCGCTGTTCTGGGCTCGTTATCAATAATGCCCATTTCGCCAACGATGTCGCCATCGCTTAGCGTGCAAATGATGACCTCTTCTCCTTCGGAATGGGTGCTTATCTCGAGGTCGCCCTGTTCTATGATGTGCGCGCAGTCAGCTGCGTCACCCTCTTTAAAAAGGTATTTACCTTTACCTAATTCCCGAGTGTGTTCGCTCATGAGATTACCGTGAGATCAGGGTTGATCTTCGAACAAACCGTCTTTTTAGTCCTGGCGCAATGGCCCTTACCCGAAGAACCCTGGTCCTATCCAGGAGGGTTACTCTCCCGAATATCGAGCTTGAAAATCTCTTGTTTCACCTTGACGCCCTGGAGTTGATGTTCGCCGAGTGAAGTAAGTCCACCGGAAAACTCCCTGGCGAATTCCGACGAGGCGAGGACGGGCTCATCCAATGTCTTGCACAGGCCCTCAATTCGGGAGGCCTCGTTGACAGCGGGACCGATGACCGTGAAGTCCAGCCGTTTATTGGTACCAATGTTGCCGTAGGTGATGTTGCCGCGATGCAGTCCAGTGCCGAAGGCGAGGGCGGCGCCACCGCTGGCTGCCCTGTCCTCGTTGACACGCTCCATTTGGCGGTATGCCTGGCACAGTGCCGCATGTGCTCGATTACAAGCTGGCGCGGAACCAACGATCGCGTCGTCGATAGGGAATATCGCCAATACAGCGTCACCAATGAATTTGAGCACTTCGCCGCCATGTTCCATAACGGCACCGGTAACACAGTCGAAGTACTGATCGAGCGCGGCAAGGTAGTCATCTCTTGTCATGGTGTCTGCTAATCGGGTCGAATTTCGAAGGTCAGAAAACCAGATAATAGTATCCAGATCTTCGCCATCACCCCGTTTCACTCTGCCACTCAAAACCCGCTCCCCGGTACTACGACCGAGATAGGTTTGGAGCAGTGCTAATGAAGACAATCGTTGGGCCTGGGCTTCAATCAGTCGACCCAGGTGCGGCAGTATTTCGTATAGGTAGCCCAGATGACTGGTAGAGAATCCACCTGGCATGTCCGATACCAGAGACAAGGTGTTTATCTGTCCATCGGAGAACTGGATGGGAAGCGCCACATAGTCGGTGGCGCCTTCATCAAGCAGATCGGTGAGGATTGGGAAGTCCAGCTCTGGTTCATCCACATCCAATCGCCTGCGAACGCCACCCTCGCCGTTGATAATGGGTGCGAATGGGCTGTTGCGATACGAGTCTGACTGAACGCCCTTGTGTGTGGCCTGTAGTGTTTCGCCCTCATTGGAATCACGATCCCAATTAAAGAACAGCCCATACAGTTGCGGATTCAGGGTGCGTACAAACAGTCGGATGGACTGTAGTGGTAGTCCCTGGTCATGCAGCATGTGTGGGGTTTCTACCAGCAGATATGGTATGTCAGTTGTTTTCCAGGCGTCGCGAACCAGCCACCTTACAAAGGGATTCTCTTGTTCCGTTTCGTTTGACCGGGGTTGTTGCTCGATGACGGTATCGTCTTGAAACCAGCTATCCATCGCTTGCCAGTCGAATGCAATGTAGTCCTTGATGACCCTGGCTTCGTCGTAAACGTCCTCATAGCTCCAGACGGCATTGTCGATAGGTTTGTTGGCAACGTTTATGGATCAGTACCTGGCATTGCCCTTGAAAGGGCAGTTGGTCACCAGTGTTGAGGGCTTCAGCAGGTCCATACGCACGTCGGCACGCGGGAAGTAATACACATCGGGAAGATGTGTCTCAGACATCACCAGGGGAGCATGAATTATCGCGATGGTCTCGCCATTTGCGACCGCGCGAATCTGTTGGTCACATGGTCGGACAACGACGTGATAACCTTCGTAAGTATCAGTTAAGGATTCTTCAGACATTGGTATATATATCCTTTCGCCTGAATATCATACACGTGCGAGGATTAGCTTGCTTTGCTGCGGGCTACCTGCCATCGGTCGACAGCTTCGCAGCCTTTTCTGCATCAAACCACCAGCTATCTATCACGCGCAGACTGCTGCCGACCAGGTATTCGTATCTCGCAATGTACTCCTGATCGGGACGTCCGAATTTGTCCCATAACAGAAAACGCTCCCCCTCGGGGGCGTGTAAAGGGATATTGTAGAAACTCCACAGGAGCACTCGGTCCAGGGCTTTGAGTGCGCTGGTTGCTGCCTCGATATTTGCTGCCAGTTCCACTTCCTTGATTAGTGAATCAATAACGGGATTACGGATACCAGCCATGTTATAGCTCATTTGGACTTCTGCGGTCTGTGAGCTGAACGCACCCCGTAATTCAGCACCGGGCGGGTTGAGGAAGTCATGGCCGCGCACATAGGCATCGTAGTCGCGCTCGCGCAGTAGATTGATGGCAACCACACTATCGGCAAGTCGCAATGCAGCGTCGATCCCGAGTAATTTAAGAGCCTCAATATAGGGTAGAAGTATTCGCTGGTTGGCAGGATTTTGGGTAAGCAGTTCCAGTGTGAACTGTTCACCGTCGGCGTTTACCAGTTGCCCTGCCTTGATTCGCCAGCCAGCCTCAGCCAGTAGCGACTGTGCTCGTTCCAGTCCTTGCCGATAGAATCCCCTGCCTGGTGAGGCGGGCAGGCTGAAATGCTGGTCGAATACCCTGGGGTCAAGCTGATCGCGAAAACGGGATAGCAGTTCCAGTTCTTCCCCGGTCGGGGCGCCGGTTGCCGCAAACCGTGAACCGGCGAAATAGCTTCGTGCACGCTGGCGGGAATCGTGGTGGAACACCCGATTTTGCCATTCAAAGTCGAGCGCCATGGTCAGTGCCTCGCGAACACGGATGTCTTTTAGACGTTCCCGCCGGGTGTTGAGGGCAATTGCGCTCTGCATGCCGATAAATTTGGTAACGGCCCGGGTATCTTTTTTCAGCCAACCTTGTTCCAGGGCAGGGATGTCATAAGAACTGAACCATTGACCCATATTGCTCTCGAAGTGCACATCGAATAACCCTTTGCGAAATCCCTCGCGTGCGACGGTAGTATCCCGGTACACGTCATAGCGGATCTCATCGAAGTTAAAGCGGCCGCGGTTAATGGGTATATCGCGACCCCAGTAATCTTTCACGCGTTCGTAAACGATGTAATCCCGATCAAACTCTTTCATCTTGTATGGGCCGCTTGCGACCGGGGCAATAAGGGTTGCCTTGGTCGGATCGCGATCTTTCCAATAGTGTGCGGGCCGAACGCGGAATGCCATCAGGGATTGTATGTTGGAAGGTGTGAATTCGTCCCGATGATGGACGACGAAATCCCGGGCTCCCGTGATCTCCAGTTCCTTGATCCAGGGCGCCAGCGCGGCCTGGCCAAACACACTTTGTAGTACTTCTTCATAAGTAAAGAGTATGTCGCTTGTTGTGATGGGTACGCCGTCATGCCATCTCGCTGCGGGGTGAAGACGGACATATAAGGCTTTGCGGTCGGGAGACAGTGCAATTCCTTGCGCGAGCCACCCATAGAAGGCGGACAGTTCATCGCCGGTGCGGACAAATAGACGGTCGTAAGTTTGCCCTAGCCCAGGGGCGCTAGGTAATTCGGCCGAACGATATCCTGACAGGTTACCGACTCTCGATTCTGATGAGAGAACAATACGCCCCCCTTTTGGGGCATTGGGATTCGCGTACTCAAAGTGTGTGAAGTTTTTTGGATACTTGAGCGGGTGCAGCAGCGATATTCCGTGCTGATACATTTGTTCTTCAGTAAAGGGTTTTGCAATGAAGGGTTCTGCACTTTCCGCGCAAAGTGGTATCAATACCAATGCCTGTATATATAGCGCCGTGCTAAAGGATCGCATTCGATTAATACGCTAGCCTAGTACGCAGGGTAGTCCTCGTGAATCGCCGTTGGAATTCCTCCCGCCTGTGCGACCTCAAGTTGCGCCTTGTTAATATTGTGTAGCAACTTATCGAAGTGCTCCTTGAGCATTGCTTCTCGAACCTCTGAAAGTGATGGCTCGTTTACCAGGTTATTGAGTTCGTTTGGATCGTTCTCCATATCGAAGAGTTCCAGCGGTTCCCGGGTGACGGAATCGATAGCCATTTTGTATCGGTCAGTGCGGGCCATTGAATAAAGTCTTACCTCACTGAAGGTGACGTCTTTCCCCTGCTGGGCGTTGGCTGCTCCCTTACCGGCTTCAATTTTCGGGATCAGGGAAACCCCGTGATCATTCTCAAGCGGCGCCGCACTTGCCGCGTCGAGCATGGTATCCACCATATCTAAGTGGTCAGTAAGGCCGTTCGCGATCCATGGTTCAGTGCCTCCTGGTGGTCTGATGATGAGAGGAATGTTGAGCGCACCCTCATAGAACACCGCTTTTTGTGCCATCCGGTGATCACCCAGCATCTCTCCGTGATCAGACGTATAGATGATCCAGGTGTTATCCATCAGTCCTTTTCGCGTAAGTGTCTCGACAACGCTACCGATCAGGGCGTCATCGAATGCGATCTTGGCGTAGTAGTGGCTGGTCATTAACCGACTCTGACCCTCTGTCATGTCGGGGAGGCCGCGTCGTCCATACATCGTTTTTACCTGTGGCGAAACGGGGTCTGCGGGTGGCTCCATGATGGCCGTTGGCATGTCTTCTGGATCGAACATGTCCCGGTACCTGGCTGGTGCATCGAAAGGTGGATGTGGGCCGACCGTTGCGACCTGCAAATAGAACGGGCGTTCATCCGTATATTGCGCTATCCATTCATTCGCCTTGTTAGTGATGTACGCATCGACGTGCTCGTCTTCCTCAAGCTGGCAGGGTGTGTGTTCCCACGGACGAAGGGTGTTGTTGCCCTGACCCATTTTCCAGGTGGCCTTTAGGTTCTCGTGGATCTGGAGCTTCTTTCTTTCGGCCAGGAAGTCACTGTAGTAGTTACCGCTGGTGGGCTCGCCAAGAATCTCGTGGGCGACCTCGTAGCCCCAGTCATGCAGATCATCTTCGTGGTCCCGGGTGTGGCCCGCGTCGACCTGCGGTACTTTGAAATGGGTCTTGCCAAACACCGCCGTGCAATAGCCAGCGTCTCGGATATTTCTAACATGACTTTGGTCATGTTGATCTGCCTCGTTGCGATTGCCCCAGGCACCGTGTTCGTTGACATACTGCCCGGTCACAAGTGATGCACGGGCAGGCATGCAAAGCGGAGAATTGGTGCTGCACCTCTTGAACGCTACACCTTCGCCCGCCAGTCCATCCAGATGCGGCGTACGAACTGCGCTATTGCCGATACAACCGAGAGCGTCTCCCCGGTGTTGGTCAGAGAAAATGAGAACGATATTGGGTTGTTTCGCCATGTGGGACTCCTTAGCCTGACAAAAAACGCTGTGGCGCGGCATCACGAAGCTCGCGCTTGTTGATCTTACCGGATGCGATTCTTGGTAAAGGTTGGTCAATAACATCAATGTAGCGGGGAATTTTAAAGCGAGCGATATGGTCTTTCAGGAAATCTTGCAGTGCATCATAGTCAATTGATGCCTTGCTGTAGATCGTCGTTCCCACTTCTTCGCCGTAACGTTCGTCCGGCACGGCATACACTGATGCTTCGATAATGTCTGGATGTTCGTTTAGTGCAGCTTCAACTTCTGCACAGCCTATATTTTCGCCACCGCGGATGACCAGATCCTTTATGCGGTCGACGATGTAAATGAAGCCTTCTTCATCAACGTAGGCGACGTCACCAGTGCGTAACCAGTGCCCATCGAAAGTTTCCTGATTGGCTTCCGGTCGCTCCCAATAACCCTCAATGATGGAAGCACCCTTGATCTGGAGCTCGCCGCGTTCACCGGTAGGCAGTGAGTTTCCTTCATCGTCAACAATTCGTAGTTCCAGGGTGGCGTGCAATATGCCGACGCTACTCGGATGTTTAAGATACTCCTCGCCGCCGACACCGGTGCCGATTGAATTGGTTTCGGTCATCCCCCATCCTGTGCTGGGCATCGCGTTTTCAAACGTACTCGCTATGCTGCGTACCTGGCTCGGTGGTCGAGGTGCGCCACCACCACCAACGCTCTGTAGACTGGACAGATCTCTTCCTGAAGACTGCGCCGCTTCGACCAGGTCTCCGGACATGGTCGCTGGCCCGTTAAATCCGTTGACCTTTTCTTGTTCGATAAGGCGTGCCGCTTCGATCGGATCCCACTTATACATGCTGACCATCTTGCGCTGCGCCCGATAGGACTGCAGCATAATGGCGAGGCAACCTGTTGCATGGAATAGCGGTACCGCCAGTAATGTAGCAGGTTGATGCGATTCCGATGGTTGGGCCGGCGGGCTATCACCATCTTCCATGTAATTGCGGATCTGAGCCTGAAGTGCCCAGGAGAATAGAGCGCTTAATACATTTCGGTGGCTGGATACGGCCCCTTTGGGGTGGCCAGTTGACCCGGAGGTATACAGGATCATCGCCCGATCGTCTGGTCCCGGTGCCTGATCCGGCATGGGGCAATCCGGTTGTGCTTCAAGCAGGTCGTCAATGGAACACATCCCGTCAAGTAATCTGTCTGAACGTACGGTAATAACTTCGATGTTCGTCTTGTGCCAAAAAGGTGCCAGTCGATCGACCCGCTCCTGGTCAGCGAACAGGACTTTGGCGCCACAGTCGCTCAGCCCGAATTCCATTTCCTCGCTTTGCCAAAGGGCGTTCATTGCGACCCCGATGGCGCCAATTGAGGTAACAGCGTTGTAGACAAAAACCCATTCCGGAAAATTACGCATGGAGATGGCAACCCGGTCACCTTTTTCTATGCCGTATTTTTCGATCAGGATGGTCGCGATCCGGCATGACCGCTGATAGGTTTCTTCAAAGGTATATCGGTCATCGTCGTAAACGATAAAGGTTTCGCTGCTGCGTCCTGACTCAAAGAGTTCGCGTAGTGAATTGGGCGTATTGCGGAAAACTTTGCATGGGCGACCCCAAACTTCACCGTCGTAAAGTTCAAAGGGGCGTCCGGGTGCAGTGACGAAGGCCATCGCTTCTTCGCGACTATGCTCCAATGGGTTCTCCATGCCAGGGTAAATACTGAATTCTAACTAGACGGTACTCTAACTAGACGGTGATTGGGGGGCGATCCTCACACCGGGCATGAGGATATCAAATCAGGAACGGTTGATAGAAATTCCGGCAAATCGGCAGTTCACGGAATCGTCGACTAATTCCGTTTCGTCATGCAGCAGGGCTTCTTCGCCCGCCTTGAGGACTGTCTGCATGTTGTCAGGAAGTGTGGTGAGCGCCCGTTTCAGCACATCATTCAGATCAGGCTCACCGCATTCTTCGTCAATTATCCTATCAATATTGCCGCGAGTCAGATCACGGACCATTTCAAGTACGTAGTCATTGCAGAGATCGTCGTCCGCCAGTATCTGCTGTTGCAATGCTACCTGTGCGGCGGCCCATTCTTCATATACAGGATAAAGAAGCATCTGGTAGTCCTTGGCCGGGCCTTTACCTTTGCCGCTCTTGATCCCCTTGATGGCCTTATCGGTCTCCTCGTCTGTCATGCCTTTGTCTTTCATTGCCTGACGCAGTTTGTTCTCGTCGAACGGTTTATCGGCCTTCTTTTTGTCAGTGCCGAGTTTGGTAAATGCTGATTGATCGGGCACGTCGATTGAGTCAATCTCGACGTCGAATTGCAGAGTAACCGTGAACTTGTTCGTCATAGTAAGTTCCTTGCTTTAATCCAATATCTCAATGATTCCCCGGTCGCCGTCGACCGAGATTCTCTGGCCGCTCTTAAGCCGCTGCGTGACGTTGCCTAAACCCAGAACCGCGGGTATACCGAACTCCCGCGCCACGATTGAACCGTGTGCCAGGATACTGCCGATATCGGTGACCAGCGCAATGGCATGGGAAAAAAGCTGCGTCCAGGCCGGCGTCGTCATGGGGCATACCAGGATGGTGTTGGGTTTCATGTTGTTGAAATCGGCAGGCGACAGGATCACGCTGACCTCGCCTTCGATCTTGCCAGGGCTCACGGCGAAGCCTTGCATTACATTGCTGTCCGGTGCATTCAGCTTCTGCGTTGCAGCCGGATTGGCATGTTGTTCTACAGGGATTGCGCCGGGCGGATGGATTCGCTTGCGTGCCTCACGAAGTTCGCGTTGTTCTGCAGCTGGCAGCGCCAGCTCAGGCAGCGGTTTATTCCTGGAGCGGGCTGCTATTGCTTTGTGTATGTTCTCGGTTCGCAAGAAATAGAGATCGTCGGGTCTCGCAAGTGTCCCGGCGTCCACCAGGCGTTGCCCCAGTTCGCTGGCCATACGTCGTAAGAGTGGCCAGGAAGCGCCCAGCCAGAACACCACCTCTTCACGATGGGGATAAAAATGACGTGCTTGCCAGAGATGCCAACGAAACTGCCACATCTGATCTTTGGTCAGGACCTGCCGAACCTCCCTCAATGCAGCCTTGCGTTTTTCAGCGACCACGGCATGGTCCGAATCGGGATTGTAGTCAACGTCCTGCACCTGTGCTTTTAGTGCAACCATGATCGGACTCAGATCTTCGGAGGCGGTGGGCTCGACGAAGTCGAGGGAGTAAATCTGGTGTCCATAGGTGTCATTGTATTCCTCGATTGCATCGATAACCGGACCGGCTTCCACGTGGTTCTTCAGTGCGGGGAGTAATCGCTGCGCCGGTGTCGCGTTGACCATTGCCATGAGCGACTCATTAGCCTGGACCAGCTTGGCCATCTGCCAGATGTCCATCTGCGCCTGCATGGTTCGTGAGTTGAAACCCGACAGGAACATGCCGCTGGTAAAGCTATGTTTGGGCGCCGCTGCTTTGAGAAAGCCCTGCAACTGCTCATCGGTTACTTTAGCCGTCGCAAATACTTTGGATGACTCTTCCCAGTAGTAGCCATCTTCGTTGGCGAGGTCTCGGATACTTTGCAGCAGTTCGGCGTCGGTGGCGGTGGCGATATCGATCTTGGATTTTTCCTGGATTAGTGCCTGGTAATCAGGCAGCCAGTCGTTGCGCCAGAGATCGACTAACCTGGTCCACCATTCAATCTGTCCCTGCACCTGAAATTCTGTCATGACTTTTGGATCCACACCCTCAACAGGCTTAAAGTCGCGGCGCTGGTAGGCATAACCATTCACAGTCAGATGAACGTTGCCGTTGGTCATGTCCTCAATGGTGTGGGGTGCATCCATCCTTGCCAGACTCCGGTTCATGCCTTGCTGCAGGGCATCTTCCAGGTAAAGCTCATCAAACAGGGGTGAGAGAGGCTCCGGCATGTTCTCCACGATCTGACGGCGAAGCAGCGTAGCGCCCGGGGCAGGGGGTTCCCACTTGAGGTCCTTAAGCGGTGGTGGCGGTAGATTGGTAATAGGGCGCGATTGCAATAAATAGAGCGTGCCATCCTTAACGGCCCACTCGACATCTTGTGGTACGCCACCGAAGTGCTGTTCCGACAGGACAGCGAGGTCAGCCAGACTCGCGAGCTGTGATTCGCTCAGCGAACAAACCTCTCGCTTTGATTGGGTAACCTCTTGCCAGATGGTGCCACCGTCACCGTCGCTGATAATCATCTGCTTTTTGTCGCCAATGGTGGTTTCAACCACTTCGTTGGCGTTTCTATCAAAGATAAAGGCATCGGGAGTTATCTGTCCGCTGACAATCGCTTCGCCCAGTCCATAGCTTGCGTTGGCGACGATTTCAGAACGTTCACCGGTTGCAGGGTTTGCGGTGAACATGATTCCGGAAATATCGGTGGCGACCATGGTTTGCACCACGACGCCCATGGCAACCTGGTCATGGGCGATGCTCATCTGGTCGCGATAGCTGATCGCGCGTGGTGTCCACAACGATGCCCAACAATCTCGCACTGCCGCAATAAGTTTCTCAGCACCGATCACGTTCAGATAGGTGTCCTGCTGCCCGGCGAAGGACATGTCTGGAAGGTCTTCAGCATTGGCTGATGAGCGAACCGCTACCGGTACATTATCGCCCAACGTGGCGTAGGCGGTTCCGACAGCTTCAGCAATGGTTGGTGATATGTCTATCTCTGCAAACATCGCGGCGATATTGGCAGAGGCGTCGTCCGGTGTTTGTCTGGTCTCATCGAGAATTCGAGACTGTAGGTGATTGTCGATTACGAATCCACGATAGACGTCGGTCGTGATATGAAAGCCCGGGGGCACAGGCAGACTGGCTCGAGTCATCTCGGAAAGAGATTTCCCCTTGCCGCCGACCAGTTCCAGCGTGGCTTTATCGGTATCGAACGGTAGTATTGTTTGAGGCATGTTAGCTATTGTAACCCCAGCGCGATCGCCGATTGTTAAGAGGGGGTCAGGGCTGCGCCTGTCTCATGGATTCCACGTGGTAGTCAAACCAAACGTTACGGTATCGGTCGATAATGGGTTTTTTCTTGTGACCGAGTTCCTCAGTCTCGATGTATGTGTGATCGACATCAGCGTCGAGCAACGCCTGATGGAAATCTCGAATGGTTATCAGATGTGAAATGTCTTGAGTACCACAGATAATCTGGATTCTTAGTTTGCCTCTGATGTCTTCCACGTTTTTTTTCAATAGTTCGTAGGCATCGTTGTCGACGTAGTTCTGCTTGTCGGGACCTAAGTAGCTGTTGGGGTAAACGTCCGGCGTCGATGGGTCATAACCTGCAAGGGTCCGGGGCACGTTTCCCGCGAGATTGAAGAGCGAGCAGAACAGGGTGGGGTATTTCATCGCCAGACGAGTAGCACCGCGCCCGCCCATACTGTGTCCTTCTATGCATCTGCTATGACGCTCGGCTATTGTCCGGTATGTCTTGTCGATATGGGGAATCAGCTCATGAATGATGAGTGTTTCACTCATAAAGCGTCCATCATAGGAGTTCTTATAGAAGGTCCGCATGCCACCATTTGCCAGTACAACGATCATGGGGGGGCAGCGGCCCTCACGAATACCTTCATCAAGCACGCGAACGTCGTCGAAGCCATGCAGTTCATTGTCACCGGCGCCATGCAGGTTATAGATCACCGGGTACTGCTTGTCGGCCTCGGTTTCATATTTCGGTGGCAGATAGATGCAGTAGCCCACATCTTCCTTCTGCACTTCGGAGTAAAAAGTATTGTGCGTTACTCCGTCAGGGAGTTGTCCTGGCTCCGGTTTGTTAACCCAGATCGCCGAGGGTCCGCCTGGACCTTGTTGTGGTTTGTTCATAGTGAGTATGTTGACGTCGGACGCCGACGGACCCTCATTCGACGGAACTAATCTCGCACTTCATCACTTTCTACGTGACCGTCTACCATCCTGACGATGCGTCGCGCGCGCGCGATCACTCGTTCATCGTGTGTGGAGAAAATAAAGGTCGCCCCAAGCGTGGCATTCAAGTCCTGCATCAGGTCCAGTAGATGAATTGCGGTATCCGAATCCACGTTTGCGGTAGGTTCGTCCGCGAGGATAACCGCTGGATCTGATGCAAGGGCTCGGGCGATTGCAACACGTTGTTGCTGACCACCGGAGAGCTCGCTTGGTCTTCTATCTTCCATGCCTTCAAGACCAACAGAATGTAACAGCGACATTACTTTTTCGCGTCGTTCGTTTAATGGCATACCCTGCACCGATAGCACTAATTCAGCATTCTCGTACGCGCTTAATACAGGAATCAGATTGTAGGATTGAAACACGAAGCCTATACGGTCGCGGCGCAGGTGGCTGAGCTCCTTGCGGGTCAGTGTGGCCAGATCTTTGCCCTCAAGCATAACCTGCCCTGCACTTGGTGAGTCCAGGGCACCGATGATATTAAGTGTTGTTGTTTTGCCTGAACCGGACGGGCCGCAAAGCGCGGTGAATTCGCCGGGCTCGATTGTAAGGGAAAGATCGTGCAGCGCATGAACTTCGATGTCGCCTTGCAGGTAAACACGGCTAACATCGCGCAATTTGACAATCGGTTCAGACATGAGAAGTTTCCTTAAACAAGCTTGATTGCTTCAACGGGTTCTACGGTGCTTGCTCGCCAGGCCGGGTACAAACCGGCAAGTAGCGTTGCAACAAGAGCGGCTATCGCGATCATGGTGACGCTTTCCGGGAATATGCCGACTTTCATTGTCGTCGACATGGCGACGCCCGCTACGTCCATGGTTCCCTGGTCAGCGAGGAGCTGGCTCATATCAATCCCTACGGAGGCCAGATACAAGTAGGGACCGAGGGTAACCAGGGCAGCACCGATTAGTCCTACAATCGCAAGCCACAGGCTTTCCATCATTACCAGGCCAAATAGTCCCAGCGGGGTGAATCCAAGTGCCATCAGGATGCCAAATTCGCGCATTCGTTCCATAACGCTAACGAACAATGTATTAAAAATACCGGCAGCGACCAGAAGCGCGATGAATGCCGAGATAAATCTGGTCCCGCCAACTTTAATGGCAACAAACGCTGCGAGATCGGACTGTGTTGTATACCAGGGTAATACAGTCACATCTTCTGCGTTGATCGAGCTCCCAATATTGGCTGCAACTTCGCCACTTTCACGCTGGTCTTCAATGAAGACCGCGATGTGTGTGGCTTCATCATTTTCATAACCTACAATATCTCGCAGTCTTCCCAGGGTTAGCAGACTTAGGCTCGCATCCATCTGAGGCGCGCCAGTCCTAATGACCCCCGAGAGACGCTCCATTCCGCTAACGAGTTCTCCATCCTTGTCCGTAATTGTGTAAACGACTCTTCCACCAATATAGGTATCCAAGTTTTCTGCAAGCTTCTGCCCAAGGATGATCCCTCGCTCGTTACTACTGGTGAACATCTTTCCTTCTACGAGTGCGTCGGGGTCCAGCAGAGAGAAGGTGGTCACGTCTTCTTGAGTCGGGTCGAATGCGATGAGGCCGGCGCCAAAACTTTCCGCGGCGGTGCTCATCATCACGGCGCTACTGACTCGCTCCGTCACCTTCCTGGTTTGCGGCTGAGTCAGCGCAATTGCGACGAGTTCAGAAGAATCCTTTATGGATTTCTTCAAATTCGGGGTTTCCTGGTATTCAGCATGTTGGATAGTGACGTGTCCGCCCCCGAGTCGGGCAGCGAGATTGATCATTTCGTGCCAATTCCGGTCCTGCATTGCGGTGAACATGATGGCAAGAAATACCCCGAAAATGATGGATGCCAGGGTGAGTAGCGTACGCCGTCGATTACGCCATAGATTGCGCCATGCGATTGCAGGAATATTTTGTCCAGCTGTCATTGGTGATGCATCGCTTCGATGGGTGTTATCTTCGCGGCTTTAATGGCTGGGTAAAGGATGCCGAGGACCACGACGATTAACAATACAATGAGAGGATTGATAAAGGTCTGGGAGCTGACCATTCCGTAGATTATGGGGTCTATAGCCATCCCCATCACTGTTGCGCCGCCCAGATCCCCGAGATCGATTCCAACATTGACCAGATACCAGAGCGCTGGAATGCTCATCAGGCAGCCTAACAGGATGGCAATGGCGGTCTGGATTGCACCTTCCGTAAGCACAAGCGCCATGACGCTACCTGGGCTGACACCGACCGCTTTGAGAATGCCGAATTCGCGAACGCGCTCAAATACCGCCATCAACATGGCATTCAGCAGCAAGATCACCACGGCCACGTAAATTACAAGGAATCCTATCTGTAACATTTGTAACGCAGAATCGATCATGGTGGCGAGAATGGGCGAGATCTCACGCCAGCTCTTGACCTCCAGTGTTGCTTCACCGGCAACACTTTTTACCGCGGCTAGTGCGTCTGTCAGCGCAACATCAACGGGTCGCCTTACCGTTAGACGGTGGGCGCCTTCTTTAAGAATATAAAACTCACGGAAACTCTCAGCGATCATAAAGACGCCGCCACGGTCGGTGGCTTCGCTGATAGCGCCAAGGATGCCGCGAATCCTGTAGAGATCGTTTGCCATGCTGCCGTCATAGGCCTGACTCAAAAGGATCAGTTCATCACCTATGGAAATGTTCAAGGTTCGTGCCAGCAGGTGACCGACCACGACCCCGCGAGGATCGTCCTTGTCCAGCCAGAGACCTCTCTCAACTCTCTCAAAAACCAAACTGACTTCTGCGTCGTCCTCGACGTTGATTCCAAACAGGTGTGCCCCGGTTGAGGTTTCCGACGACGCGGCAAGCCCACCGCCGAGCAATCGCTCCGCTGTCTGGAAATCAGAGGCTTCGAGTCTGGCGACCACATCCCCTGACCCGTTGATTGTTTCGTATATGGATGGATCTTCTCGATAGCCGTCGCGGTGGATTTGTATATCGCCGATCTCAACTTCAACGATATTGGCTTCCATTTTCGTCAGCATGCCTTCGTAAAAGGAAGAGGCGCAGATCATCATCAACAAAGAAAAAGTCATTGCACCAATAGTCACGACGCTGCGGCGGGTATTGCGCCAGATATTGCGCCAGGCCATTGTTGTGATTTGCATGTTAGTAGTTGTCCACTTTTCCAACTATGATGTAGAAACTTCAACCTGAGTGAGTCAAAGGGGGCCTATGCAGATCAGATATAACATCCTTTTGGTAACAATGTCAGTGCTTTTGTATGGCTGTGGTGATGGTAGTGACAGCAATACAGAGTCACCTGTAGCGCCGAAAACAACGATGGAAGCGGAAGAGAAACTGACCGATCAGGCAGTGGATTTTTCAGGTGATCTTATCAATCAGGCAAAAGAAGCTGTCGCCACAGCGGCGGCGGACCTTAAGGAAGAAGCGATTGAGGTTGCCAAGGAAAAGGCCGACGAATTTGTAGATGAAAAGAAAGACGAACTGAAAGATGAACTGAAAGAAAAGGCCCAGGAAAAGGTTGAAGACCTGCAGGAGAAAATGAAGGAAAAGCTCGGGTTATAGCCGGGCTTTTCCCTTACCAAATTCAGTTCTTGGATACCACAAAGTCGACACGGCGGTTCTGCGCCAGACCTTCTGCGGTATCGTTGCTAGCAACGGGATCACTTTCCCCGTAACCGCGGCTGGTAAGTCTTCCAGCACTAATACCCTCTGATACCAGGTAGTCCAGCACAGCCTTTGCTCTTCGTTCCGACAGTTCCTGGTTGTTGGCTTCCGAATCCTGGCTGTCTGTATGACCTTCAATTCTCACGTTGATGTCCGAATTCTTTCGGAGCGTGAGAACAACGGTGTCCAGCTTACTCATTGCAGAACCTGAGAGTTCATGACTGGCGGTCGCAAAATTTAACCCGGTAAGGTTGACCAGCGTATGACATCCCATTTTGTTGACGGCTTTGCCTTTTGCCGTATTGGGACACTTATCTGAGCCATCAGTAACGCCATCACCATCGCTGTCTTTCTCGCCCCCATTCCTGTCGACCATGGCCCCTTGGGGCGTACCCGGACACTTATCCATATGGTCCGACACCTTGTCTTTGTCACTATCAAGGGCACATCTGCTGGCATCGATACTTACACACCTTGCCGTTCCTGCGCATTGATCCAGATAATCTGCCACGCCACGCCACGCCACGCCACGCCACGCCACGCCACGCCACGCCACGCCACGCCACGCCATCGCCGTCGCTGTC
>MDTB01211271.1_pt1 | contig 57492 bp, 65 predicted proteins | sample 811161 | NCBI WGS metagenome assembly MDTB01 (sample SAMN05326650, study PRJNA326480) | marine metagenome | isolation source: seawater | place: Mediterranean Sea | collected 2009 | reverse complement strand
TTGAAAGTGAAGGTGACTGTGGGTTTGTGGTGGCGGTGGCAAGATTTGAACTTGCGACCTTGGGATTATGATTCCCCTGCTCTAACCAACTGAGCTACACCGCCATATTATTTAATTATGTTATTGTAAACATAATAGCAATTAATTTATTTAATCCAGCCTCCACCTAACAACTGCTCTTTATCATTATAAAATACACACCCTTGTCCCTTTGAGACTGCACTAGTTTCTATATCTAGTAAAACTTTTCCTGTCATATTTTTCATAATATATAACTTTCCTTTTACAGGATTTTGTCTTGCCCTAACTTTTATATTAATTATTTTTTCAGAATAATTATCTTTTTCATTTTTTCCCAGCCAATTTATATTTTTCAAATTTACCTCCTTTGAAGCTAATTCAGACTTATTTCCCACAACTATAATATTCTCTTCCTTTTTAATCCTTAGTACATATAAAGGTTGATTTACGGAAACATTAATTTGCTTTCTTTGCCCTATAGTATAATTTTCAATTCCATTATGTTTACCTAATATTTTATTATCTGTATCTACTATATTGCCAGGTGTTTTAAACCCTTTATAATGAGATAAGAAATTTCTATAATTTCCATCAGGAATAAAGCATATATCTTGACTTTCTGGCTTTTCTGCCACAGAAATTTTAAATTTTTTAGCTAATTCTCTAGTTTCCTCTTTTAGTAAATTACCTAGAGGAAATTTTAGGAAATTAATATCTTGTTTCTTAATTTGAAATAAAAAATAACTTTGATCTTTAGATGAATCTTTAGCTTTATATAACCCTACTTCGTTACCTATTTGTTTTTTTCTTATGTAGTGGCCGGTAGCTAAAAAATTTGCTCCTAAATTATGCGCCGTTAATAAAAGATCATTAAACTTTATGTGTTGATTGCATTGTACACAAGGAATAGGAGTAGACCCATTTCTATAGGAAGCAACAAAGTCATTAATAACTTTCTCTTTAAACCTATCTTGATAATTAAGTACGTAGTGAGGAATATCCAACTGTCTTGCTACTTCCTTAGCATCATAAATATCTACGCCAGAACAACATGTTTTAGTTTTTATTTCTTTATTATTAGATTCGTAAAGTTGTAAAGTTATTCCTATAACATCATAACCTTCATCTTTTAATATCCCAGCAACTACAGAACTATCAACTCCTCCTGACATTGCAACTACTACTTTTTGTTTTTTTTTCATAATAATAAAATTACTCTTTTATTTGTTTTAAAAGTTCATGCCCAAATTCCATTCCCCATTCAGGAGTAAAGTGACCAGCATTATCTATTACATGCGTGAAATCATTAGTGGAAATTAGTTTAGATAGTAATTTCATTTTTTCAAGTGGCATTAAAGGATCTCTTCCTCCTCCTATTACAAAACTTTTCATTAGTTTATTGGTAGTCCACCATTTTTCTGCATCTTCAATTATATCAAAACCTTCATTTCTATTATCAAGGGGGAAAATTTTTGGCAACATTTTTAATGCTAATTTAAAACTCTTATCAGGAAAAGGCGCCTCATATGCATTACATTCTAATAAGTTTAATATTCTATTTGTTCTAGCCATTAATGCTCTTACATTTAAGTCTTCATTATTAGTATTATTATTAATCCAATTTAGATAATTCTCACTTACCTTTATAGATTTATTTCCTAAGAAAGAATTAAAACAAATAACTCCTGAATATAAATTTATATTTTCCATAGGTAAAGTTAAACCTAGAGTTCCTCCCCACTCATGCATAAAAAGGTAAATGTCTTTTAATTCTAATCTTTCTATAAAATTTAATAACAAATTTCTAAAATTAGAAAACAAGAAAAAATCTTTATTAAGAGGTTTGTCAGATCTTCCAAAACCAGGTAAATCTATTGCTAAAATTCTAAAATCACATTCTATAGCAATAGGAATTAAATGTCTCCAAATATAGCTCCAGGTAGGGTGGCCGTGTATGCATAGAATAGTTCCACTTTTACCATTAATATTTTCATCAATGTAAGCAACTTTAAATTTAGAATAATCATCAGTTAAATTTAATAAATTATAAATATATTTTGTATCATAATTGAAATTTGGTAAATTATTAAAATTATCTTTTGGTGTTTCTTTAAATAAAACCAATGTTAATGCTCCTCTGGTAGTTTAAATTGTAACCCATTAAGTTTTTTTGTAATGTTAATTTGACAACCTAAACGTGAATATTTTTGATAATTAGGTATCAGAGTTAACATTTCTTTTTCTTCAACACAAGCTGGCTTTAATTCTTTGAACCATTGACTATCAATAATAATATGACAGGTAGAACAGGCCATAGAACCATCACATGATCCTTCTATTTCTATATTATTTTCGTGAGCAATTTGAAGTAAAGTAGTATTTTCCTTAACTTCAAATTCTTTTTTTTTATTTTTGCTCTTTAAAAATATTTTTATCATGTCTTTATTATTAACTTTATAGTTTGATCTATATCTTTTATAGCATTGATAATATCTCTTTTAGTATTAAACCTTCCTATTCCAATTCTAATAGAAGAATCAACTATTGTTTTGTCTAATCCCATGCCAGAAAGTACGTATGAATGTTCTATACTATTACTAGTGCATGCGGAACCTGATGAAACAACTGTATGTTTTAAATTAGCAATTAATTTCTCTGCTATAACATTTGGTATCGATAAATTTATATTGGCTGGTAACCTCTTTTTTATATCTCCATTAATAATAATATTTTTATACTTTTCTCTTAATTTACGTATAAAATAATCTCTTAACTCCTTAGTCTTTTTGGCTTCTTTATATAAATTTCTATTTGATATTTTTGCTGCTTCTCCAAAACCAATACATAGAGGGACTGGTAATGTTCCAGACCTTAGGGTAAATTCCTGTCCGCCACCATCAATTATTGGATTAATCCTTACTCTAGGAAATCTCTTAATATATAAAGCTCCTATCCCTTTGGGACCATAAAACTTATGTGCTGATATACTCAATAAGTCAACATTAAGCTTTTTTACATCTATTTTAATTTTACCTGCAGCTTGAGCAGCATCAGTATGAAATAATACTTTTTTTTGCTTACATATATATGCAATTTCTTTAATTGGTTGTAAAACTCCTGTTTCATTATTAGCCATCATTACAGATACTAATACTGTTTTTTTATTAATAGCTTTTTCAACTTCTTTTGGGTCTATTAATCCATTTTTATTTACTCTCAAAATAGTACCTTTAGCACCCTCTAACCCCATTTTTCTTATTGCTTCTAGAATACATTTATGTTCAGTATTAAGAGTAATATAATGATTTTTACCTCTAAGAAAATTAGTTCTTAAACCTTTAATTGCCATATTGTTTGCTTCTGTAGCTCCAGATGTAAAAATGATCTCTCTTGGATCAGCATTGATAAGTTCTGCTACATTTAATCTAGCTATTTCTACTGCTTGAATAATTTTTCTATTATGTTTTGTATTCTGAGAGTGAGGATTATTAAATTTCTCAGAAAAATAAGGTAACATTTTTTTAAGAACTCTATTATCTACTGGCGTAGTTGAATTATTATCCAAAAATATCATTTTATTTATTTTTCAATCGCTTAATAATTTTAGTTAAGACTTGTATAAATTTATTTATTTCTATCTTAGTGTTTTGAATACCTAGGCTTATTCTTATGACACTCGAAGCTACCTCCTTGTTGTAACCCATTTTCATTAACACTCTACTGGGCTCTGCTTTACCTGAAGAACAGGCTGATCCTGTGCTTACCTCAAATCCTTCTAAATCTAAAGCAATTAATAGAGTTTCGGCTTTTATACTAGGAGTATAGATCATAAATGTATTTGGAATTCTATTACTATTTTCTCCTATTATTTGAATCCCCATATTAATGTTCTTAATTTCACTTTCAAAATAATCTTTAACATTTTTTATATTATTAATTTTATTTATATTTAAAATTTTAGCCGCAGCTCCAAATCCTGCTATAGAGAGTAATGGTTCTGTTCCTGATCTTAAGCTATCTTCTTGTTGTCCGCCTAAAAAAAGAGGGTTAATGATATTTTTTTTTGAAGAAATTACTAAAGCTCCTGAACCATTAGGACCTCCTATTTTATGAGAGGAAATTGTTATCATATCTAACCCAAGCTTCATAAAATCAACATTTAATCTTCCTACTACTTGAACTGCATCTGAATGAAATAGAATATTATTTTTTTTTGCAATTTTGTTAATTTTGTCAATAGGTTGAATAATACCTGTTTCATTATTAGCAAACATAATTGATATAATTTTATTTTTGTGTGCTTTTAAGGAGTTTATAATATTCTCTAACATATCCAGTTTGATATATCCTTTTTTATCTACATCAACACATATAGTATTGTTCTGATTTCTTATAGATTCATGTTCTACAGATGAAACTATTTTATGTTCATAGCCATTTAAAGCTAAATTATTTGCTTCAGTTGCACCAGATGTAAATATTATATTTTTTTTATCACAATTTATTAATAGAGAAATTTCTTTTCTAGCTTTTTCTAAGATAGACTTTGCCTCTCTACCTGAATTATGGATTGATGATGGGTTACCAGCTTTGTCTATAATAGAAATTATATAGTCTTTAACTTCTTCACTCATGGGAGCAGATGCATTATAATCAAAATAATATCTCATTTATAATAATATATATATAATATAAAAAAATACTTAATAATTATTCATTTTTTTTAAACTCTTATTCTGTAGGAGTTCCATATGCAGTAAATGATTTTTCCACTTTTTTATTTAGTTTTTTTAAAGGTTTTGCAGGAATTCCCATAACAGTTGTATAAGCCGATACATCTTTAGTTACTACAGCATTAGCTCCTACTCTAGCTCCTTTACCAATAACAATAGGTCCTAAAATTTTTGCACCCGCACCAATGATTACATCATCTTCTATTGTAGGGTGTCTTTTTCCTTTATTTAAGCTATTACCACCTAGTGTAACTCCATGATAAATTAATACATTATTTCCTATTTTTGATGTTTCACCTATTACTACTCCATGACCATGATCAATAAAAAGGTTATATCCAATATCAGCTGCTGGATGAATTTCTATACCTGTTATAAATCTTTCTAAGTATGCTATTAATTTTGATAAAAACTTTAATCTAAAACTCCAAAACTTATTTGCTACTCTATGCAAAAATAAAGCATGAAGCCCTGGGTAAAAGAAAAAAATTTCAAAAAAATTATTGGCAGCCGGATCTCTTTTTTTAATGCTTTTTATTAAGTTTAACATAAGATTATAAATAAAATAAAAATGTATTTAGCTATTTGTAAAAATATAGTATAAATAGCAGGAATTTAAATACAATTAAAAATTATGCATGAAGTTACTATACCAGGTCCTGAAGGAAGAATTGAAGGCCGATATAACAAAGGTCCAGGTAATAATCCTCCTTTAGCAATTATATTACACCCTCATCCTCAGCATGGAGGTAATATGAATAACAAAGTAGTTTATAATTGCTTTAAAACCTTCTCTAGTTTAGGGTTTTCAGTATTAAGATTTAATTATAGAGGTGTAGGAAAAAGCGAAGGAATGTACTCTGGAGATGATGGATTGGGAGAAATGACCGACTCAGCCTGTTCACTTGACTGGTTGTTACTAAATAACACTGAAAGTACTAAAGTATGGGTAGCAGGATTTTCTTTTGGAGCATTTATCGCACTAAACCTATTAATGCGAAGGCCTGAGATAGAAGGTTTTATAGCTATTTCCCCTCCAGCTGATAAATATGACTTTAGTTTTTTAGCTCCTTGCCCAGTATCAGGGCTAATAATACAAGGAGATGCAGATGATATAGTCAACGAAACTGATGTAGCTCTTTTTGCTAACAAGCTTGATAGTCAAAGATCAATAAATATTAAATATAAAAAAATAAAAAGTGCAGATCATTTTTTTACAAATCATTTGGAAACAATTAATTCAGAAGTAAAAAAATATATTTTAAAAGCAATAAATATTCAACCTTAAAAATAATAAGTTAAAATTCCACCAATACAGCTTTTTTTTACTCCAGTAGTTTCTTTAAATGAAATTTTTTTACCTAAAAGACTACGAACTGCTAAATAAGCGAAGGCTTGTGCTTCTATTGCATCTCCTTCCCATCCAACTTCTTCAGCTATTAAAACTTTACTATTTAGTTTTTCCTTTAACATTTCAATCAAATAATTATTTTTTCTTCCTCCCCCTGTAATAACTAGATAATTTATATTTAATTTATTTATTTTATAAGCTATCTGTTCTGATATTATTTCTATTAGGGTAGCTAATGCATCTTCAATTTTAAGATCTTCTATAAATGTTAAACAAATATTATCTAAAATTTTTCTATCATATGTTTTAGTTATTATTTTTTTACGAATAAGACTTAGCGTTTTTTTTTTAATTTCGAAGTTCACTTTTCCTTTTTTTGCAATTTCACCTTTGTCATCATAATTTATGAATAGTTTTTTTTTAATGATTCTATCTAGAGGCCCATTTCCTGGACCAGTATCAAACCCGATAAAATCCCGCTTATTTATTACTACAGATATATTGGAAATTCCACCTATATTCAAAATCGCACTAGGTAATAAGAAATTATTACTCAAAATTAAATTCTTGTGAAATATTGGAACCAGTGGAGCTCCTTCTCCCCCGTTGTTAATATCAAGTATTCTAAAATTGCTTATGACATTAGATTTAAAGATTTTTGAAATCAAACCTGCGTTTATATATTGCCATGTCCATCTATCATCTGGTTGATGAAAAAGTGTTTGACCGTGTAGACCAATAATATCTATGTTTAATTTATTATTATCTAGAAGTTGTTTAATAGCAGAAATATGCTTTTTATCTATTATTTCAGTAATTTTATGATAATTTTCAGTAAATTTACCATTAAAAACTGATTTTTCTTCATTAGTATACTCAACATAACTAGATTTTATATTTTTTATGTAATTTAAGCCGTCTGTTTCTATGATTGAAGCATCTACTCCATCAAAAGAAGTCCCGCTCATTGTTCCAATAGAGTAAAAATATTTTCTTTTTTTTAACAAATATTAATTGTCTTTATGAGAGTGAATAATAGCTTCTACTTCTTCATTACTTAAACCAGTAGCCTTAATTATATCTAAGTGATCTTGTCCTCTCCTTGCCATTTCTATTGCTTTTGTCATAGCTTGTTCACCTCTAATATCATCTGCTAATCTAGAAGCATTTTGATCTAATCTTTTTAAATATCCAGTTAAACTATCAATTTTCTTGGAATTTTCATCTATTTCAAGAGATAAAGATTCTATTTCATTACTTATAGTTTCATTTTTTTTTATAATCTCATCAACTTTTTCAGAAATTAATTGTTTAAAATCTCCATCTTTCCAAAACTTCCATAGTATCAATATTACTATAAAGCTTAAAAATATGTATATTTTTATATCTTCTATATTCTCAATATTTTCCATAAATATTATTATAAAAAATATTTTAGTAATGTATAACTATTTTTTATTTAATAGGTAGGTGGGAAATTCTTTTAGAATACTTAATTTGTAATCATTTTGTATTGATAAATTTTCAATTAAATTAACTACACCAGTCAAATTATCTGTGTTACTGATTTTGTCGGTGGACGTCTTAATAGTATTTAATTCACTTTCTAGCTTTTTTGTAGCTGCTATTACAGCAGAAGTATTAGTATTAAAAGCTAAATTGAGCCCATTTAAAGATTCTTTAAGACTATGAAGCATAAACTACTTAATATCTTTATATGCTTGTAAAAGTGCGTCAGCAACTTTTTCAATATCTATAGGATAGTCTCCTCTAGATATAGCATCCTTGATAGCACTAACCTTTTTGGTATCAATCGGTGCTTCTGCACTCATATTCTTTACATTAAGCTCAGAATTTATATCTACCTTATCTGCCTTATTGCTATCAGAACTATTCATCACATCTGAATTTTCTGCTTTTTTAGACTTACTATCTTCAGTAACTCTTTTGTTCTGAGCATTTCCAGCATTTATATTATTAATTTTATCTATCATTTTTAATCTCCATATTTGTATTAACGACTAACATCTCATAATATTTAGCGAAAAATTGATACTTTTTTATTATTTTTCACCCATGCCTTTAACTTCATGCCACTACTTTTATTAAGTACATTAGTATACTCACCTAACATAGCAGAGTTCAAGGCTATTCCATCTACTAAAATTTCAATATTTGATTTATTATTTACTATAATTACTTTCTGCCCTTCCTTTATTGTCCAATTCTTTTCTAAATGCCTTATTCTTATTATTTGTCCCTTTCTTATAGAAACTTTTGCTTTTTTTCCAATTATTTCATCTTTATTAGTAAAATAATTACTACTACCAGGTGTTCTTACCTTAGCATATAGAATATCTTCTTCTTTAAAAACATAACCTTTATAAATATTATTATTTACCTTAACAAGTCTAACTAAGTTATTTTTCTTATAAGACTTTTTAATTGACTTTAATTTATTACTTTGAATTTTAGGTCTTATATTATATGTCCAGCTATTTTTTTGAGGACATCTAACCTCTAAAGTTTTTAAAGAATTAAATTTTTTATTTATTATAATTTCTTTTTCACAAGTTGGTAACTTTAGCTTCGTATTTAAATTAAATTTTCCATTAAAGTTATTTTCCAATAAAAAATTTTCTACTGCATTATTTAACTCTAAATTATCCACACTATTCCCTAATGAAGAATAAAGAAAAATTAGGGAATAAAAAAATTTTATATATCTTAGCATTTAATTCCCAAAAAAATATATATCTTTTGCTTGTTGAAATTCATCTTTTTTCTTTATATTAGTTTTACTGTTTTTATAAACTAGATTTTTAATTTCACTAATCGAAGGTAGGTATAATTTTTTATTAGCAAACATAAAATTAGGATTATTTCTTACAAATGCATGCTTATTTTTGTGAACAACAGCTGTTTGTACCACCTTTAAATTTAAATTATTATTTGCATAATACTTATCTATAATCTTAGATAAACTTTCATCTTTTGATACCTTGTGATATGTACTATAATTTTCACTGTCAGAAAAACTTGAACCACTTAGTTTATCATCACTACTCTTTGAAGTGGCATATTCTAATACGATAATTGGCTCGGCTAATAATAATTTTAAAAAAAACCAATTTATTAAAAATAGATAAGTTATTGCTTTTATAAATAAAAAATTCATAAACTACTCCAAAAATCTTGTTTGTTTTCCTGAAAGATCTTCTAATTTAATTTTAGAATTAAGAGGCTCTAAAACTGCTCTATTACTTCTTATTTCACTTATTGATAACATAGTTAAATTATTCTCTCCATTCTCACTTAATACAGCTAACTGATTTTTTCTTAATCCTTGCATAGAACCAACTGGAACTTCTAGTTTATCATTTATTAATTTTACTTCTACTAAAATAGGTACACAAGATAGTTTTTCTTTTAAATTATTATATATATCTACTGAAATATTATCTAACTCATCATTGAGTTTCTCTTTATCCCTTTTAGTATAAAGTTCAACCGTTTCAAAGTTGCTATCAATATTTATTGGAACAAAATACTCTTTTTCTATAGTAAAAACCAATGTATTTTTTATGGCATCAAAAATATCTATTTTTGAATAAATACTAATAGAATCTGAATCAAAAAAAGTTCTGTCCAAACCTTCTTTAATACCTTTATAAAAACCAGGGTAATTTTTAGATTTTTTTATTATAAATGAAGGTATATAAATATAGTCACCATGAGATAAATCGTAAGTACCATTAACTAAAGTTAAATAATCGTATGATTTATCAAAGCCGCCCTCATTAAAATCAAAAGTTTTTTTAGAATAATTATTATAGTTAAATGAAATATCATTTTTCATACTTTTTCTGATATTGTATAAAATATTATTAATATAATTGTTTGCCCAAGATGGTGTACTACTATTAATTATTTGATCACCCTTAAATTCTTTGATGTTTAATATTTTTCTTTTTATGCATGTATTATTTTCATTATTTATGAAACCTATTATTGCTTCTACTTCCACTATATAATTTTCATCTTTTTTATATGAATTGATTATTTTGTAATCTAATATTCTGTTGTTAGGTTCCACTATAAAACTTTCATTTAGATTGGTTTCTTCATCAATAACGCTAAACCCTTGAACACTTGCACCAGCTTTCATTGAAGCAAAATATAAAGCGTCTTCTAGCGCTCTTCTCTTTGCTTCATTTTCATCTATTCCATTTAAATTTATATGTCCTTTAGCCCTTACTCTTTGAAGCTGTTGGCTTTTAGATTCATTTTTAATTGCTGTATTTTCATTATTAGATAAGCCTTCAGAAATTATAGTTGCAGCAGTCATACCAAATAATAATTCTTTAGTCCCAAAAGAGGTAATTTTTTTTCCAGCTTTTTCTAATAAATCAAAAGGCATTATACTTGTTATAGTATTTGTAATTCCTTTCACAGGTGATAAAAATTTATCTTCTGCATTAATTAATAGGGTTTTACAAAATACAAATAAAAATGTTAGAAATAAAATTTTCATTATTACGCCTTAATACTTCTAGCCTCTCTTAGTAGCAACAACATAATTTCTCTATCTATTTCAAGAACTGTTTCATATGTGTCATCTCCAGTAGGATTAATTCTTACAGTTTTAGCCCCTCTTATAGTACCTTGAACCATAGTTCTAAAAGTATCGTTTTGAGTTACTAAGTCTATTACAGTAGTTCTAGAATCAACTTTCAGTCCATGAATTTGTTCTGCTAATTCACGCATTGCAGCCATTCTTGCTGCTCTAATTGCCATAAGTCTTTTCTGAGCTACATTTTTACCAGGTTGTGTAGAAACAACCGCATAGCCAACTGCAGTTATAGTAGGTATTTTTTCAACAGAGGCTGATAAAATCTCTTCTGTAGCTTTAATTACATCCTGTCCTTCTTCAGGTAAAGGAATTTCATTTATTCTTTTTTGTTTGTCTTTCATTGAGTAAGGAAAGCCTAAACCTGTATATTGGTTAGAACAACCAGAAATAAAGATTAAAGCTAGAATAAAAGCATATATTATTTTGTTCATTTATTGTCTCCAAAAAAAATTATAAGTTTAACTTGCATTAAATGTGCCAAAATATTAGAGATTTAAGTTAACAATATAAAAGCTTTTAAGAAGATATTTTTCTGGCACAACTTTTGCTTCTACCTAAAAAACATTGATATTTTTAATATATACTCAAAGAAAAAGATAAATGTGTCAATTTTTTGAAAGAGAATTATGGATATAGTAAAAAAAGATAAAAGTTTAGGTGTAAAAATAATTTCTAGCATTAGTTTACCTTTAGGTATTTTAATTTTAATGACTATGATGGTAATTCCCTTACCTGCTTTTTTACTAGATGTGTTTTTTACGTCTAATATTTTAATATCCTTAATCATTTTAATGGTCGCATTACAAACCTTTAAACCATTAGATTTTTCTAGCTTTCCTACTGTTCTTTTATTTGCCACTGTTTTAAGACTAGGTTTAAATGTAGCCTCTACTAGAATAGTTTTAAGCCAAGGCCACACAGGTACAGATGCTGCTGGTAATGTAATCGAAGCTTTTGGTAATTTTGTAATAGGAAATGATTACGTAGTTGGTATTTTTGTGTTTGCTATTTTAATTATAATTAACCTAGTAGTTATAACTAAAGGTGCAGGTAGAGTATCTGAAGTATCTGCAAGATTTACTCTTGATGCAATGCCAGGAAAACAGATGGCAATTGATGCTGATCTTGGAGCAGGAATTTTAAGCAATGAAGAAGCTAAAGAAAAAAGACAAGGCATAGAAAAAGAAGCTGACTTTTATGGTGCCATGGATGGAGCCTCCAAATTTGTTAAGGGAGATGCTATAGCTGCAATTTTAATTTTAGTGATAAATGTAGTTGGTGGATTAATAATAGGAACTACCCAACATGACCTTAGTTTCACTAATGCTGCTCAAAATTACGTTATTTTATCTGTTGGAGATGGTCTTGTTGCGCAAATACCATCTTTATTACTTGCAATGGCAACCGCAGTTATTGTAACTAGAATATCCTCAAACTTTGATTTATCTGATCAAATATCTCAAGAAGTTGGTATGACTAAAGCATGGCTACCAGCTGCTGGAGTGCTTCTATTAATAGGTTTTATTCCTGGAATGCCTAACCTACTTTTTATTCTTAGTGCTTTTTTAGCTGCTGGAGTGTCTTATTATTTATATAAAAAAGGAAAAAATGAAACGATTGAAGAAGATCTATTAAAATTAGAAGATGATAACAGTGAAGAAAATAAAGATACTATTGATTTGAATGAAGTAGCCGATAACTCTGCTATATCTATTCAATTAGGATATGGTCTTATAAAACTAGTTGATAAAGATAATACAGGGCCATTAGTATCAAGGGTAACAGGTGTAAGAAGACAAGTATCAAAAGATTTAGGATTTGTTATACCTTCAGTAAGAATCACAGATGATTTAAACTTAGGAGCAGATGAATACACAATAAAATTAGGACATACAATAGTAGGACAAAATCAAGTATTTCCTGATAAATTTTTAGCTATTCCAGGTGATAACAGCGAGATAAAAATATCCGGTATAGAAGTTAAAGACCCCTCTTTCAATATGAATGCTGTTTGGATAGATAGATATAATAAAGAAAAAGCAGAAAGTTCAGGATATATGATAATTACTCCCGAAGCAGTCATTGCAACACACTTAAATCAAATACTAATTAAACACGCTGGTGATTTAGTAGGACAAGATGAAGTACAAGAACTATTAGATAATTTAAAGAAAACCTCCCCTAAATTAGTTGAAACTGTAGTTCCTAAAATACTTCCACTAAATCAACTTACAGGAATATTAAAAGTATTATTAGCTGAGTCTGTGCCTATTACTGACTTAAAGAGGGTCTTAGAATTGCTTTCTAATATAAACACTGCAAATATGTCTATTTTAGATATAGCAGAAACTATAAGACCTGCTCTAGTAGGATTACTAATACAAAAAATTTGTCCAATTAATAAGGAGCTTGCTGTTATAACTCTTTCTCCAGATATGGAACAAATTATTATTAATGCTACTAAAGACCAAACCAATAATGGCTTAATATTAGAACCTAACTTTACTCAAAATATGGTAAAAGCTATTGCTAAAGCTTATGAAAAAGCATCTTCTGAAGGCGATAATTGCGTTCTTCTAACATCCCCAGTGATAAGAAGGCAGCTTTCAAGTTTAATTAGGCAGAATATAGAAGATCTTGACGTATTAGCTTTCACGGAATTACCAGAGACAAGAAAAGTGAAGGTATTAGCAACAATTGAAAATAAAAATGAGGAGATTGATAAATGATAAATGGAACAACGGTAATAAAAGCAAAAGATACAACCACTGCAATGGAAAAAGTGGTGAATCAGCTTGGAGAAGATTGTGTAATACTATCTACTAAAAAAGTCAATGGACAAATAGTTATTACAGCTTCAAATTCAACTAAAGCAAAAAGTTCAGTAAAAAAAAGATATGATAAAAAAAAATTTGCTAATATTTACAAACTTAAGGCTGGTAAAATTAATTTAGAAAATAAAAAAATAAATGTACCTAAAACAAATGAAAATCTAAATAATGATTTATTACAAGATAGTTATAAAAAATTTATAAAAAATGAGATGTCTTTTTTATTAGATAAAATTGATAAAAAACTGGAAAATATTTATATAACAGATAATTTAAACAATAAAAATCCTAGTTTTTCTTCTACTTTAAAATTAAAGCAGTTAGGTTTTACCAATAAAATTATAAATAAGTTTCTTGATACTAAAAATAATGGCTTTGAAGATGATAGAGTATCATTCTTTAGAAATTTATCTGAAAACATAGCCTCTCCATTTCCAGAAAGAGTACTAAAATCAAAGCTAATTCTAGTAACTGGAACTTCTGGAACTGGAAAAACTACTATGGCAGCAAAAATTGCTTCTTCTATAATAGATAAAATGGGAAGAAATAATATAGTCTTAGCAGAACTATGTAGAAATAGTAAGTCAGCTTCGGAAGACCTTAAGGCGTTTGCTAGAGTTCTTAATGTTCCTATAACAAATCAATTAAAAAATGGTGACTTATCTGATACTATGATATTAAATGATGACGCTAAGATAGTTGTAGATCTTGCTGGCGACATAAATGCTGGAAATAAGATTATTGAAGAATTAGAACAAAGGCATGGAGATAAAAATATATGTTCAATTTTATGTTTACAAAGTGGGTCCTCTGGTGAAATGATCGAAAATACTTGGAAGAAAATAAAAGCTCAAAGACCTATTATTGCTTTAACAAAATCTGATGAATGCAACCTTTCTGCATTTGCTATCAGTAAATTAGCAGAGCTAAGAGGAAAAATAGGTTTAGTAAGTGGTACTAGATCAATAGTAGACTCTCTATTATTTACTAATGCAAATATTTTAACTAAATATATGAAAGAAAATTTTTAGGATTTGATATGACAACAGCTCTAGCAATTGCAAGTGGTAAAGGTGGAGTAGGAAAAACTACTATTGCCGTTAACCTTGCCTTGACCCAAGCATTAACTCAAAAATGCTTACTATTAGATGCTGATATGGGAATGGCTAACGCTCACATATTGCTAGGCATAAATCCAACAACTACGATTAATGAAGTAATAAAAGGTCAAAAATCACTAGAAAATACTATAATTAAAGCACCAGGTAATTTAGAATTTTTATCTGGGGGATCTGGAATTACAGAATTATTAAGTATAGAAAGTAAAAATAAATATAACTTTATTAGAAGTTTTGATAGTCTGTCTAATTCGTTTAAACATTTAATTATTGATGTAAGTGCAGGTGCTGATGATACAGCATTAAGCATGATTTCAGCATCAGATAAAGTATTAATAGTATTAGTTAATGAACCCACTAGCTTCATGGATGCTTTTACATTAATCAAAGTTTGTAATTTAGAATTAAAATTTAAAGACTTTTGTGTTGTTGTCAATATGACTAGCAGTGAAAACTCAGGTAAGAAAACTTTTAATAAATTTAATAGTATTGTAACAAAATTTTATGATGTAAATATTAACTATGTTGGTAGTATTTTAACTATGCCAGATATAAAAAACTCAGTACTAGATAAAAAACCAGTTGTATTAAATAAAAAAAACAAAGGAATGCAAAGTTTATTTCAGAGAATTCTTAAAAATATAAATAATTCTCCATTTAATAAAAATAATGGTATAAAATTCTTTAATTCTAATTTTTAAACAAAATGAATCTTTCGTATCAAAATATTAATAAAATTGAAAGAGAAAATCTTATAAAAAGCTGTACCGGACTGGTAAAAAAAATAGCTTGGCACTACCACGGTAGAGTAAAAAATATTATTGAAATTGATGACCTTATACAAATTGGAATGTTAGGACTAGTAACTGCAGCTGAAAACTTTACTGAAAGACCTGGAGTAGCATTTGCAAGTTATGCTAAAATACGAATAAAAGGGGAAATAGTAGATTTTTTAAGAAAAAACTCTAATTTATGTAGAACTACAATTAGTAATAAACAAAGATATGATCAAGTTTTTGAAGAACTTCAAAAAATATTTAACCGTGATCCTACAGAGAACGAGATAATTGATAAATTAAATGTAAGCATTGAAGAGCTGCACAAATGGAAAGAAGCTTTTGCTGCTAATAAATTAGAAAATATAGATGCCGTATATGATGAGTTTTCCATTTGGTTTTTATCTAAGGAAGGAACTCCTGAAGATAAAATGACAGACTCAGAATTAAGAGAGGCTTTAATAAAATCGCTTAAAAAACTTGATAAAGTAGAGGCTTTAACAATACAACTATATTATGTAGAAGAATTAAATGTATATGAGATAGCAAAAATATTAGATTTAACTAATGGAAGAATTTCACAAATAAAATCTTCAGCTATAAAAAAACTTAGGCATGAATTAAAAACTATCATATAAACATGTCAGAATGGTCTCAAATAAAATTAATAGAAATGCTAGTTTCTAAATCTGAATTACAAATTGAAAGTAAAAATAATACAAATATAATCTTTCTTTCCTGTGATCTTTTAAATATAGCTAGAGGAAGATGTGATATTATAATTAATAAAATTGAAAATAGTAATTTAAAAAATTATATATCCATTATTAAAGCCAAACCAATTATGAACGCAAATATTAATTTAAATTCTTCAGAATTTGAAAGCATTCTTCTTACCATGAATAGTTTTGTAAACTATAAATCAAAAAAAATTAAAATTGCTTTTTATTTAAATAAATCATTGGCTGTTAATAATGATGGTTTTTTAAGTATTGAAAATGATATAAAGCTAGAAATTATAAACTTTAAAATAATATTACCTGTTATTTAAATAAAGTCAGCTATCTAATAACCTTCTTGTAACATCAACACTAGTTTGTAAAATTCTTGCGTTACCATTGTAAGCTTGTTGAGTTCTCAACAAAGACACTAACTCATTTGATATATTTGTATTAGAACTTTCTAAGGTTCCAGAAATTATCTGACCAAAGCTTCCTTGTAAAGCAGAGCCTAAAATTTGCCCTCCACTTTTCTGAGTCACTTGATAAGAATTAGCCCCTATGGACTTTAATTCTGTATCATTATTAAACTTTGCAAGAGCTATTTGGCCTCTTTGCACAATATTATTTAATCCATATGTAGTTTCTATGTTTCCATAAGCATCAACATTAATACCGGTTAAACTTACATCACGTCCTTCTTTTGTTGTAATAGATAATGGTACATTTAAGGGTTCAGCTGAATTTTTTATTAAACCATCAATTTCATCTCTTCTATATCCTGATACATTAAAACCATCAGTTGTTACAATATTTCCTAAAGCATCTAAGCTGAAAGAGCCATCTCTAGTAAATCTTGGATCTGCTCCAATTTTGGGAGCTAATATAAAAAATCCTCTACCAGATATATTAAGGTCTAATGCCCCATCTGTCATTATAGGTGACCCCTGCTGCATTATTTTTTGACTGCCTTGAAATAAGGCTCCTTGTCCCGTTTTATTATTTGGACTATCCGAAATAGCTTTGGAATAAAAATCTACAAACTCTGTCCTACTTCTTTTAAAACCGTTAGTACCAGCGTTAGCTATGTTATTAGAAATAACTCCCAAATCTTTTGAGATTGCATCTAATCCATTCCTTGTTATAGTAAACATTATGACTCCTTATGAGAATAGTGTTGCAAAAATAATACCATTTATTATTTTATTATTAATTTATAATTTTGAAAAAAATAATGACTAAAAAAGAAGAAAAGAAAGATTTAGTTCCAATTAAGCAAAATAAATTGCCTGTTCCAGTAAAAAAAGGACAATTAAAAACTCCGTTTTCTTTAGTAGACGAAGCTATCTATTTAAATACAAGAAAAGATGTACAAGCTATTCTACCAGATGTATTAGGAAGAGTGCTTGCTAGAATATGGATAGATGCAGAATTTAGGGATGCTTTTAAAACTGAACCTCAGAAAACTTTAGAGTTTCATGGTATATTTCTTCCTGAAGGTATGTCACTTGAATTTCAAAAACCTAATTCAGATAGACCAAGAATTGTTGTGTATGAAAAAAAACCAAATATCAAATTTAAATTAAGAGTGTTACATTTGCAGCTAGTAATGATAGCGGGAAGGTAATGAAAATATTTATATTTTTATTCTTTATAATTTTTCTCTCTAAATCTCTCTATAGCGAAATTCCAAATTTAGAAAACAGAAATAAAAGTAAAATTAGAGAAAACATAGCTAATACTTATATTAGAAGCATGAATAAATGGGATATACCTTTTAATGACTTATTAGAAAATAGATCAGGTTCAGCCTGTATTAATTGGAAGGAACTTACTCCTGATTTTTTAGAAAAAGGCATATTTGATGCGCTTGGTTATAGCCAAAATATTCCCAATAAAAAAGCTTCGCAAATTGCGGCAATTAGTGGCTGTAAGAAAATGAAAAACTATTATAAGTTAGAAGATACCTGCGAATGTAAAGTGATATTAACAAATGATGAGACTATAGTAAAGTTACCAATTAAAAAATTTAATGAAAATGAAGAGTTTAAAAAAGCTGTAGAGTACTACAAAAAAAAAGACTTTAAAAACTCTTATAATAAGTTTCTATTATTATCTGAAAAAGGAAATGGAAAAGCACAATATAATTTAGCTATTATTATTTATAAAGGGCAAGGATTTACGCAAAATTATAAAAAAGCATATTATTGGGCACTTATGTCTAAGCTAAATGGTCAAAAAAAGTCAGAGAAATTAATTAAAAATAATTTACTTAAAATAAACAAAGATGAAGTTATAGAAATTAATGAAAAAGTAAAAGAAGATCTAGAAACCTATGCGAATAGCGGAAATATTGATGTATTAGTTCCTCTAGCAAAATGGCATCTTTTAATACCTGACAAACCAGATTATGATAACTCTTATAAGTGGCTTTCAGTGGCCTCTGCTTTTAACATTCCAAATACTAAAAAGGCAAGAGATAAAATATCAAAAAAAATAAAAAAAACTAATTTATCTGAAATTCAGGATGAAGCGAATAAAGTTTATGAGACTATTTTAACTATAAATAATAGAACTGATATTAATGGAGAAAAAGAATGAAATATAATTTAAATTGGATAATAAATGGTAATATAGATGTAGAAGCATCGAGTAAAGAGGAAGCTGAACTTAAAATCAAAAAAGAATTAGAAAAAATAATAGAGAAAAATAAATTGCTTTTTGATAATGTTGGGGCGAGTGCAATACAAGGTAGTGCTAAAATAGTAGAATAAAATGTTAAAAAAAATAGTTTTAAGAAAAAAACTTTGGGAAATTTTAGAAAAAGGAGACTCAAGTAATAAAACTAGCTTTTATACTGATATTTTTTTAATTTCTTTAATAGTCTTAAATATTATTGCAGTCCTCTTAGAAACAGTAGACAGCATTTATAATCAATTTAAAGTTGAATTTCTATATTTTGAAAGAATTTCAACCATTATATTTTTAATAGAATATTTATTAAGGGTATGGGTCAGTATAGAAGGAAAAAAAGATAAAGAAGGTCCAATTATAGCAAGGTTTAAATATATTATCACATGGCCAGCTATAATAGATCTTTTAGCTGTTTTATCAGGTATATTGCCTATGATCTTTGAAGTTGATTTAAGAATTCTTAGAGCTTTAAGAATGATAAGATTGCTGAAGTTCAGTAGATATTTTAAGGTAATGAATTTATTATTAGGAGTTTTAAAAGAAGAAAAGCAATCTTTTTTAGCCGCTATGTTTTTGTTAACAATTGCAATGCTTATAGCTTCAACAGGTATATATATATTTGAAAAAGATGCTCAACCTGATAAGTTTGGCTCAATACCTGAATCTATGTGGTGGGCAGTAGCTACACTTACTACCGTAGGATATGGAGATGTAACACCCATAACTCCAATGGGTAAATTATTTGGAGCTCTAATTACAATAATTGGAATAGGAACTGTGGCACTACCTTCTGGAATATTAGCATCAGGGTTTTCTGATCAATTAAAAAGACGTCAAAGCAAGTATGAAAATGAATTATCAAAAGCACTTCAAGATGGGGTTATTACATCGTCTGAAAGAAACAAGCTTACGCAAATAGCTGAAGATATGAACTTATCTAAAGATCAAATAAAAACTATGGAAAAAAAACTTAAAGAAATTAATTAGCCATTCTCCTATTAATATTAATTCTTTCTATTATGCCTAAAGAAATTAGCACAGCTAGCATTGAACTGCCTCCATATGAAACTATAGGTAAAGGTACTCCTACAACAGGAACTATACCTATCACCATAGATATATTAATAACGAAATAAAAGAAAAAATTAATTGTTAAACCAAATATAACTAATTTATCGTAAAGAGTACTTGATTTAAAGCTTGAATAAAGTCCGTAAATAATTATATATAAATATAAAACTATGACTATAAATGCTCCTATTAAACCAAACTCTTCAGAGAAAACTGAAAATACGAAATCAGTATGAATTTCAGGTATAAATTCTAACTGACTTTGACTGCCTTGCATATAGCCTTTTCCTGTAAAGCCTCCCGAACCTATTGCTATTTTTGATTGAGCAATATGATATCCACTTCCTAGTGGATCGTTCTCAGGATTTAGAAAAGTTATTATTCTTTGTTTTTGATAATCATAAAGCTGATTCCAGGCTATAGGAATAGAGCCTAAAAATAAAATTACTCCTAGTATAATTAAAGCAAAACTAATACCAGAGAGCACTATTAAACAAATTCCATTAGCTAATAGCAATATACTAGTTCCTAAATCAGGTTGATAAACTATAAATAAAAAAGGAATTACTATCATTATAGTAGGTATAACAAGTTTAAATATAGAACTGTTTTTAAAATGTTTAAAGTCACTATAATATTTAGAGATAGCTAGTACTAAAAATACTTTAGCAAATTCTGCAGGCTGAATAGATATAAAATTTAAATTAATCCATCTTTTTGATCCAGCTATTTCTAAACCAAAAAAAATTAAAAATATTAAAGACAAAACACTAAATATATACATATAGTAACTAGTATTTTTAATTAAATTGTAATTAAAAAAACACAGCATAAAAAAAATAAGTAAAGAAAATATAAACTTTATCACGTGCTTTTGTACTAAAGGAATAAGGTTTCCTCCTGAAGCAGAATATAAAACTAGACATCCTATAAAAAATAAAAATAAAATTACTATAATTAAGGTAAAATTTATATTTTTAATAATATCTAAAAAACTATTACTTTTATTAAAATTAATATTTCTGTAAATCATACGATATTTTTTAGTTCTTTACACAAGTCTCTTGCTATAGGGGCTGCGGATTTAGAGCCACTTCCTCCATGCTCTACCACAACACTAAAAGCAAACCTTGGCTCTATGAAGGGGTAAAAACCAACAAAAAGAGCATGATCTCTTTGTTCTCTAGGCAGTTCTTCATTTTTTTTAATTCCTTTTTCCCTTTCTAACATACTTATTCTTCTTACTTGAGAGGTTGCGGTTTTTCCTGCCATTTTATTATAATTCGTTGATAATCTAGAACCATATGCAGTGCCATTAACATTGTTTACGGTATTATACATTCCTTTTTTTATTAATTTATAAACATTCTTTTCAACAAAATTATTGTTTGAAAAAATTATTTCACTTTGTTTACCTTTAATAATAGTTGGTTCTATCATTCTACCTTCAGTAGCTATTCTTGCAGTCATTACTGCAAGTTGCAAAGGTGAAGATAATGAATACCCTTGGCCTATTGCTGCTACAATAGTATCGCTTTTAGTCCAATTCGCATTAAAGTTTTTTCTTTTCCATTCTTTATTTGGAACTATTCCTTTAGCTGAAGCCAAAATATCATTTAAATATTTTTTTCCTAAGCCAAAGTTATAAGCAGCTTCAGAAATTTTATCAATTCCTATAGTTAATGATAAGTCGTAAAAGTAACAATCACATGACATAGATATAGCTTCTTCACAATTGATATATCCATGGCCTTCTTTTTTCCAACAATGAAAAACCTGATTGCCAAACTTAAAACCACCATTACAGAAAAACTTCTTATAAGGACTAAAGTCTTTCTGATTCATTGCCGCAATAGTTACAATAAGTTTAAAAATAGATCCTGGCGGATAAGTACCCATGCAGGCTCTATCAAACATAGGCTTATATTCATTTTGAAGCAGACTCCTCCATTTATCTTCTGACATTTCATTAATAAAATCATTAGAGTTATAAGATGGTTTAGATACAAGGGATAGTATTTCTCCATTTCTTAAATCTAATGAAACTAATGAGCCAGTATTGTTTTCTAATCTGTTGTAACAAAAATCTTGTAATTTTTTAGAAATAGATAACTTTATATCCTGACCAGAGATTCCATTTACTTTTGATATTTCATTTACTACTCTACCATGTGCATTTACTTCTTCTTTTTTAATACCAAATTTTCCTTGCAATTTTTTATCAAATATTTTTTCTACTCCTATTTTTCCTACTACTGTACCTGGCACTTTTGCTAATTTAGGAAAATCTGTCCTATTAGGCTTGGTTACATAACCAATAATATGAGATGATGGTATTGATTTATAATATCTAACTAACACCATTTCTATAAAAACACCCCTTAACTCTGTAATATTTGATGATATCTTTGCTACTTCTTCCCAAGATAAGTTATTTTTTATTACCATTTGAATAAAATCTTTTTTATTACTATCGAAAGTATTCATTATATTTATTTTTTTATCATCATCTAATTTTAGATATTGTAAAATTTTAAATAAATCATCTATTTTTTTTTTTGAATTATCATTTCTATAAATCAGTTGATATTGCTCCTTATTATCTGCCAATACATTACCATGCCTATCATATATTATTCCTCTTGATGGAAGTATAAACCTCAAATTAATCCTATTATTATCAGCTAATTTTTTGTATTTATCAGACTGTCTAATCTGAAGATCATATAATCTCTCTAATATAAATAGTATAGAAAATAATTTAATTCCTCCAAAAAAAATTAGTCTTCTATTAATTTTCTTATTTTTATCTTTTTTATTTATTTTCATAATACTGTAAAAATTTTAATTTCATTAGCCAATTAAAAATAATACTTACTAAAGGATAAAGAAATAATGTTAAAATATAACCCATTAAATAACTTTTTATAAAAGGCTGTTTATTAAAATAAAAAATAATAAAAATATAAGAAAAAAAATAATAAAAAGATATACTCAAAAATATTATTACTGAATTTATTAATGGATTATTTTTGTCTATTCTAGAACATAACCAAAGTAAAAAAGTTCTAGTAAAAATAAAAAGCAAAACTGAACTTCCTATGGGTGTTCCAATAATAAAATCACTTAATAAACCTATAATTGCAGCATCAAGAACATTAAAATCAGAAATCTTTTTTAAGGACCAATATATTAAACAAACTATTGATATAGAAGGTATAACAAATCCATAACCTGGAGGTGGTGGAACAGAATTATTTAAAATGATCAAAAAAAAACTGGTTACTATAGGTATTGTTTTTAAAAAGTATTTTGTTATCATTTCAATATTTAATATAATTCTTTATTATCATTTAATACAATCATAAGGTTATCTAACCTATCCCAGTTTCTTGTAGGTAAAATCTTTATTTTATTTATATCAGAATTGAGACTTTTAATATATGTACCTACTTTTAAACCTCTTGGAAGCACACCTCCTTCCCCAGAAGTAAATACTCTGTCATTATCAATTAAAAATACTCTAGACTTTAAAAACTTGATCTCTAATAAATCAGAATTTTTTCCGATTAGTATTGCTTTATGTTTTGATTTTTCAAAATAAATTGGAATTTGAGAGTTAATATCAGTAATTAATAAAACCCTAGATGTCTTTTTTCCTACCTGAATCACTCTACCTACCATTCCCCAATTATTAATTACAGCATTACCTATTTTAATACTATTTACTTTACCTACATTTAAAGTAACAGTTTTAATATAGCTACCAGATGAGTTCGCAATTACCTTAGCAGTTAGAAACTTGTTAGGAATTTTATTCACAGAGTTTAAAAGCTTTCTTAATTCTTCATTTTCAACTAATAAACCTTGAGCTAAATCCTTCCATTTATATAAAATCATATTTTCTTCAGCTAAGTTTTTATTTTTAGTATATAAAAAAATTAATGAATTAATTTGATTTGCTGCCTTAGTAACTGAGTTTACAGGTATTCCTATAATTACTAAAACTTTTGATGATAAGTCAGTAAAAATATTTTTAACAACTCTAAGATTATTTTCATTAACTTTTCCCATTATCAATAAAAGAACCGAAAATATTATTAACAATAAAGTACTTGCTTTTTGTGCTGTTACACCAGCATAGGTTTTTAATCTTAATAATGAAGATTTTTTGACAGTCTTGATATGACCCCTAGCCATAATAACTAGTAAGCTGTATCTAAAACTTGCCCTAGGTTTTTCATGTTTTCGAGTGCTGTGCCAGTACCTAGTGCTACAGATAATAATGGATCCTCTGCAATAGAAACAGGTAATCCTGTTGATTGTCTAAGAACTGTATCCATTCCATTTAGCAAAGCTCCTCCTCCTGTAAGTACTATGCCTTTATCTACAATATCAGCGGCTAACTCCGGTGCTGTATTTTCCAATGCAGTTTTTACAGCATCTATAATACCTCCAACAGGCTCTGATAAACTTTCAGCGACTTGTCTTTCTGTTAGAATTACTTCTTTAGGAACTCCATTTATTAAGTCTCTTCCTTTAATTTCCATTGATTTTCCATCTCCACTATCTGGTGGACAAGCTGTTCCAATTTCTCTTTTTAATTTTTCCGCACTAGCTTCTCCTATAAGTAAATTGTGATGTCTTCTCATATATCCTATTAAAGCTTCATCCATATGATCCCCTCCTACCCTTACTGATCTTGCATATACAATTCCTCCGAGCGAGAGAACAGCTACCTCCGTTGTACCTCCACCTATATCTACTATCATTGATCCAGTAGCTTCTGTAACTGGAAGTCCAGCACCTATAGCTGCTGCCATTGGTTCCTCTATTAAATATACCTTTCTAGCTCCTGCACTTTCTGCTGACTCTTGAATAGCTCTTCTTTCTACAGCTGTAGAACCATGAGGTACACATATAACTATTTGAGGAGATACAAATGCTCTTCGATTATGTACTTTTCTTATGAAATGCTTAATCATTTCTTCTGCAACTTCAAAGTCAGCAATTACTCCATCTTTTAAGGGTCTAATTGCTTCAATATTTCCCGGCGTCCTTCCTAACATTTCTCTAGCCTCTTGGCCTACAGCGATGACTTGTTTACGCCCAGAATTATTATTCAAAACCGCTACAACTGATGGTTCATTTAATACGATACCTGCATCTTTTACATAGACCAAAGTGTTTGCAGTCCCTAAATCAATAGCCATATCAGCAGACAATACTCCAATTATTTTATTAAACATTATACCTCTACCTTATTTTTTTATTGGTTGATAAATTTAAGTCAGAATTTCTTTTTTTCCTTTTAAGAATTAATTTATTTAATGCAATAATATATGCTTTTGCTGAAGCCACCATCGTATCTGTATCAGATGCAGTACCACTTACACTAATATCTTTTTCCTTTAAGCGAACAGAAACTTCAGCTTGTGCATCAGTTCCTTTAGTGACAGCATTTATAAGAAATAATTCTAGTTTTGCGCTATTACTTATAACACTATTTATAGCCTTAAAAATTGAATCTACTGGTCCATTACCTGATTCAACTTTTTCTATTTCTTTATCTTTATATTCTAAAACAACTTTAACTTTTGGATTTCGGGTACTGCCACAATTAACTTCTAAAAGCATCAATTTGATTAACTCATCTTTTTGACTGTATTCATTATCAACTAATGCAATAATATCTTTATCAAAAATTTCTTTTTTTCTATCACATAACTCCTTAAAGTTTTTAAAAGCATCATTAATATAATTATCTCCTAAACTATATCCCATTTCATTTAATTTTTCTTTAAAAGCATGTCTACCTGAATGTTTTCCTAGTACTAATTTTGATTTATTTAATCCTATACTCTCCGGATTCATTATTTCATAAGTCCTGTTATGTTTAAGCATACCATCTTGATGTATTCCTGACTCATGAGCAAAAGCATTTGCCCCTACTATAGCCTTATTTGGCTGAACTGTAAAACTAGTTACTGCAGATAAAACTCTAGAAGCATTCATAATATGTTTAGTATTAATATCTGTGTAATAAGGTAAAAAATCATTCCTTGTTTTTATTGCCATAACAATTTCTTCCATTGATGCATTTCCTGCTCTTTCTCCAATTCCATTGATAGTGCACTCAACCTGTCTAGCACCCCCCTCTATACCAGAAATAGAATTAGCTACAGCTAACCCTAAATCATTATGACAATGTACAGATAAAGTTGCTTTATCTATGTTAGGAACGTTGTTTCTTATTTTAGTAAAAATATTTTTGTATTCGTTAGGCATACAGTAACCTACTGTATCAGGAACATTTATTGTAGTAGCCCCAGCTTTTATTGCAGTTTCTATACATTTAGAAAGAAAATCAAAATCTGATCTGGACCCATCTTCTGGACTCCATTCAATATCATCAGTAAACTTTCTTGCAAAACTTACACTATCTTTAATTTTTTCAATTACCTGGTCTCTTGATAGTTGCAATTTATATTTCATATGTAAATCACTTGTAGCTATGAAAGTATGAATTCTAAATCGTTTAGCAAAACTTAATGCATCATTCGCTCTTTCTATATCTTCCTTATTAGCTCTAGCTAAAGAACATACAATAGTATTTTTAGCCAACTTAGCTACCTCTTTAACTGCTTCAAAATCTCCATCAGATGCTCTAGCAAAACCAGCTTCCACTATATCAACGTTAAGGTCTTCTAATATTTCAAAAATTTTCAATTTTTCTTCTAAATTCATTGAGCAACCTGGAGATTGTTCTCCGTCTCTCAATGTAGTATCAAATATTTTTATTTTATTATCAGACATTAAAAACCTTTTTTTTAGTATACTTGAGATTTTTTAATTTTAAAGAAAATATAAGCATTTAGTTTTTACTAGTATCTACTAGCTTGTTCTTTTTAATCCATGGCATCATATCTCTTAGCTTTTTACCAACTAATTCAATATCATGGTTTCTAGATATTCTTCTAGACGCTTTAAAGTTAGGCTGTTTAACTTTACATTCTAACATCCAATTTCTCACGAATTTTCCAGTTTGAATATCTTTTAAAATTTCTTTCATCTCTTTTCTAGTCTCTTCTGTTATTATTCTCTTTCCTGATACATAATCACCATATTCAGCTGTATTAGAAATAGAATATCTCATATTTGCTATTCCACCTTCATATAACAAATCTACAATTAATTTAACTTCATGAAGGCATTCGAAATATGCCATTTCAGGAGCATAACCCGCATTTACTAATGTTTCATAACCTGCAGTAATTAACTCTGTTAATCCTCCGCATAAAACTACTTGTTCACCAAAAAGATCTGTTTCACATTCTTCCTTAAATGTTGTTTCAATCATACCTGACCTTCCTGCTCCCAAGCCTGCTCCGTATGCAAGTGCTAAATCTAAAGCATTTCCTGATGTATTTTGATATACCGAAACTAAAGAAGGCACACCGCCTCCCTTTAAATATTCTGACCTAACAGTGTGTCCAGGACCTTTTGGAGCAATCATAAAAACATCTAAGTCTTTTCTTGGACTTATCAATTCAAAATGAATATTTAATCCATGTGCGAATGCAATAGCAGAATTTTGTTTCATATTATTAAATAAAAATTGATCATATATCTCTGATTGAATTTCATCTGGTGTTGCCATCATCATAATATCTGCTTCTTTTGCAGCCTCTTCTATTGTTAAAACTTCAAAACCAGCATTCTTAGCTTTTTCAATTGAGTTAGAATTTTTTTTTAAAGCTACGTTAATGTTTTTAACCCCACTATCTTTAAGATTAGCTGCATGAGCATGTCCCTGGCTACCATAACCTATAATAGTTATTTTTTTATTTACAATTAAATCTAAATTTGCATCTTTGTCATAATATACTTTCATAACTTCTCCTCAATTAATTTTAGAAATTCCTCTACTTATTGCTACAGCTCCTGTTCTAGCTAATTCAATTAAACCTAATTCTTTCATTAATGAAATAAAAGCATCTAATTTATCAGATGAACCTGTTAATTCAAAAATAAAAGACTGCTTGGTACTATCTACTACTTTTGCTCTAAAAATATCAGCTGTTCTTAAAGCCTCCAATCTTTTTTCTCCTTTGCACTTAACCTTTACAAATATTAACTCTCTAGCCACAAACGGTCCTTCAGATGTCAAATCAATAACTTTATGAACAATAACAATTCTTCCTAATTGAGATTTTATTTGTTCTATTTTAGATGGTGTTCCAGTAGTAATAACAGTAATTCTAGAAATATTTTCATCTATTGCTACCTTTGCAACTGTTAAACTGTCAATATTATAACCTCTAGCAGAAAACATTCCTACTACCCTAGCTAAAGCTCCAGACTTATTCTCTACTAAAATTGCTAGTGCATGACTTTTTATTTCATTATGATTATGTATTTTATCTTTCTCATAAACACTCATTTTACTGTAACTCCTTTTCCCCATATTGCTGTCATTTCTTTGAATGTATTCTCTAAATTAATATTCAAAACACTCTCTATTAAATTATCATCATAATTGTTTAAAATACTAACAAGTCCATGTATCATCGACCAAGCTGTTATTGCAGATCCTTTTTCTGTTAACTTTACCCTCTTTCCAGACTTAAATTTTTCTGAAATTATTTCTTCAAATTGTAACACAATTTTATCGATTAAATATAGTAAATCTTTATTAGAATTATTAAACATAAGATTAAATAAAGCTTTTTCATTTTTTGAAAATTTTATATAAGATTTTGCTGCTAGTAAAAGTTTTTCCGTAGGTATATTTGATTTTTTTTTCTCATTTACAATAGCATTTACTAATTTTTTTTCACCAATTGATATAATCTCTATTAATAAATGTTCTTTATCCTTAAAATGATTATATGGTGCTGATGATACAACACCTATATTTCTTGAAATTAGTCTAAAACTTAAATCAGTATTATCTTGCAATTTTAATAATCTTATAGCTTCTTCAATAATAGCTTCTTTTAAATTTCCGTGGTGATAACTATTTTTTTTCAAAACATTACCTATTAGTAAAACCTCTACACTAACATTTTTCCGTCTTTGGTAGATGTAGCAATTTTATCATCATCTTTAAATTTCGTTTGATTATGTGCAGCGCCAGAAGGTATCATAGGAAATACATTCTCTTTTTGATCAACACAAATATCAGCTATAACTGGACCATCATGATTTATCATTTCTTCAATAACTTTATTTAACTCCTTAGGTTTAGTGGCTCTAATTCCTTTTATACCATAGGATTCAGCTAACTTTACAAAATCTGGTAATGAATCTGTATAACTTTCAGAATACCTACCACCGTGAAAAAACTCTTGCCATTGTCTTACCATTCCTAAATACCTATTATTTAATATAAATACTTTTACTGGTAATCTGTATTGTTTTACTGTAGATAATTCTTGAATATTCATTAAAAATGATGCCTCTCCAGCAACGCAAACTACAAGTGATTTAGGTTTTGCAATTTGTACTCCTAATGCAGCAGGGAAACCATACCCCATAGTACCTAATCCTCCTGAAGTCATCCATCTTTTAGGTTTCTCGAAATTTATATATTGTGCTGCCCACATTTGATGTTGCCCTACTTCAGTGGTAATATAAAAATCTTTTTTCCTTATTTTAGCATTTAGTGATATTAAAGCTTGCTGGGGTTTTATTATAGTTTCTGAATTATTGAAGGATAAACAATTTTTACTTTTCCATTTTTTAATTTTTAACCACCATTTATTTTTGTTTATATTAATTTTTTTAAAATTTTTTTCTCTTAGCTTACTATTTATTATTTTCAAAACTTTTGATGCATCTCCAATTATAGCTACGTCTACTTCAACATTCTTATTTACGGATGAAGGATCTATATCAATATGAATTTTTTTTGATTTAGGAGAAAAACTATCAAGTTTTCCAGTTATTCTATCATCAAACCTTGCACCGATATTTATCATCAAATCACAGTCATGCATTGCCATATTAGCTTCATATGTTCCATGCATACCTAGCATACCTAAAAATAAAGAATTTGAAGCCGGAAAAGCGCCTAACCCCATTAATGTTGAAGTTACAGGAAAATTACATAATTTAGATAATTTTATTAGCTCATCACTTGCCTTAATACCTGAATTTATTAAACCTCCACCAATATAAACTATAGGTTTTTTAGAACTACAAATTAAATCAACAGCTTTAAATATTTGCTCTTTGGATTTATTTAAACTCTTTAATTTAATATTTTTATTTTTGATATTTATTTTCAAACTATTATTATAACTAGTAGTATTGTTTTGTACGTCTTTAGGTAAGTCTACTACCACAGGTCCTGGTCTACCGCTAGAAGCTATTCTAAAACCCTCTGTAATTACTTCCTGAATATCATTAACATCTTTAACTAAATAATTATGCTTTGTGCAAGACCTAGTGATGCCAACAGTATCAGCTTCTTGAAATGCATCTGTACCTATTAAATGTGTAGGAACCTGTCCAGTAATACAAAGTATAGGGATACTATCCATAAGTGCATCTGTTAGCCCTGTCACTGCATTAGTGGCTCCTGGTCCTGAAGTAACTAATACTACACCTGTTTTTCCTGTAGATCTAGCATAACCCTCTGCCATGTGTACAGCACCCTGTTCGTGCCTCACCAATATATGTCTTATTCTATTTTGTTTAAAGATTTCATCGTAAATAGGTAAGATTGCTCCACCCGGATATCCAAATATAAACTCCACATCTAAATCTTTTAAAGCTTTTAATACTATTTCTGCTCCTGTGCAAAGCATGTGCTACTCCTTTTATTATTTTACATTAATTTATTTTAAGAAAACTTTCCACTATTAAAGGAATGTCTTTAATAGAGTTGGTTTTTAAATCTTCGTTAAACCTATTTTTAAACCATGTTTTTTGTCTCTTAGCATAGCTTTTAGTTTTTTTTAATATATTAGCTCTAGCTTCATTAATAGAAATTTTTCCTTTTAAATAATCAATTATTTCAACATATCCTATTGCCTTTTCTATATTACAATTTTTTACTTTATTTTTGTTGATCTCTATTTCATTTATTAATCCTTTTTTTAACATAATAGAAAACCTCTTTTCTATATTTTTTTTAATTATTTCTTTATTTGGTAAATTTAATATTTTTAAAAAATTATAATTATTTATATTTCTTTTTTTTTTGTAATAAAAAGTAATATTATTTTTGGTTTCATAAAAAACCTCTAAAAGTTTAGTAATTCTGAATTTATCGGTAGCCTCTATTTTAGCACAATACTTTGGATCAATATCTGTCAAAAAATTATATATATCTATTAATTTTCTACTTTCTAAAATTTTTTTTACCTTTAATTTTGTATTATAAGATATCTCTGGTAAATCATTTATTCCTTTACATAGGAACTCTAAGTAAAGGCCAGAACCTCCTACAATTATAGGATTCTTTTCTCTATTATGTATATCTTCTATTATACTTAAAGTATGCTTTAACCATATAGCAGCATTAAAAGATTGGTTCGTATCTACATACCCAAATAGATGGTGTTTTATTTTACTCATATCGTTATTAGATGGATGCGATGTAAGAATAGAAAAATTTTTATAAACTTGCATACTATCTGCATTTATAATTTCACCATCTATCATTCCTGCTAGCCCTATAGCTATTTCTGATTTACCTGAAGCTGTAGGACCACCAATTATAATTACTTTTTTTTTTTAGGTTTTTTTTTCATATAATGTGTATATATATATCATGTATAGGAAAAAAACTTCATATGTTATTACCCTAGTAGCAAAAAATAAAGAAATTTATACTCAATTTAAAAATAAAGTGGCAAAGCTACTAAGTAAATATGATATTAATATTACAGAAACAAATAATCTATCTGAATTTGTTATTGATTATATTTTTTATTGTGAAAAAGAAGTATTTTTAAATATCAAAAATGTGTTACACAGTTTTAATAAAAAAGTTGATATTTTTATTCAAAAAAATATAAATAGAAAAAAAAAAATAATAGCATGTGACATGGACATGACTGTCATTGATGTTGAAACTATAAACCTAATTGCTAAAGAAATAATAAAGAATAAAAATATTATTGAATTAACAAAAAAAGCAATGAATGGAGAAATAAGTTTTCAAAAATCTATAATTAATAGAACTAAAATGCTTAAAGGAGTAAATATTAAAGATATTATTAATTTAATTAAAAAGATTAATATTACTCCAGGAGTAAAAAGTGTTATTAAAACTATGAATAAATTCGGATATCACACGATGTTGATTTCTGGTGGATATGATATTATAGCAAATAAAATAGGCCAAGAAATAGGATTTAAGGAAGTTTTTAGTAATTCACTGCAAGTAAAAAACAATGTTTTAACTGGCAACCTTGATGGTAATGTAGTGGATAGAAATGGTAAATTAAATATACTAAATAAAAGAGTATCTAGTCTAAAAATTAATACAAAAGATACGCTTGCTGTTGGAGATGGAGACAATGATATTGCTATGATTAATCGAGCAGGTATTGGAGTTGCTTGGCGAGCATATCCAAAAGTCAAAACCAAAGCAGATGTATCATTAAATATTGACTTTAAATCATTATTGTATATTCAAGGGTATTTCGAAAAAGATATTATTAATTAATCAATTTTAAAGCGTAAAAGTTTATATTTCCCTGTCGATTAACTAAAAGAAGCACACCTTTTTTAGAAGTTTCTATTACATTTATAATTTTTTTAAATTCACTTATATTGCTTACAGGATTTTGATTTATTTCCTGGATAATATCACCCGGTCTAAGACCTTTTCTTTCTGCATCAGTATTCTGTTCAACATTAGTTATCAGTAATCCGTTAATTTCAGAAGGTATATTTTGCCTTAGTCTAATATCTTTTGTAATATTAGTAATCCTTATACCCAGAGATTTGATAAAGTCCTCTTTAGGTTCATTGCTATTTTCCTTTTCCATACTTGCTTTAGTAGTAGTTTCTTCTTTCATTTCAGCAATGGTAATATTTATAATTTTTCTCTTTTCATTTCTCCATAAAACTATTTTAACTGATTTATTCACTTCTGACTCAGCAACTAATCTAGGAAGCTTTCTCATCTCAGTAACTTCTTTGTTGTTAAATTCTAAAATTATATCTCCAGCTTTGATACCTGCTTTTTCGGCAGGACTGTCTGGTATAGTACTAGCTACTAATGCTCCGTATGCTCTATCTAAACCCAAACTGTCAGCTAAATCTTCTGTAACCATTTGAATTCTTACACCTAACCATCCTCTTATAGTTCTTCCATGCTTATTTAACTGACTGACAACTGTTTTAGCTAGTGCTGATGGAATTGCAAACCCTATTCCAACACTACCACCAGAAGGAGAATAAATTGCAGTGTTAACTCCTATTACTTCACCTTTAAGATTAAATAATGGACCTCCTGAATTTCCTCTATTAATGGATGCATCTGTTTGTATAAAATCGTCGAAAGGTCCAGCATTTATATCTCTAGCCCTAGCTGATACAATTCCAACTGTTACTGTGTTAACTAAACCAAAAGGATTACCTATAGCCATTGCCCAATTTCCTACTTTAACACTATCAGAATTACCCCAATCTACCTTTTTAAGTTTAATATCAGTTTCTACTTTTAATAAAGCTAAGTCGGTTTTTGCATCTGATCCCAATAATTTAGCTTGAAGAGAAGTACCATCATATAATACTACTGTAATGGAACTAGCATTAGCTATTACGTGATTGTTAGTAACTATCAAACCACTATCATCTATAATGAAACCTGAACCCATTGCTGTTTCATTTCTTCTTTGTCTCGGAGCAGGCGATCCACGTGGAGGAACCCCTCTTCTCTCAAAAAAATCTTTAAAAAAATCTTCAAATGGGGAACCTGGAGGAAACTGAGGTGCTCTAGGTTGATTAATAGATTCTCTTGATATCATTACTGAAACACTAACTACTGAAGGGATTAATTCTTCAGCTAATTCAGAAAAATCTGGCTGTTCAATAGATGAAGCTAAATTTACTTTTAAAAAAAATAATAGCGAAATATTAGCAATTAATAATATGTTTTTAATTGTTTTAATCATAAATTTGATACGGTAAGAAACTACTTTCGGATTATCCATAAAAAAACTATGCCTATAATGATTGAAAAACTACCTATTAATCTTATTTTATTTTCAGGAAACCTAGAAACTAATTTTAAAATATTTATTAGTCTTTTAGGAGACACAAACAAAAGCAAACCTTCAAATATAAAAATTAAACCTAAAGCCGATAGAAAGTCTTTCATTATTCTAATCTGTTCCCTTTGCTCTTCCAAAAAATTCAAAGAAATCACTTTTGGGAGATAATACCATCGTTGTATCTCCTTCTGACAAAGCTTTACTGTATGCTTGCATGGCCCTATAAAAAGCAAAAAAGTCTGCGTCTTGACTAAATGCTTTTCCTAATATTTTATTTTTTTTTGCGTCTCCTTCACCTCTAAGAATTTCACCATCTCTTTGGGCCTCTGCTAACAATACAGTCACATTTTTTTCGGATTCTGCTCTAATAAATCTAGCCTTTTCTTCTCCAACTGCTCTAATTTGTGCAGCTTCTTGCTGTCTTTCAGTTTGCATTCTTCTATATATGGCTTCTGAGTTTTCAGACGGTAAATCAGCTTTTTTTATTCTTACTTCTTCTATAGAAATACCAAATTGACTTGCTCTTTTTGCTACTAAACCACTAACTTCTTCCATTAGTAATTCTCTTCTATCAGATATAACTGCTTCAAGTGGTACCCTTCCCAAAACAGCCCTTAAGCTGTTATTTACAACTGATCCTAATCTATTATTTAAAGCAACTTCAAATCTTACCGTCTGATAAAACTTTAAAGGATCAATTATTTTATATCTAACAAATGCATCAACTATGAGTCTTTTCTTATCAGCAGCAATAATCTCTTCTGCATTATTATCAAATAATAATATTCTTTTATCAAACTTAACAATATTTTGAGCTAAAGGTATTTTAAAGTTTAAACCTGGTTCCTGAATAACTCTTATTGGTTCTCCAAACTGAAGAATTAGAGCCTGAACTCTCTGTTCTACAAAAAATAAAGAGTTATAAATTATTATTGTTACTACAAATACTAATGCTAATATAATTCCTGTTTTTCTTTTCATCTTTTACTCCTGAGTATCATTTTTTAAGCTTTTTCTGAGTTCTGGAAGAGGTAAATAAGGCAAAACTCCTGATCCATTGTCATTATCAATTATAACCTTATTCATATTTTGCATGACTTTTTCCATAGTCTCTAAATAAATTCTTCTTCTAGTTACGTCTTTAGCCACTTTGTATTCATTATAAACAGATAAGAATCTCTTTGATGCTCCATCTGCTACAGCTATAACCTCTTGTTTATATGCCTCGGCGCTTTCTCTAACTTTCGACGCCTCACCTTTTGCTTCAGGAACTATTCTATTTGCATAAGCTTGAGCTTCATTAATTAATCTTTCTTGGTCTGCTCTGGCTCTTTGGACGTCTTTGAAATCATCTATAACTGCTGGTGGAGGATCAGATTTTTGTAATAACAAAGATGATACTGTAATTCCACTTTCATTTCTATCAAGTATCTTCTGTAAAGACTCTTGCGCTTCTAGCCTTACTTGATCTCTTCCTTCAGCTAAGGCAAAATCAATATTCGTTTTACCTATAACTTCTCTCATTACACTTTCAGCACTATCTTTAATATTTTTATCTGGATTTCTAATATTAAAAACATATTTTGCAGCATCAGATACAAACCACTGAACAACAAAGTTTATATCTACTATATTTTCATCTCCTGTAAGCATAAGGCTTTCTTCATCAACATTTCTAATAGAGCCTGCATTTTGAGTTCTGAAACCTACTTCAACATTTCTAGTCGTTGTAACAGGAACTTTAATAACTTTTTCTATAGGAGTTGGTATGTGGTAGTTTAAACCAGGACTGCTAATTGATACATACTTTCCAAACCTCAATACAACACCCTGTTCCTCTGGACTAATAGTATAAAAACCACTTATTAGCCAAAGAAATATTAAAACTAACGAGGCCATTATAAAGCTTTTTGGGCCTTTTGAAAAAAATTTTGAGAACTTATCTTTATATTGGTTAAATATTTTATCTAAATCATCATTTCTGTTACCTGAGTTCCAACCATTGTTGCTATCTTTTTTTCCCCAGGGATTATTGTTATTATTCCAAGGTCCTTCATTTTTATTGTCCCACGGCATATATTTCCTTTTAAGTTTGAAGTTTATATATATTTTAATCTAATATATATATATAGTTATTAAAATTTTAAATTATTATATACTACAGGAAAAACATTGAAAGATAAAATTATATCAACATTTAGTAGTAATTTAAAAGCAATTTTAAATGATATTGTAATTAATAATAAAAAAATTTTTGTAACACTAAAATCTAATAGTGCCGAAGAAGCAAAAAAATTAGAAATATTTAAGTTAGAATGTGAAAAAAAAATTTCTGATTTAAATTATTTTGATGAGATTAATGTTACTTTTACATTAAAAGCAAAAGATCCATATAAAATAATAGCGGTATCAAGTTGTAAAGGAGGAGTTGGAAAATCTACTGTTTCAGTAAACTTATCATTAGCTTTAAGAAAATTAGGAAAAAATGTTGGTTTAATTGATGCAGATATTTATGGTCCGTCAATACCAAAATTATTAAATTTAAATGCTAAGCCGGAAGTTAACCAAAATAAAAAAATAATACCTTTAGAAGCTTTTGGGATTAAAGCCATATCAATTGGTTTTTTAATTGATAAAGATAAACCCCTTATCTGGAGAGGCCCAATGCTTCAAAGCGCTATAATGCAATTAATTAACGAAGTATATTGGAATGATATAGACTACTTAGTTATTGACTTACCTCCCGGTACTGGAGATACCCATTTAACAATCATGCAAAAAATACATATTGATCATGCTATCATTGTTACAACTCCTCAAGAACTTGCTTTGTCAGATACTAGAAAAGGTATAAATATGTTTAAAAAATTTAATGTTTCGATCTCAGGAGTAATCGAAAATATGAGCTATTTTATTTGTGAAAAATGTGACGAGAAACACTATTTATTTGGACAAGGAGGAGGAAAAAGACTATCCAAAGAATTTAATATACCTTTTTTAGAAGAAATACCTTATGACAAGTCAATATTAGAAGGCGCAGATAAGGGAAATCCTAAAATAATAAACGAAAACAGTAATTTAAATAACTTGTATATAAATATAGCAAGTAAAGTGATCAAAAAATCAGCTTTTTAAGTTCTTCCCATTCTCTTTTAGACATCTTTGTGTTTTCATAATTAACTTTCTTTCCTTTTACAATTTTTCTTATTACTTCTATAGCTTCTTGAGAAAGCTCAGCAGAGTTTAACCTATAAGACTCAAAGGCTTTGTATGTCATAGGAACCCATTTTTTAAGAATTTTTAGCATAGTATTTGCATATTCTCTAATTTCATACTGAGAATGCTTATCCGCTCTTAAAGATAAAAAATGCATAAAATTATGAAGGTCAATCTTCCAGTACCATTCAGTGTATGTATTAAGAGTTAAATTTATTCTAGCTAACTCCCTAGACAAACTATTTCTATTTTGATCAAATTGTTCACTATCTTTTTCGTTTAACATCCATAAATAATTTTCATAACTTTTTTTGGAGTCTTCTTCTAATATTGAAACAATTTTATTTGCTAAACTAATATTAATCTCACTTCCTCTTCCCTGTTTATTAGTAGATGATTGAGATCCTAAACTCTTTTTTTTAGGTATATAGAACTCATCTTCTAAAATGGAATATCTAGCTGAATATTCATTAACATTTGCTGTTCTATGTCTTATCCATTGCCTAGCTATGAAAATAGGTAGTTTAACATGTAATTTTATTTCGCACATCTCAAAGGGTGTAGTATGCCTGTGTCTTAATAAATACCTGATTAAACCTTCATCCTGTGACTTTTTTTTAGTGCCTTTTCCATATGAAACCCTTGCAGATTGTACTATAGCATCATCATTTCCCATATAATCTACTACTCTTATAAAACCTTTATCTAATACTTTAAATGTTTTGTAGAGAATATTATCAAGATTTTTTGAAACTGCTCTAGTGGTATAATTTTTATTTTTATTTGGGCTTAAATCAATTTTATTTTTATTTTTCATATTGATATACTAAAATTATAATAAAAAAAATCAAATTAAACTTTCATGGATGCAATAAATCTTTATAATTATATTGTTATTTTTTTAACTATGACGATAAACGGTGCGATTAATAGGCGAACTGGACCCGGGGGCGGTACCCGGCGCCTCCACCATAAAATACCAGGGGGCGAAATAGGATCGACAGGAGTTGAAAAGCGTAACCCTTCGTTCGGTATTGTACCACCGTAAAGGGCTAAAAATAAATGCAAACGACAACAGTCGTGAGGTTGCATTAGCAGCGTAGAACTGCTAATTTAACCATGCAGTATAAGTCCTAAAGTGTTCACGCATCTTAGGCGGGGTTTTGAAGGCACCTGGCAACAGAAGCCTTCTACTTAAGGATTAATGATGACAAAAAAAATAAAATTTTTAGATTATACAAGCTTAATAAAAAAAAATTTATTAAATGTAATTAAACATGCACTAGAAAAAGCTTCAGAATATGGTTTATCAGATGGTCATCACTTTTACATTACCTTTGATACTAACTATTCTAAAAATAAATTACCTGAATACTTAAGAATTGATTATCCTAAAACCATGATGATAGTAATAGAAAATGAGTATTGGAATTTAAATGTATTTAAAGAATATTTTAGTATAGATTTAAAATTTAAAGGAAAAATTGAGAGTCTAAGTATTTATTATTCCTCCTTAAAAAATTTTGTAGACCCTTCAGTCTCGTTCACTTTAAACCTAGACATTGAAGAAAAGTCAGATTCAAAAAAAAGAAAAACTAAGACTGTTAAAAAGAAACAATTAGAGAATAAAAGTAATGTTATTTTTTTTAAACCAAATTCAAAATAGTTATGAATCAAAAGTTTTCTTATCAAGAAATATTTGACTTCGGTAATGATAAAGTTGAATACGAAAAAATTTCAGACTTTGATGGTGAAATATTAAAGATTAAAAATAAAAAATTTATTTTTTTTAATCAAGCTATGTTACAAAAAATATCTGAGTTAGCTTTTTATAACATTTCTCATTTTTTAAGAGCTTCTCACTTGATTAAGCTTAGGAATATTTTGAAAGATAAAGAATCTTCAGAAAATGACAAATATGTTGCCTTAACTCTTTTAAAAAATGCTAATACTGCTTCTGGTGGTATATTACCAATGTGTCAAGATACCGGAACAGCTATTATTCTCGCTAAAAAGGGTATTAGAGTTCTAACCACAGGTAAAGATCCTTATTATTTATCTAAAGGGGTTTTCAATTGCTTTAAAAAAAATAATCTAAGATATAGTCAAGTAGCGGCAAAAAGTATGTATGATGAACAAAATACTAAAAACAATTTACCAGCTCAAATTGATATATATTCAGAAGGACTTGATGAATACAAGTTTTTATTTATAGCAAAAGGTGGAGGGTCAGCGAATAAAACATTCTTATTTCAAGCTACGCCTGCTATTTTAAAAACACAAGCTATTATAGATTTTATAAAACCTAAAATAGCCTCTTTAGGTACTTCAGCTTGCCCTCCTTATCATTTAGCTATAGTAATAGGAGGATTGTCTTCTGAAATGAATCTCAAAACTTTGAAACTTGCTACGTGCCATTACTTAGATAATATTCCTAAAAAAGGAAACTTCAAAGGGTTAGCATTCAGGGATATTGAAATAGAAAAAGAAATACTCAAAGTTACTAGAGATTTAAAAATTGGAGCTCAATTTGGAGGTAAATACTTCTGTCATGACGTTAGAGTAATTAGATTACCAAGACACGGAGCAAGCTTACCTATCAGTATAGGAGTATCCTGTGGAGCAGATAGACAAATTATAGGGAAAATAAATAAAAAAGGAATATTTCTTGAAAAACTTGAGAAAAATCCAGCAAAATATTTACCATCTATTAAAATTTCTAAACTTCCCAAAAAAGAAATAAAAATTGATCTAAATAAACCTATAAAAGATACACTAGCTGAATTAAGTCTATTAAAAATTAAAACAAGATTGCTATTAAGCGGTACAATGATAGTAGCTAGAGATATAGCTCACGCTAAACTAAAAGAAAGGTTAGATAAAGGAAGAGAATTACCTTCATATTTTAAAGACTTTCCTATTTATTATGCTGGTCCAGCAAAAACACCAAAAGGATATAATACCGGATCTTTTGGGCCAACAACTGCGGGAAGAATGGACTCTTACGTTGAACAATTTCAACAAGCTGGAGGAAGTTTAATAATGCTTGCTAAAGGCAATAGGTCAATAATAGTAAAACAAAGCTGTAAAAAATATTTTGGTTTTTACTTAGGTTCAATAGGCGGTCCTGGGGCTGAGCTTGCTAAAGAAAACATAAAGCAAGTAAAATGTATTGAATACCCAGAACTTGGAATGGAAGCTATTTGGCAAATTACCGTAGAAAACTTTCCAGCTTTTATAATAATTGATAACAAAGGAAATGATTTTTATGAAAATTTAAAAAATTAAGTTTGCAATATATTTTTAACACTTTTAACAATTTTTTTTGAATTTTCTTTTTTAGGTACTAAAATCCCAGCCTTACATGCGGGTCTACTCTCCATATTTTTCATCCATCTAGATAAATTATTCAAACCATTTATATTTATGCCTGCCCAAAAATAAATTCTTACCCATGGCCAAGTTGCTATATCTGCTATAGAATAGTCTCCACAAATCCAATCTTTTTTTTCTAATTTTTTATTTAATATCTCATATAAGCGTCTGCATTCATTTTGATATCTCGATATTGCTACTGGTATTTTTTGGTCAAGATATCGGTAAAACACATTTGCTTGGCCTTGCATAGGTCCTAATCCTGACATTTGGAACATCAACCACTGCATAATCTCAATTTTATTTTTATTAGGTAAAAATTTTTTATATTTAATAGCTAAATAGTAAAGTATAGCGCCGCTATCAAAAACTACCTGATTATTTTCGTTATCCTTTATAACAGGAATTCTACCATTTGGGTTTAATTTTAAAAACCAATCTTTTTTTTGTTCCTGTTTTCCCAAATCAATTTTATAAACTTTATATTTTACTTTTAATTCCTCTAATAAAATAGAAACCTTATACCCATTAGGAGTAGCTGATGTATAAAGATTAATAGACATTTAATTTAATAAATTATCTAAAACATCATTGAACTTATTATCTAATTTTTCTTTAATAACTTTTTGAAGTTTATTCTCTATTATAGATTGAATCATTTTTTCTGTAATATTTTTATCATAATTAAGGTTTGTTTTAATATCTTTAATATTACCACTAAAATTTATTAAGAATAAAGATAAAAGTTTATTATCAGTATCAAAATTTATACTAGTATCAATATATTTTTTTAATATTTCATAAGATCCTTTAAGTTTTATATCGCCATTATTAATTTTAACATTCGTTTCAGGTAGTATTAAATTTCCTTTTACCAGTTTTATCTTAAACTTTTTGTCCATAAGTTGAGTGTTTCCGTTAAATATATTCTCTCTGATCTGAACTAGATCATTTATTTCATCAATTGCTAAAATATTTGATTTTAAATTTTGTAAATCTATATTTTTTATAATGACATTTTGTGTGTCTACCATTAATTCTCCGTTAAGATTTTTTAAAAAAATATCTTTTTTAATTAACTTAGAGTAAGCATTTAATGATAAATCTGAATAACCAGATAAATAATTATAACTATTTAAATTATTAAATTTTTCAATATTAATACCCTTAGCTAATAATTTAAATTCTACGTCTTTATTATTTTTTATAACAGATTTGAAATTTAATTTTGAATCAAAAATATTCTTTATGTTTAAATCAATATTAATATCTTTTTTAGTATATAGTTTTAAATCAAAACCTTTATAGATATGTTTATTTTTGAAAACTATTTCATTTATGAAAATATTTGATGATAATCTGTAATCTTTTAAATGATTAAACAAAATATCTAATGTATGATCTTTTTTATGCTTTATTTCTTTTATAATTTCTTGTTTTGTTTCTTTCTTTTTTTCTAGATCTTTTTTTTTATTATTTTTCTTAAAAATAAAATCATCTAGATACAATTTAGGAGATTTAATGCTAATTTTTACTATTTTAGGTTTATTTTTTTTTATATATTCACCATTTAAATTAATTAAATTTTTTTTTATAAGAACTTTTGAATCTTTTACTATAAATTTTTCTTTATTAAAATCTATATTTGCATCTACAACTATAGGCATATTAAAGATAATTCTTTCTTCAGATAGATCACTAAGGTTTTGAATATTTATTTTTAAATCAGTGGTCCCTATTAATCTGTTTAAATCTATTTTAGTATTGTTACTAACTTCTATTGTGTCTCCTTTTATATTACCTACAAGTTCAGTATTAGCCTCGTCATATTTCAAATCATATAAAATATTTATTCTTTCTTTTTTATATTTAAAAGATCCCTTTATTTTATATTCATTAGGGTTTATAAAGTTTAATACTAAATCAATATCATTAACATCAATTTTATTATCTTTTATATCGTATTTGATTTTAGCATTTTTAATAGTTAAATAGTTTATATTTAGAGGATTTAGGTTTTTTTTATTATTATCAAGAATATTCTCGTTTTTTATAGATAGGTTTTTTTCTTTAGAGTTTTTTGTAGTAGTATTATTATTTTTAAAAGCTTTATTCCAATTACTATTTTCCGTATCATTATTGGTGATATAAAAAATAGGATTTACAAGTTTTAATGACTTAAAAATAATATTTCCTTTAATTAAAGAAAAAATATCAGGCGAAATAATTAATTCATCACTTTTAAAAAGTCTATCACCGTTATTGATCTTATATTCTATTTTATCTACTTTTAACTTTACACCTGAAAGTATGGATATACTGATGTCACCATTTAAACTTAGAATATTACCAGTCTTTAAAAATACAATTTCTTCAATTTTATTTTTATAACTTTTAATATCAAACAAGGAAGGTGCTATTATAACTAAGGATAAGCTAATTCCTAGCAGAGATAAAAGAGTATAAAATATGACTCTCATATGAGTCTTACCCTTTGATTTCTTCCTCAATCATTTTAATCAATTTTTCACTCTTTGGTTTAGTCAATGAAGAAAATGAATTTACTACAGCACCTGTTTTACCTATTAATATTTTATGAAAATTCCATTTTGGCTTAATTCCATGTACATCTTTTAACCAACCATATAATGGATGCTTTTTTTCCCCTAATACATCTACTATATTAGTCATGGGGAAAGTAATATTAAAATTTGTTTCACAAAAATCCTTAACCTTATCTTCAGTACTATGTTCTTGCATAAAACTATTTGATGGAATACCTAAAACTACAAAACCTTTATCCTTATAAGAAGCATGTAATTCTTCTAATCCTGAGTATTGTTTAGTGAAACCACACATTGACGCTGTATTAACTAAAAGAACAACTTTTTCTTTAAAGTTGCTAAGTTTTATTTTTTTACCATCAATAGATGTAAATTCAAAATTATAAAAATCAGATCCCATACAAAAACAAGTAATTAAAAAAAATTTAATTATTATAATAACTTTTAACATAAAATTTGTTTAACCTCCACACTATCTAAAATTTTTAAGTAATCTATTTTTTTGAATATTCCAATCTTTTTTCTTTTTGTCTTCTCTTTTATCATATAATTTTTTCCCTTTAGCAATAGCTATTTCAATTTTTGCTAATCCTTTTTTATTAAAATAAATTTTTATTGGAATGATTGTCATGCCTTCTTTTTCTATTTTTCCCTGCAGTTTAGATATATCTTTTTTACGAACTAAAAGCTTTCTTATTCTTTTTGATTCAAACCTATTAAAATTTGATGATTTTTCATAAGCAGAAATATTAGAATTAACTAAAAACAACTCTCCTTTTTTGGTTTCTGCATATGCTTCATTAATGCTAGCTTTACCGTTCCTTAAGGATTTAACTTCATCACCTAAAAGCTGAATACCTGCTTCAATTTTTTCTATAATAAAATATTGAAAAAATGCTTTTTTATTGTTTGCAATTACTTGCACAGTTACCTGTAATTTAAGTTTATTTTATTTAGTATATTATCAATTATAATTTGGTTTTCACGAGATAATTGAGATAAAGGTAACCTTAATTCACTGGCACACATACCTAACTTAAAAGATGCATATTTTACTGGAATAGGGTTAGATTCTAAAAATAATACATTATGCAAATCTACTAATTCTTTATCTATTTCTAATGCTTGTGAAAATTTCTTTTCTATCCAAAAGTTATGCATATCTGCTATTTTTTTTGGTGCTATATTTGCAGTTACAGATATTACTCCGTCACCTCCTTGAGCTAAAAAAGCAATTTGTGTTGCATCTTCACCAGATAATTGAAAAAATTTTTTATGTTTTATATATTTATTTATATATGATGGTCTACTTAAGTCATTAGATGCATCTTTCACTCCTATAATATTTTCATGTTCTGATAAATACTCTAATGTTTCATTATTCATATCGACGACACTTCTTCCCGGAATATTATAGATAAAAATTGGAATATCAACTGAGTCAGCTATTTTTAAATAATGTTCAATTAATCCTTTTTGTTCTGGTTTATTGTAATATGGGACAACTATCAAGGCACTATCTGCCCCTGCATCTTTTGCGTGCTTTGTTAAAGATATAGCTTCGTCAGTTGAATTAGAGCCTGTTCCAGCAATTACTTGCATCTTTTTTTCTGCCGCTTCAACCGCTAATTCTAATATTTCTTTATGTTCATTGTGACTTAAAGTAGGAGATTCTCCAGTAGTACCACATGGAACAATACCTTTAGTTCCTTGCGTTATATGCCATTTAACGATATTAATGAAGCTGTCTTTATCAATAGAACCATTTTTGAATGGTGTTATTAATGCACAATATGATCCTTGATAATTCATTTTACTCCATAGAGAATATTTAATAAATTATTATTATGACATATTTTAAAATTTTAGTAATAATATTTTCTTTACATATAATTAATTGTTCTCACGTACTAGCTAATAATTCAAATATATTAATTTTATCAGAAAATGAAGTTAAAGCGTTCAAATCGGCGATAAAAGAAGGAAATAAAAAAAAATGGTCTAGAACGCTCAAATATTTACCAAATATAAAAAATAAAACGGCAAAAAAAATTATAACATGGCGTTGGTTAATAGCTAATGATGGAATAGCTGAACTAAATGATTTAAAAAAATTTTACTCTTCTAATAAGAACTGGCCAAAAGTAAATAGTATTGTAAAGAAAATAGAAAATAAAATGTCTTTCAATGACTTTAAAAGTGCAATGAACTGGTTTCAAGATAACCCTCCTACATCAGCTATTGCTAAAATAAAACTTGCAAAGTTATTATTAAAAAATAATTTTGAGGAAGAAGGCCAATGGTTGCTCAAGGAAACTTGGATAAGTAATACATTTACGCTCAAAGAAGAAAAATATATTTTAAATAATTTTAAGAGCATAATAATTACCTCTGATAATACAAAGAGAATAGAAAAATTAATATGGAAAAAGAAATGGGGTAGTGCTAACAGACAATTAAAGAGGGTTTCTCCCGATATAAGAAAACTTTCTATGGCTAAAATAAAACTATCAAGAAGAAGAGGAAATGTAGATAATGCAATTACTAATGTACCAAATTATCTTTTAAATGAAGAAGGTTTAGTATTCGAAAGAATAAAATGGAGAAGAAGAGCAAAGTTAGAAAAGTCTTCATTAGAATTATTACTTAAATATAACAACAATATGAATTACCCAAAAAAATGGTGGCGCGAAGTAAATTATCATACTAGAAAACAATTAAGCTATGGCAATATTGATACTGCCTTAAATTTATTAAATAAGTATAATAGTAAAAGTAATAAATATTTAGCTGAATCTAGTTGGTTATCTGGATGGTTATCATTAACATTTAATAAAAATCCTAGAATAGGCTATGAGCATTTCTCTAAAATGTTTATAGAAGTAGTTACTCCAATATCAAAAGCAAGGTCAGCTTACTGGGCTGGAAAATCAGCTAAAACTTTAGGTGATAGAGAAGGTTCTACCGTATGGTATGAAAGAGCTGCCTCGTACCCAGCAACATTTTATGGTCAATTGGCCCTAAGAGAATTAAAAAAAGATTTATATATGCCAACATTTAATAATAAATTAGATGTAAAAGATTATGACAATTACAAAACAAAAGAGCTTGTAAAAGCTCTCATAATATTACTTCAAACAGATGAAAAAAAACTGTCAAGGCTATTTGCTATGCATTTAGCATCTCAAGCTCAAAGCACTAAAGATATTTTAATGTTATCTAAATTATTAAAAAGCTATAATAAAATATCTTTATCTATTTTTATAGCCAAAAAATCTATTTATAAAAATATATATATTCCAACTTTGAATTTTCCTTTACCACATAAAAGTCTGCTTAATGTAATAAAAGAAAACACTAAAATTCCGTTGCATGTAACTTTAGCAATTACTAGACAAGAAAGTGCATTTGACATAAAAGCTAAAAGTAGGGCAGGAGCAAGAGGGCTTATGCAATTGATGCCTAGAACCGCAAGAGTAACTGCAAAAAAAAATAACTATAAATATTATAGAAAATATCTTACCACTAAGCCATCATATAATGTGAAATTAGGATCTTTTTATTTCAAAGAAATGCTTCAAAAATTTAATGGGTCTTATGTTTTAGCCTTAGCAGCTTATAATGCTGGACCAAGCAGGGTAAATAGATGGTTAAAAACTTATGGTGATCCAAGAAATAATGTAACGGATCCAGTAACATGGATGGAGCTAATACCAATTTCAGAAACTAGAAATTATGTGCAAAGAGTTATAGAAGGAATATATATGTATGACATGCTAGTGAATAATAATAAAAATTTAACAATTCCATCGAAACAATTAAAATTATTTTAATTGTAAATAAATAAGATATTAAAATTAATATAATATTTATTTATGATTTATATAGCTTGTCCATTTGGCGAAAAGATCAATAGAAATCTCTTGGAGGGAAATGGGATTCTGTAGAAAAAATGGTATGTGCCTTATGGTACTTCCAATTAAATTTAAAAAATGGTTGACTAATATTTAAGTGAAGAAATAAATAATCATTCTTCTGAAAAAGTTATAGAATTATTTTCATTCTCTTTAGATTATCAAATAAGTAAAAGTTGATGAAATTTGCAATATAAACTTTTTAATGGGATATGTAGAACTAAAAAGTTGACCTACTAATCAATTGTTTGAAAGAGTTACATTAGCATTAGATATTTTGAGTCTTGATGTACCTCCCACTTTAAATCAAGGTTGCAATGACTGTAATTTTGTTAAAAAGTAGATAACATTATAAATATGTAAAAAAAATAACCTATGTCTCAAAAAAACTGAATAATGCTGTTGTATTAAACTAAATTTAAGACTTATTGATAATTCAATATTCTAATTATTATCTATTATAAAGTATTATATGAATCTTACAGCAAAAATCATGGCAAAACTGTAAATCATTATCATTATAATGATAGAAGTTAAATTAAAATGTTTAGTCAATGATGCTTTTGTCATTTGAGAAGCTTGATATAGTAAATCTGGCCATGTATAAGATACAAAGTCACCTTGAGTAAATATCGCCTTTATTTTACCTTGATTATCTACTACGGGTAATCTTCTAAATCTGTCATTAGACATAGTGCGTAACCAAGAGAGAACCTCATCATCTTCTCTTCCAACTCTTGGATTAGGTGTCATTATTTCAGAAATCTTTGTTTTTGCAGGATTTAAACCATTATTAACTAATTTTTTTAAAATATCTCTTTCAGTACAAATTCCTATAACTTTATTATTATTATCTACTACCACTATGGAACCATAGTTTTTTTCTGACATTATCTTTACTGCCGCAGAAACACTTTCAGTTTTTTTAGTAGTTACTGGAACAGGCTTTGATTTATATTCCGGCCTATCTTTTAATTTATATCCTCTGTCCATAATTCTTATTCTACACAAAAATAATTTTAGATCACTAATTATTAACAAAATATAATTGTTCACCATTTTTTTTGTGATTTATGATATTTCTCTTTCCTTTTTCAGATAGCAGCCAGTCAATAATTGCTTTACTATAGTTTGATTTAGTAAATGGACATTTTTCTTGATTTATAGCTAGTGCACTATAGGGATTAAATAAGCTTTCATTTCCTTGCAATATAATTTCAAAATCTTGTTTATTTTTAAAGCTTATCCAACTGGCTTTGTCAGTAAATGTGTATGCGCCTAAGCCTATTGCTATATTTATAGTAGAACCCATACCAGTTCCAGTTTTGAAATACCACTCTCCAGAATAAATATGAGGATCTAAATTTATTTTTTTCCAATAACTTAATTCTTTGTAATGAGTTCCGGAACTATCTCCTCTAGATACAAAAAAAAATTTTTTTTTAAATATTGCTTTAAAAGCTCTTTCTGGAGAATAACTATTTTTAATTTTTGAAGGGTCTGATTTTGGACCTATAATTATGTAGTAATTATGCATGAAATAATGAGACTTTTTTGCATATCCTTTTCTAATAAATTCCTTTTCTTGATAAGGACTATGTACAATAAGTAAATCTCCGTCACAATTCATAGAATTTCTTATAGCAGCGCCTGTACCAACTGCTACAACGTGGGCTTTTATTCCTAAATCTTTGTAAATTTTGGGTAATATGTAATCAAAAAATCCTGAGTTTTTTGTAGAAGTAGTAGACTGAATAATAATTGATTCATCAGCCTTTGAAAAAAAAATATATATAAAAGCAATTAAAATTAAAATTGATTTCATTATAATCATACTATAATCTTTCCTTCAATAAACAATTTGCCTTCATTAGATTTAGGTATCTTAAAAAAATTTTCTGCTGGGGTATGCTCACATATACTACCCTTATTGAAAAACACTATGTCATCTGCTAACCTTCTAGCTTGAGATAAATCATGTGTAACAGCAATAACTTTAGTACCAGTAATATTAACTTCTGTTATTAAGTTTTCTATTATTTGAATAGAATATGGATCAAGGTTAGAAGTTGCTTCGTCTAAAAATAAAACTTTTGGAGATGTAATGATTGCTCTAGCAAGAGCTAATCTTTGCTTTTGTCCACCTGATAGCAATATAGCTTTTTCATTTATTAAACTCAATAAATCTACTTTTTTTAAAAGATTAAATAAACTTTCTTTCTTCATCTTAATCTTTCTCTGATTTATTACAAAAAGCAGATTATTAATTACTGATCTTCTCATCAGTATAGGATATTGAAAGACCATCGATTGTTTAAGTCTTATTTCTTTATTTAAAGCAACTCCAGCATAGTTAATCTCAAAATAATTATTATTAATAATACCATGTAAACACTTTAAAAATAAACTTTTACCTGCTCCATTTGGCCCCAATATAATAGTTATACCACTTGAAGAAATTTCACACGATACTTTTTTTAATAAGCATCTTTTTCCTTTTCTGTAGTATAGGTTTTTTACTGAAATAGGAAGTAAAGTGTTTTTATTATTTTCCATAATATTTATCCTTATAGGTATATTTTTTATAGGTAACTAATAAATTTATAGTTATGGACATAAATAGAAGTATTATCCCTATTGCCAAAGCTAGTGACAGATCTCCTTTTGAAGTTTCCATTGTAATAGTGGTAGTCATGACCCTAGTTAAATGATCAATATTTCCTCCTACAATTATTACAGCACCAACTTCTGATATACCCTTGGATAAACCAGCTAATATTACAGTTACCAATGAATATCTAGCATCAATAATATAAGCTATTATTGTTTGAAACTTTGGCGTAACTAGTGATAAGAATAAATCATTATAGCTTTCATATAAATCCTCTATAACCTGTGCTGTTAAACTAGAGATTATAGGTAAAATTAAAATTACTTGTGCAATAATCATAGCCGTAGGAGTATATAAAATTCCCATCCAACCTAAAGGTCCCGATCTAGATAAATTTATATACACTATTAATCCCACAACTACCGGAGGCAGCGACATTAATGAATTTATCACGCCAATAATAATGGCTCTTCCCTTAAAATTTTGAATTGCTAAGAAAGTCCCTAGAGGCAAGCCAATTATACAAGAAAAGAATAATGCTATAAATGTTACTTTAAATGACAAAAAAAAGATCTCAGTTAATTGCTTATCAAAAGTAATAATTAAATTAACAGCGGTAATAATTGAGTTCCAATAAATGTCCATTTTGATTTTTTATGATTATAATAAAGTATTATATATTTATAATACTAAAACTCTATTTTTTTAATTTTATTTTTTTTAGTATCTACTAGAATTAATTTATTGCTGTTAAATACTATAGAATATTCTAGTAATTGTCTTCTTGTACCTATATCTTAAATATAAGCAGGCATTCCGGATTTAACCTCTGCTAAATATACGATATTATTCTTAAATGCCCTAAAATCTGGTCTTACTATAAAAGAAATCTGTTTTTTATTTTGGTATAAATAACCTTTAGCTATTGGCTGTTTATTTAAAATTTGATGATCATTTTTTTTTAAATTTTAATTGCATTTTTTTCTGCATTTCTGCCTCTAACCTTAAAAAAGTAAAAAATAAGGTAATGTTTATCTTAATCATTACCTTATTAAAGCATTAAATTAATTTTATTTAAGAAGATTTATTAGTAAGTCTAATATTTAAAAAATGTGCCCCAAAAAGTATTAATCCTCCCATTACAGTAAAAATAGTTTCGAGTGTTTCTCCTAAACCACTATGCTCATCATGTCCATGTTCATCTTTTCCATGTTCATCAACAGCATGTTCGCCAACAGCATGTTCACCACCAAAGCCTATATCATGCATGAAAATTGCTAATACCAATAGAAATAATCCTATCCCTGCCAAAACTATACATTTATAATTATTGTGTATTCTTAAGGATTTAGCCATTGCAAATAAACTTATTGGTATAGCCAATAAAACTATGATGACATGCACATTTTCGTCATTTATCCAAAATGATGCTACACTTGGCAACAATAATATAAGCACTGGTAATGCAATACAGTGTAATATGCAACACATTGATAAACAAATGGATAACTTATCACTAAACTGTGTTTTAATATTAGTAATATTCATAATTAATCCTTTTTTTTTTTAATGATCATGTCCATCATGCCCACCTGAACCTAAATACATAATATATTGGAACATAAATTGATTATCTACAGTATTAGCTTGAGGTCTCTCGTGGTTAAGTTGTAATCTCATAACAGCAGCAGAGTCAAACTTCCACTCTGACATGACAGAATATGCTTCAGGATCATGATTAGAAGAGTCTAATGCACTTCCTACCAGATCAGTTGGAGTATTTGCCGCCAACATTTCACTGTATCTAACACCCATACTTAAATTGTCATTAAATTGATTAACTAAAGCTAAATAATAGCCACTATCATTATCATCAAAACCAACTTCTCCTGTTGATTCTTCGGCATCTTCAAAGGTACCGTCTTGATTCCTATAAAAATACTCTGCACTAATTTTAAATTTACTATTCGTATCAAATGAATTTGCATAATCAATATTAATTACAGATAAATCACTATCTCCTTTAAAAGTTACATTATCTTCAGTACTAATTCTAGCATTCAGTCCTTTTGATTTTCCTGATAGATGATACAAATTAAACTTTATTTCCTCAGTGCTAGAGATATTAAAAGATGATTTATAATATGCGGACCAAGCATCACTTCCTTGACCCTCATCAGCAGCAGTATTTCCAAATGGAAAATCTTCTCCTCTGAAAATTCCAAAACCTATTTCTGCCGATCCTAATAAATAAGATGCTTCAAATCCATCATCATTGTAAGCCTTATTTAGGAAAACTCTATACGGTAGTGGTCTATCAGCAAAATCATCTGCATGAGCATGTTGAGGGTTTAAAGCTGCAACATTCCAGAAAGCTCTTCCTAATTTAAAGAATGTATTATCTACAAAACTTGCTCCATCTAAGCTTTCTACGTAGGCTTCTTCTAATTCTATCTTATCTGCACCATCTTCCCTAACTATTGCAGCAGTAACAGATCCACTAAATTTATTACCAATATCCGAGTTAATAATTAATTCAGTTTCACCTATTGACAATCCTTCCTTGCCTCTCTCTCCTTCGTGGGCAACTCCAAAACCTTTTATAGCAGCTTCACCGCTTAATGTGTAAGAAGTATATTTTGCGTTTAAGACTGCTTCAATATTGAAGTTATCTTCTTCACTGTGCTCATCGTGATCTTTATGAGAACCAGCTTTTTCAGAAGCATGTTTATCTTCATCAACTGTCTCGACTTCAAGCTTTTCTATTTTTGCTTCTAAAGCGTCTATTTTTTGTTCATAAATTTTTTTGATCTGTTCAAATTCTTTTTTTAGATCTGATACTTCCTTATCAATATCTGCACTTGCTATATTAATAAATGCAAATGTAAACAATAGCAATGTAATTACTTTCATATTCTATTCCCCGCAGATTTAATTATTAAAATGACATTTTTATACTAAATGCAATAATATTGCAATAGTGAAAATAAAATATTGAAAATTGTTTTTTTTTAAATTAAATTAAAATTATGAGAAAATTAAGTACAGATAAATTATTAGAATATTGTATAAAACATAACAAATCTTTAACTCCAACAAGAGCTCTCATTATTAACTTACTCTCATGTCATTCAAAACCTAGGTCAGCTTATGACTTACGAGAAGAAATCAATAAAAAAAATAAGGATAACATAAATATTTCAACAGTTTACAGAGTGCTAGATTTTTGGATGAAACTAGGATTAGTTCATAAAATATCTTCAATAAATAAATTTTTATTGTGTGTAACCCCAAATGAAAAACATACTCATATGTTAAATTTCTGTACTAGCTGCGAGAAAGTTATTGAAACTTGCAGCAATAAAATGGGACTTAATTTGAGTAAAAGTATGTATGATCTAGATTTATATTTAAACAAAAAACATTCTATTGAAATACCAGTATTATGTACAAGTTGTAGTTAATGGAACATATTTTAGAACATTATCTCTGGGGTTACTCTGCAAACCTTAGAGGATTTGTATTTGGTTTCTTCCATGCAGCTATAATGATTCTAGGGTACTATTCTGGTTGGAGCATAAATAGACTATTAAAAATTATTTCTAACGGATATATAGCTGGAATTTTTGGAGCAGCCTTGTCGCATGTAGTAGCAGATATTATAGCAAGTTTTATGGATCCCCATATTAGAAAAATGGTATTAGGGATAGTTATAGGAGGAATAATTCCTTTATTTTTTATTCCCTTGTTAGAAAAATACGTAATTAAAAGTAAAAATCATATTGTTACTGGAGATCATGAAGATGTTAGAAAAGATTTAAAGAGCCATTAGTAATTTAATAAAAAAAGGAAAAAATGAAATTTTTAATACCAATAATATTTTTTATTAGTTTCATAATAAAAGCTGAAAATGATCAACACCATCATGAAAACGATCATAATCATGAAAAAGAGAAAACTAATAACCTTGAAGCACATCAACATGGTGTTAGTAAATTAAATATAGTGCAGGAAAATAATAAGATAATATTTGAATTTGAAATGCCAGGATACGATATTGTGGGATTTGAATATAAAGCTAGGAAAAAAGAGGATATCAAAAAAACCAGAACTAGCCTAGATTTATTAAAAATATCCAATAATATGTTAGAACTCTCTTTAGAAGCTGAGTGTTCTAATGAACTAACTTTTTCTGAAGTAATATATGAAGGCTCCCATTCTGAATTTATTAGCAAATATGGCTTTATTTGTAAAAATATTAAAAAGCTAAATGATATAAAAATTAATTTTTTTGATACCTTTTCTAATAGTAAATATTTAGAAATAAATATTGTTACGTCTAAAATCGCTAAAGCACTAAAAGTTAAAAAAGATAAAAATAGAATTAATGTTAAAGATTTTTTCTAGTCTGCTTCTTAGTGAATAATATATTAAATATAAATAATTTAAAATTTAAATGGAGAGGTGAAAAAAATTTTCGTCTAAATCTAAAAAATTATTCAATTAAAAAAGAAAAAAAAGTTATTATATACGGGAAAAGTGGTATTGGTAAATCAACACTTTTAAATTTAATAAGTGGTATCCTAAAACCGAATTCAGGTGAAATTATAATAAATAATACAGATATTAATGGGTTAAACTCCATTAAAAAAGATAAGTTTAGGGCAAATAATTTAGGAGTAATATTTCAGCAATTTAATTTATTAGACTATGCTTCCCCTTTAATAAATATTTTATTACCCTGCTATTTCACTGGATTTAAAAAAGAAAATAAAAAGTACTTCCATAACAGAGCATTTAATCTTGCGAATAAACTAGGCCTTGAAAAAAATATATTATTAAGAAAAAAATCTAAAAATCTGTCAGTAGGTCAAATGCAGAGAATTGCTATTATAAGATCTATTATAAATAAACCAAAATTAATACTTGCAGATGAACCAACTTCTGCCCTAGATGATGATAATAAAAAAAAATTTCTTAATTTATTATTAGAAGTTTGTAACTTAGAAAAAACCACATTACTTATGGTCAGTCATGATATTAGTTTAACTAATTATTTTGATGAAAGTCTTTCCTTAGAAAGCATAGCTACAGATTATGAAAATATTAATTAATTTAACTATCAGTTCATTGTTGAATAGAAAAGTAACAGTTTTTCTTACTATAATATCATTAACTTTATCAATCACTCTTTTTCTTTCAATTGATACCTTAAGAATAGGAGCAAAAAAAAGCTTTTTTGGTAATGTTAAATCTGGAGATTTAATTTTAGGTTCTAGATCAGGAGAAATTCAGTTATTATTATATTCACTTTTTCAAATAGGTAGTCCAACCAATAATATCAGTTGGCAAAGTTTTAAAGAAATTTCTAAGAATAAGAATATAGATTGGATTATTCCTATATCTTTAGGAGATAGCCACAAGCAATTTAGAGTTATGGGAACTACTAAAGATTATTTTGATAAATATTCTTTTAGAAAAAATAAAAAGCTTAGTTTTAAAAACGGTGGTGAATTTGAAAAAGTATTTGATGTAGTTATAGGAAGCGATGTTGCAAAGATACTCAATTATAAATTAAAAGATAAAATAGTTATAGCACACGGAATTTTCTCTCAATCTTTACATGACGAATTTCCTTTTAAAATAAAAGGTATATTAGAAAAAACTGGTACTTCAGTCGACAGATTAGTTCTTGTTAGTTTAGAAGCTTTAGAAGTTATTCATAAAGATTGGAAAACAGGAACTAAAATAACTAGATCTAATAAGAAAGAAAGCAAAAATACAGATTTAAAGAATTTAACTCCAAAAGAAATTACTGCTGCAATAATTAAAATCAATTCATCTATAAAAATTTTCCAAGTACAGAGGGAAATTAATAATTTTGAAAAAGAACCACTACAAGCTATTATTCCTGGTATTGCTCTTTCCAAACTTTGGCAAATAGTATCTATTACTGAAAGTATAATGTTAACTATATCTTCCATGGTAATAGTGAGTGCTATAATAGGAATGACAGCAATTCTTTATTCTAATCTAAACGGGAGAAAAAAAGAAATGGCTTTACTGAGAATAGTAGGAGCATCTCCAAAAACAATATTTAGTTTAATGATTACAGAAGCTATTATAATTTCAATTGTAAGTATTTTTGCCTCTATATTGTTTTTACAGGTATTAAGCATACTTTTATTCCCCTTTCTAGATCAGAAATTCGGAATTTTTCTAGAATATAAGTTTTTAAACTTTAATGATCTACTTTTTTTGATATTAGTTTTAATTTCCTCTATAATAGTTAGTATTTTTCCTAGTGTACAAGCATATAAAAATTCAATTAATGAAGGAATATAGTGGTTATAAAATATGAAATTTAATTCGTTTAATTTGTTAAAAATATTTTTTTCTTTTACCTTATCAGTAGTTATTATATTTAATGCTAAATGTAATGAAATTTCTTCTCCGAAATGGATGGATCTAGTTCCTAAAAATGCTTATGACTTTGTGCCTGAAACAGGTGTAACTGATGAAATGTGGGAAGATGAAGGTTTTTTAAAAAAAGTTGAAAAAGCTGGCTTATTAGTGAATAAAGACCTAGTAGGAAAAAAAATTAGAATTGATGGGTTTATGGTACCTCTAGATTTTGACTACGGAGAAGCACTAACTGTTGAAGAGTTTGTCTTAGTCCCAGACGCAGGAATGTGTATCCATGTTCCTCCTCCTCCGCCTAATCAAATGATTTTAGTAAAACTTAAAAGTCCAGAAAAAGTTCGTTTTATGTATCAACCTATAGTAATTGAAGGAGTTCTTAAAAATACTAAGCCTGTAGAGGAGATATATAATAGTATTTACGAAATGGAAGCCGAGAGTATTAAAGATATTGATATGGACGAACTTAATTATTAAATTACTTTTTAGTTAATTCATCTATTATAGGACAATCTGGTTTTTCATTACCTGGGCATTTTTTTACTAACCACTCTAAAGAGTCCTTAAGATCTTTTAACTCTTTAATCTGCTTTGTAATTAATTTTAATTTTTTTTTAGCAATATCTCTGACATTTTCACTTTTCCTATTTTGATTCTGAAATAGTTTAATCAGATCTTTACATTCACCTAACGAAAAGCCTAACTTTCTAGCTCTTACTAAAAATTTTAATTTATCTAAATTAACTTCATCAAAATATCTATAATTATTATTTAACCTCTTGGAGGTAATTATTCCAATTTCCTCATAATGTCTAATTGCTCTTGTAGTAATTTGAAGTTTTTTTGAAATTTCTGTTATATACATATTGACATTTACGTTACGGTATACCTTATATTTCAAGATAGGTATTTTTATGAAAATAGCAATATTTATTAAAATTAGTTTTATATTTTGTTTTTTTTTTAACAATATATCTGCTCGACCTGTATCTTATGCGGATGGATGGACTATAATGTCTTATAATGATTATTACAGAAATACTTTATTAGTTCATTATTCTCCAACTAGCAAATATTCAGTGGGTTATATGTCGCAATATTGGCAAGAGAGAGAATATTGGATAAATGCTTTTAATGTTAATTATTTAGCTAAGAGAGTAAATAAAAAACATTCTCAAGCTAATTTTTATCTTAAAGGGGGACTAGGT
>MDTB01227801.1_pt1 | contig 57500 bp, 55 predicted proteins | sample 811161 | NCBI WGS metagenome assembly MDTB01 (sample SAMN05326650, study PRJNA326480) | marine metagenome | isolation source: seawater | place: Mediterranean Sea | collected 2009 | reverse complement strand
TGATCGCTGGTTTGATTGCGGTGAATGATGGTAGCGGCGCAGTCGACTCGCCCATTTCAGGAAGTCACTCAATTGTCCTGCCAACACTCGCCATGTCACTCGGCATCACTGACGATCAGGTAGTCAGAATGTCTTTCAGTCGATCAATGGCAAGACCTGATCTGTTCGACCTAAGTTCTCAGCTTGATTTTGGAAACAGAGATTTCTTCCAGCCAACGGCAGATGGGGGCAATCCAGACCTTAACCCACTGCTATCGAATAACTTCGATTTGAGCTACGAGTTCTACTACAACGAAGAAAGTTATGTCGCGGTTAACTACTTCAGAAAGAAAATCAAAGACTTTGTTGGATCGCAGACTCTGACCGGACAGAATATCAACGGTCTGACGGACCCTGCGCAATCTGCAATTGGCCTTCAAGCCAGAGCTTGTGTCCAGGAGTGGATAGATGCCGGTCGACCACAAACGGGTTTCCCGGGTGACGAAGGTGCAACAGGACATTGCGTATCTCAGCAGGCGCTGTGGGCACAAGGCTGGATGAATGACTTTCAACATATGGGCTGGGTGGCAGTCGGTATCGCCGCCGGTGTGGATGTATCCAATGGCTATCCCTGGTCTGACGGTGGCGCTGACGATGGACTCTGTTTTGCTGATGGCTGGTGGCGATGTGATCCGGGTTATATCGATGGCACTGCCAACGACCCGCTCGCTTCATTTGACGTCACTGCACCGTACAACATGAACTCAGGCACGGTGAGCGGATTCGAAGTCGCACTTCAGCACTTGTTTGAAGGAACACCGTTTGGCATACAGTTCAACTACACCGCGATCAGCGGTGGTGATGTTGATATCGACTCCAGCGTGATCGGGGAACAATTCATCCTGCCAGGACTAGGTGACTCTGGAAACTTCTCGGTATTCTACGAGGACGACAAGCACACGGTTAGACTGGCGTTAAACTACCGCGGCGAAACTGTTGCAGGTTTCGGTAACTACGATCAGCCACTCTACGTAGAAGAAAGAGAGCAGCTTGATCTTTCTTACCAGTTCAGATTCAGAGAGTCGACGACGTTCTTCCTTGATATTTCTAACATCAACGATGAATCGACCCGTCTTTTCGCACGACACTCTGACATGTTGTTCCTGTCACAGGATCATGGTCCGGTATATAAGCTGGGATTCCGCTCCAATTTCTAGGAACGGAAGCAGTAAAAAAAGAGGGCATCAGCCCTCTTTTTTTTGGACCACTCTTGCCAAAATTGAACATATAAATTGATCAATATTTTGTACATGTTATATTGTACGTGTTTTTGTACATATATTTATGAATCAATGCGAATCGTAACCTTCTCTGAAGCCAGAAATAATCTAAAAAGTGTTTTAGATCAAGTGGTTAGTGATGCAGACCATACTATCATATCAAGACGAGATGCGGATGATGCAGTAGTCATGTCACTGGAATATTTTACCAGCCTTATGGAGACAGCCAGCCTTCTGAAGGTCCCCGCAAACGCGTCTCACCTGACCGCTTCAATTGAACAGTATCAGCACGATGAAACAGAACAACATGGGTTAGTCGATGATTGAGGTCCTGACATGGACCAAAGACGCCTGGTCTGATTACTTCTACTGGCATCAGCACGACGTATCAACTCGAAACCGTATCAACGAACTAATTCAGGACGCTGCGACAACGCCACTCTCGGGAATAGGCAAACCAGTATCACTCCACGCCAGCCTCGCTGGACTCTGGTCGAGAAAAATAGACATGACCAACCGCCTTATCTATGCGGTAGACAACAACACACTCACCATTATTTCCTGCCGCTATCATCTCAAGATGACCATGGTTCTCCCTTCCTCGTAACCAGTTCGTAACATCTATTGAATTTCTGTACGCTTGGCATCTCAGAAACGATCGGGGGTAAATCATGAATGTAGTTAAAGATAAGCTGAAGTCTGGCCAGACGGTCATCGGCACCGCGGGTAACATCGGAAGCGAAATCAACTTCCTGGCGAATGCTGGATACGACTTCCTACAGTTTGATACTCAACACACACCGGTCGAGATTAAAGCCCTCGCGCCTAAACTCGCTAGCATGCGAGGTAAAGACGCCATTCCAATTATCAGGGTCGGAGACAACCAGCAAGACCAGATCTGCTACGCCCTGGACATCGGCGCCAAGGGAATCGTCGTCCCTATGGTTAACTCCAGGGAAGAAGCAGCCCATATGGTGAAGTGCTGCAAATACCCGCTTGATGGTATACGTAGCTCAAGTGGTCCACATGGTGAATGGGGCGAGTACGACACCTATCGCGAATACATGGACGCCGTGAACGAGCAACTATTGATCATTCCTATGTTGGAAACTCGTGAAGCGCTCAATGACATTGATGACATTCTGAGTGTAGACGGCATTGACGTGTTACTCGTAGGACCTTCCGACCTCTCCATCAATCTTGATGTCCCTCTGGACTATACGAGCTCGATCTATCAGGACGCGCTTAAAACAATTGCAGCTGCCTGTGCCAAAGTGGGTGTAGCACCGGGAATGTATTTTGTACCGGAAGGGATTTCACCCGAGCAGCTTATCGAGTGGGGCTTCCGATACTTTACGCTCCCCTGGACAGACTGGGCGACCGGGGGTATTCGTAACGGGCTCGATGCGATAAACCGCTAGACTAAAAAGTCAGGGTAACCTTCAGAGCATCCTCATCGCGCTCGTGAGAGAGGGTCAGTGCCTGTCCGATTGACTCGAGCGGTAACCGATGGCTCACCATCTTGGTCACATCGATTTCGCGACGCGCGATCCAGTCGAGCGCTTTGTGAAACGATGACATATCCGCCTCGGCCTGTGCGTTAACAACAGCATACATCCGGATCTGCTTCATGAAGTACTTCCAGTAATTGAAGGCGATATCTTTTTTGGTATCAGGCAACCCAAAAAACACCACGTCGCCGCGAATACCCGTGACATCAATTGCCTGCCCAATGGTCTCTTCCCTACCAACCGCTTCAACGACGATGTCAGCCCCACGCCCGTTGGACGAATCCATGACTGCTTCCTTAATCGCCCTTCCCTCTTTATCTCCCTGAATGGCAATGTCCGCTCCGAAAACCGGTGATTGAGCCAGCCTCGCTGGCGACAGATCGGACACAATGACTGTTTCCGCACCATAGTGCTTGGCGAGCCATGCGAAGAACATTCCTGCAGAACCCTGACCGAGAATAGCAACGGTCTTGCCAACGAAATCCAGGTTTCCCCTGCGCAGCGCGTAGATTGTTGTACCGAACTGCTGTGCCATCAACAAATCCTCGACCGGGCCGTCATAATTCGGGAGCTTCAGGCACCATGAAGCCGGCAGTGTCTGATAGTCAGCAAAACAACGCTGGAAACCACCACCGGGTACAGTCAGCACACGATCACCTACCTTCAGGCTGTCATCGAGGGACTCAATCACCTCACCGACTCCTTCGTGACCTGGCCAGCCCGGTTCGCCCGGGAACTCCTCAGCGCGTTTGGTGCTGAAGAACACCTGGTGAAGATCTGAACCACAAATGGCAGCCATATGATTCTTAACCACAACCTCGCCAGCTTTCGGTTCGAAAAGATCCGCGTCTTCGCAGACCATGTTCAGCGGTTCCACCAGTCGCGCAGCACGCATTTTGTCCATTAGTTTCTGTTCCTTTGAAATCAACGACGCGAAGAATAGCTCAATTCACGCTAAATCGTGAGTGGTTAAAAGTAGTAACTGAGGCTGACAAAGGCAAGATCCGGGCTTAGCCCATACTCTGAAGCCTGCGCATCGCCGCTAAAGTGATAGTAGCTTAAGTTCATTTCCAGGTTTTCCATCACACTGTAACCAGCCGCAATGGATGTAAACGAAGAATCATCATCGAGATTGAAAATCCCCTGCAGGCTGAATGTCCACAGCGGCCCAAGCTGATAGCTGAAAGCTGGCATAACGTAGCGTTCACCTAACAAAAAGACTCCGCCGCGCTGATAGGCCGTAGTCCTCAGCTGCGCAAAATAATCCTGTGGCATGTCAGAGCCCGCGCCATTGTGATGGAATTCGATCTGGCCAAAAGCGACATCGGAAAAGGCATAATCGAGACCCGTTGATGTTCTAACGTAATCGTCGTCTCCACTAACCGCCGCGATCTCAAACCAAAAACCAAACTGTCCGAGAGCGGTCTGTACGCCCGTACCAACAATGTTTTGTTCTGCAAATCTGGCAATCGCAAACTGCAGATCTTTACCGGCAACATTCCCGCTCAACTGCAGGAAAGCAGCTGACTCGCTGGCGGAGTCACCCAACACTACCCCCACATCGAACTCACCCAGGTCTCCCATCGGTGCCTGATATCGAACTGCATCCACACCGATTCGATATTCATGGTTAAAAGTACGCACATCAAAGGGAATGAATACGTCGGTTGGATTGATAATGCGCGCGGACCCGAAGGTAATGGCCTGCCGGCCAATGGTCAGATCGCCGCCCGCAAATCTGAATTGTACGTTGAGCCTGTCCAGATTCTGATATACCTGATTCTTCGAGTCCGCATCGCTAAGCGACGGTTCGATATCGGTCAGGCGATAACCCACACCGGTCTGAGCAAACGTCGCATCCCCGAGCGACAAATCACGCGACGCCAAGATAGGATTTATCTGGTAGTGAACCTCCCATGCCACCCTGCCCTTTGACTCATCCAACATAAGACGCAGATTATTCTGGGACTGGTAGGTTCGTGGAAACGCCAGGAACTCATCCTGAGTCACCGCGAATGTTTTTATATATCCGGAAAAATCAATCTCGGCGAAGCTTGAAGCGCTGAAGGTTAGTAAGAGAATGACTCGAAGCATGTTATTTGGATTCGTCGCGCTCGACTTTGCCATCCTCGAGATACACAAGGCGGCGCGCCCGATCCATAATCTTCTGGGCATGGGTAGAGAACACGAAAGTCATTTCAAGTTCTTCGTTCAGTTGTCGCATGATATCCAGCAGCGCAACACCCGTCGCTGAGTCAAGGTTCGCCGTAGGCTCATCGGCAAGGATGATATCCGGATTCGACGCCATGGCACGGGCCACAGCCACGCGCTGCTGCTGGCCGCCAGACAAGTGCGCGGGTCTGCGATCACCGAGACCCTCAAGCCCAACCAGGTTTAGCATCTCACGCACACGCTCATGGCGTTTGTTGGCCGGCACCCCTTGCAACAACATGATGTACTCAATATTTTCCTCTGCAGATAGTACCGGAATCAGGTTGTAGGCCTGAAAGATGAATCCAATGTGATCTCGCCGAAAATCTGAAAGCTCCGTGCCACTCATTTCGGCAATATTGGTACCGGAAAGAAATACCTCGCCCGAACTGGGATTATCCAATCCCCCGATCAGGTGTAACAGTGTGGTCTTTCCGGAACCAGAAGGGCCAATTACTGCCGTGAATTCACCACGCTCGATCTGGACCGACACATGATCGAGCGCGGCCACCCGCGTCTCATCCTCACCGAAGTAACGGCAGACGTTGCGGGTTTCTATAACAGGTTCCATATGTCTTCCTTTAGACCTCTCTACAACGATCTTTGTAAAGCGGTGGCCGGAACGATTCGGGCTGCGAAAATCGCGGGATAAATTGCAGCAACCAACACCAGCAACACCACATAGAACGGCAGCGTAATAAATTGCTCAATCACCACCTTCGTATAAAGGCCCTGCAACACCACACCTTCCACCTCAAAACTGCCCAGAGGAATACCATTGGCTTCATACCAGGAGTTGACGTGGTAACCCAGGACACTCCCCATGACACAACTCACGATCGCAATCAGAAACGCTTCAAGCATTACCAGACCAACAATGCCACGAGGGGTGGTACCTATCGCCTTGGCAACACCAAATTCATAGATTCGTTCATAGATCGACATAAACAGAGAGTTAATAAGCCCCAGTGTTGCCAACAGAAACAGCACGATGCCGATAATCAGCGTGCCATAGTTGGCCATTTCGATCAGCGCGGAAACCGCTGGGCTGAAATCCAGCCAACTCAGCGCCTCGATCTCATCATTGTTGAACTCACGATAAAACGCGTGATCGCGATTCTTGGCATCCTCCGGATTCTTGAATCGCACCGCAATCTCATGAATACCTTCATCCAGCCCGACCAGCCTCTGGGCAACGTCAAGATTGATAAAGGCAAGCCCCTCATCCATTGCCGGAACACCAAACTCGATAATCCCGGACAGCCGAAACAGTTCCTGGCTAATCTCACCGGTTTCCACCTCGGAAACTGTCACAACAATTCTGTCACCCAGTGAAACTTCCAGCAGTTCCACCATGGGCTTGCCGAGTAGAATCTGCCGGGTACTTCCAGAAAGGTAATCCCCTTCAACGATTGCCCGCTTTATTTTGCTGATGGAAACCTCACGGTCCGCATTCACACCATAAATGAGGCCTCCTGCAATGTTATACGGGGAGGTGATCATTCCTGCAGACAGCACACGAGGCGCATAGGCAGCAATAGCTTCGTTGGCTGCAACTCGCTCAATAATTGGATCTGGATCAGTTATATATAGCTCATCGTCCATGTCATCCAGAAAGCCTCTGCGATGAATCTGCGCTTCGCCGGCCAGAGTCTCCGTAATCGTACCTACCATGGATTCCTGAATGCCGATCATAATCCCGTCGGTCAGAATCAACGCGACCAGCGAAAACCCAACGAGCATTACCGTCAGTACGGTACGACGCACATTCCTAAACAGGTTTCTCCAGGCAAGCTTCAGCAACAGCATGATCAGTGACTACTCATGGCTGTCTTTGGCGTGATACTGACTGCTCTGATGCCGGGAAGAATCGTCACCAGTGCGGCAAACGCGTAGATAATTAACGCCGGCGCCGTCAGAACCAACGCATTGACGCCACCTTTTAGATGCAGAAACGGTACACCCCCCATCTCCATCGGCTCCGGTAAAACGAAACCAACCTGAGTCAGAAAGGTCAGGAGCGGAATCAATAACAGGTATCCCAACGCGATACTTAGTGTTGCCATCAGCATGGTTTCAACGAAAATCAGCTTGAATACCTGCGCGGGCCTGCTACCAATGGCACGGAGCACGCCAAACTCTTTGGTTCGCTCAAGCACCGACATGAGCACAGTATTGAGCACACCGATACACACCAAAAAAACGATGATCGCCATCGCAAAATAGTTTCCCTGAAGATCAGCCTGCATTGATTTGTAAAAGGCTTCCTCGACCACCTGCCACGGCGATACCGTGGCTCCTGGTGTTACACCATCCAGTTGAAGCTGCAACGATGCCGCGATCACCTCGCTGCTATTCGCGTGGTCGACCAGCATTGCATATTCATGGACCTGGTCTCCAACACTGATAAACTCCTGGGCAGCTACGAGAGGTAGATATACTGAACTCCTGTCGTAGGAGTCTTTGGTTCCTACCAGGGCGACCACCTCAAAAATATCGTTAGCAATGGATCCGTCAGCCCCCTGGGAAATCAACACGATTTCGTCACCCAGACCAATGTTGAGCCGATTGGCGACACCGGCACCAATCATCGCTTTGGCGAATCCGTTTCGGGTTAATGCCTCGTTGAAATACTCACCTGATCGAACCTTCTGTTTGATTCTGGACGTCGTGGGTTCGAGTTCTGCATCAATGCCGATCACCGATACAGGCGACGTCTGATTACCGGCATAGGCCAGCGCGGGCGCAAAGACCCGCGGCGCATAGGCCTTTACTTCATCTGATTTCTCAAGGATCGACTCCACGGCATCGCGATCAGCAATCGTCTTATAGATTTTCGGGCGCTGCTCATAATCTTCCCAGTGAATCTGGATATGCCCGGTGTGATCCAGGGTAAAAAACTCAATGGCGTTGCCATATGAACCCTGGGTTATGGAGAATGAAAAAGTACACAGGACAAATCCGCCAGTCATACTGAGCCCGGTCAGCAATGACCTTCTTCGCTGCCGAAAGATATTGCGGAACGCCAGCTTAAACAGCATCAAAAACGGCTCGTCAGATTCCGCCGGGTGAATAGATCCTTCGTAACATCTGTGGCGTCAAAATCGAGTTGTTCATATTCAACAACTGTCTCGTGACCCTCTTTGTTAAGGGGTATTACCTTGAGTATTGATGGCAATCGTTTGCCTTCAAATTCTTTTACGTCACTGAATTCCATGCGACGTATTTTTCGCCCACGCTCATCGAAGAAAACCTGTTCAACCGGCAACATTGCGTGGCGGTCCACCATGTAATCAATTCGTCCCCAGACTGTTACCGTATCTTCTTTAGGCACGAGCGTAATTCGGTATTGATCTTCGGTCGTTTCCAAAGACAGATCGTAGGCATCAACGAGTTCAGTTTCCCTGAGCAGGTCATCATTGGTTACATCACTACCCATCCACGAGCCCATCATCATCGATGGTGGGACTTTGATCACCTTGTTGATCTTGGGGAAGTAATTCCACATCTCTTTTTCACGCTTCAGGGTGGCAATACCCTCTTCTTTTTTGGGGGCAAGGATTCGATAGAGTGCATACTCCTGACCCAACGATTCAGCACTCATTCTCAAGCGACGTTCGTTGCGGGGTGTAACTACTGTCATCGTTATCGTCGCCCTGGATGCATCCCCCCTGTATAGCTTTTCCATTTCCTCAATGATTTGATGAGCCTCATCCGAAAGCGCTTCAGCGAAACTGTGTTGCAAAGAAAGGGACGTCAGGAAAACGAGTACAACGAGCCAAAAACGCATCTGCTTTTTCCTCTATGTAAGTACCCAAATCATAGCAGACAGACGTGATGAAGAAATCAGACATCGTTGTGCTATTTGCCCAAAGATATCAAGTAGATTCGCACTGACACAACGTCGTATATTGTGGGTGGGCCACGAATACGAGACAGAAAATGGAAGTACGAGTCGACGGCGCGATACTGCATGTGGAGGTTGACGGACCCGAAGATAAACCGGCACTTTTACTCTGGCCTCCCGGTAACCGCACGCTCCGTGTCTGGGACCACTACATTCCAACTTTAAGCGAAAGATTCCACGTTATCCGCATCGACATCCGTGGCTGGGGCGAAAGCTCACCTGCAGAAGACCCGGAGAGGCAATATACCTTCGAGCAGTACACTCAGGATGCCAGCGATGTACTCGATCACCTGGAAATCGAGCACTGTCAAATATGGTCGCAGTCATGGGGCACCAGGCCCGCCATCGTTTTTTGTGCCTTTAACCCCCGGCGAGTAATGTCCGCAGCGCTCTATGCGGCTAACTCTGACCTGCCAGATCGGGAGGCACAGATCGCAGGTACAGAGCGAGCAAAGGCGGAAAGACAAAGACTTGGTATTGAGACCATGGCGCTATCCGACGATTTTATGGACCACAAACATCCGGAAGCCGCCAAGCTGGTTGCGGGTGCATTGCGAAAATTCGATCTGTCCAGCGTCATTGATAAGCTCACCATGCCCGTATTGATTGGTACCGGGGCTGAGGATCCAAATCTTGTATCGTCCAGGGTAATCGCCAAAACCGTGCCCAATGCTAAGTTGGTCGAGTTCCCTGCCGTCGGACACAATTCGATACTGGAACACCCAACGCTGGCGCTACAGACCTTCCTCGACTTCCAGGATTCGCTTTAAGATTCGCAGCAACAAATAATTAGATCAGGAGATACAAATGGATTTTGGTGTTCAGGTTAACGTTTACCGTGTGGCGTGGGACGATATCGTCGCTTCCGTTCAGGCATTAGAAGCAGGCGGTTGGGATAGCGTGTGGTTCGCAGATCACCATATCCCACCAGGTGGCGGAGGAAACGACGCTGAAGAAGCGAAGACCGCTTTTGAGGGTTTAGCGGCGATCGCCACCGTCGCCGGTATGACCAAAAAGCTGCGTCTAGGCAATCTCGTTCTGGGAAACACCTACAGAAATCCAGGACATACAGCGCTTATTGCCGCGACTATCGACACCGTGAGTGAAGGTCGTTTTACCCTGGGTATCGGTGCAGGTTGGTATGAGCGAGAGCATGAGGCCTACGGGTGGAATTTTCCTTCTATGAAAGAGCGCCAGGACAAATTCGAGGAAGCCTGCGAGTTAATCCGCAGCCTGTTTCACTCTCGCGAACCGGTAGATTTCAACGGCACGTATTACCAACTGGACCATGCACAACTATCGCCCGGCAACTTTGACGACAGCAAGCCCATACCAATCATGGTTGGTGGAACTGGCCCCAAACGCACGCTGCGCACTCTGGCACGGTATGGCGATGTCATGAACCTCGATGGATGGGCAGGTGGCGGTATGTCACTGGACTACTACAAATACAAAGCGGGTATTCTGGAACAACATTGTGAGGATTGCGGACGTGACCCGGCGGAAATACGTAGAACGCTCACCATGCCCTGCTTGGTCACCTACGATAAAGCCCGGGCGGATGCCATGATTCAGGAGTACGGTGAGGGAACCGTGGCCGGACCAAAACAGTACGTCATTGATCGCATTGGCGAGTTTCAGGACGCAGGAATTTCAGAGATCATGTTTGGCTATCTGCCTACGGGCAAGGTCAGCCTTCTACAACGCTTTGAAGCAGAAATAATCAGCGCGTTTCGTTAAGCCTTCATCGGATGGTTAGAACTTAGAGAGAACTTCTTCGTCTATTTCCTGGAAGAACGCCGGCGCTACCACCTTGTAGTGCGGGATAATTTCGGCCACACCGGCATCTATGTATTCGCCAACGCGGTCAATCACGAACTGCGGTGAGCCGATCGCTTTCCAGTCATCTCCATCGCGAGACTTTTTTGCTTGCTTTTCATCCCGAATGATACGAATAGGAACGTGTGCGGTTTTCTGAATCTCCGATGGGTCTCGCCCAACACTTTCACAGTGTTTTTCAAGAATCTACACCTCCAGCTGCGGGAATCGTCAGCGCGTCCATGTTCGTCATGGTGCAGACATCAAATTCACCAGCGGTGTACTGATTGATTGACTCGATATAATCGTTAAATTGAACGACATCAATGGTGATGCCATATTTTTTAGCCCACTTGTCGACAATACCGGCGTCCTTGGCATAACCCCGAGGCATCCAGCCGACATAAATACTCCAGGCAATTTTGTAGTCGTCCTTCGCTGCCACAGAAAACGACAGCAATGACATAATAGATATAGTAAGAATGCTTCGTGCGAAACGCATTAATTTCTCCTTTAAGTAGTTACACAATGGAGACGCACAGTCTCCCGGGCTTTTATCCCTCCGTGTAACCTCCTTAAGAAGGTCGAATGCTCTCGGACCAGACAACTAAAAGGCCGGAACCCTATCGTTCTATTGTTGAAGACCAGCGAACTGCTCTCTCCGCATCTATTGATGTGCAAACGATGTGCCAATGCAAATCAGGGGCTTTCAGGACGTTCAACGCAGAAAAAGAACCAGTATCGAGCATCGCGCGCACAGATTAAGTGCGTCCGGTCAGCAAAAAACACAACACAAAAACGCGGGACAAAAAAAAGCCGCTGGCGGCACCGCCAGCGGCTTCGTCCTAGACTCAAATCTATTCGATAGGAATGCTATAGGAAACGATGAACGATGGACTAGGCTCGTCGCCTGTATAGTCGATCCAGGAGCTCAGGGTAAACGACAGATTGTCGTTATATGAGTAACCAACATCGAAGTGAGTCGCATCATCGTTACTACCACCACCCCAGTCGTGATCACCGATCGCGAAACTCCAGGAGCCTACGCCGACAGAAGCATTGATGTAACTATAATCTTCATTAGCCGCATAGCCACCCGTCTCGCCTGCAATGTTGTCATAGTAGCTGACACTGACAGGACCGTATCCTAATGAGACGATGACTTCCATAAAGTCACCAATCTGACCATCGGTACTTTCAAAATCACCCGTCGGATAGACGTACGAAGTAACGTTGATGTCATAGCTAAAGCCTTCGATTTCACCGCCATATCCGGCAAAAATGTCAAACTCAGTTCCAGCGGTCGTGTCACCAGAGGACACCCAGAGACCAGCATATGCACCGCCTTCACTGAAGACGAGATCAGCCGAAGCTGCAGGCGTACCTGAACCAAGATCAAATCCTCTCCACAAGTAAGAGGTCGCGACGGTTGCAGATGCTGCAACTTCCGCATTAGCAGCCGGAACGATTGCACCCGCGCTCAAGGCAACCGCAAATGCACCGGCAAGAAGTTTTTTTGTGAATGTCATATTCTGCTCCAAGATGAACTTAATTAATTTAACGCTGGCCCATGATTAATTAACCAGACTGCCCATCTCATAGCATTATCCTTGCCAAGTTTTAAAACCCATATAAATCAATTTGTTAGGAGAATATAGTGGAGACCGGTAGGAATATAGGCAGAATAAACGCACTATATTAGTGCGTTAATGCGCCCATATGGTGCCAGGATTTTACGCGTCTCGTTGGGCGGCGAGTTATCCAGGTAAGCAAGCTTTGTCGTAGTCAGCGAACGATATCATTCGCTGCGCATCTTCATCCCAGAGCGCGAGCCATGCGGTGCCAAGGCTTTCCCACAAACCTAGCCGGCGCGCCTCCTGAAACTCCGAATTCTCGTTGAAGCTAGCGGGCAACCAATAATTTGGAATCCGCGGATACTGATGGTGAATGTGGTGATAACCAATGTTACCCGTCACGAAATGCAGCCACCGAGGAAGATCGTAAAACGAACTGCTATTTAACGCTGCTTCATGATAACTCCAGCCATCCTGACGCACCCAATACGCATCTTCAAACTGGTGTTGTACGTAGAACAACCAGACGGCGCCCATCGACGACAAAAAGACGATCGGTCCATAGACCATAAGGAAGGGAACCAGGCCAAATGCAGCAATTAGCGCACCGTAGTACAAGGCGATGCCAATATTCGTGCCCATTACGCTGATCCAGCCCTCTCTAGTATAGAACTGTTGCCCCAGAGGTAATCGATGCAGAATCAGAAAATGGACCGGGGCCGCAACAAGAAACAAAAACCATGGGTTTCGATAGGTGCGATAGCGAAACCGCTCGAGAGCACTCGCGTTTTGGTACTCCTCAACGGTCATGGTGATGACATCACCTTCACCACGTTTATCCAGATTTCCTGTCGTTTGATGATGTTTGGCATGCTGACGAGCCCAATACTTCAATGGCGTGTTGGTCAGTATGCCAATGACATTACCCAGCAAGTCGTTTTGCCACCGATACGGTAGATAGGAACCATGGGCACAATCATGCCCGATCATGAACAAACGCAGATACGCTACCGACGCGACAATGGTTAACGCAATCGTCAGTCCGTAATGAAAGGAAAGAGATTCAAATGCCAATGAGACGGCGACCGCTAACAACAGGACCGTGTGTCCAAATTGACCAGCTGCGCGCCAGTAAGATGCCTTGGTATACCTATCCGTAGTGGTTATTGCTGCCACACTATCTCCTAGTACAACGCGCCGAACTTTGGCAAAAAAGAGCCGGCAAGTAAACCGTTAGTGCTCGGTTGCGATGAATGGACCATCGACACATATCCTGCGGCCATCAGGACAGTGGCAAGCGCCACAGATACCAACGCCACATTTGGTGAGGTAGTCAATTGCGCTGAATATGTTCTCGTCGCCAACGAATTCACGCTGAACGGCTTCTGCGGCATGGACCATCGGAGCCGGTCCGCAGTTATAAAAAATTACCGATTCCAGATCATCCATGCTTTCTAGTGTTTCGCGAAGCAGTTCAGTTACCAGCCCATGGTAACCCTCAGAGCCATCGTCAGTAGCGATATGAACCTCTGCTATATCACGACATTCATCAGAAAAATAGAGACGATCTTTGGTTCGAGCACCCATAAAGACCGTTGCATCGCCAAAGTCTCGGGCGATTTGAAAGACGGCAGCGAGACCTGTCCCGCCGGCAACCGCCATCACCTTCTTGTCGGCGGGAGTCACGGCAGCGCCATAGGTCCCCCTGACCATCACCTCGGCTCCCGGCTCAAGATTGATCAGTTTGTTGGTGAAGATTCCAACATCAATAACTGCCAAAGAGAACGGATCATCGGTAAGAGCAGAGAATGGCTTCTCACCAACCCCGGGGATCCAGGTAAAAACGAACTCACCAGGCTTTACATCCAGCTTGCCATCGAAAGTCAGTATGGAAATGTCATCGGTAACCCGTTCATTGCTCGCTAGCGTGTATGACTCAAACCCCATCGGCACGTCATACCGAACCATCTGCTCACTGTGGTTGTCGTCAGCGCCCAGATCCGCCTCAATCGTAGCGAAATACTCGGCCAGCGAAGTCGAACTCATACCCGTTAGCGCTGAACCGATACCAAAAACACTCACCCCTTCATTTTCAAATGCGCGAACGTCATCCGCATTGCTAATCCCGCCACAGCCGATGACTGGCAAATCTACCGCCGCCCGAATTTCCCGCACACATTTAAGCGCTATGGGCAGAACTCCCTTACCAGACATCCCTCCTAACGTATTCGTTAGCACTGGATGCCCCTGCGAGGTGTAAAAGGCAGGACCAACAGTATTAATGGCACACAAAGCGTCGGCGCCACCCTCGGCAGCGGCAGCGGCAATTTCTCCGACATTCGGAACGTTTGGGGTGAGCTTCGGAATGACGGGAACAGATACCGCTTCTTTGACCGCTTGTGTAATTTCCTTCACAAGGCCAGCGTCCTGCCCCATATCCATCCCATATCCTTTGGCGTGAGGACACGACAAATTGAGTTCCAACCCATCAGAATAAGGCGCGAGCTTCCGTGCAACTTCTACGATTTCTTCAACACTACCGCCAAATATAGAACAGAGAAGGAATCTATCTTCCGGCACCTCGAGTTCTGCAAAGTGTTGCGCTGCCTCGTCTGCACCCGGGTTTGTCAGGCCTACCGCATTCATAAAGCACCCGGGAGCATACTGGGTCATGATGGGCTCCCGATTACCAAGCCGCGGGACGGGCCCGATGCTCTTCGTCGTCATCACACCGATTTGCGGGACGTTCGCGAAAAGATGGCTGATGATTGGCGTTGCGGTGGCAACAATTCCCGACGGAATGGTAAAGGGACCGGAAATGGATTTACCGAGAAATTGGTAACGTTTACTCAAAGGATACTCACCAGGTTCTGCTGGCGCGTATCATAACAGCGGTGACCGTCATAGACACCACTGTGCCTGGCCGATTACCAATACCCTTCTTCCGAGAAGCGGGTCCAGGGTTCATTTTCTCCAATACCATATCCGGTAGTAAGTCCATCTTTAAGCCATTGACGAAAGTCCGGGTGTTCATCCAGATAGGAGACCTGATCCATGGCTTCAAGCCAGGGCGTTTGATCATATTCAACCTGGCAGTGCCGAAACACACCATCTTCGAACAGGCCATAACAGGCTACCTGCTTTCCGCAACGATTCTGACCAATACTTCCAGGGTTAATAAACTCCTGACCGTTTATCACGCGACGAAACTGCACGTGGGAGTGACCGAATAGGACATAGGGGCAGTCGCTGCCATCCGCCAGTTCCAGAAGTTTTTCATCCGGTGTGTCTGGAAGTGCATTTCTAACCTTACCGCTCATAACTCCATGCCGAAGACACATGCGAATGCCATCTTCTTCATATTCACCATCGGGTTTCAACGCGTTGACATAGTCGTAGCCAACCGGGTCCAAGTTATCGATGATCCAATTGTTGAGTGCAACCCAGGTAGCCGGCCAGTTGGCAAATATCGAAGGGTCAAGCAACTCGTGATCATGATTGCCAAGAATGTGTGTTCCATCCGGCATACCCTTTAACAGCTCAATGGTTTCGTTTCCCTGAGGACCGGAAAGAACGGAATCTCCAAGAAATACCGATCGATCCGCATCACTTTCTTTATCCAAAACCGCGCGCAGGGCTTCTGCGTTGCCGTGGATATCGGCAATTACCAACACTTTCATCTATTGTTCCTCTGATTACTCTTCTGATTGGAGCACAACAGTACCTGCGTCCCCATCGACTTCCAGGATTTGGCCGTGCTTGACCCGTTGTGTGGCATTACCTGTACCGACCACTGCCGGGATTCCATATTCCCGCGCGACAATGGATCCATGACCCAGAATCCCACCGATATCAGTAACAAGACCGGTTGCATGGGCGAATAGCTGCGTCCATGCAGGCGATGTCATTGGGCATACCAGAATCGAGCCTGGCTGCATTTGATCAAACTCACTCGCGTTGTTGATGAGACTGACAGGCCCGGTAATCGTCCCCGGGCTGACCGGAATACCTATCATCGTATCGCTGGAATCATCGTTCTTGAACTGGGTCATCTTGAAAGCGATACCCGGGTTTTCTAGCGCTTCCGGAGGAATCGCTCCCGGCGCGTGTAATTGCTTTCTCCGCTCGCGCAACTGGCGCCGCTCCTCGGCAAGCTCTGCCAATTCAGGCTTTGTCTCGTTACTCTTGCGCGCATCCAACGCTTCCGCTATTTCATTTGTATAAAGAAAGTAAACGTCTTCAGCCTGACTAAAGGTTCCTACGTCCGTCAGACGCTGTCCAAGCTCCGCCGCCATGGGTCGGAGCACCGGCCAGGCTTTCCCTAATACGAAACAAGATTCTTCTCGTGCGGGGTAGTACTTATAGGCAAACCACATCCGATACCGAAATTGCCAATAGGGTAGTCCTGATAGCAACTCCGAAATGTCCTGGAGCGCTTTTTCACGTTTACGTGTCGCTTCCTCTTGATGTTGGACCGGATCATAGTTTTTATTCTGCACCATTGCTTTAAGCGTAACGCAAAGGGCCGAAGGGTCCTCAATCTGCGTCGGCTCTACAAAATCTAGGCTGTAACCTTGATGACCATAAGTATGCAGATAGGCATCAAACGCCTCCAGCATAGGTCCGCTGTCGGGGTGTGCCTGAAGTTCTGCCATTAATCGCTTAGCTGGCGTAACGACGACCGTCTCATAGAGTGACTCGTTCGCCCAGATCATCTTGCAGATCGCGAACAGATCATCGTTCGCCTGCATGATCTTCGACTTGAAGCCTGAGAGGAACTGACCACTGGTAAAACGGTGATCCGGCAGTGTTTCACGTAGAAAACATTGCAACTGATCATCCGTAGACTTGGCAACCCCAAAGGTGTGTCCACCATTACTGGTCCAGTAGTGACCCTCGGCCCCGGACAACTCCTGCATACCTTCCAACAGAATCTCGTCTGAAGCAGACCTGACATCTACCTGGCGCCACTTCTCCGTGGTCTCGAATAGCTCCGGTAAAGCGCGCTCGCGAAAATCCTTGTGCTGCGCGTCATTGGTATGGGTCTTGTGGAAAGCAGTAAAAGTCGGGTTATCAATATCAGGCATGGTTACCGCGTGAGCCACGTCATCTGTGTCCAGCGCCTCGGTTACTGCATCCAGCGCGGTCCTGTCTTCATCAGACAGTTCACTACGGAACAATTCAAAATCGTGTTTTTCATGCTCCTTGGCTTCCGGACTATTCAATGTGTCCTGAATTCGCTTCTTGAATTCTTCCATGCGACCTTCGTCCATCATGCCGTTTTTCTGGTAGCCAATGCCGTTCACTGTTACGTATCCGGACTGGGCACCCTCACGACGTGGACGCAAACCTTCTGTGATATAGAGTTCATCGAATAGCGGACTTGTCGGATCCGGAACATTTTCCACAATCTGCCTGCGGCTTAGGGATGGGATACCTTCTGGTGGTTCCCATTCAACTCCCAGAGGCTCAGGAGGCAGGTTCGTAATAGGTCGCGATTGTAAGAGGTACAATTGGCCTGAGCCCTCAGCCGGGGAGCTCGAGGGGGCACCCCTCGAATGTGAAAGATACGCCCATTCAATATCCTGAGGCAGACCATCGAAATGTTTCTCTACGTTCAGCGCAAGCGTGGTTAACTCGGCAAGCAATTCATCTGTTAAAGAAGATTGCTCACGCTCACCTTCGGCAATCTCTTCCAGGCGTGTGCCCTGCTCCCCGTCATAGACAATTTTTTGTTCCTTCGGACCGATCATGGTCTCTTTCGCTATGCCGGTTTCTCTATCCACAATAAATGTATCAGGTGTGACCTGTCCGCCAACGACAGCTTCGCCAAGACCAAAACTCGCGTTAATGATCATTTCCGAGCGCTCGCCTGTTGCCGGGTTCGCGGTAAACAGAATGCCTGCCACCTCGGCCGGGATCATGATCTGCACGACGACGGCCATGGCAACCGATCCCTGCTCAATACCCATTTCGTGACGGTAAGAAATGGCCTGCGCGGTCCATAAGGAAGCCCAGCAATCTCGAACGGCTTTAACCAATGCATCCTGACCACGTACATTAAGGTAGGTTTCCTGTTGACCGGCGAAAGATAAGCCCGGAAGGTCCTCAGCGTTAGCTGACGAGCGAACCGCGACGGCAGGATCGTCACCGTCCAGACTCGCATAGGCTTCCTGGAGCTCTGAAATCAAAGCCGCCGAAAGTTCTTTCTCGAGAATCAATGAATGAATACTTGATGAGGCTGACTCAAACGACGCGCGGCCTTCAACTACCTCAGGCCTGGCGAGGGAAACGATGCTGGCCTGCAAGTCGTTGTCCGCAACAAATCCTCTGTAAGCTGCGGTAGTAAGTTGAAAGCCTCCCGGAACCTCGAATCCTGCATTCAACATTTGCGCAAGCGACCTGCCCTTGCCTCCTACTACTTCCAGCGCATCATCTTTGGTATCTAAGGGACTGATAAAACCCACGGTGAATTCCTCTCTCTTTGTTATGCCACATTCTGACCACCACAGTAGCGTCAACTGAAATCAGGAAAATCGGGACGCGAAGGTGGAGGTGCTTTATTTGGAAGCGCCAAGAATACGCTGGTTCGCCGTATTCACAAAGTTAGATGGACATGGACATCACCCTTTTCCGGAATCTGACCAATTTCATGTCAAAAGGGGGTACCACGCGACTCAAGTTTCAGGCATTCTACGCCCTCTAGAAAAGTCTAGCCCGAAGTGATGTGTCGGGCATGATGCTTACACCACAAGCCTACACAGGGAGCTAAGTACAGATGAGATATGAAGCACCAACAACAACCAAGGAGGCGGCGACGCTTCTGGCCAAGGAGAATGGCGAAGCCTGCGTCCTAGCCGGTGGAACTGATCTTCTGGTTCGTATGAAAATGGGTCTGAGTGAACCGGATCTGATAGTAGATATTAAACACATTCCAGCTATGCAGGAGATCAAGATAAGCGCTTCTGGAACGAAGATTGGCGCTGCAGTATCCGGCACACGGTTGGGCGACAACAAAGCACTGAAGAAAGCATGGCCAGGCGTCGTTGAAGCGACCAACTTGATCGGTTCAGACCAGGTGCAGGGCCGATGCACCATGGTTGGCAACCTGTGTAACGCATCACCGGCGGCAGACAGTGTCCCTGCGATGATCGCGGCCGGAGCAAAAGCGGTTGTGGTAGGCCCCAAGAAGCGACGTACCGTTACTGTTGAGAACATCGTCACAGGTCCGGGCCAGACGTCTCTTGAAAAAGGCGAAGTAATCGAGTCAATAACCCTGCCAAAACGATCAGGCAAGTCAGGTGACGCATACCTGCGTTTCATACCGCGAACTGAAATGGATATCGCCGTTGTCAGTGCCGGCGTTAACCTGACACTGGAGAAAGGCGTCGTAAAAACTGCCCGGGTTTGCCTGGGCGCAGTAGCGCCTACCGCAGTCCTGGTTCCTGATGCTGCCAAAGCCATCATCGGCACCAAGCTCGACAAAGCGGCCCTCGAAAGTCTTGCAGCGGCGTGCTCCGCGGCATGCAACCCCATCGATGACAAGCGGGGAACAGTCGAGTATAGAACTAAAGTTGCAGGCGTCTTAGGCAGACGTGCTGCGGAAATTGCATTTAAGCGCGCAGGAGGTTCCAAATGACAGGCGTACTAGTAGACACAACCGTAAACGGCGATGCCGTTCAATTTGCTTGTCCAACCGATGAGACTTTACTGGATTCACTACGTGACCGGGTGGGCCTGACTGGCGTTAAAGAAGGATGCGGCACCGGTGATTGCGGCGCATGCAGTATCACGCTGGACGGACAACTGGTTTGTTCCTGCCTCGTACTTGGTGTTGAAGCAAATGGAAGCGAAATCGGTACCGTAGAAGGGCTTGCCGACAGCGAGTCGCTACACCCTTTACAAGAGCAATTTATCAACCATGCGGCACTACAATGCGGTATCTGTACCCCCGGATTCCTGGTTGCTGCCAAGGCGTTACTCGACAAAAATAAAGACCCATCCGAGGAGCAGATTCGCTATGCGCTTGCGGGTAATCTTTGCCGATGTACCGGTTATGACAAGATCGTCCGGGCAGTGCAGGCTGCGGCCAAAGACCTGCGAAAGAAAAAGAAATAGACCACTCATTATCAGCGATAGGAATCATCCGAAATGACACATGATCAAAGTTTTACTAATCAAAAGTTTAAAGTGGTGGGTACCCGGGTCAATCGACCGGACGGCGTTGATAAGGTCACGGGAAGAGCAAAGTATGGCGCAGATGCTACAGCACCTGGCCAACTGGTAGGCCTTTTCCTGCGTTCTCCACATGCCCATGCGCGCATCAAGAAAATTGACACGTCTAAAGCTGAAAAGCTCAAAGGCGTCAAAGCAGTCATCACGAGTGCCGACCTGCCCGACCATACCAACGGAGCCTTGTTAGACAAGCTAACCAACTGTATGGCGAGAGACCGCGTCTTGTATGACGGTCACGCAGTAGCAGCAGTCGCCGCTATTGACCGACAAACGGCCAAAAAGGCACTCAAGCTTATCAAAGTCAGCTACGAGGTATTGCCTCACGTAACTGACGTCGACGAAGCAATGAAACCTGGTGCACCCATCGTTCAACCCGGCACCAAAACCAGAGGTGTTGATCCCAAGCCAACCAAGGATTCGAACGTGGCAGGCGTCTCAACCTTCGGCCATGGCGACCTGGACGCCGGCTTCAAGGAAGCAGACGTCATTATTGAAAAGAGTTACAAAACCGAACAGACCCACCAGGGCTACATCGAACCACATGCGTGTCTCGCCTCGGTAGGCCCGGATGGAAGCGGCGAACTGTGGGTAACCACTCAAGGCCACTATACCTATAGAACGGATTGTGCGGCTTTGCTGGGAATGGATTTGGCGAAACTCAAAGTCACTTCTTCAGAGATCGGAGGTGGATTTGGCGGTAAGACACACGTATGGATTGAACCTATCGCCCTTGCGCTATCCCGCAAAGCGAATCGTCCGGTCAAGGCCGTTATGACGCGTGAAGAAGTGTTTAAAGCCAGTGGCCCAACCTGTTCGACGTCAATGGATATCAAGATCGGCGTCAAGAAAGACGGTACGATCACTGCGGGTTCTGCCCATATCCGTTACCAGGACGGTGCGTTTCCCTTTATCTGGGGCCAATTAGGCGCCATGACAGCCTTCGCATGTTATGACCTCAAGAATGTACAGGCAGTTGGCTATGATGTTCTGGTCAACCGACCCAAGGTTGCCGCATATAGAGCACCATCAGCACCGATGGCAGCGTTTGGTGTAGAGAGCACTATGGATCTACTCGCGGAAGCGATCGGTATGGATCCAGTTGAACTGCGCATTAAAAATGCTGCCAAGGAAGGAACCAAAGCATCCTATGGTCCAACTTACGGACCCATCGGTATTGGACCAACCCTGGAAGCTGCCAAGAACCATCCGCACATGAAAACAAAACTGAAGAAAAATCAGGGTCGCGGTATGGCCTGTGGTTTCTGGTTCAACTTCGGTGGCCAAACCTGTACAGACATCAACATTGGTTCTGACGGGACGGTCAATCTGTCTCTGGGAACTGTAGATGTCGGCGGGTCTCGCGCATCTATGTCACTTATTTGTGCTGAAGAACTAGGCATTCCCTACGAGCAGGTGAAAGCCAACGTCGCTGATACGTCCTCACTCGGCCACAACGACACCACAGAGGGCAGTCGTGGCACCTTCTCTTCAGGCATGGCAACTATTTTTGCTGCGCGTGAAGCGATCGAGGAGCTGAAAAACCGTGCTGCTCAGATGTGGGATATCCCCGTTGAGGAAATCGAGTGGATTGACGGCGAAGCCAGGGCTGTCGGACAGCAACATGACAACCTCCCACCGCTGACGCTAAAAGAAATTGCTGCAAAAGCAGCGGGAACAGGCGGTCCGATTGCCGGGCATAACGAAGTTGTTGCTGACGGTGCCGGTGTTTCATTCGCTAGTCACATCTGTGATGTCGAAGTCGACCCAGAAACAGGTGGCACCAAGGTGGTTCGCTACACGGTCATCCAGGATGCCGGCAAGGCGATCCACCCTGACTATGTGGAAGGTCAGTTCCAGGGCGGTGCAGCACAAGGCATCGGCTGGGCGCTGAACGAAGAATATATCTACGGAGAAGATGGCACCCTGCAGAACGCAGGATTCCTCGACTATCGTATTCCGGTATGTTCCGACCTGCCATTCATCGATACCCAGATCCTGGAAATTCCTAATCCGAACCATCCTTATGGAATTCGGGGTGTTGGTGAAACCTCCATCGTGCCGCCTTTGGCAGCGATCGGTAATGCGGTTTCGAACGCCGCAGGCGTACGCATGACACATGTGCCTATGTCACCGCCTCGCATCCTCAAAGCCATCGAGGATGCTGGCGCGTAGCAATGCTACCCTTCACCGCAGTCGTGAAGTACGACTGCGGTGATTGGTTTTGCTAAGTATTAACGATGCAGGTAAGTCTTACCGGTGGTCTTCGATCCGCTGCAAACGATGCAGAAACCATCGACATAGAAGCAGAGACGATTCGTGAGCTTATGAACAAGCTCCTGGAAGCCTATCCTGACATGCAAGACCACATGGATCCCGGCATCGCTGTTTCCATTGACGGTGAGATCTATCGAGACAGCCCCGCCAAAAAGATTCCACCCAATTCAGAAGTATTCCTACTTCCGCGCCTACAAGGCGGTTAACACCTTCCCGTTCCAATCCCTTCGCGGATTTTTCATTTCGTTCGTGGTTTAATAGCCGGTTTTTGTAACAGCCAGCCAAGAAGCTCAGGAGAAAAACCACGTGAAAAAGAAAGTTGTTGTCCAGCTACCACGCCAGGCAAATCCGCAAGAACTACGCTTGCGATACGCCGAAGAACTAGAAGCTTTGGACTCAGTCGCAGAAATCGTCGAAGTCGACGGCAGCACCGAAGAGTCGTTTATTGAAGGTGCCCAGGACGCCGATGCACTATTGACCTCCTGGGGCATTAATATCACCAGAAAGATCATCGAATCTTTGGACAAGTGTGTCGTCATCGGTGTCGGCAGTGTCGGAGTGGACATGGTTGACGTGGACGCCGCGACGGAAAATGGCATTGTGGTAACCAACACACCGGACATCTTCATCGAGGAAGTCGCGGACCATGCCATGGCGCTGCTTTTGGGTAGCTATCGACAACTTAAAATTCAAGACAACTTTATACAGAACGGAAAGTGGTATAGAGGTCGTCCCAGCCTCAGTGAATTCCCGCGTCTTATCGGCCAAACCCTGGGTGTACTGGCCTACGGCAATGTTGCCAAAGCTACCGTACGACGTGCGAAAGCGTTTGGTATGAACGTCATCGCCTACGACCCCTATATCTCCGAGATTAAGATGACTAGCGATGGCGTTGAGCCAGTCTCATTCGATGAATTGTTAGCGCGATCCGATTACCTGAGTTTGCACTGTCTTCTCAACGAAGAAACACGCCACATTATGAACGCGGACGCTTTCAAACAGATGAAGGAAACCGCGTATCTTATAAACACCTGCCGAGGCGGCGTGGTAGACGAAAAAGCGCTGATCGAAGCACTGCAGAATAAAGAGATTGCCGGTGCCGGCCTCGATGTACTGGAGCAAGAACCCGTAGACATGGAAAACCCCTTGCTGTCTATGGAGAACGTGATACTTACGCCTCACGTCGCGTCAGCTACCAGTCGGATGAGACCAGAAACCAGACGCCGTGCTGCCCGAGAGATAGCCCTCGCTCTGCGCGGAAAATGGCCAATGAGTCCGGTTAATCCAACCGTAATGCCGAAAGTAGATCTGGAGCGCTGGCAGCCCTATCCAATGGATCGAGGACCAAACCGCTAGTCAACGACGTTGCAGTAACGAAAGACCAGACCCTAATTCCACCGGTCTGGTCTCGTTACCTGGCTGTGGGATATTAGGAATCAACTGAGTTGCCGCTAGCGACAATACCGCAATACCAGCGCCAATCACGAATACGGCGCTGTGATTAACTATCCAAACAAAACCAAGGGCAGCCGGTAAAACGACCGCAGCAATGTGGTTGATGGTAAAGCTGATACCCGCAGTGGCGGCCATGTCTTCCGGATCAGCGATCTTCTGGAAGTAAGTCTTGATGGCAATCGCCATCGCAAAAAAGATGTGATCCAGAATGTATAGCGCAATTGCAACGTTGCCGTTCTCGACCACGGCATACATCAGGAAAATAATGATCAATGCTGCATACTCCAGGGTCAGCGCATTACGTTCCCCTATACGAGAAATCAGCGCACCCATCTTCGGTGCGACATACATGGTCAGCGCGGCGTTAGCGAGTACCAGCAGAACAATCTTGTCCAACGGGAAACCGAATTTTTGCACCAGCAGGAATCCGGCAAACACCGTAAAGATCTGACGGCGAGCACCAGATAGGAACGTCATCAGGTAATACAACCAGTATCTTTTGCGTAGAAAGAGTTCCTTACGCTGCACAACAGTTTCTTCAAAGTGTGGAAATGCAAACCAGCAGAATATGCCTAATGCAGCAGTGATACCCCCGCCGATGATGTAGATAATCGGGTAACTGGGTTCAAACAATTGCAGGCAGATATATAGTCCACCCAGAACTACCAGGGTAGCTGCAGAACGGGCACCCATGATCTGACCCAGCACCTTCGGTGCCTCTTCTTTGCTCAGCCACTGCAAGGAAAGCGACTGCTGCATCGACTCAAGATAATGAAACCCGATCGACATGATCACAGTAGTCACATAGAGGCCTATGATCGTGGGAAACACCCCCGTGAATGCAGTTCCCAAACCAAGCAGGATCAGAGACAAAATCGCGAAGTTCTGCTGACGAATGAACAGCAGCATGAAAACCACGGTAAATGACAAGAAGCCTGGCACCTCGCGAAGACTCTGCAACCAGCCAATTTCGACACCATCGAAATGAGCAACCTCAATGGCGAAGTTATTGAGCAGGGTCAGCCATGTTGCAAAGGCAATGGGGCTACCAACTGCTATGAAGAACAGTAACGTTTTACGTTCCTGGAAGATCGCGCAAGTCCTTACATCTGGGAGATCCATGAGAATAACATTTCCGCATGGGATGTGAGTCCAACAATAACAACGCTACACTAGGGTTCCATGGAAGCTATGAAATCGAACCTCACTGAGGACCCACTTAAAGGCATCGACATTGCGTCATTTGGCGCATCCTTACGTCGTGGCGAAACCACAAGCGAAGACGCTACCAGGGCTTACCTCAGTCGCATTGGCGCCCTGGACAAAAAATTGGAAGCGTATCAGTACATCGCTGAGGAATACGCCATAGAAACAGCCCGCGCCATGGATGCCCTGCTCGCATCAGGTAACGATCTTGGCCCATTGATGGGGGTCCCGGTCGCTATCAAGGATATCTACGCTGTTGATGGCATGCCCACGACGAATGGTTCTCTCATAAAGACCGACCACATAACGGGACCGGAAGGGAAGTTCGTCAGAAAACTCAAACAGGCAGGCTGTGTGATTCTTGGAAAAACCAGGACCGTGGAGTTTGCCCTTGGGGTAACAGGAATCAATGAGGCAAGAGGTACACCCTGGAGCCCGTGGGATTTATCTAACAAGCGCATCCCGGGAGGATCATCCAGCGGATCTGCTGTGGCTACTGCTGCTGGTCTTTGCATGTTCGCAATGGGATCAGATACCGGCGGCTCGATTCGCATTCCGGCGTGTTTCAACGGTCTGTTTGGTTTGAAAACCACCGTTGGCTTATGGCCCACCGACGGCGTGTTCCCTCTGTCTCCAACCCTGGATACGATCGGGCCAATCTGCAGGAATGCCAGGGACGCGGCCCTGATATTCAGCACGATTAACGACGAACCTGTGACTTCTGCAGACCTCAACGGACTCAGAATAGGTCGACCTTCAAATTACTTCTTTGATGACATCGACGAGGACGTCGAGAACTGTATGAATTCGGCAATACGCGAGATGACGCAGGCCGGCGTCGAGTTTGTTGATATCGAAGTTCCCGAAGTGGTGGAACGAGAGTGGCTGTTCCCCCACATCTGTCCACCGGAACTGCTAAAAGCGCTGGGTGAAGATAATTTTCTGGAGAACCGTAACAAAATGGACAGCACGACTGCGCTACGGGCTTCAGGGGGCCTTGAAGTCAGTGCCGAAGAATACGAGGGGGCAATAAAACGACTCGGTGAACTCGCCAATATCGCCGATTCTCGAATGGATGGTCTCGATGGCTGGATATCACCAACCTGTCCCTTCATCGCGCCGCCCATTCCCGAAACGCCGGAGAATCTCCAACGTGCGCTGCTCTCTTCCCGTAATACCCAACCTGCGAACCTCTTCGCAATGTGTGCCATAAACCTGCCAATACAGGGCTATGGGTCCAGACTACCGGTCGGATTGCAACTCATGTGTCGCGGCCGAGAAGACGGCAAAGCGCTCGCTATCGGGCTCGCACTCGAGCAGCTTTTCGGTGAATCAAAGCTCCCAGATCTCGCTTCCTAGACCACTAGTCCAGTTTTTTGCCAAGAGCCAGCGCTTCTTCTTCATAACGCGCATAGGAGGCCTTCATCGTGGCTGAATTCAAGATACACTCTGCCACCAGTTCGTCTTCATCGTAGACAGAGGTGCGCACCCAGTTTGACTCCACCCGGCGACTTTCAGACAGCGCGATACACTCACGCTTCAGCCGATAAGGATAATTAACAAACAACGGGCCCTTAATCAGCTTAATCTCCTGATCCGCAAACAGACCAACCGAGGGGCCCTTGACCGGCATTTCGTTTCTTCGGGAGGTGTAGTAAGTCAACACGCTGATCATCTCTACCGGTATAATCGGCCTGCCCCACGGAGAATCCTCTCCATCTTCATACCAGGGACAGGGCTCGGTAATACACTGCAGTTTGTTATTCAACGTGAATGGGTACATCTCGCCCATGTTCTGATCTAAGCCCATAATGACCGGATCTTCTTCCTCAATGGTGTAGCCCACTTCTACGTCCGCCAGGATCACCAGTTTGTCCGCCGGACGAAGCTTCGCTCTTCGGCGATCAAGCTCAGACTCAGGGTGGTCTGGACCGATGCTCGCGGTCCCCGATAGCACCGGCGTTCCATCACGTTTCTCTGCCCAGATATCGCAAATCTTCTCACCAGGGCGCACGAATGCACGGACTTCTTCTCCTTCAACCACCATATTTTGGTAGTGCGCGCTGATACAACCGGTTTCAAACCACGCGTTACCGAATACCTCGTACAGTAAAGGCACAAATTGGCTGAAATGGGTGGGCCCTTCAATGGGCGCGCCGCTAAAGCCCAGATCTTTGGCCATCTCGTCATCGTGCACGGATACGTGCCCCTCGTATTCCTGATCGGCCAACATCTGTCGTGGCTGGCGGAATTCGCCGCAAATGATGGGCTTATCTGCAAATAGTTTCATGGGTTTCCCGTGTCTTTGAAAGCGATGAAAAGTATCACAAGCCATCAAGCGAGGCCACATTACTCCTTGATTTCATTAAATTTCTGTCAAGATTCTGCTCTATCCACACTCAGGAAATGCGAATTGTTTATTAATCCACTATAATTGCCCGCCTTTGCGACTAGCACTCAATAAGAATGACTCGCAGGCGCCCTACCGGGCAAGTAAACGTAACAAACGGTATCCACGAGATATCACTTTTTAGTTAAGGCTATCCATGACAGATACACCGAAGATCATCTATACAGAAACGGATGAGGCGCCGAGGCTTGCTACATTTTCCCTCCTGCCAATCATCAAATTATTCAGCGACGCTGCCGGCGTCGAAGTAGAGACCAGAGATATATCGCTAGCGGGGCGAATCATCGCCGCCTTCCCTGAACGACTAACCGAAGAACAACGAATCCCCGATGACCTTGCTGAGCTGGGGGAACTAACCCAACGCCCGGAAGCAAACATCATTAAGCTACCTAACATCAGTGCATCCAACCCACAGATGCATGAATCCATCAAGGAATTACAGGACAAGGGTTATGACCTGCCTGAGTATCCTGAAGAGCCAACTACAGACGAAGAAAAAGAAGCCAAGGCTCGCTATGACCATGTCAAAGGTAGTGCGGTAAACCCGGTTCTTAGAGAGGGAAATTCAGACCGAAGAGCAGCTCGCGCTGTAAAGGACTACGCCAAGAAGCATCCCCATACGATGGGTGCTTGGTCCGAAGACTCTAAATCTCACGTCGCGCATATGGATGGCGGTGATTTTTACGCAAGTGAAAAATCAGTTGTCATGCCACAAGATGACAATTTGAAGGTCGAGTTCGTGGGCAATGAGACGGTCGTGTTAGCTGACGGTGTACCGGTTGAAAAAGGCGAAGTAGTCGACGGCGCATTCATGAGCAAGAAGGCACTTTGCGAGTTTCTTGCCAGCGAGATGGCAACCACCGACGACGGTGTTTTGTTCTCTCTGCACTTAAAAGCAACCATGATGAAGGTCTCGGATCCAATCATGTTCGGACACGCGGTACGTGCCTATTACAAATCAGCTTTTGAGAAACACGCAAAGGTTTTTGAAGATCTTGGCGTCGATGCAAACAATGGCATTGGTGATGCCTATGAAAAAATTGCGCAGTTATCTAGTGAAGAGCGTGACGCTATTCAGGCAGACCTCGATGCCTGCCTTGCGAACGGACCCGATCTTGCCATGGTGAATTCGGATAAGGGCATAACCAATCTACACGTACCCAGCGACATCATCATTGATGCGTCAATGCCCGCCGCCATTAGAGAATCAGGCAAGATGTGGGGCCCTGACGGTGAGTTACATGACATCAAGGCAGTCATCCCGGATCGAAGCTACGCCGGCGTGTATGACGAGACAATTAAACACTGCATCGCCAACGGAGCCTTTGACCCTACGACGATGGGCTCTACCCCTAATGTTGGCCTCATGGCGCAGAAAGCCGAAGAATATGGATCGCACGACACCACCTTTGAAGCACCAGGAAACGGTACCATTCGTATCGTTGATGGTTCAGGTAATACGCTGACCGAACATCAGTTAGAGGAAGGTGACATCTTTCGACTATGTCGAGTGAAAGATGGGCCAATCCAGGACTGGGTCAAGCTCGCGGTTAATCGTGCAAAAGCATCAGGTGCACCTATTGTGTTTTGGCTGGACAAAAATCGGAGTCACGACGCAGTACTCATCGAGAAGGTTAATCAATACCTGCCACAACACGACCTGATAGATGTTGAACACCAGATAATGGCACCGGCTGACGCCTCACGGTATTCGCTGGAAAGAATGCGCACAGGGCAAGATACCATTTCCGTCACAGGCAATGTGCTAAGGGATTACCTCACAGACCTCTTCCCTATTCTGGAACTGGGTACCAGCGCGAAGATGCTATCTATTGTTCCACTTATTAATGGTGGCGGACTGTTTGAAACCGGTGCTGGTGGTTCTGCGCCCAAGCACGTTCAGCAACTTGAGGCAGAAGGTCATTTACGATGGGATTCTCTGGGTGAATTTCTGGCCCTGGGTGCATCATTGGAACATCTTGCAAATTCGTTTGAGAATCAACCTGCGCAAATCCTGGCAGATACGCTCAACGAGGCAATTGGCCAGTTTCTCGAAAGAAACAAATCACCGTCAAGAAAAGTCAATGAACTGGATAATCGCGGAAGCCACTACTATCTAGCCATGTACTGGGCAGAAGCCGTTGCTTCGCAAAATGACGACCCCAGTCTCAAAGATAAATTCGCGGCCCTGGCAAAGAACCTCGCGGACAATGAAGACACAATTCTTCAGGAACTGCTGGATGCTCAGGGAGAACCCGTGGACGTTGGCGGCTACTATCGACCAGACCCTGAACTCGCATCTCAGGCAATGCGCCCGTCGCCAACACTCAATAACGTACTTGCATCGCTATAGCTAGTCAGCGCGACGAGGGCAACGCTCAACCGGCCTCGCCTCTGGGGATGCCCAGGTAGTCGTAAGTTCCGAATCGCGTTACTCGATAGCCCATGGATTCAATCTTGCCTATGGTGTGTAGGATTTTTTCGCGGATTTCCTCTGGCACATTGTCATAGTTATAGCCGCCCTGGATCTCAACGATAATAAACAGCCTGTTGTAGGCAATTGTGTTACGCGCGCCTTCAAGCACTGGATCCTCAAAATGCTCTACGTCGATCTTGATTAAAGAAACGTTCTGTAAGAAGAAACTATCGATGGTCCGTAGTTCCGCCGCATCACCACCTGAACCTACATGGGTGCCACCCTCGTTTTCGTCAACGACAGCATCCATTTCAATGACCGCATTGGTATCACCCAGCGCATAGCGCAACGCGACAATGTTTTCATACCCGTTTAGCTTCGCATTGTGATGGAGCTCACGATGTAGTTTTTTCCGTGGTTCAAATGCAAATACACGACCATTGGGACCGACAAGATTTGCCATCACAAGGGTATGTGCCCCGATGTGTGCGCCCGCATCAACCACCTGGGAGCCGAAACGCACATACTTACTGATCATATGCACGACCGATGCTTCCCAAACGATACCCTGACGGAGCACATCCTTGATGTGATCTTTGGGACTACCCAGATGAAAGCTACCCACGCCGCTGACCTTGACCGTCGTATAGTCTTCATAGGGAAAAGCCTGAAGGTATGCTCGCTCTTCCCCACGATCATCAAGCAGCCGGGGAGCAAGAATCTCTTCCACCATCTGGTTGGAATCCATTCTGAAATAGGCCATACACGCATCTAGAAACCGAGCGGACAGCCCATCACTCTCGTCCTGATACCGGAAAAGATCGCGAGCTACGAGAAGCCCGGAAACAAGCAGCAGCACAATAACTGCGACAAGAAGAAGGCGCTGACTAGGAATTGAGGACTACCTATTCTGACGTCCTTTCAAGATAGATGGATAAAACACTACTTCAAAACACCCGTCAACGCCCAGAATAGTGCCATGAGCGCAGCCCTCTGCCCCTGAACGGGATACTCGACTCGTAGTAGATGGTTCTTTGAGAACGTTTGTAGCTACAGCAAGTATTTTATTTGCGGCAGGCTCTCCCGGACCGAATCGTTAAGCGCTTTTCCTGCTATATTGAGAAGGTGCTCTGGCGTAGTCCGAGAATTAGCGACAGCGATTCCCGCATTCACATCAACCTTGATATCTCTGGAGCCTGCCTTAACAGGAGAATCGGAGATTCTGTTAAACACTCGACCTACTAGATGCTCACTCAGTTCTGAGTTGCAATTCGGCGCGAATACCACCAGTTGGTTCTCCGACGTGCGCGCGATCATATCGTGAGGACGCAGCGCAGATCTGACGCCCTGCGCTACCCTCCGAACAAATTCCTGTTTATCTGATTCATCCAGTTCATCGAATTCATGCGCAGCAGTGGTAAAACGAATCGCCAACAAGGCAAAACTCTTCCGCGTCCTGACGGGATAATCGATCTCTCTCGCCAACAGCAGGTTCAAACTACTCTGATTCCAGGATTGGGTGACCGGATCAATCAGGTTCCGGCGATCGCTTTCCATTTGTTGACTCAGCAATTCTTCTTCAGGTTGACTCATCTGCGTATGACGTAGCTCCGCCTCGACACACACGGCAAGTGTTTCGAGAGAGTCCCGATCATCTTCCGAGAACTTCCTTGGCTTTCTGTCAATCAGGCACAAGGTGCCCAATGGGATGTCGTCGTATCGAAGCGGATGCCCGGCATAGAAACGAATCTGCGGATTCTCGACCACCAACGGATTATCTACAAAATCAGAATCGGTCTGTGTGTCATTGATGACCAAGGCGTCCTCGCGCAGGATTGCGTGACCGCAAAATGAAACTTCACGAGAAGTTTCTGAGGCGATTATTCCCTGAGAAGACTTGAACCACTGTCTGTCGCCTGAAACCAGGGATACGAGCGCGATAGGAACGTCAAAGTGTCTTGTTGCAAGACGCGTCAGTCGATCAAATCTCTCTTCCGCCAGTGAATAAACTAGATGCAACGACTCCGACAACTCAAGTCGGCGTTCCTCAATCGGATGGTCAGCTGGCTTTTTCATTAAAATGTCCCCCTTACTGGAGTATGGGCTGCACACACACCAAAAACCAGCGTGCGAACACGCCCACCGAATGGAGAAACACCAACCGTCATCTGGGTTACAATGCCGAGGTCTCCCACCGAGGACCAAGAATTGAAGAAAGCCGCTTTAGCAATATTGGGCGTACTCGTCCTGGTCTACATTGCCGCTATTTTTGTAACCAATGATCCTGATGAACAAAAACCCGGGACGCGACTAAGCGGTAATCTTGCGGAGGATCAAAACCCGGATTGGTCCTTTCTGGATGGTCGCACCAAGGCCTACATTGAAACGCGCTCCCTATACCTGATACCCCATTCAATCACCGTCAGTTCGTGGTCTGAGAACGGGCAGCTTTATGTTGGTTGTCGAGCCTGCGACACGAAATACTGGCCAAAGAACGTAGTAGGTGATCCAAACATCCGCATCAAGATCGACGGTAAAATTTACAAACGTCGAGCAGTCCGATTAAGTGACGAAGAACGAGATGCGATAATCAAATCCGACAAACCAATGCCAGGTATGGGACTGTTCAGAATCGACCCGCGTTAGTCGGGAATCGGTATATCATTCACGTGGGTGGGTACATCATAGCCGCGCTGCACAGCAGGGCGTTCGGCTATATCTATGTACCATCGCTTAACGTTCGGATAGTCGTTGAGATCAATGATCTGCCACTCATAACGTGATATCCAGGGCCAGGTTGCGATATCAGCGATCGAATAGTCGTCCACAAGATAAGAGCGCCCCTCCAATCTTTCGTCCAGCACCTTGTATAGCCGCCTTGCTTCATTTAGATAGCGCTCCTCGGCATAATCGCTGACGCCTGAATTAAACTTGGCGAAATGGTGTACCTGACCGAGCATCGGCCCCACGCCACCCATCTGCCACATCAACCACTCCATGGTCCGCCAGTAATCTTCTCCATCTGCAGCGAGCAATTTTCCGGTTTTGTTCGCGAGATAATGCAGAATCGCACCAGACTCCATCAGCGCTATGCCATTGTCCTGGTCTACGATCGCAGGAATCTTGTTGTTAGGTGATATACGCAGAAACTCTGGTGAAAACTGCTCGTCTTTACCGATGTTCACCGAGTGCGTCGTATAAGGTAACTCGAGTTCTTCGAGCATAATGGAGACTTTACGCCCATTGGGCGTACCCCATGTGTACAAATCAATCATATCGATCCTCTACTATTAGATGAACGGTTGCCCTTCCGGCCAAATGTCCTGTGGTTCAAATCCAACCAGTCGCTTAGCTGGCTCCGGGTCAAGCCGCGGCTTTTTTGCCCTGCTTGATGCAAACACGATCTCGAATCGACCAGGTTCCAGCGCCACATCGACACACGCTCTAAAGAATCGTGCCGCGTCATCATGACTGAAATATACGTCTGGTCCCCAGGGAGTTGCCCCCAATTCTTCCGCATGTTCCTTTGAGCGAGGCAACCAGCCAAGACGCACTGCGATCACCGCCAAATCATACATCCTGGAATACATCTCACCCATATCTTCGGCCCAGAGTTTAGTCAACGCATAGTGATTGGTAACCTTGGGTCCATCTTCAATCTTCACCAGTTCGTCCAGCGAATGTCCCAATATGACCTGCACGGTACTGGCGAGGATGAGCGTCGATACTCCCTGACGCTGTGCCGCATCACAAACATGAAAAAGGCCACGCACGTTGGGTTCGATGAGTTTCTCAATAAAGTCTGCCTCATCAGGTTCCGCAGCAAGGTGGATGACGATGTCCTTACCTGCCACCGCTTCAAGAACGGCGTCACGGTCCAGTAAGTCACCGATAGTCGAGTGATCTATACCCGGGGTTTCGAGACGATCAAAGCCATATACCTCATGGCCTCCACGTATCAATTCCCGTGAAATGGCCTTACCTACGCCTCCCGATGCTCCTGTTATGAGAACCTTCGACATTCCTATCAACCCTCGATCCGTACAAATGAAATTGCAGTGGGTCATACTCTACAATAGCCTCCAGTTGAACGGAAAGGGGGACAACGTGGATATCGATAATTTCTTGAGTGAAGAACCTGACGGTAGCAATCCTGCCATGAGTCCACTGTGGTGGCAGGCCAAGGGCGATCGGGACAAAGCGCATAACATGGTACAAAGCGGTGATGAAAACAACAACTGGGTCCACGCACACCTGCATCGAATAGAGGGCGATCTTTCAAACGCAGCCTATTGATATGGTCGTGCCAACCAACCAGTCTGCGAAACTGATCTGAAAGAAGAGTGGGTCGCCATCCTTACCGCACTCTCCTTATAGCTGGCGTTACGCGCTGATGGTTTGATATCCTCACGCGATCGCTTCGAACAACCGTTATCTAAAAAGGAGAATGAAATGGCCGGCACTGAAGCAACAAAATACGAAATCAAGAACGGTGCGGCCTGGATTACGCTAGACCGTCCCGAAAACCGTAATGCACTTTCTGCAGTTCTTGTAGCCGAACTTTATGAGCATCTGGTTGCCTCGAATGAAAATCCTGATGTGCGCTGTATCGTAATCACTGGAACTGATCCTGCGTTTTGTGCCGGCGCTGACCTAAAAAGTCCTCCAGGATCAACCATCGATGGTGGCAAAAGGTCCGTACCCTATCCTGAAGTACTCACTACTATTGTTAATAGCGACAAACCCGTAATCGCTGCCGTCAATGGCGCTGCCTTTGCCGGTGGACTCGGGATGGTAGGTGCATCCGATATTGTTATCGTAGCCGAAGAAATCACTTGTAGCTTCAGCGAAGTCCGTATTGGGGTCATTCCCGCTGTGATATCGGTAGTCTGCCTACCCAAGCTTGGGACACATCACGGCATGAAGTTGTTTCTCACGGGTGAGCGTTTTGATGGTAAACAGGCAGTGGAAATGGGTCTTGCCCATCGCGCGGTACCACGTGATCAACTATACTATGCGGTTCAGGAAGAGATCGACATGATCAACCTTGGCGGCCCCAACGCTGTAGTTCAATGTAAGAAACTGGTCCGCAGAAAATCAAAGGCTACCCTTGCGGAAGATTTTGCCGAGTGTTCAGAGTGGAGCGTGGAGATGTTTCAGTCTGAGGAAGGTGGCGAGGGTATGGCGGCGTTCCGTGAAAAGCGTAAGGCTTCGTGGATTAAAGAGTAAACAGGAAATCTTTCGACGGGCGAACTAGCGCTGTGACTCATGCGTTCTTGATGGTGAGGCCACCATCCACCGGTAGGGCAACTCCGGTCATGAATTGTGATGCGGGTAGTACGAAATTTAGTGTCCCATGGGCTACTTCTTCGGGTTCCGCGTAGCGGCGCAGCGCCACTCGGCGTTTGGCGAAAATCTCTTTGTTTTCGTCGGGAATGTCAGCTGTCATTCCGGTACTGATAGGGCCAGGGCAAATGCAGTTCACTGTTATCGCTTCGGGTCCGAGTTCTACGGCGAGTGATCTCGTTAAGCCAATTACGCCTGTTTTGACCGTGGTGTAGGGACTGATATTTTTCGTGGCACCGAGTCCTTCAATCGAGGCAATGTTAACGATTCGTCCATTGGCAGATTGTCGGATGTAAGGCAGCGACGCTCGAATGGTGCGCACGTGTGCCGTTAACATGATTGCGATAGCACGTTCCCATATCTCAAAGTAATTCTCGTCATCAATCGGCGCGCCCGCGCCAATTCCCGCATTGTTAACCAGTATGCCGACGCCACCAGAGTGTGCTGCGATCTCATCAATGACCGGTGCAATCGCATCACCATCAGAGAGATCCAGCGCCCAGCCTTTCGCGTCGTAACCGACGTCGGTCATTTCGGTAACGACTTGCTGCAAAGGCTTATCGTTCACATCAATCAATGCGACCTTTGCGCCCTCATCACCAAACAAGTGGGCTGTGGCTCGACCCATTCCGCTGGCAGCGCCGGTAACAATTGCGACTTCGCCTCTAATAGATCGACTCAATGTAGATAGTGACATAGCAAACTCTCGTAATAGCATCGATTGTAGTCTGCCGAAGGTTAAGCTGCTGTGCAATCAGGCCAGCGAGTGCGTTAATATGTCCTTTTTTCTCGGAAGCAGATTCGTGAGCCGGTACAGTCGTATAGAAATTCGCAAACAGGCGCTCAAATTTTCCGCCGCCCACTTCACCATCTTTAACGAGACAGATCGTGAAAACCTCCACGGGCACAATTTTCAGGTCGAGTGTGAACTTACCGCCCCCGTCGGTGATGACGGCCTGATGTTCGATTACGGAATAATCAAGAAAGCCTTACGTGAGCTATGTGACGAGTTGGATGAACAGGTGATTCTTCCGGCCCATTCCCCCCACCTGACGCTTGAAGAGGATGGTGAGTACACTGTCGCTGCATTTAATTCAGAGAAACTTCCATTTCTGGCGAGAGACCTGACGGTTCTTCCTATCGCCAACACAACCGTAGAAGAGCTTTCTTACTACTTTCTTGGTCTACTGGTTAACCATCCGAGTTTCGAAGATCGAGGAATTATCGAGATGGCCGTAAAAGTATCCTCAAGTCCCGGCCAAACTGGCTGTTCGGTTTGGAATCAGGGGTGAAAACTCTAGTCATCACCGGCGCAAGTAAAGGTATCGGTTTCGCCACCGCCAAAAAGTTTTGTGACGCCGGTTACCGTGTCATCAATTTCTCTCGCAGCACACCACCCGATGAAAGAATCGAGAGCCATGCAACAGACCTTAGCGATCCGGAAGTTGAATCCCGGATCACCGCGATTCTTGATGAACATGTGGAGCCTGGAGAGATCTGCCTGGTACACAATTCTGCCAGCATGCTTAACGACACGGTAAAAAGTGCTGGCGCTGCGGAGTTCGTTCAGGTGCTTAGAGTCAATATCGTCGCACCGCAAATTCTGAATCGGTGTCTCATCGATAAGATGCAACCCGATTCCTCGATTATTTATCTGGGCTCTACCCTATCGGAGAAAGCAGTCGCCAATACGTTCAGCTATGTTACAAGCAAGCATGCAGTGGTCGGGATGATGCGAGCAACCTGCCAGGATTTGTCCGGAACTGGTATTCATACAAGTTGTATCTGTCCCGGTTTTACAAACACCGAGATGCTGCGAACCCATGTCGGCGATAACGAAGAGGTACTTAAGAGCATAGCGTCTTTGTCCACATTTGGACGCCTGATTGAACCTGAAGAAATCGCAGGGGCAATTTACTATGCGGCCCAGAGCCCCGTTATCAACGGTGCAGTCATTCACGCCAACCTTGGGCAGATTGAATCATAGGCCTTAAATACCTGGAGAACTGATTGGACATCCCTATCGAACTACGAGAAAAACGTGAACGTGTATTTCTGGTCCTGGCAGGCTTTTTTCTTTGCGCCATGACCATGTTAAATATTCTGGGTATCACCCGATTTATTCAATTAGGTCCAATGACGCTCGCACTCGGGGTACTTCCCTACCCTCTCACGTTCCTCTGCACCGACCTAATCAGCGAAATATATGGCCGCACACGCGCGAACTTCCTGGTTACCGTCGGCCTAATGTTGAATATATTCATTATCACCACCCTATGGGTTGCCAACCTCATTCCATCTGTTGCACCTGATGCCCAACCACCATGGCAGGTGATTCAACTTGCTGAAGAAATTGCACTACCCAACGGTAGTAGCGTCGAGGGCTCTGTGGAACTATTCACGCTTTTATACGCTACAACGTCCGGTGCGGTGGTCGCGTCGATGATGGCCTATATCGCAGCCCAATACTGTGATGTCTTTATGTTTCACTTTTGGAAGAAAATGACCAACGGTAAACACCTGTGGTTACGCAACAACGGAAGCACAATCGTCAGCCAGGGCGTTGACTCCTTTATGGTGATTACCGTCACGTTTGGTGCCCAGTTCCTGGCCGGCGCCATGAGCGGCGGCGCGATACTCATGCTGATGGCACATAACTATATGTTCAAACTTTGTGTCGCACTTGCCGATACGCCCGTAATTTACCTGGCTGTTCACTACCTAAAGCGTTATCTGGAACTTACCGATGAAGAGTTAAGAGCCAGTCACGGATTGGGATGACCACGAAAACACCTTTGTCTAACACACCTGATCAACAAGCTAATAGAAGCAGCACCACTCTTCTCTGGCTGATACTGATCATCATTGTCGGACGGGGCATCCTGTCGGCACTACTGCCGGTCATGGAGTTTTCAGAGGCGAGATATGCCGAGATCGCACGCCAGATACTCGTCACCAACCAGTGGGTTACCCTCTGGTTCAATGCCAACGTACCATTTTGGGGAAAACCGCCACTGGCGTTTTGGAGCATCGCCGCATCGTACCTACTATTAGGTACCAGTGAGTTTTCATCGCGTTTACCTTCACTACTTTTTAGCATGGCAACCGGACTGTTGATCTACCTCTGGTGCAAAAAGAGGCTGTCCTCAAAAACCGCGCAACTCGCTGTGATGAGTTACGCGACCTCAATCATCGTGCTGCAAACTGCCGGGAGCGTAATCACCGACCCCCTGCTCACTCTTTGCACAACACTGGTCATGATTTCTTTCTGGGAAGCGGTCAAATACAGGAACCACGCTGCCGCCTACGTCATGTGGGTATCGCTGGCCGCTGGCATGCTAACCAAGGGACTGGTTCCCATTGTGCTGTGTGGGCTGGCCTGTGGCCTGTGGGTCTTTGTATTCAAATACTGGCGTGACTTCTTTACCTACTCCCATCTGCTTACCGGTCTGATACTCGCTGCCCTGATTACTGTACCCTGGTACTATCTTGCTGAAACCAACACCCCGGGGTTTCTCCAGTACTTCTTTATCGGCGAACATTTCGAACGTTTCGTTCAAAGTGAGTGGACTGGTGACCCCTACGGCGCGGTAAAAGATCGACCATTCGGTACGATCTGGCTTTATTTTCTGTTCGCTGCATTACCGTGGAGTCTCGTGGTAATCGTGGGAATCTGTTTCTCGCGAACGCGGGCTATCTGGTTTAGTTCCTTCAACGAGAATCTACATCTGGCTACCTATCTTCTGATCTGGGTGTTAACAGCGCTGGTCTTCTTTACGCCCGCCAAGAACGTCCTCGTCACCTATGTTCTGCCTTCGATTCCCGCGTTTTGCATTCTCCTGACGCTGTTAATAACGAGGATAACAAGGACACGCTGGCAATTCCCCCTCGCAGGGGCCTCAGTGGCTCTTTTTTTTCTCGGCTCGGCGCTGCTTTATCAGATCTATTTCGATACCAATCGTTACAACCAACGACCTATCGTCGATAAATACCATGAACTCAATCAAGAAGATCCAGGCGTTCTTATCTACACTGGCAAAAGACGCTTTGCACCAGTGTTCTATACCCATGGTCAGGTTCTGTTCGAAAATACCGAAACGCGCCACGGCATACCGCCTGAGACTTTCTATATTGCCGTATGGGACCTCTGGCTCGAGGAACAGGCTGCAAGGTTAACGCCGCGGTGCAAAACAACCATGCACCGCAACGAGTTTACGCTGTTCTACTGCCCCTCCAACTAGCCGGGACTCCGAATAGAAGTTATTTGGGTGGATGAGCCTTTATCGCATCTTCGTTGATGTCAGTCCCCCAACCGGGTCGATCCGAAACAATCAAATGACCGTCGACAATTTCCGGTGGGTGAGTCACCAGATCATCCTTCCAGGGCACATCATCGATATCAATTTCCATAATGCGGAAATTCGGTACAGCGGCGCAAAACTGGGCGCTCATCATTGTGGATAGATGCCCGTAAAAGTTATGGGGTGCCACATTGACTTCATGTGCATCCGCCATTGCCGCGATTTTGTAGGACTGCCATGCTCCGTTCCATGGAACGTCGATAATTGCGACGTCCATAGACTGATGTGCAAAGTAGGAACGAAATTCCCGAATACCATATAAAGATTCACATGACGCGATCGGCATCGGTGATGCGCTACGAATCATCGCAAGTACCTCCGGGTTGAATATATCCATCTCACACCAAAACATATCGTATGGCGCAAGTGCTCGCGTGATCTTAATGTACCCCTCGGTTTTAAAATTGAAATTCAGATCCAGGAGAAGATCGACATCAGGTCCTGCGCCTTCACGAAACGCCTCAATCTGACCAGTGATTGCATTGATCACGTCTCGTTCCGCATTGAGTTCAGGTACTTGTGCGGAATTCCTGGTGGGCCCAAAACCAGGACTATGAACATAACGGTTCTCACCAAACATATAGGTGTTGCACTTTAGACCGGTGAAGCCTCTTTCCCGAACTTCAGCACCTAGCTCCTTCACGTCGTCCAGTGACTTCAGCATCGGTTTCTCCATGTACTGCGCTGTTCTTTCGTTCACCCGATAGGTACCGCAATGAGACCAGTAAAGACGCAGGCGATCTCGCATCGCGCCCCCAAGCAGTGACGCGACAGAAACGCCAAATGCCTTTGCTTTGACGTCCAATAGCGCATTCTCAATTGCAGCAATGGCCTGGGCATTAATCCCTCCCGGAGCCTGGCGAGTCATCGCATAGAGATGGGCAAACACTACTTCATTAGCCAGCGCATCCCGACCAACGAGTACTGGAACAAGTTTCTCAATGACGCCGGAAACTCCCTTACTACCATAGGACTCGTTATATTCACTGTAGCCTACGATGTCTTCGTCAGTCGTGATCTTTACATAGGAGAAGTTTCGCCATCCGGCGTCACAATGCAGGGTGTCGATTGCCAGGATTTTCATCAGGTTCCTTATCGTAAATGGTCTAAATGGTTAATTCGTCCAGAAAAATAGATCAAATGTCAGAGTTAGGCAAACTGAACAATGGTTTTCTTTTAAGCACGCCACCAAAATAGTATGCTAGGTTTATCCAACGTTTCCCGAACTATCCCGTTTGAGCACCACTATTTCCAACGCTGCGCCGGAAACTGATGCAGCACAGTCATTTGAATTCGAGCCGATCAACGTCGAGCCTCGATTTGAAGACCCTCGCGCCACAATCGATGCTGACCGGTCAAAAAACTGGTTTATGCGCGTGTTTCCTATTCTCTGGGTAAACAAGTGGCCATTTACAATCGGCATCACGATGACTGTAGTGACCATGCTCGTAGGCGTGGCACTCCCGGCGCTCACGGGGGAAGTCATCAACGAACTTCCGACTGCCATAACCACCAGTTCTACCGATCACTTCTTTTTTCTTATCGTGGTCATGATCGTCTTATCTGCATTGCGATTCGTTGTTGGCTTTCTCGGGAGCTATCAGATTAGTCGAGTCTCGAATCAGCTGGAGGCAGATCTGCGCTCCGTGATCTATAACCACCTGGTCACCTTATCCTTTTCGTTTTACGACAATATACAAACCGGCCAGGTAATCTCACGCGCCAACAGTGACATTAGAGCGATACAAATGTTTCTGATGATGTCGCCAATGATGCTGACGACAATATTGAGTTTTGTTTTCGCGGCCGCTTATATGCTTTCCGTTAGTGTCACGCTTACCGCCGCTGCTCTGGTCACAACGCCAATAGTCTACGTGATCAGCATGAAGCTAAGAGCCATTATGTTTCCGCTTTCATGGCTCACCCAGGCACACCAGGCTGATGTCGCAGTTGTTGTTGACGAAAACATCAATGGCCAACGCATCGTTAAGTCTTTCGCACAAGAAAAAAATCAGCTGAACCTCCTCGCCAGAGCCGCAAAAAAACTGCAGTGGATACAAGTACGATCAATTGATATCTCCTCGATATACAACCCGGTAATCGAAAACCTGACCGTCATCGGACAGGTGCTGGTCTGGGTATATGGTGGGTGGCTTGTTATCGAAGGAGAGGTACAACTGGGCGCACTGGTCGCATTCAACATGTACCTGATGATGATCCAAATGCCGTTTCGTGTGCTTGGCATGCTGTTACAGATAGAACAGCGTGCTAAGGCTTCGGCGGGTAGGATATTCGAGATCCTGGATGAACAACCGGAAATCGTTGACCGCGAGCAGACAGTCGAACTGCTAAACCCTGAGGGTCACCTCCAATTCTCCAACGTTAATTTCGCGTATAAGGATGAGCCGATCCTGAGCGATTTGAGCTTCGAGGTCGAACCCGGCGAGACCGTTGCCATTGTAGGTCGCACGGCGTCCGGCAAGTCTACCATCGTCAGGCTCCTGTCACGCTTCTATGAGGCCTCCAGCGGCTCCATCACCATTGACAACACAGACATTCGCGACCTTGCCATAAAGAGCCTGCACTACCATGTAGGTCAGGTGTTAGACGAACCTTTCCTGTTTTCAATCAGCATTCGCGACAATATTGCCTACGGCAGGCCAGACGCTTCGATGGATGAAGTTATAAACGCAGCGAAAGCGGCACAGGCGCACAACTTCATCACCCATACCGAAAAAGGATATGACACTGTCGTTGGCGAGCGCGGATATACTCTATCAGGAGGCCAGAGACAGCGCCTGGGTATTGCCCGCGCATTGCTCGTTAACCCCCCCATACTGGTATTGGATGATGCAACCAGCGCAATCGACGTAAAAGTCGAATCAGATATCCACGATGCACTGGAAGGACTAATGGCGCATAGGACAACCATCCTTATCGCCCACCGCCTATCGACAATCAGCCTCGCAGATCGGGTGATCCTTCTCGATGAAGGCAGCGTAATTGCAACCGGCACACATCAGGAACTCCTCTCCTCCATCCCTCGATACAGTGAGATCCTTTCTCAGCAGACTCAGGAGGAGGAAGAAGAAGAAAGCGAAGATCAAGACGAAGACGAGTCGGACCAGGATCACCGAAGACGAATCGCGTCACTGATACGTAAACAACCCGATGATGAGGAGAAGTCCTCATGATGATGGGAAAAGGGTTTCATGGTGGCCATGGTAAGGGCGGCGGCGACAACCTACCCTTTGCAGGTATTCCGCCAGAAATGGTCGACAAAACCAATGCTGTTATGGAAGAAGAACCCGATTTCAGCGACCTCGAGCTTGAATTCAGCCATCGACCAGATGAAGAAGGCAGGTTCTCACTCTTAAGCTTTCTGGCGCCTTATAAATACAGAATGCTTGGGGCTTTGGGGTTGGTGGCACTAACCGAAGCATTGCTGCTTATGGGCCCCTACCTTATCAAGGTAGCAATCGACGACGCGATTATCCCTAAGGACTTTTCTGTATTGCTATGGGTCGCCGTGGTGGGGATTGCTTCGCTTGTCATCGCCAGTTTAGTCAGCGGTTTCAGACAGCGTTACGTCGGTAGACTCGGCCAACTACTCATGTACGAATTGCGCATTAGAGTGTTTGCACATCTACAACGGCTCTCTTTGGATTTCTTCACGGAGGAAAAAGCAGGTCGTCTAATGTCACGCATGACCAGCGACATAGAGGCCTTGTCTAATCTCTTGCAGAACGGTCTCGTTAACCTTGTGGCCCAGACACTTTCGCTGATTTTCATCATCGGGATTCTCCTGTCCTTTAACGTCGAGCTCACTCTTATTCTGCTGCTTATCGCGGCACCCATTATGCTGGTAATGACGGCCTGGTTCAGATCTGTGTCGGCCAAGGGATACGAAAACGTCCGCAATCGAATTGCTGACGTGCTGGCCGACCTGCAGGAAAGTCTTGCAGGTATGCGTCTTGTGATTTCATTCAACAGAATGAAACACAACATTATCAATCACCGGAATCACGTAGGTGACTATCGAGACGCCAATAATTACACCGCGAAAATATCCGCCGTCTATTCTTCCGCCACCATGTTTGTTGATTCTGCGACTACCATCATCATTCTCGCGGTCGGCTACTTTATCCTGATAGAAGTTAACCCTTCTCTTGATCCCGAGGGGGCATTTACCGTCGGGGCGCTGGTTGCCTTCGCCAATATGGTCTCTCGCTTTTTCAAACCCGTAAACCAACTCGTAGGACTCTATAACCAGTTTCAGTCCGGTAATGCAGCGGTGATTAAGCTGCGAGATCTTTTGGATACGCCGCCATCTGTAGAAGAAAAGATAGACCCGATCGAAATCACAGACATGCAGGGTGACATCAAACTACATAACGTGACCTTTGGGTACGATAAAACGGATCCGGTATTAAAGGATGTATCGCTACATATCGAAGCAGGACACAGCATTTCTTTTGTAGGGCCCACCGGAGCCGGAAAATCGACGCTTGCAAAACTCATTGCTCGTTTCTACGACCCTAACTCTGGAGCAATCCTGATCGATGACCAGGATCTTAGAGACGTGAGTATTGAATCGCTGCACAATCAGCTTGGCGTCGTCCCGCAGGAACCTTTCCTATTCCATGGCTCAATCAAAGAGAACGTCAAATTCTCTCGTCCAGACGCGACGGACGATGAAATTCTTGCTGCCTGCCAAGCAGTTGGCATTCAAGATATGGTTGATCGACTTCCGCAGGGCCTTGATACGCCCTGCCACGAGCGCGGCGCTTCACTTTCTTCCGGAGAACGCCAACTTCTGGCCCTAGCCCGTGCATTCCTAAGTAGACCAAGGGTACTCATCCTCGACGAAGCAACCTCGAATGTAGACCAGCAAAGTGAGTCGAAGATTGAGCACGCGCTGGACAGCCTCCTTGAAGGACGCACTGCCATTATCATCGCCCACCGCCTGGCCACAGCGATGCGCGCGGACGTCATCGCCGTGGTAAAGGACCAGGGCATCATCGAATTGGGCAGCCACGAAGAACTCATCGAAAAAAATGGCTACTATGCGGGTATGTATGAGACATGGATGAGCCAAAACGAAGGAACTATTCTGGTTTAATTCGTTCTAATGATACAGACAGGTGAAGTCACCTACGCCGTATAAGCGGTCTATATGGGGGTGCATATCCAAATGATTAAAAACATCGTCATTCTTTCCCTGTTCGTTGTCAACGGGACGCTCGTCTATGCATTTGTGGTGCGCAATCCCCCACCGCCGCCACAACCTTTTACACCTCAAATAGTTCCGGTGAACCAGGACATGGCACAGGAAGCGACCCTGGAACCTGCACCTCTCGAACTCATTACCCCACGGGAAAACTATGGCACCCTCACTGAGCAACTTCGAGAAAGAGGTGTCTCAGAGGATTTAATCCGGCAGATGGTACTTGCCACTATCGACCGCGACTTTCTTCTCGATCAACAAGCCCAGCGCATCGACACCCCATATTGGAAACGGCCACCACGTGACAATTATGAAACGGTTCTGGCGACGCTCGAGTTGGAAGACAACAAACGAAATATGCTACTGGAAATTTTTGGTGATGAGATCATCGACGACCCATTATTCGAAAACCTTTTTAAACCACTAAACGAAACACTGGCATTTCTCTCCTCCGACAAACAGATCGCGTTAGATTCGTTGATTCGTTCCAATCAGGCGGCGAGCACTCCTCGTGATGGTGGCTTTCTCCGGGAAAACTGGGTAGATCGACAAACCAGCGAGCAGGATCTGGAGCGAGCGATACAGGAGTTGTTGTCACAAGACGAGTACATGGAATATCAGTTACGCGAATCTGCACTAGCAGGGACAATGCGACGAAGCATGGATGGCCTGGACTCTAGCGAGCAAGAGTACCGGGACATTTATGAAATCCGAAATGCCCTGGAAACCAATGCAGTCACATTATCGGGTCGAGAGGGCCGACAAGAACTGCTAGCCGCGCGAGAGGAAGCCAACCAGCAAATAGAGGACTATCTGGGACCCCAACGGTTTGAAGAGTATGAGCGCTTACAGGATCCGGTTTACCGATCGCTACAATCGGTGGGCGAACGCTACGGCACATCGGACGCTAACGTTCTCGCCGTCTATGAGGTAACCAACGACGCCGCTAGCAGAATTCAGGAAGTAACAGAGAACAGCGACCTTTCCAGATCGGAACGCCGTCAGAAGATGAGTGAAATTCAGACCGACACTCACGTCCAGGTCACAGACATACTTGGCGAAGAAGCCGCCAAATCTGTTCAACAAAATACGTCGAGATTTATTTTTCGCAGAGCCGGTCGTGGTAGCAGAAGGTAAATTTCACTTAAGTAACGGATGATCTTCCGGTAGCTGTTTCGCTGCCCACAGTGCAAGTTTATGTCCCATCGCCTTCTGTGAAACATCAAGCTTGGCCAGCGGCTGAATCAATTTATCGTGCACCAATAATCGATATATGTATTCGATCTTCTCGTGCACAGAATCAGTAGGTTCAAACTCTACCACTCCACGTTTCTCGCCATATTGCACACCGAGCCGGACGGCCTCCTTCAAAAGCTCGCCCTCATTTTTCAGCTTCTTATTTTTTGCCATCGCCATAGCCTCTTGGGATGAATAAAAGCATGTTCATCGCGTCGTTAAGACAAATCCAGCACGAATCTGCGGCTCCATCTCCACGACAATATGATTTGGGAAAGTCTGCGCATCCTTGTAATCAATTTCAAGAATCGCGAAACCCAGCGTACCACTTAAAAGTTCATTGAATCGATATTCTCCGACCACATCAATACTGGTGATGTCAGCGGTCGATGAGCCCTGTAAAGGAAGAAAAGCGGAGAAGTTAAGGGACAGATCGTGGCCAAATTCATATCGGGCGGTAGCCCCAATACGATACCCTCCTTTGTTGTATTCCCGATCAACCATCTGGACGCCATTGGTCAGCTGGTAGTGAAAAGAAAACAAGGTTGCGTCAGCACCTAGCGCATAGCTCAACTGATCGGATATACCAGATTGGAAATGGCGCAGGTAACCTACCCGATACCAATCGAGCTGAATATCCGCAACGGTCTCGTCCCCTGCCCTGAACTGCTGCCACTGTGAGAGCAGATCCTGTTCCAGACGAGTATTTTTTTTATCACGGATGGCACTGGCACCAACGAAATATCGATTCTTGTCTCTTCGTAACCCAAGCTTGAAGGAATAACTGGTGATTTTCTCAATACCCAACTCTTGAAAAGTTGGGCGCGCGATATCAGATCTATTTGGCAACCCACCAGCGGGAGTTTGCATAAACCCCTCTGTATCTCCCGTTAATACGACGCCTGAGAAATCAAATTGCCTCAGTTCTCCCACAGCTGGCGAAACCCATAAAATTGCAAATAACGCAAGTTTTTTCATAGTTACCTCAACTTTCTATGCTACCCAATCCTCCTTCCCATAACCATTACAAACCTCTGACTGACGTACCTTAGCCATTCATTTATACTCCCCTCAACCAGTGTGTGTAGACGATGTATTTTCCCTATGGCCAAAGAGATGGAATTATCAGTTGATCAGCTCAGCAGTTTGCTGCGCTTGTATCTCGATTGGCCGAAACATGTCAGCGATCAACCGGACAACGAAGCGAATGAGTTTCACTTTTGGTTGAGTGAACAGCTGGACGAGGAAGCGCTTGAGGATGTGACTGGTGGTCTGGACGGAACCAAGCACTTTATCAGAACAAATCCGGAGGTAGTGGCGGCTAGTAAATATATTGAGAGTCTCGAGCGCCAGGAGGTTTCAAATGAAAGGGAAGAAGCCAGAGTCCACATCAACACCTAGGTCTTCGTGCTTATTTATGACTGCATCAAGGATGTCAGCCTTCGAGGGCACCATCATTCGAGGAATGATGATGGACATGGCCAGAAATGGCATGCGCATGGAGAGCAACATCGCCGTTCCCGCCGGGAGCATCCTAAGTATGACCGTGGCTCAGACGGGGCAAATGGTGACCCTGTATCATCTAACGGGCGAAGTTGGCTGGGTTTCAACGGCCGAGAAGACAAACCAGCTGGGAATTTCCATCTTCAACATTGAAGACTTTGGTCGCTGGGAAGAACTTTTTTGCGATGGCGCAGATCGCTGAATAACAATCAGAGTAAGCCAGTACACCGCCAATAATTGCACCCACAAGTAGTGGCCCAATGCCCAACAAGGCAAGCGCCAACCCACCCATCGCCACGATGGCACCAATAATTGGGAATCCCGTCAACATTGAGGCAGCTGCATAGAACGAACCGGCAATAACAATCCCGGGTAGAAACACCGCGATCAACCCTTTGCCAACACCACCCGCCTTCTTACCTCCCAAAATACCCGCTATTAACGGTCCTATCAGCGGCAACCAGAACAATAAAATAGAGATAAAAACATCCAAAGAACGCCGCTAATAATGCTGCCTTCGGATTCTGCTACCGGTGCGTCTTCCATAGTACTACCCCATGTTGTAAGCCAAATAATTCTGACAAGACTACTTTATCTTCCGCCTAATGACCAAGTGCCTCACAAACACTAAAGACTCGCCAGTTCTACCGCTTTTCCAGTACGCGCCGACTCAAAAATACCGAAAATGAGCTTCATCGAACCAATAATGGCTTTGCCGCTACTGATCGGCTCCTTACCCTCCTGACAACACTCTGCAAAGTGCAGGATTTCATTGGTAAAGCAATTGTCAGTCGGTAACCCATGATTGCCAGACTCAAGGGGAGCAAAGTGGCCCATGATGTCTTCCATCCCTTTTACTTCTCTGGCTTCCGGGTCTCGACGATTCACAGGGGCGGTTTCCGCCGTATCCCGTTTTGGAGAAGAGACCACCACAGGACCAAAATGATCGCCTTGATAGATCGGGCGCTGTGGCAATGTATACAGGGACCCTTCATCACCAAAGAGCATATACCCTTGGGACACAGGAGACCGGGGCGCACACCATAGACACAACACGGTACCGATCGCGCCATTTTCAAACTCAAGTGTGGCGCAGATCATATCTTCCGCACCGTTTTTCATTTGTGGTGACACAGACTTCACCACACCCGTAACTGTCTTCACATCACCAATCAGATACCTCACAAGATCCGTTTCATGAATCGTATTGGTCATACCCACGCCCCCGCCGGCATTTCCATCGAGCATCCAGTGGCCCTCTCGTAAAATTCCAACGCCATGGAGTACTGTGTCTATGCGTGCGGCCCGGATGGTGCCCAGTTCGCCGTCATCCAGCAACTGCTTTACCGCCTTTGCAGCAGGTGAAAAGCGCAACAAGTTAGCTATCATCAGAGTGACGCCTGCCTTATCTGTGGCGGCGATCATGTCATGACACTCCTGAATATCATTACCCATCGGCTTTTCGACCAGGACATGCTTGCCGGCCTCGGCAGCTGCGATCGTCATCTCTGCATGCGTGTCGTGATTGGTGCAGATGTCTACGGCATCGATGTCCGCTTCACTAAGCATCTTTTTATAATCAACATAGATGTCACTCACGTTGGCTTGCTTGGCACGCTCTTTCGCCGCCTCTTCAAAAATGTCACAGACGGCCTTAAGTTTTACCTGTTCTGGAAACTGCTCGTATGCTGGTAGGTGTTGACGCGATATACCACCAGTACCTATCAGGCCAACTTTAAGTGGTTTTGACATGGTCCCCCCCTTTGTCATTGTGGTCCTCCCAGGCACGTGCGTACGTCCGGAGAGATGAAAAGCTCGGAACATAATCCCGTAAAACCTCGAAGATTTCCATACGCAATCGCGTCGGGCTCTCGTCGAGAGTCTCATTAGGGATTAATATACCGAACCTGCATAACCATCAATTCATTTAGGGGGATAGATGAAACAGCTCACCTTAGGCAATTCCGGCCTGGAAGTTTCCGCCGTAGGCCTCGGCACAGATACATTCGGCCGAGTCGATAAGCCAGCCGTTAAAAAAATTATGGATGCGGCCAGCGATATGGGTATTACCCTTGTTGATACGGCGTATCTGTACGGGGGTGGAAAATCCGAAGAATTTATTGGTAGCAGTATCGCCGGTCGCCGCGACGATTTCGTGATCGCAACCAAAGGTGGGCATCATGCTCACGGTGCGCCCAATCGAAGCAATCTAATCAAACAACTCGATACCAGCCTCAAGAGATTGAAAACAGACTACGTCGATCTTTACCAGGTGCACATGTTGTACAACGCAACATTTCCCATGGAAGAGTTGATGCAAACGCTGAATGACATGATACGCAGTGGAAAAGTCCGTTACCTGGGCCTGTCGAATGCCTATTGTTGGCAACTCTGCCGGTGTAACGATCTCGCAGAGATACACGGTTGGGACAAAATCGTCAGCGTACAGCAGCACTACCATATGTTCGAACGGGAGGTTGAGTCAGATGTCAGCCAATATTGTGAGTGGGCGGAGGTCGGCATATTGCCTTTTTTCCCTCTGGCCTGCGGACTGCTGGCTGGTAGATATACACGGGGCGAACAACCCCCGGAAGATAGTCGAGCTGGCTCCTGGGGAGCCAATATGCGGCGTTACTTCGACTATTACGGTAATGAGACTGCCCTCGACGCTGTAGACGCATTAGCCGAATTTGCGCGCGCTCGTGACCACTCCCCTGCACAGCTCGCAATCGCCTGGCTACTGCACCGTCCCATGGTCGGTTCAGTGATCGCGGGCGTCAGCAAACTGTCTCAGCTTGAGGACAACGTGAAAGCCGCTGAGTGGGAACTGACCGCAGATGAACTAAAAGAGGTGAACCAGATAATTGGCGCCCCTCGGCGTCCCTTACCCACAAGTTGGGATTGGACCGACGGAGAGTTGGACAGAGGCCAACCTTAGATAGACGACCCCATCGCGGGCACGAACACCACCATGCTACAATGCGCGCCTTTTCAAATTCCGGTATTTGTATCATGGCGGACTCAAAAGATCGGCGTCGATATTCCTCTCTGGTCGTAGATGGCGTAGAAAAAGCCGCTGCGCGTTCAATGTTGTATGCGGTCGGTTTTACCGAGGAAGACTTCAGTAAACCTCAGATTGGCATTGCTTCACTTGGTAGCAATCTCACGCCGTGCAACATGCACATCAATGATCTCGCGGAATCGGCCGTCATGGGTGCCGATGAAGCTGGTGGCAAACCTGTGACCTTCAACACCATCACGGTATCAGACGGGATCTCCATGGGATCCCCGGGCATGCGCTATTCCCTTGTCTCGCGGGAAGTTATTGCTGACTCAATCGAAACAGTAGTTGGTGCCGAGGGATTCGATGGCTTTGTTGCCATCGGTGGCTGCGATAAGAATATGCCAGGTTGCGCGATGGCGATTGCAAGATTGGACCGACCGGCTGTATTTGTTTATGGCGGTACTATTCAGATGGGTGAACAAAGACGCGATATCATCTCCGTATTCGAGGCAGTCGGTCAGCACGCAGCAGGTACGATCGACGATGCCAAGCTAAAGGAAATCGAGTCAACCGCGATCCCTGGGCCAGGCTCCTGCGGCGGCATGTATACCGCAAATACGATGGCATCCGCGATTGAAGCGATGGGCCTGTCGCTACCCAATTCGTCCGCTCAGGAAGCCGTGTCGAACAATAAGCGTGCAGATAGTTACGCTGCCGGGGAAGCCGTTGTTAAGCTGGTTGAAGCGGGGATCAAACCTTCCGATATCCTTTCCCGTGAATCTTTTGAAAATGCCATTACGGTTACTATCGCGCTGGAGGGTTCCACCAACGCGGTACTGCACCTGCTGGCTATCGCTCACGCGGCCAGAATACCGCTGACCATTGATGACTTCACCAGAATCGGCAAACGAGTGCCGGTGCTTGCCGACATGCGGCCTGCCGGTCAATACGCAATGAGTGAATTAATCGAGATTGGTGGTATTCAGCCACTCATGAAAACATTGCTGGGTGAAGGTCTGCTTCATGGTGATTGCCTTACCGTGACGGGTAAAACCCTGGCAGAGAACCTCGCTGATGTAGCTCCCTACCCCGACGGTCAGAAGGTTATTCGCCCGATGGCTGATCCTATTAAGAAGGATAGTCACCTGGTCATCCTGCGCGGCAACCTTGCACCTGATGGTGCCGTTGCAAAAATCACCGGTCATGAAGGTCTTGCGTTTACCGGCAGTGCGCGTTGCTTCGCGGGTGAAGAAGCAGCCCTTGCGGCCATTCTGGATGGCACCGTTGTCGCGGGAGATGTTGTAGTAGTCCGCTATGAAGGTCCGCGCGGCGGGCCCGGCATGCGCGAGATGCTCTCACCTACGAGCGCGATCATGGGCCGCGGGTTATCTCAGGATGTTGCATTGATTACTGATGGTCGTTTTTCAGGTGGTTCGCACGGGTTCGTGATCGGTCATATCACACCGGAAGCATTTGATAGTGGTCCAATTGCACTGCTTGAGGACGGTGATGAAATCACCATTGACGCTGAGAGTAATACCATCTCGGTGAAGCTATCCGACGACGAGCTGAAAGCACGACAAGCCAAATGGGAAAAACCAGCGCCTTACACAGATCGCGGCATATTAGCCAAGTACGCACGCCTGGTGAGTTCAGCGTCGCAGGGAGCTGTCACTGACAGCGACTAGCTGAGGCGCGATGTTGAGTAGAACTAGTTGCGCTGCATTCTCCATAGACGGAACAGATCAACGGCGACCTTTAGCATATCGGTCAGTTTGACTTTGGAACCTGCAACGTCAATCCAACGTTGCAGTGGTTCTTCGTAAAAGTCATCGTTGCTATAGCCGTATTTTTTCATGCGTCCGAGCAATTCCACATCAAACGCCCAACGCGATATAAAAGGTGCGGCCAGGCTATTCGCAAGAACCTCTGAGGTAGCAAACAGCTTGGCGCCGCATTGTGTGTCGTATACCGGCATACGCAGGATCATCGAGGTAAAGGTCGCGAATACCCGACCAAGATAATGCCGTACGGCGTTTCGTTTAATCTCAGCCCCCAGATGCAACCACCGTGAACCGAGTAGCACATTGACGCCCTCTTCTGAAAACCGGGCTATCAGTCGGCTCATCTCGTCCGCTGATGTCGCAAAATCTGCATCGAGATACCCCACAGGGGACGATCCAGCTTCAATGGCTCTGAGCAAGCCATGACGAACGGCTTCACCCTTACCAACGTTTTCGACAAAGCTGATCACCGACACGTTGTCGGGACAAGACACTTCCAATCCCTTCAGTACATTAAGCGTGTCATCGGTAGACCCGTCATCCATCAGATAAACGTCAACGTTTGCCTCAACGAGCTTGCGAACCTCAGACTCATCGAGCCTGGCCCCCTCGTTGTAACAGGGAATGACAATGCCAGCAGGCATTAAATAAGACCGCCAGACTCCGGTGCGGGCCGGGCTCGCTGGTTGTAAAGCATCTTAATCAGCCGCGCTTTCTCTTCTTCACTAACGTCAGGAGACGCCTTGGGTAAATCATTACCCACTTCCATGCCACGCTTCACGGCAGGGCGTTCGCTCAGCTCTTCAAACCAGCGCTTAAAGTACTTAAAGTCTTCAATATTCTGGCCCTGCCCTTCCCAACCGACGGTCCATGGGTAACAGATCATATCGGCAATGGTGTATTCACCACCGCAGATATAGCGCTGGTTATACAACTGATTATTGAGTACGCCGTAAAAACGATTCACTTCATCGGTAAATCTGGTTATCGCATAGGTTAAATCGCCTTTGCCTTCCGCCCGTCGAAAGTGTCCACATTCCCCTGTCTTCGGTCCCTGGTTAGCCATTTGCCACATCACCCACTGGATGACGTTGAACTTGCCTCGCGGGTTCGCAGGCATGAACTGCCCGGTTTTCTCTGCCAGGTAAATCATGATGGCGCCGGACTCAAATACTGACAGTGGCTCACCCCCGCCTGCGTGATCGTGATCCACCAGCGCCGGCATCCTGTTATTGGGACAAATGCTCAGGAACTCTTCTGTGAACTGATCTCCCATACCGATATTGCAGGGCACCAGGTTGTACTCAAGCCCGCACTCTTCCAGCTGAATCGTGACTTTCTTGCCATTGGGTGTCGGCCAAAAATGTAGGTCTAGCATCAATTGTTCCTTATCTATCCGTTCACGCAAGTTTGCCAGAAACTCGCGGGTCGTTGTTGAAATAAGTCTTGACGTATAGTTTTATAATTATGGAAATATAGAAATAAATACACAAATTAGTGGAGTAAACCATGGAAATGGTAGGCACCAGGAAACTAGAAACCTATGAGGCCATCGACATGCTTTCCGGGCTCGCCCAGGAGACCAGGCTCAGAATCTTTCGGGAACTGGTTAAAAACCATACCCCGGAAGAGAACAGCGGCGGTCTTCCGGCCGGAATGCTGGCGGACGCCCTGGACATCCCCTCACCGACCCTATCGTTCCACTTGAAAGAGATGTCCCGTGCTGGCCTCGTATATTCAAAAAAGAATGGCCGCTCCGTTATTTACAACGCCAACCTCGCCGCAATGAATTCACTAGTGAATCATCTGCTGGAAGACTGTTGTGGCGGGGCCTGTGAACTATCACTTCAGAATATGAGGAGAAACTCATGAAAAGACTGCACGTAAGCTTCAATGTCAGTAACCTGGACGACTCGATCGCTTTTTATTCGAACCTGTTCGCCACGGAACCTTCCGTTGTTCACGACGACTATGCCAAATGGCTGCTGGATGACCCCAGGGTCAACTTCGTTATAGAACAAGGATCCTCGACGATGGGTCTTACTCACGCAGGGATTCAAACCGAAGACGAAGACGAACTAAACAAAATGTTCAAACGCCTGCAAAATGGTGAGGCACCCTACTTGCCTCAAGGCACAACGACCTGCTGCTACGCGGAGTCAGAAAAAAGCTGGACTGAAGATCCGGACGGACTTCGCTGGGAGGCATTTCTGACCCATCAGCAAATTGACTCCAGAGATGCCGACAATAAGGAGCAGTCAGGCATGCTCGCAGAATGCTACAACCTGCTCCTAAGGAGTATTTAACGTTCATCAGGGATTCAGGTGCATGGTAGTAACTTAACGACACTATCATTGAGGAGACCTACCATGCACCGAATACCAGTAGTCTTCATCGCGGTTTGCAGCCTGGGTATTTCACAATCCGCTTTGGCCCTACGCTGCGATAACAATCTAATCTCTAAAGGTGACCACCTGATTGAGGTTTTGGAAAAGTGTGGGGATCCGGTACATGCAGATAAATGGCTGGATGACCGGGTCGTATCTGTTCATACCAGAAACCATCGCAAGAGCTACACACCTAACCGCTATACACCTCACAGCTACACATCTAACCGCTATAAATCTCGTCATCAGAAAAACCGCCAGCGTGAGGTTATACGGTACAGGCACACGCCTTACGGCGTAACCGCCCTGTCGACCAACTTACATGTGAGAAGCCCCTACCCAACCTACCTCATAGAAACTGAAACCAATAAACGGGGTAAACGAAGCAGAATCGTGCGCACGGAATCAGTCAGCGTGGATCTCTGGACCTATAACTTTGGGGCTCGACGTTTTATGCGCCAGCTAAGGTTCGAGAACGGTATCCTGAAGGACATCAAATCGTTGCGGTACGGCTATCGATAGTTGGCAAATTCACCCAGTTATCGTCAATAATGCCAATCAGCCCATCTGACGACATTATAATATGTTATTTATCAATGCGTTACGTATTGGCATAGATATTGTTACTTAATATCCGAATCCAACAAGTTAATGTGAGTCGCTGATGATCGATCTGATAGTACACTTTCTGTTACTGGGCGCCGTTATCTTTGCACTAGCGGAAATATTGCCAGGGCTTCACGTAGAAGGCTACGGCACCGCCCTGGTGGTTGCGGTCGTCTACGGCCTGATCAATGTAACCCTAGGTACGGTACTCATGTTCTTCGCTCTGCCATTCATGATTCTCACCGTAGGACTCTTCAAATTGGTGATCAATACCTTCTTGTTGTGGATTACCGATCAGCTGATTGAGGATTTCGAAATCGAGGATCTGGGCACAACATTTATCGCCGCGATACTCATTACATTGTCAGATACGATGCTTGCCTGGATGTTCTAACACGATGACGTTCAGGTGTGTCAGATCTCGGAAAAACGGATTGATGCCCCAGGTCGGCTGTGTTTCGAGACAGGTTATCTCTGCGTAACGTCCGAGCAACTCGCGAAACACGATTCTGGCCTCGAATCTCGCGAGTGTCATTCCAAGGCACATATGAAATCCGTAACCAAATGAAATATGCCGGTTGTTCGCGCGAGTGATATCGAACTTATCGGGATCATCAAACTGACGCGGATCCCGATTAGCGCCCGCAAAGCAGACTAGCACCAACTGATTTTTGCTAAATCGAGCATCGTGCAACTCGGTCTTTTCCGTGACGAATCGTACCGTCATCTGGAATGGAGGTTCGTAGCGAAGCATCTCCTCAATAGCTGAGTCCAGCAGATCCATATTGTCCCTTAGCTTCTGCAGCTGATCAGGATGCTGCAATAGCGCATACAGGCCATTGCCAATGAGTCTTGTGGTTGTCTCGTGCCCTGCAGATAACAGGAGTACACAGGTGCCAATCAGCTCTTCGTGGGTCAACCGATCATCATCTTGCTGAGCATTGAGCAGCAGCGATATGAAATCTTCGTGAGACTGCCCTGTTCTGGACTCGATAAACGCCATGAGGTACTCGCGCATCGCCTGTTCTGCATCCGATGCTTTGCGCATGAGGTCAGGCCTTCCGAGAATCGTGGCACCGGTAAGATCGTCCGACCATTTCTGAAATAAATGCCGCTCACCGGTCGGCACGCCCAACATCTCGGCAATTACGAGGGCCGGCAAGGGACGCGCAATGGTGCTGATTACATCGAATTCAGTCCCTACATCCTTGAGCAGTTCATCTGTGAGCTGTTCTATACGAGGTGCCAAAGACTGAATGTAGGAATTAACAAATCCAATACTAACAAGCTTACGAAGCCGTGTATGATCAGGCGGATCAAGACCCAACATGGTGGGGTGATCCACAAACGGGATTGGTCTGCCGCCCATTCCTACCCGCAGCACATTAAGGAAAAACCAGTTGTGATGAATATCGCTGCTGAATCGAGCATCGCGCAGAATATCCTGTGCCTCTCGGCACCCCATCACCATCCATCCCTGATTCGCGTATGAGCGGACAATTGGGCTGATATTTCTGAGGCGCCGAAAATTCTCGTACGGGTCCATCCGAAACTCTTCGGCGCTCATCCCCGTATTCGTACCACGCAATCGATCAATTTTGCGCAGCACAAATAAAGCCATCTGTAGAAAAAGACCAACCAGCTTGAGACGCATATTCTTGTTACCGATTACCTAGAATCGATATTAAACTATCCATACAGCCCCAGGGGTCTCCCCATGAAAAAAATCATTCTATGGATCGCAGGTGTCGTGTTAGGCATCCTCGTGGC
>MDTB01154963.1_pt1 | contig 57511 bp, 62 predicted proteins | sample 811161 | NCBI WGS metagenome assembly MDTB01 (sample SAMN05326650, study PRJNA326480) | marine metagenome | isolation source: seawater | place: Mediterranean Sea | collected 2009 | reverse complement strand
TAATATGAGAAATAAATATAAAATTTTTCCTAATTTTTTTAAAGTTGATACTTGTGCAGGAGAATTTAAAACAAAAACCTCATACTTATATTCATCTTATGAAATACCTTATGAAAGTTTGACTTATGAAGAAGAAAATATAATATCTCAAAGAAAAAAAGTTATTATTTTAGGTGGAGGACCAAATAGAATAGGACAAGGTATAGAGTTTGATTATTGTTGTGTACATGCGGCCTATGCACTGTCTAGTGAAAAAATAGAAACTATAATGATTAATTGTAATCCTGAAACAGTCTCAACTGATTACGATACATCAGACAAATTATATTTTGAGCCTTTAACATTAGAAGATATATTAGAAATAGTCAAATTAGAACAATCTAATGGTAGATTATTAGGTTTAATCATACAATTTGGTGGTCAAACCCCACTTAGATTATCAAAAAGTTTAGAAAAATATAATATACCAATCATAGGTACTAGCCCCGACTCAATAGATTTAGCAGAGGACAGAGAAAGATTTAAAAAATTTCTATTACGTAATAAATTAAAACAACCAGACAATGGAATTGCTAAAACAGCTAATAAAGTAAAAATGATTGCGAGAAAAATTTCATACCCTGTAATTTTAAGACCTTCCTATGTACTAGGAGGTAGAGCTATGCAAATTATTTACAGTGAAAATGAATTAGAAAAATTTGTTAATTATATTATTGATACTTTCGGAGACAAACCTATTCTAATTGATAAATTCTTAAATGATGCTGTAGAAGTAGATGTTGACGCTCTATCTGATGGACAAAATGTCTTTATTGCAGGTATTATGGAACATATTGAAGAAGCAGGAATTCATTCTGGTGATTCTGCATGCTCTTTACCTCCTTATTCATTAAGCAATAATATAGTTAAAAAAATTGTTAAACAAACACAATTAATTGCCAGAAAACTTAAAGTAATTGGACTCTTAAATATACAATTTGCTGTGAAATATGAGAATAAAGAAGAATTACTATACATACTAGAAGTAAACCCAAGAGCTAGTAGAACTGTTCCGTTTGTGGCAAAAGCTACTGGAAATCAAATAGCAAAATTAGCAGCAAAATGTATGATAGGTAAAAAAATTAATAGTAAAAATCTGTTACCTTGGTACACAAATAAAAAGTTTGCTGTTAAAGAAGCAGTGTTCCCTTTTAAAAAATTTAAAGGCGTTGATGTTCTTTTAGGACCTGAAATGAAATCTACAGGTGAAGTTATGGGTTTAGATGTTAATTTTGGAAGAGCATTTGCTAAATCACAAATAGCTACTGGAATTTATTTACCCTCTAAAGGAAATATTTTTATTTCAGTTAAAAATAAAGATAAACCTTTTATAAAAAAAATATGTAAAAGGCTTATTAAATTAGGTTTTAAACTAGTTTGCACTAAAGGTACTGGTGAGTTTTTAAAAGCTAAAAAAATTGATGTTAACTTTGTCAATAAAGTAATTGAAGGAAGGCCTCATATTGTGGACATGATTAAAAATAAAGATATATCCTTAATTTTCAACACTACTGAGGGAAACCAATCCATATCTGATAGTTTTTCTCTAAGGCAAGCTGCTCTGCATACAAATGTACCCTATTACACTACTATATCAGGATGTAATGCCGTACTATTAGCTTTAGAAAATATGAATAAAAATAAATTAAGTATAAAATCATTGCAATCCTATTAATATTTTCATATAAAAGTGAATTGTTTAATTAAATTTTATTATTAGAGAAAAATATGGATAAAATACCTATTACTAATATTGGATTTGAAAAATTAGAAGAAGAGTTAAAAAACCTCAAATCAATAGAAAGACCTAAGGTTATAAAATCTATTGCTGAGGCAAGAGAACATGGAGACCTTTCTGAAAATGCTGAATACCATGCGGCAAAAGAAAAACAAAGTTTTATAGAAGGAAGAATAGCTGATTTAGAAAATAAAATCACTCGTGCAGAGGTAATCAATACTAAAAAGTTGAAAAGCAGTAAAATTATTTTTGGTGCAACCGTTACTCTTGGAGAAGTAGGCAATAATAAGCAAATTGTTTATCAGATTGTTGGTACTGAAGAGGCTGATGTAGAAAATGGTAAAATTTCAATTTCTTCTCCCTTAGCAAGAGCTCTTCTTGGTAAAAGTATTAATGCCAATGTTGAGGTATATTCTCCTGGTGGCTCTAAAGAGTATGAAGTAGAAAATATTGAATTTGTTTAAAACCAAAAATAAAAATTATGTTTTAGCAATTATAGATGATCGAACTGGTAATAGAAATCAAGTTTTTGCAATCTTAAAAGAATTAAAATTGCCATACAAAATATTAGATGTAAAGTATAATTGGTTGGCAAAATTTCCAAATTGTATACTGCAAGTTTTTGGTGGGTTGATGCATATAAAGGATCTAAAAATTGAAAAAATTAAAGCTAACCCTACACTAATATTGTCTTGTGGAAGAAGAACTTTTCCTTTAGCAAGTAAATTAAAATACTTATTTACTGGTTACCCTTATTTTGTTCACTTGATGTATCCGAGGTTTTCCTTAAATCTTAACAAATGTAATTTAATTTTTACCCCATGTCATGATAATATAAAAAAAAAAGATAATATAATTAATACACTTGGAAGTCCAGCTCCGTTAAATATTCTTAAAAATATTAATAATCCTTATAACTCTAAACCGATTACACTGCTATTAATTGGAGGGAATCATGGTAAATATATATTGAAATCAGACACTATCAGGTTTTTAATTAATGAAATTTTAAAAAAAAATTATAAGGGATCAGTTTTAATATCTACTAGCAGACGAACACCTAATAAAGTAATTAAAGCAATAGATTCTCTAGCAAAAAATAACCCAAAAATTAAAAATATTTTTCACCCTAAAAAGGATTATAAAAAAAACCCTTTAAAGGAACTAATACATTTTGCAAATGAATTAGTAGTAACTGGTGACTCCATATCAATGATTAGTGAATTATGTCAATACAAAAAACCTGTTAGAATATTTTTTAATGAAAAATTTTGCTCTCCTAAACATATAAATTTTTGCAAAAAATTAATTCATGAAGGATATGCTTATCCATTTGAAACTTTTCTAAAAAAATGTAATAAAATAAAAACTATAAATACAACAAAAAAAATAAGTAGAAAAATTTTAGGTAAAATAAATAATGAAAAAAATAAGCTCTAAATTAATAATACTAGGCTCTGGTCCTGCAGGTTGTACTGCTGCTATTTATGCCGCCAGATCCGGACTTGAACCTATCATGATTAATGGAAATCAGCCAGGAGGACAATTAACCATAACAACTGATGTTGAAAATTATCCTGGTTTTGCAGACCCTGTTTTAGGTCCAGATTTAATGCAAAATATGATAAAACAATCGGAAAATGTAGGGTGCAAAGTATACAATGAGCAAATTTCTGAAATTGATTTTAATACCTATCCATATACTTTAAAGAGTAATAATTATACCTTTGTAACTCAATCTATTATTATAGCGACCGGTGCTAGTGCTAAATGGTTAGGTGTAAAAAATGAAGAAAAATATAGAGGTCATGGCATTTCAGCGTGTGCAACATGCGATGCTTTTTTTTTTAAAAATAAAAAAGTAGCCGTAATTGGAGGAGGTAATACAGCAGTTGAAGAAGCATTATTTTTAACAAAATTTGCTAAGGAAGTAATTTTAATTCATAGAAGAGATAAACTCAGAGCTGAAAAAATCCTTCAGAAAAGAGCTTTCTGTAATGAAAAAATTTCTTTCTTATGGAACTCCATAATATTAAATATAAATGGTAACGAAAACCCTAAATTGGTAAAAAGTATCACTCTAAAGTCTTTGCTAGATAACTCAGTATCCATAATAGAAATAGATGGAGTTTTTGTTGCGATTGGACATAAACCTAATACTGATTTGTTTTCTAATAAATTAGATTTAGATAATGAAGGTTATTTAAAAGTACATAATCAAGTCTTTACTAATAAAAAAGGTGTATTTGCAGCAGGTGATGTACATGACAAATCATTTAGACAAGCTGTAACAGCCGCTGGTTTTGGTTGTATGGCTGCATTAGAAGCAGAAAAGTTTATAGAATTAAAAGAATAATGTATTAACTTCCATATCTTTATATAAATCGCTTACCCATTCTTCGTAACCATTAAAAATTAGCGTACGATACTTTTTTCCGGTTCCTATATCTCTTTCATACTCTTGGCTCCATCTTTTATGTGGAATATTAGGATTTACATTTGCCCAAAAGCCATATTCTTTTGGTGCTATACTCTGCCAAAACGATTTTTTCTTTTCTTTTAAAAATTCAATTTGCGTAATTGACTTTATAGATTTGAACCCATACTTCCAAGGAAGCACTAACCTTATAGGTGCTCCATTTTGATTTGGTAATTTTTTCCCATATAGTCCAGTTGCCATAAAAGCTAGTTGATTGTTGGCTTCTTCTAAGGTTATTATTTCCTGATAAGGCCATGGATACCAAGATTGTTTTTGATTAAATGCTACTTCCGGATCAAAAAAAGTTTTAAAGCAAATATACTTCATATCAGTTTCTGGTTCTAAAAATTTTATAAGCTCAGATAATTGAAAGCCATACCAAGGAACAATCATGGACCATGCTTCAACACACCTAAACTTATATATCCTATCTTCTATGTTAAAATTTTTAATTAAGTTCTCTAATAAAATTTTCTTTCCATCAAACTTTCCACCCTTAATATTGATTGTCCAATCATCAGTCACAAGTTTTTGAGAGGCCTTCCAAATTTCTTTACTTGTTCCAAATTCAAAAAAATTATTATACTTAGTTATAACTTCGTATTTTGAAGGCTCCCTTTTATTAATATTATAAATTTTATTATTACTATAAATTGGAAAAGTAACCGAAGGATAAATTAAGGCACTACTTAAACCTTTTATTAAATTTCTTCTATTTAAGTAAGTTTTTTCGTTAGTGACTGAATTTTCATTTAGGTTGTAATTTTTCTGTTTTTTTATGATCATATTTAAAATATATAGTATAGTTGAGTTTTTTTCACTAATTTCTACAGTTTTTTTATTTTGTTGTACGGCTGTTTTAATAAAAGACAAAAATAACTATTTTTCGGGAGGTAATATTATCTAATCTTAGGTGTTTAAAGCTTATACCAACTTTAAAAGTAAGATAATATTAATTGACAAGGGTAAAAAATTATATCAAAGCGATAAAGTTATCAATAAACTAAAAGTTGTATACAAAATTTATATGGAATAAATAAGGGAAAAATTCGTCTTAAATTTTTATTTTAAGCAATATTAATTGATAAAAGAAATGTCAAAAATGCTTATATTTTCTAGAAGTAAAATTGATCATTTATTCAGGAATTTTAGAAACAGCAAAAAATGAAGTGTATCTTACTGAATTGATAGGGCATGAAGTTGCTAATACATTAGCTATGTATATTTCAAAAAAATACTCAATTTTAAATATTAGATATAAGCACAATGGCTGTTGGGGTACTTCTAATTGGAAGACACTTATCAGGTAACAATAAAAAACTTTATGATTGTTTTACTACCTTTGTAGTTATTTTGTCTTTTAGAAGAAGCCATGACTCAGAAGCTGACTATTTAGGTTTAGTGTTTATAAATTTTGAAGGTTTTTAATTATTTGAAGCTTACAAGATATGAGGCAGGATAGACAAAATAAGTTCTAAAAATAGAAGGCCAAATTTTTAAACACCGACCATTCTATAAAAACAGGAATTGAAAATTTGAAAAAATGAATAGTTTAGTATTAGAAAAGTATTAAAAAATAAAAAAAGTTAAGTAAGAAGTTTACATGCATTAAATATTCTATTACCAGCTTCTTCTAAAATTTTATTAGAAGTTGCATAGGAAATTCTAAAAAAATTTTCTAACCCAAATGCAATACCGGGAACTACAGCAACTCCTGCCTCCTCTAATAAATATTTAGAAAAATCAGAAGAATTATTTATGATATTTCCTTTTGATGTTTTACATCCTATTAAGCCTTCACATGACGGAAAAATATAAAATGCTCCACTCGGGACATTGCACTCTAACCCCTTTGAACTATTTACTAAGTCTAAGATCAAGTTTCTTCTTTTTAAAAAAATAGTATTATTTTCTTTTAAAAAACTACTAGGGCTAGTAAGAGCTTTTAATGCAGCGTATTGACTAATTGTTGTAGGATTAGAAGTTGATTGTGATTGTATTTTTGCCATTGACTTAATTAAACTCTCGGGACCACCTGCATAGCCTATTCGCCACCCTGTCATTGAAAATGCTTTTGATACTCCATTTACTGTTAATGTTCTTGACTTTAAACTAGGAACTGCTTCTGCTATAGTTGAAAAAACAAAGTTTTCGTATATTATTTTCTCATATATATCGTCTGTTAAAATTAAAATATTTTCATATTTTTTTAATAACTTTCCAATTTCTATTAATTCTTTTTTTGAGTAACATGCTCCCGTGGGATTTGAAGGTGAGTTTAGTACTATCCATTTAGTTCTTTCATTTATTACTTTATTCAACATATCTGATGTTATTTTAAAATTATTTTCTTTTTTGGTTTCTATAAAAACAGGAGTACCTTCAGCCAAAATTACCATATCAGGATAAGATACCCAATAAGGAGCTGGGATTATAACTTCATCGCCTTTGTTCAGCGTAGCTTGAAATGCATTAAATAAAATTTGCTTTCCGCCCGTAGCAACTGATACTTGATTTGTATTATATAATAAATTGTTTTCTCTAGAAAACTTATCTATTATCGCTTCTTTTAATTCAAGTATACCATCTACTGCTGTGTACTTAGTTTTACCTTGATTAATAGCTTCTATTGCTGCTTCTTTTATGTGAGTAGGTGTATCAAAGTCTGGTTCACCTGCTCCGAGACCTATAATGTCATGACCTGCTTCTTTCAATTCTCTAGCTTTAGAAGTTACCTCCATAGTAGGAGATGGTTTGATATTTTGAACTCTTTCAGATATAAAATTATTTTTCATTATAATTTATGTTATAAACTATTTTGAAAGATATTGTTAAATTTTTTAAAATAAAATTAGGAGAAATATTATTAATCCCAATCTGTTAAATTTAGGAACTGAAAGTGCTTTTATAATTCTAGGAAAAGCTGAAAAACTTAAACAAGAAGGTAAAAAAATAATTAATTTAGGTATTGGTCAACCTGACTTTAAAACGCCTCAACATATAGTTCAGGCAGCAACAAAAGCTCTTAAGGATGGCCATCACGGATATACACCGGCAAATGGCTTATTAGAATTAAGAGAAGCTGTTTCCGAAGATTTACTTGTAAGAAGACATGCTGAAGTGAACCCTGATAATATTTTAATTGTGCCAGGAGGAAAAGTCACAATGTGGCACACAATATTAATGTTTGGCGGAAAAAATAGCGAAATTATTTATCCTAATCCAGGTTTTCCAATTTATGAAAGTGTAATAAATTATACAGGAGCAAAAGCTGTACCAATTAAACTTGATAATAAAACAGATTTCAACATAAACGTAAAAGCATTAAATGATCTGATTACTAAAAAAACTAGTTTAATTATACTTAATTCTCCATCTAATCCAACTGGTGGTTTAATTAGTAAAAAGGACATGGATGCAATTGTAAATATTTTAGACCAACACCCTCATGTTCATATACTTTCTGATGAAATATATAGTAGAATTGTTTACAAAGGTAACCAATTTACTTCCTTACTTTCTTATCCAAATATCAGAGATAGATTAATAATACTAGATGGATGGTCAAAGACTTATGCCATGACTGGATGGAGAATAGGATACAGTGTTTGGCCAAATAAATATGTCAAAATGTCCGAGCGATTGAATATTAATTCATTCTCATGTACCAATGCTGCCACACAATATGCAGCAATATCTGCCTTAAAAGGCCCTCAAGATTGTGTAGAAAATATGACTAATATTTTTGAAAAAAGAGGAAAGATGGTTTTTAAGGAATTAAATTCTATAGAAGGTTTCACTTGCAACTCTAGTAAAGGTGCATTTTACGTATTACCTTCTATAAAAAAAACTGGTCTAACATCTGATCAATTACAAGATTTTTTACTATATAAACTCGGAATAACTACAGTTTCTGGTAAAAGCTTCGGTATTTTTGGAGAAGGATATATAAGAATATCCTATGCTAATTCTGAAGAAAATATTAAAGAAGCTATTTTTAGAATTAAAAACTATTTAAAAAAGAAAAGTTGGGCAGATGCTAAAAATTAATAAAAATTCTATTAATGAGCTTTTTCCAACTGAAAAAAAAGGTTGTTTTGAACTTATATCAAACTTTAAACCTGCAGGAGATCAAAAACATGCAATATCTGAATTAATATCAGGATTAAATAAAAAAGAAAGAGATCAAGTCTTATTAGGTGTTACCGGATCAGGAAAAACATTTACAATGGCAAATGTAATTCAATCAGTTCAAAGACCAGCGTTAATTATGGCACCTAATAAAACATTAGCAGCACAACTTTATGGAGAAATGAAAACTCTCTTTCCAAAAAATGCAGTAGAATATTTCGTATCCTATTATGACTATTATCAACCAGAAGCTTATGTGCCTAGAACGGATACATTTATAGAGAAAGACTCTTCAATAAATGAACACATTGATCGTCTGAGACACTCTGCAACAAGATCAATGTTTGAAAGAAAAGATGTTATAATTGTTGCCTCAGTATCATGTATTTATGGATTAGGACCTGTAGAGACTTATTCAAAAATGATTATTGATGTCAAAGTTAATGATCAAGTTTCAAGAGATAATTTGGTTAAAAACTTAATTAATATGCAATATAAAAGAAATAATTTATCTTTTAATAGAGGGAATATTAGAGTGCAAGGAGATATATTAGAAATTTTTCCTGCTCATTTAGAAGATAAATCTTGGAAAATAGAATTTTTTGGAGATACTATAGAAAATATTTATGAAGTGGACCCTTTAACCGGAAGGAAAATTTCAAATCTAACTACAATAAGAGTTTATGCTAACAGTCATTATATTACAGCAAAACCTACTTTAAAAACAGCAATAACACAAATTAAAAAAGACTTAGAGATTAGACTATCCGAACTTGAAAGAGAAAAAAAACTAATTGAAGCACAAAGGTTAGAACAACGAACCAAGTATGATTTAGAGATGCTTGTTACTACTGGTTCTTGTCAAGGAATAGAAAATTATTCTAGATATTTATCAGGAAGAAATCCTGGCGAACCTCCTCCTACACTATTTGAATATATTCCTGATAATAGTTTGTTATTTATAGATGAAAGTCATGTAACAGTTCCACAAATAGGGGGTATGTATAAAGGAGATTTTAGCAGAAAAACCACTCTTTCTGAACATGGATTTAGGCTACCCTCATGTAAAGATAATAGACCTTTGAAATTCGAAGAGTGGGAATTTATGCGTCCTAAAACAATTTTTATTTCAGCTACTCCTGGAGATTGGGAATTAAATAAAACTGAAGGAATTTTTACAGAACAGGTTATTAGACCCACCGGTTTAGTTGATCCTACCTGTAAGGTTAAACCTGCAAAAAACCAAATAGATGACCTTTTAAATGAAATACAAAAAGTAATACTGAAAAATGAAAGAGTTTTAGTTACTACCTTGACAAAAAAAATGGCTGAGAATATCAGTGATTTTTTGAAAGAAAATGCAATAAAAGTTAAATATTTGCATTCTGATATTGATACTGTTCAAAGGATGGAAATTATTAGAGATTTAAGATTAGGAGAATTTGATGTATTAGTAGGTATAAATTTACTTAGAGAAGGTTTAGATATACCTGAATGTTCTCTAGTAGCTATCTTAGACGCAGATAGAGAAGGATTTCTTAGATCAAAAACTTCTCTTATTCAGACTATAGGTAGAGCCGCAAGAAATATCAACGGAACAGTATTAATATATGCTGATACAATAACTAAATCTATTAAAGAAGCACTATCAGAAACTGATAGAAGAAGAAAAAAGCAAATTGAATGGAATAAGGAAAATAATATTACCCCTAAATCAGTAACTAAAAGCATAGAAAACCTTGTTGATGACATTACCCAAAAAGACAAAAATATCAGAGAAGATGACAAAGAAATTAAAAATGGTCATAATCTAAAAAAATATATTAAACAATTAAAAATAGAAATGTATAAAGAAGCTGAAGATTTAAACTTTGAAAAAGCTGCTGATATTAGAGATGAGATATCAAAAATAGAAAAAAACGAGCTTAATATTTAAATATGAATATAAAAAGAAATGTTTTTATTACTGGAGGAGCTAGGAGAATTGGTGCTAAAATTAGTGAAATACTAGCTTCTATGGGTTGTAATGTAGTAATACACTATAATAAATCTTCAACTCCTGCTCAGAACCTTTGTAAAAAAATTAATAAAATTAAAAAATCAGCTATTTGCGTACAAGCCAACCTTTGTAAAGAAAAAGAAATAAAAGAAGCCTTTAAAAAAGCTGAAAATAAATTTGGCTTTATAGATTGCCTTGTTAATAATGCTTCGCTGTTTGAATATGATAATTTAAAAACAGTAAACAAGAAAAGCTGGAACAATCATATATCCGCAAATTTAAATGGACCTCTAATTTTATCTAAATTATTTTATAACAATTTACCAAAAAAAAGATATGGGGATATTATAAATATTATTGATCAAAGGGTTTTAAACCTAACTCCACATTTTTTGAGTTATACTATTTCTAAATCTGCATTATGGACTCTTACAAGAACTCTAGCTTTAGAACTTGCACCTCAAATAAAAGTAAATGCTATTGGGCCTGGCCCAGTAATTAAAAGTAAGTTTCAAACAGAAAAAGAATTTCTAAAACAATGCAAAAAAATGCCTTTACAAATTGGTAGTAATCCCAATGAAATTGCACAAACAGTAGTTTTTTTACTAACCATTCCATCTATTACTGGTCAATTAATTACTTTAGATGGAGGCCAGCATCTAGGTTGGGGACAAGTAAGTAATAATAAAAAATTAAAAGATTAATATGGAAAAAAATATCATTTTTGTAAAAAATTTTATATCTGATTGTTTTATTGGCGTATATCCAGAAGAAACTAAAAAGAAGCAAAAAATAAAAATTTCAGTTAAATTAACAATAATTAGAAAAAAACACGAGGATAATTTGTCAACTACAGTATGTTACCAAAATATTCTTAAAGCTTTAGAAAATATTAATAATTATGGTCATATTAAACTAGTAGAAACACTGGCTAATAAACTTGCAGGTGAATTCAAAAAAATCAAGAATGTTACTAAAATTTTAGTAAAGATAAATAAGTGTGAAATTTCTAAAAAAGAAACAGATGTAGGTTTTATATTAAAAAGGAATATAAAAAAATCATGAGCTTATTAAATTTAGAACGAGGTATAAAAAATATAAAAAAAATTGCATCTAATTTACCATTTAATAGTGGTGTTTATAAAATGATTTCGTCCAAAAATGAAGTATTATATGTAGGAAAAGCAAAAAACCTAAATAAGCGTGTAAAATCTTATTCAAACCCAATGAAATTAAATTATAGATTACAAAAAATGGTATCCTTAATAGAAAAAGTAGATTTTATAATTACAAAAAATGAAGCATATGCTCTTCTTTTAGAAGCAAGCTTAATAAAAGAGTTAAAACCTAAGTTTAATATCTTATTAAAAGATGATAAAACTTATCCTTATATAACCTTGCGAAAAAGTCATAAATGGTGTCAGATAAAAAAACATAGAGGAAAAAAGATTGTCGGTGACAGATATTACGGGCCTTTCGCGTCTGTATACCATGTAAACAACACTCTGGATACATTACAAAAAATTTTTCCCATTAGAACCTGCACTGATCATGAGATTGAGAATAGAAAAAGACCATGTGTTCAGTATGAAATAAAAAGGTGTACCGCACCATGCACTAAATTAATAAATATAACTGATTATAATAAAATAGTAGAAAATCTTGAGAGTTTTCTTTTAGGAAAGGAAAATAAAGTATTAAAAAACCTTATGGTAGAAATGCATAGTTTATCAGAAAGTTTACATTATGAAAAAGCTGCGACGTTTAGAGATAAAATTAGATCATTAGAGAAAATAAATCAGTCAAATAATAAAGAATCAAATAATTTAATCTCCGCCGATTTTTTTTGTATTACAAATATTAAAAACATGTTTGCAATAGAAATTATTTTTTTTCGGAATGGAAAGAATTTTGGTTCTAATACACATTATCCTTATGTCTATAGAGAAGTAGACAGTAAATCACTTTTAAGTAAATTCATAGCACAGTTTTATAACAAAAATGAAAATATTCCTAGAAAGATTTTTATATCATGTGATATAAAAGAAAAAAAATTATTACAAGAAGCATTGCAAATAAAAAATAATAATAAAGTAGAAATTAAGCTTGCTACGACGAGTAGTAATATAAAAATTATAACTGAAGGAATGAAAACAGCAAAAATAAATTTAGCTAATAAAATATCTAATCAATCAAATATTAAGGAATTTCATAACCAAATACAATATAGATTTAAACTATCCAAAAATATTAGAAAAATTGAAGTTTATGACAATTCTCATTTTTCAGGCAAAGAGGCTATAGGAAGCTTTATAGTTGCTAATGAAAATGGTTTTTTAAGAGAAGAATATAGAAAATTTAATATAAAAGAAGCTTCTTCTAATGATGACTATGGTATGATGAAAGAAGTTTTAACAAGGAGGTTTAATATACAAAAATTTAAATCTTTTCCTGATCTTGTAATTGTAGATGGAGGACTTGGACAACTATCAGTAGCAAAATCAGTTTTTAAAGAATTAAAAATAGAAACAGTTTGCATCATAGCTATAAGTAAAGGTAAAATAAGAAATGCAAGTAATGAAATATTTTATAATATATCAGGAGAAAAAGTATATTTAAAAAGTAGCGAACCATTATTTTATTATATGCTAAGACTTCGTGATGAAGCACATCGTTTTGCAATTACTACACATAGAAATAAAAGAAATAAAAACATTTTTAAATCAGAGATAGATAACATTGAAAATATTGGGCCTAAAAGGAAAAAAAATTTAATTCTATATTTTGGCTCCTTGGAGGGAATAAAAAAAGCAGAAATAAATCAATTACTAAAAGTACCAGGAATTAATAAAAATGTAGCAGTATCAATTTACAATTACTTTAAAGCAACTTAAATGAATATTCCTAATTTTTTAACTGTACTAAGGCTTTTTTTTCCGTTATTCCTTTGCTTAATATGTTCTTTAAAATTAAACTTCTCTTCTGAAAAATTATTAATATTATTTCTTTTTATTTTTCTTAGTTTAACTGATTACTTTGATGGTTTTTTGGCAAGAAAACTAAAACAAGAAACAATATTTGGGAAAATTTTTGACCCTATTTCTGATAAAGTTTTATCTTCAGGTACTTTAATTTATATATTAACATTTGAAGATATGATATTAGTTCCGGCATTATTAATAATTACAAGAGAATTTATTGTATCTGGTATTAGAGAATATATGCTTGAAACCAAAGGAAAAAATATTGGAGTTTTCTTTTTATCAAAGATAAAAACAACAATGCAATTTGTGTCTATTATTCTATTTCTTTCACAAGATTATCTAATTAAATATGTAAATATTTTTTATATTGCCTATATTAGTTTATGGATAGCCACCATATTGACAATTTATACAGGTTTAAAATACTCTTATATAACTTATATATCTAATCATAAAAGGAAATAATATGAAAATTTTATATTTCTCATGGATAAAAGATAAAATTGGAAAAACCCATGAAGACATACACATACCAGATAATATAAATACAATAGAAGATCTTATAATACTATTAAAAGATAGCGGTGAAAGTTATAATGAAGTTTTTAAAGATATTTCATCAATTAAAGTTTCAATTAATATGGAGACAGCTGATTTTAAAGATCAAATAAACAATAATGATGAAATAGCTTTTTTTCCACCAATGACAGGAGGGTAAATGATTAAAGTTCAAGAAAATGATTTTTCTCTTACAGATGAAATAGTTCTTCTTAGAAAGAGATGTGAAAATATTGGTGCTTTAAGTAGTTTTATTGGAATAGTCAGAGATAAAAGAGAAAATAAAGATCTCATTTCTATGACCTTGGAACATTATCCAGGAATGACTGAAAAAATACTAAATAAAATAAATATTGAAGCTCATAGTAGATGGAATCTTATTGGCACAACTATTATACATAGATATGGTGAGTTATTACCTGGTGATCAGATTGTTTTAGTCATAACTGCTTCTAAACATAGAAAAGAATCAATAGACTCCTGTCACTTTATAATTGACTGGCTTAAAACAAAGGGTCCTTTTTGGAAATACGAAAAAACTTTTGATAAAGGATATTGGGTGGAAGCTCGAAATAAAGATCTAGAAGAAGAACTGAAATGGAACAATTAACTTTTAGTAAGATTAGTATACTTTTCAATTAGTAATTTACAAACTTTTCCAGGATGAAAAATTATTTTGTTTATAGATTTTACTGGTGTTACTTCTGCAGCTGTTCCAGTTACAAAGCATTCATTGTACTTAGATAAATCTTCAATTTTTAACCTGGTTTCTTTTACTTTAAAGTTTTCACTTTCAGCTAATCGAATAACAGTCTGTCTAGTGATACCATTTAAAAAGCAATCTGCTATAGGAGTATGAATTTCATTATCTTTAACAAAAAAAATATTTGCTCCTGTGGCTTCCGCTATATAATCTCTATAGTCCAACATTAAGCTATCATCATAACCTAAATTCTCTGCTTCATGTTTTGATAGCGTACATATCATATAAAGCCCTGCAGCTTTAGTATTTACTGGTGCTGTAGAGGGATCTGGTCTTTTCCATTTAGAAACATTTAATTTAATTCCCTTTAATTTGGCCTCTGGTGAAAAATAAGAAGGCCATTTCCAAGCAGCAACAGCAAAGTGTATAGTGTTTTTTTGAGCAGATATTCCCATCATTTCGCTTCCCCTCCATGCTACAGGCCTGATATATCCATCAATAATATTATTTGCTCTCAATACATCTTCTCTTATTTCAAATATTTCCTCAATGCTGTAAGGGATAGTAAAACCAAGTGTTTTAGCTGATCTAATTAATCTTTCAGTATGCTCTAATTCTTTAAAAACCTTACCTCCATAAGCTCTTTCCCCTTCAAAAACAGAACTTGCATAATGAAGACCATGACTAAGGACGTGTAATTTAGCGTCAGTCCACTTTAATAATTTTCCGTCTAAAAAAATAAAACCTTCTAAGTTACTATAATTCAAAATCTCCTCCAATCATTAGTAATAAGCTATATTTATAATTAAGAAAAGAAAATAATTATTATTAATATAAATAATTTTTGTTATTCTGAAGTGTGCATAAACAAAGACATATTTTAGTTATAGATGATGATAAAAAACTTGGTAGTCTATTAAAAAGTTTTTTAACTGAAAAGGGATATTTAGTTGATTTTGTAGAAAATACTTTGTCAGCAAGAAAAAAAATGCTAAATATTATTTATGATTTACTTATATTAGATGTAATGTTACCAAAAGAAAGTGGTTTAACATTTGCTTCCAAACTTAAAATCAGTAATGGTACTCCTATATTAATGCTGTCAGCCATGAGCACTCCAAACGATAGAATAAAGGGTCTTAAAACCGGAGTTGACGAATATCTATCAAAGCCATTCGAGCCTGAAGAGTTATTGCTCAGAATAGAAAATATAATGAAGCGTAATCAATCTATTGATCAAGAAATTAACTCTATAAAGATAGGTATTTTTAGTTTTGATGTAATAAAAAACTTTCTTAGTAAAAAGAATAAGTCTGTCAAACTGACTGTAAAAGAAACTAAAGTACTGCTATGCTTATATGAAAATCTAGGAAATGATGTGAAAAGAGAAAAACTTGCTAATGAAATAAATGTTTCTGTTAGAACAATTGATGTTTTAGTCAAACGACTTAGAGCTAAAATTACCTCTTTGCCAACGTCTAAAAATATTTTATTAACTTCAAGAGGAATAGGGTACAAATTAGAACCCTAAAAAAATATGAATACTAGAAAAATTTTTCCAAAAACATTTTTTGGCAGATCACTAGTTATTATTTTAATACCAGTACTTCTTCTCCAATTAGTTTTAATTTATTTTTTTTATGAAAGACATTGGGATGATGTAGGAAGAAGGTTAGCATTAGCATTAGGAGGACAAATTTCGTTTATAATTAAAACATTAGAAGAAAAAAAATTTTCGGAAAATGATATTCAAATTCAGTTTAAAAAAGCAGAAGGTAATTTTTTATTTAATTCTAATTGGTATCCTAATGAAAAGTTAGAAAAATTTGGCCAAAAAAAAATAAATTCTCTATTAGATAAGACTTTGGAAAAATCTCTTGCAGAAAGAATAAAATATCCATATAAGTTTGACACTAAAAAAATTAAAAATAAAGTTATAATATATGTAGCAGTAAATAATGGTGTATTAAGGTTTTCTGTAGCAAGAAAGAATTTATATAGTTCTACTATAGAAGTTTTTATAATATGGATGTTATTAACAGCCGTTTTTTTAGTAACATTGGCCTTATACTTTATGAAACAACAAATAAAACCTTTAAGAAATATAATATTTGCAGCAGAAGAGTTTGGTAAAGGAAATAATAATTATGACCTTAAACCTCGTGGAGCATATGAACTTAGACAACTATCTAGGGTCTTTATTAAAATGAGAGCAAGAATTAATAACCAAATAAATAATAGAACTTTAATGTTAGCAGGTATTAGTCATGACCTTAGGACACCTTTAACTAGAATGAACTTACAGATTGCTCTTTTAAAAGATAAAAATGCTATAAAAAATTTAAGTGGTGATGTATTAGAAATGAGAGAAATGATTGATACCTATTTAGCTTTTGCAAGAGGAGAAAAAGAAGAGAAAGTAAAAAATACTAACATCTTTAGATTAATAAAAAAATTATGTGAAAAAGATATTATGGATAGCAAAAAAGTAATAAAAAATAGAATAAATAAAGATTTATATGTTAACATTAAACAATTTGCTATGAAAAGAGCTCTATTAAATATAATACTAAATGCAATATATTATTCAAAAAAAATAATAGAAATATCATCAAAAGAACGTAATGGTTACTTCAGTATCTTTATTGAAGATGATGGTAAAGGAATACCTAAAAATAAAAGAGAAGCAGTTTTTAAAGCCTTTTATAGAATAGATGAAGCACGTCTTTCAAAATCTGCAAATACTGGACTAGGGTTGACTATTGCTAAGGATATCATACAAGGTCATGGTGGTAGAATAATTTTGAGTTCATCACTTCTTGGTGGCCTTAAGGTAGAATTAAACTTACCAAATTAATTTTATTAGATTTCTTATTATTTTTTTTTATATGTTAAATCTTCAAAGAAAGTGGTTGAAGTCTTTATTCTTTTTATACCTTTATCTATTAATGCAAAAGCGCCACTATTTGTGCTATCCTCATAAAGCCACTTCTTAAAAGCTAGAAGAAATAATGCTAAAATAACTTTTTCAAATAACTTTTTCCTAATTTTGTTATTTGAAAAATTAAATTGATTTAAATAAATTTGAGTAGTTGATTTAGTGCTTTTTAAACTAACTAAATAAAATTTTGGGTTATTAAAATAAAAATTAATGATATTAGATATTCCTAATTTATAATCATTCATAAAATCTAATTTATTCATAATATACTCTTGAATTATGTCTTCTGAGTTATTAGAAGAAATATCTTCGTATGATACAGATTTAATAACTTTTTCATCAATATATCTATCAAAATGTGCTAAGAAGTATATCTTATCCTTAAATAACTTGTCTAAAGTATTTTTTTTTAATCCTAATCTTTTTTCTGCTTCCAATAACTGTATTTCTTCCCAATTACCAATTTCAGCTTGTTTAAAAAAGTAGTTTATTATTTTCAAGTTCAACATTACTTCACTTCAGATAGATTATTAGCTTTTTTTTTCGCTGCATTTATAGCATCCTTCATTAATTTATATAAACCTGTATTTTTTTTTTCAAGAATTGTCATTGCTGCTTCAGTTGTGCCTTTTTTGCTTGAAACCGAACTAATTAATTTTCTTATATTTTTTTCTTTTTTAGCTAATTCAAAAGCACCCTCAATTGTATCAAAGACTAAATTTCTAGAGTATTTTTTTGAGAAGCCCAAGTCATTTGCTATACTTTCAAAAACATGTAAAAATAAAAAAAAGTATGCTGGACCACTTCCAGAGATAGCTGTTACTGTATTTAATAATTTCTCGTTTTTAATTTGATAATTATTTCCTAATAAATTAAACAAATAATTTATATTGGACCTCGTTAAAGCTTTCGTATTACTCGAATGAAATATACAGTTTACACCTAAATTTATCTCCACAGCTAAATTAGGCATTACCCTAGTTATACCTGCTTGAGTCTTTAGCTCAGAACGTATTTTATTAATTGTGATACCTGCCATAATGGAAATCACATTTTTGTAATTAATATTTTTACTATTAATTTCTTGATTTATCTTCTTAAAATCTTGAGGTTTAACAGCAAAAAAGATTATATCTCCTTTCCAGTTATCAGGTATTTGCTTAAAAATTTTTACTTTAATATTATTTTTTTTTATTGAATTAATATTAGCTCTATTTTTTTCAACAATATATATATCTATAAATTTTTGCTTTTTACTTTTTACCCACGAAGATATTATGGGAAAACCCATTTTCCCTACTCCTATAAATAATATTTTCATAATATTATTCTATACTTCTCCTTGGGTTTCTAACATTAAATGTTGAAGTGTACTATTTACATCTTTGTTATCCCATGCAAATAACTGAAAAGCTGGATAAAATTTCTCACATTCTTTTAAAGCTAATAGAGTAGCTTGTTCCAGTTGATTTCTACATAAACTATGATTATTTGGCATCGGAAACGACTGTTTAAGTACTGGCCAACTTTCATCTGTCCAAATTTCAAAATGTCCGATTAAGAGTTTCTCATTTAAACTAGCTATGAAAGAATACATTTCCTTAAATCTATAATCTGGTATATTCATATCTAAAACACAAGAAATATACAAAAGATTATATTCATCATTAATTCCAAAAGAAAGTTGATAATCACACCACTCACCGCCTACTTCTACATGAATATTTTCATTGCTATCTCTTTCATATTCCCAATTATTGCAAATTACTATATCTTCAATTACATCTAGAGGGTTGTAATGGGTATTAACAGTTTGTAATTTAGAAGTTTTCATAATTTATACCTTATATTGTATGTTTTATTAAAATTAACCCAATATAAGGTATTTTACTAGCATTTTATTAAAGTTTTTTTATTTTATTCTCTAATTTCCTTATTTTTTCTTCTAAAATTATATTATGCTCTCTGGCTTTTATAATAATAGCTTTTAGCTCTTCAAACTCCTCTCTATTAACTAAATCAAACCCCTTTAATTTAGCTTCTATCTTAGATCTAAAAATTTGCTTAGATTGATTCTTAACTCCCTCCAAGCTATGAAAAAATCCACTAGTAATATTAGCTATATTTTTAAATTTTATATTTTTATTCATTTTATTCTCCTTTAAATAAAATACTATATTAGAATTTCAATATATAGTAATTATATTTAAGAGGTAATTATGATTTTAGTAACAGGCGGAGCAGGCTTTATCGGCAGTAATTTAATTAATGAACTTTTAAAAAAAAACTTACCCACAGTTCTATGCGATTATAACAATAAAATTAATAAGCATTACTTTGAAAATATCCAAGATATACTGTATTTTGTAGAACCTTCGAACCTAGAAAAGTTTATTTACCAATATGAAATAAAAGTTATATTTCACTTAGGTGCTATATCTTCAACTACTTTTCCAGATGGAAATAAAATTTGGTATAACAATATTTTTACAAGCAAAAGAATATGGGAGTTATGTTATAAAAAAAAAATTAGATTAATTTATGCATCATCTGCAGCAACTTATGGAAATGGTGATAAAGGGTTTATCGATACACAAGACCTAACATATTTACAATCTCTTAAACCTCTTAATGTTTATGCATGGACTAAGAATGAGGTAGATAAAAGAAATATTTATTATAAAAATATGTTAAAATTACATCCGCCACAATGGGTTTCTTTAAAGTTTTTTAATGTTTACGGTCCAAATGAAAACCATAAAGAAAATATGATATCTATTGTACTAAAAACTTTTCAGCAAATTAAAAAAAATGAAAGAACTGAATTATTTAAATCTCATAATAATGACTTTAAAGACGGTGAACAAAAAAGAGATTTTATATATGTAAAAGATTGTGTAAAAGTACTGATGTGGTTTTTAGAAAAAAAAGAAGCTTCAGGAATTTTTAACGTTGGTACGGGCATAGCTAGGACATTTAATGACCTTGTTATTAATGTTTATAAAAATATGAATAAAAACATTAATTTACAGTATATAGACATGCCCAAAGAGATTAAGAATCAATATCAATATATTACTAAAGCCAATATGAAAAGTTTGTTACAATCAGGTTATAAAGGTAATTTTTATACTTTAGAAGAGGGTATAAAAGATTATGTAAATAATTATTTAAATAAAAAATATTATGAAATTTCCTAATATTGATCCTACAGCATTTGAATTGTTCGGCTTTCAAATAAAATGGTATGGCATATCCTATGCTTGTAGTCTCTTATTAGCATTAACTTTGTGTAAATTTTTATCAAAAAAATATAAAACTTTAGAACAAAAAGTTTTCGATGATATTTTAATTTGGGCTGCATTAGGTATTATTCTTGGTGGAAGGCTAGGATATGTAATATTCTATAATTTTAATTTTTATTTTAATAATCCAAAGTTGATATTATTAGGTATCAGAGATGGTGGAATGTCTTTTCACGGTGGGATTATTGGAATTGTAATAGCATGTCTACTGTTTTCTAAAATAAAAAATATTTCTTTCTTAAAAATTATGGATATAATTGCATGTGCAGCACCAATTGGGCTTTTTTTAGGTAGAATTGCTAATTTTATTAATTCAGAATTATGGGGTAAAGAAACCAATTTTTTTTTAGGTATAATTTTTCCTAATGCAGGCCCTAATCCCAGACATCCAAGTCAACTTTATGAAGCTTTTTTAGAAGGAATACTTCTTTTTGTTATAGTTAATCTTTTGTATAAATATAAAAATAGTTTTCCAGGCTTTTCTAGTGGAATATTTTTGATATTTTATGGTCTATTTAGAATTTTTATAGAATTTTTTAGAGAACCAGACAGTCACATAGGCTATATGATAGATCCATATTTAACTACTGGTATGATATTGTGTTTTCCTATGGTTGCTTTAGGTATCTTATTAATATTTTTAAATGACAGCAATAGAAAAAATAATAATTAAAAATATAAAATCTAACGGCTCTTTATCCCTAGAAGAATATCTGACTATAGTATTATACCATCAAAAATATGGTTATTATTCAAAAAAAAATATTATTGGAAAGTCTGGAGATTTCATTACCTCTCCAGAAATCAGTCAAGTGTTTGGAGAATTAATAGCTAGTTGGATAATTTTTAACTCTTCTAACTTCTTTAAAAATAAATTTAATTTTTTAGAACTAGGACCTGGAAGAGCAGTATTAATTCAAGATATATTAAGAACAATAAAATCCTTAAATAATAAGCTATATAATAATATAGAAAATATTTATTTTTTAGAAAAATCAATAGAATTTAAAAATTATCAAAAAAATATAAAAAAATCGAAAATTATTTCAGATATTGAAGAAGTTGAACATAAAGAATTTTTTGCATTAGCAAATGAATTTTTTGATGCAATACCTGTTAATCAGTATGTTAAAATGGGAAAATTTTGGTATGAAAAAAGAGTATGTTTAAATAAAAAAAATAGACTAAGCTTTAATTTATCAAATTATCCAACTAAAAAAAATTTACCATTCCCTCTTACTGATAAAGAAGGTTTTGTATTTGAATATTCTACTTATACTCATTTATTGCTATCTGATATATTTAAAAGAATAAGTAGTCATGGAGGAGTATTTTTAATAATCGATTATGCTAAAAATAAAAACTTTAATAATAGTACTTTGTCTTGTATATATAAACACACTCATGTGAGCCCTTTTTTTGCCCCGGGGCTTACTGATATTAGTATAAAACCTGATTTTAACTTTATTAAATCTTTGGCATTACAATATAACTGTAAAGTTATTGGACCATTAACTCAGAGTTCTTTTTTAACTAAATTAGGTATTGAATTAAGATTTGAGCAATTAATAAAATCAAATCCTACCCTTTCATTCTCGTTGCAATCAAGTAAGAAAAGATTGATAAATAAAGAATATATGGGAGAAATTTTTAAAGTACTTATAATTACTAATAAAAAATACAAAGACCTAATATTTGATAATGATTATGATTAACTACTCTACAGCACCAAATATGAAAAACTTTACTCATGGGTTTTTTAATAGAAAAGGAGGTGTATCCAAAGATATATATAACTCATTAAATTGTGGTAAATCATCAAATGATAGTAAAGAAAATATTATTAAAAATAGAAAGATCGTATCAGAATCATTAAATTTTAATTATGAAAAACTATTAATTGCTAATCAGTTTCACAGTAATAAAGTTGAAATTGTTAGAGAATTTAAATCAAGTCTTAAATGCGATGCCATAATTTCTCTTTCAAATAAAATAATTTTAGGTGTATTAACTGCTGATTGTTGTCCTATTTTAGTAGCACATAAAAATAGATATATTTCAGCTGTTATTCACTTAGGCTGGAAAGGACTATTTAATGGAATATTAGAAAATTTTTGTTATCAAATAAATACTCTAGCTATAAATATTGATGATTTAATTTTTGCTTTAGGGCCTTGTATTGGTTTAGAGAGTTATGAAGTAGATACTTGCTTTAAGAAAAACTTTATTAAAAAAGATGAAAAATCCAATAAATTTTTTATTAATATTGAGAATAAAATCTTTTTTGATTTGCGAAACTATACTAAATTAAAGCTAATTAACCTAGGTTTTACTGATATATGGTGTTCTTCTGAAGATACTTATAAAAATAATAATGATTTTTTTAGTTATAGATTTTCAGTCCATAATAAGTTTAAAGACTATGGTAGAATGTTATCTATTATAAAAAGTTAAATTATCTATTTACAGTAGATTTTTTGATTGTTAAATATATAGACTTAAAATAAATAAAATAAAATGAAATTATTAGCATGTAACAGTAACCTAGTCTTATCTGAAGAAATAGCAGCTACCTTAAATATTCCATTAACTAAAGCTAGTATTAAAAAATTTTCAGATGAAGAAATTTTTGTTGAAGTCAATGAAAATGTAAGGGGACAAGATGTATATGTAATTCAATCTACCTCTAAACCAGCTAACGATAATTTAGTCGAGCTACTTGTATGTATAGATGCACTTAAAAGAGCTTCTGCTAAACAAATAACAGCAGTAATTCCTTATTTTGGTTATGCTAGACAAGATAGAAAACCCGGTCCTAGAACTCCTATAAGTGCTAAGTTAGTTGCAAATTTAATTACAAAATCAGGAGCTGATAGAGTTCTAACCATAGATTTACATGCAGGTCAAATACAAGGATTTTTTGATATACCTGTAGATAACCTTTATGCTGCTCCTATCCTATTAGATGATATAAAAAAAAACTATAATTTAGACAACACAGTAATTATTTCTCCTGATGTTGGAGGAGTTGTAAGAGCAAGATATATTGCTAATAGACTAAATATAAGTTTAGCAATAGTTGATAAAAGAAGAGAAGCTACAAATATATCAGAGGTATTAAATATTATAGGTGACGTAAAAGAAAAAGATTGTATATTAATTGATGATATAGTAGATACTGCTGGTACGTTAACTAATGCGGGAGAAGCATTATTAAAAGTTGGTGCAAAAACTGTTTCTGCTTATGTTAGTCATGGTGTTTTATCTGGGCTAGCTCTTGAGAGAATAAAAAAATCAGCTCTTAAAGAATTAGTTACTACTAATACTATTTATAGTTTGATTAATGATAGCAATAACAAAATAAGAAGATTATCAGTTGCACCACTAATTGCAGAAGCTTTAAAAAGAATAGACAACCATAGCTCTGTATCAAGTTTGTTTAATTAAGGAGATAGAAATGAGTAGTATAGATATATTAAATGCGTCTTTGAGAGAAAAAGTTGGAACTAATAGCGCAAAAAAAGTTAGATTTTCTAAAAAAATACCAGCAATTGTATACGGTGATGGTAAAAACCCAGAACCAATTTCTTTAGATGTCAAAGATCTGAGAATAGAAGTGAATAAATCTTCATTTTTAAATAAAATTTATGATCTATCAATAAATAACAATAAAACTAGAGTAATTGTTCAAGGAGTGTCTCAAAATCCAGTTACAGATCAACTAGAACACGTTGATTTTCTCAGAGTTAATGATAAAACTAAAGTTACTATTGAAGTTCCAGTTAAATTTATAAATGAAATTCTCAGTCCTGGTATAAAGAGAGGAGGAGTATTAAATGTTGTTAGGTACACTATTGAAGTGATATGTCCCGTAAACAAAATTCCTGAAAGCTTTGAGTTTAATCTTGAAGGACTAGAAATAGGAGATAGTATTCATATTAGTCATACTAAAATTGATGAAGGAGTAGAACCAACTATAAAAGACAGAGACTTTACTGTCGCTAGCATTTTAGCTCCATCTGCATTAGTATCAGCTGAAACCTCAGAAGATAAAACTGAAGAAGAGGGAGAAGATAAGGATAAAGAAAAAGAAAATGCTGAAGAAAGTAAATCAGAAGAAGTAAATAAAAAATAATATATATGTTTTTATTTGTAGGTTTAGGAAATAAAGGAACTAAATACAAGTATAACAGGCATAATGTAGGATTTTTACTCATTGACTATTTAGTAAAAGAATATGGTTTTTTAAAAATTAATAATAAGTTCAAGAGTGTTTTGTATAAAGGTAACATTCTAGATTATAATGTAATTTTATCTAAACCTGAAACTATGATGAATTTATCTGGTGAAGCAATAATACTAATTAAAAAATTTTATAAAGTTGAACAAAATAACATTTTTGTTTTTCATGATGAACTTGATTTAAATTTAGGTAAAATAAAATTTAAATTTGGAGGAAGTTCTGCTGGACATAATGGTATTAAAAATATTGATAAGAATGTAGGAAATGAATATTATAGGATTAGAATAGGAATAAACAAAGAAGATAATAAATACAAATCTGATAAATTTGTTCTGTCAGATTTTAAAAGTATGGAAAAAGTTTTATTGAATAGTAAAATTGAATTAATTAATGATAATATAAAATACATATTTAAAAAAAATATTAGTAAATTTATGAATGAAATTAATAAGTAATAATGGGTTTTAAATGCGGTATTATAGGTTTACCAAATGTCGGTAAATCATCTTTATTCAATGCTTTAGTTGGTTTGCAAAAAGCTGCTTCTGAAAACTATCCTTTTTGCACAATAGAGCCTAACGTAGGAAAAGTACCAATTCCAGACAATAGACTTTTAAAACTTAGTCAAGTAAATAATTCAAAAATAACTATTAATGCACAAATGGAGTTTGTAGATATAGCAGGATTAGTAAAAGGGGCAAGTAAGGGTGAAGGACTGGGCAATAAATTTTTATCTAATATTAGGGAAGTGGATGCGATTGCTCATGTAGTAAGATGTTTTGAAGATAAAAATGTATCGCATATTCATAATAAGATTGATCCTGAATATGATGTAGAAATTATTGAAAGCGAGTTACTACTATCAGATATTGAAAAAGCAGAAAATATAATAGGTAAAATTAATAAACTAATTAAATCAGGAAAAAATGAATTTATAGAAGAAAAAAATTTATTTGATAGAGTTTTAAACGATTTAAAGTCTTCAGATACTCACAATCTTTATAATTATAGTAAAGAAGAGATTAATACTATTAATAAGAATGGTCTTTTATCTTTTAAACCTGTAATGTATGTTGCTAACTTAGATGAAAATTCTATAAAATCTGGTAACATTTACAATGAGAAATTAGTTTTACTATCTAAAGAAAAAAAAATACCTATAGTTAATATTTCTGCGAAAATAGAGGAAGAATTATCTGGTATTAAAAATATAGAGGAAAAAAAAGAGCTTATGAAAAGCATGGATATTAGTCAAAGTAGTTTAGATCAATTTATTTCATCTGGATTTAAATTGTTAAATTTAGTTACTTTTTTTACATCAGGAGAAAAAGAGACTAAAGCTTGGACAATAAAAAAAGAATCATTTGCTCCTGATGCTGCAGGTAAAATACATACCGACTTTAAAAAAGGCTTTATTGCAGCAGATGTAATTAGTACGCATAAGCTTATAGAACTTGGCGGAGAAAAAAAAGCTAAGCTATCTGGAAGTATAAGAACAGAAGGTAAAGATTATATAGTTCAAGATGGAGATGTTATACTATTTAAATTTAATGTTTAGTATTATGATAAAAATAACAAATAAAAAAATAAAATCTGCGGATGATCATATATTACCATATGTCCAATACGAACCAGAAAAAAACTCAATTATTAAAAGCATTATATTAGTTTACGAAATTTTTGGACTTACCTCTCATATAAAAAATGTAGCTTTAGCATATGCTAAGAATGGCTTCTTAGTCACCATACCTGATATATTTTCAAGATTAGAAAATAATGTCAACCTCCCTTATGATAAAAATGGTTTAACTAAAGGTTTAAATTTAAAAGAAAAACTTGGTTGGGATTTACCTGTTATGGACATTGTAGCTTTAGCAGCTTCTTTAAAAATTGATAATAATCTAGCAGTTTTAGGTTATTGCTATGGAGGTTCATTAGCGTGGTTAACAATTCAAAAATCATTTATTTTTGATAAAGGAGTATGTTATTATGGTAGTAGCATACCTGATTTTTTACAGTCAAATTTAAATTGTCAAGCAATGTTGCATTTCGGAAAGAAAGATAAAGGAATACCGAGTTCTGCTATAAAAAAAGTAAAAGAATTTATAAATCATGACAAAAATAAGACTGAATTATATGAATATGAGAATGCAGATCACGGTTTTAATTGTAGTGATAGAAAGTCTTATAATAAAATAGCTGCAGAAAATGCTTTTGAAAAAACTTTAAATTTTTTAAAAAATTGAAATGAAAATTGTACAAAAATTTTTGCTAATAATTTATATTAATTTTTTAACACTTAATACTTACGCTATTGAGCCTCCAGAAGATTTGATTATTAATGTACTAATATCTAGTGATAAAATAGAAGGCTATAAAACAAAAAGTTTAGACCTAATTGATGTTAAATATTCTGGGTGGATTTTTAATAGTGACATTTTAACTACCAATCATTGTAATGCTAAAGGAGAAATGTTTGATAGTAATATAGAAGAAAAGTTTAATCATACAGAACCATTTCAATTTGTATTAGGAAAAGGCATAGTTATAGAGGGATGGGACATAGGTCTTCAAAATATGAAAGTTAATGAAATAAGGTGTCTTGTTATTCCACCTCACCTTGCTTACGACAATCGCAGGATAGGAAATATAATAAAACCTAATTCAACTTTAATATTTGAAGTTAAATTAGTAAAAATTTTAAAAATACAAGAACAATAGGAATTATAAAAATGAAACCAATTTTAGGATTTATAGGAGGTAGTGGATTATATGCTTTGGATGGATTAAAAAATACAAAGTTGATAAATATAAGCACTCCTTTTGGACCTACTTCTTCTAAACTTCATGTTTCTAAATATAAAAAATTAAAAATAGTATTTTTACCAAGACATGGTTTAAATCATACTATTCCCCCTCATAAAATAAATTATAAGGCCAATATTTATGCACTTAAAAAATATGGCGTTACTGATATTGTATCTGTTTCCGCAGTGGGTAGTCTTAAAAAACTTCATAAACCAGGAGATTTTATACTACCTGATCAATTTATAGATAGAACCTTTAATAGAGCTACCACTTTCTTTGATGAAGGTTGTGTAGCACATGTGTCTCTTGCAAAACCAACTTCAGTAAAGTTATCTAAGTTAATTTTGAAATCAAAGCCAAAAAATATGAAAATTAAAGTTAAGGGTACTTATGTAGCTATTGAGGGACCTCAATTTTCTACTTATGCCGAGTCTATGCTATATAAAAATTGGAATTGTGATATAATTGGAATGACTAATATGCCAGAAGTGAGGCTAGCTAGGGAAGCTGAAATGGGTTATATAAGTATAGCTATGGTTACTGATTATGACTGCTGGCACAAGAATCACGATGCTGTAACCGTTGATCAAGTATTAAGCATAATGCATAAAAATACGAATAATGTTAAAAAACTAATAGTATCGCTATTAGAAAATGTAGAAAAAGTTAAAAAATGGAACTGGGATGACAAAATATATACTAGTTTAGATGAGACAATTTTAACTCAAAGAAAAGCTATTAATAAAAAAACATTAAAAATGTTAGAACCTATTTTAAAAAGAAGATTTTCTCTTTAGGTTTTCAACTCACTCCATATTTTTCTATAAGATATATAAAATAAAATAGTCATTACAAGTAAGAAAAAAATTACTTTTATTCCTGCTGCCCTTCTATTTTCAAGATCTGGCATAGATGTCCAAGTTAAAAAGGTAACTAAATCATTTACCTCCTGCTCTAGGGTAGCTTTTGTACCATCTGAAAACTCAACATCATCTCCATACAAAGGCTGTGGCATAGCTATTACATTTCCTGCCATATATTTATTGTAATACCCTTCTCCCACATCGAAACCGCTTGGTGGCTCATTATAACCTAGAAGAAGAGATCTTACATAATTAGCACCATCTTTTCTAGCTTTTACCATTAAACTTAAGTCAGGAGGATATGCTCCATTATTAGCAGTTTTAGCTTCATTTAAATTCTTGTAAGGTTCTACGAAATAATCAGAATAGATGGCTTTTCTTTTTAATATTTCTCCTTCTTCATTAGGTAAATCATCAATTTGAAACTGTGCTGCTATACTATTAACTTGATCCTTGTTATAGCCTAATTCTTCTAAACTTCTGTACGCTACATGTTTTAAGCCATGACAGCTTGCACAAACTTCTATAAATACCTGCAGTCCTCTTTGCGCACTATTTTTATTAATTTTACCTAAAGGCTTACTAAAACTAAAATTATACTGTTCTGGTTTTAATGCTTCTTCTGCACTAAAAAGATTTAATGTATAAGAAAATAATAAAAAAATTATTATAAAATTTTTCATATATTTATTCTGCTAAAACTGGCTTTCCAATACTTTCAGGTAAAGGCCTATTTTTTTCAAATTTACCAAGCAATGGTAATAGTATTAAGAAATGAACGAAATAATACAATGTTGCAAGCCTACTGATAATTATATAAATACCTTCTGCTGGTTTACTACCTACCCACCCTAAAATTAAAGCGTCTAATACAAAAATCCAAAATAATTTTTTATAAATTGGTCTAAAAGTAGCAGATCTTACTTTACTAGTATCCAACCAAGGCAGCAAGAAAAGCACAAATATAGCACTGAACATAGCTATTACTCCACCTAACTTGTCTGGTATGGCTCTCAAAATGGCATAAAAAGGCAAAAAATACCATTCAGGAACTATATGTGCAGGTGTTTTAAGTGGATCAGCTGGAACATAATTATCAGGATGACCTAAATAATCAGGTGCGAAGAAAACTACTGTAAAAAATATAGTAAGAACAAAACTTAAACCAAAAAGATCTTTAATTGTATAAAAAGGGTGAAAAGGAATGGTATCTTGAGGTCCTTTTTTATCAATACCTAAAGGGTTATTTGAACCATGCGTATGCAAAGCAACAATATGTAAAATTACTACACCCACAATTAAAAATGGTAATAAGAAATGTAAAGTATAAAACCTACTAAGTGTTGGGTTATCAACTGAATAACCTCCCCACAACCATTGAGTAATACTCTCACCTATAAAAGGAATAGCAGAAAATAAATTTGTTATAACTGTTGCTCCCCAAAAAGACATTTGTCCCCATGGCAAAACATACCCCATAAAAGCAGTTGCCATCATCAATAATAAAATTAAAATACCCAACCACCATAAAAGTTCTCTGGGTGCTTTGTAAGAACCATAATAAAGGCCTCTAAAAATATGTATGTAGACTACAATAAAAAAAAATGACGCTCCGTTCATATGAATATATCTTATTAACCATCCATGATTAACATTTCTCATAATATGTTCAATTGAATCAAATGCATGATCTACGTGAGCTGTATAATGCATTGATAATATTATACCAGTAATAATTTGAACTAAAAGAAAAAAACCAGCAAGTGAACCAAAGTTCCACCAATAATTTAAGTTTTTAGGAGTGGGATAATCAACAGCAGAGTGTTTTAAAAAAGAGACAATTGGTAGTCTATAATCTATCCAATCAATAACTCCTTTATTCTTTTTGTTTAAATTTGCCATTCAATTATCCTATAAGTATTGTTCTTTCATCTTTAAAAGTATAAGGGGGTATTTCTAAGTTTTTAGGTGCTGGTCCTTTTCTAATTCTTCCTGAAGTATCATAATGAGAACCATGACAAGGACAAAACCAACCTTTATATTCTCCTTTGTCCGATGCTGGCACACATCCTAAATGAGTACACACTCCTACTAAAACAAGATATTTTGGGTTTTTTACTCTTTCTTCATCATTCTCGGGATCAGGTAAGTCTTTTACATTTACATTGTTAGCATCATCTATTTCTTCTTGACTTCTATGCTTTATAAATAATGGCTTTCCTCTCCATAGAACTGTTTTACTTTCTCCTTCACCTAAAGATGATATATCAACTTCTATAGTAGCTAGTGCTTCAACATCTTTGGACGGATTCATTTGATCAACTAAAGGCCATCCTGCAGCGGAAACTGCCACTATGCCCATAGCTCCTGAAGCCTGATGTATAAATGATCTTCTAGATTTCTTTTTACTTTTACTCTTTTTAGACATATGTTTAATTACTTTAATAATACATATATATTAATATTGTTAGATATGTAAAGAGCTGATTGTTATTAAGACATAATTTATGAAAAAATATAAATTTAAAATTATACCTGATCAGATGTTAGAGGAAAAATTTCTTATAAAAGTAAATAAAATTGAAACTAATTTCTTAGAAATAAGAAACCTAATCTGTTCGACTTTTCAGTCACTTGAAAATGAATTTAATTTAAACAGAAATCTTGAGAAAAAAAATTTTTCAAAAAAAAAATGGCGTAGAGATAATAATAAAAATGAGTATGGTGGTGGTGTAAGTTCAATTTTAAAAGGAAATTTATTTGAAAAAGTAGGCGTCAATATTTCTACTGTTAGTGGAATATTGCCAGATGACTTCAAAAATAAAATTAAAGGCGCCTCTAATGACCCACGATTTTTTGCTACAGGAATTTCAGTAGTAGCTCATATGTTTTCACCATTTATACCGGCTGCACATTACAATTCAAGGTTTATAGTTACTCAAGATGCTTGGTTTGGAGGAGGTTGTGACCTAACTCCTGTTTATAATGAAAAAATAATTAAACATAAATTTCATAGTCTATTAAAAAACTTCTGTGACCAATATGATAAAAATTTTTATAATAAATATAGTAAATTATGTTCTGAATACTTTTTTTTAAAACACAGAAATGAAGAAAGAGGAGTTGGAGGTATCTTTTTTGATTATTTAGATGCAAATGCAATCAAAAATTTTAATTTCACTGCGGAGACTGGAAGTTTTTTTTGTTCTATTTTTAAGGATATTATTAAAAAATATCAGAATAAAACTTGGAATTTAAAACATAGAGAAAAATTATTAAAAAAAAGGAGTAGATATGTGGAATTTAATTTATTATATGACAAAGGTACAACTTTTGGTTTAAAAACAAATGGTAACGTTGATGCTATTTTAATGTCTATGCCACCCATAGCTTCATGGGATTAGATATTTTTCATCTTTTCTAAACATTCTTTTCTTCCAGGAACAAAACTACTTCTGACCCACCATTTTTCAATATTTTTTAAAATAATTCCTACATCTTTACCAGTTATATTTTTATATTTTATTATATCATTTCCATTTATAGGAAATTGAGGAGGAGACCAATGCTCCAAGATATTTAATATTTTTTTGCTAATATTTTTTTCTTTTATAAATTGATTTAATAAGTAATTAGCAATAGATATTTCATCTCCATAGTAATATTTATGAACTTTAGCATCAATTTCATTAAGGATTAACGTCTTAACAGATATTATTTTTTTCAACTTTAATACATCACTATTAGAAATTTTTAAACTCTCCTGCACATCTATTACTTTCATTTCTGTTTTAGTTATTAAATATGCAATTCTAATAATTACTTGTTTAGGAAGTTTATTAAATAATTTTATACTTTTTTTATTAATTTTTTGTAATCCTTTTATTAAAAAATTTAATAAATTGTTTTTCTGTAATATTAACAATACTAAACTAACATTATCAGCAACTACTAACTTAAAAAATTCAAGTTGAACTCGCTCCTTAGACAAAAACTGAATTTTTGAAAAATTATCAATGCTCGCATTTAAAGATTTTATGTGTAATTGATCCTCTTTATCACAATAAACTCCAACAAATCTGAAGTATCTTAGTAATCTTAAATTGTCTTCTTCAATTCGCTTTAAAGGATTACCTATAAATTTTATTATATTTTTATTTAAATCACTTATGCCATCATAAGGATCATAAAGGTTACCTTCTAAATCAGAATATATTGAGTTTATTGTGAAGTCTCTTCTTTTAGAGTCTTCTTCAAAACTATTTGCAAATTCTACCTTTGCCTTTCTACCAAATGTTTTAATATCTTTTCTTATGCTAGTAATTTCTATTACACTATCTTTTGAAAAAATACTTACTGTGCCATGGCCTTTTGAATTATCTATAAATTTAATATTTCCTTTTGCTAATTTCTTTTTCACTAAATTAGGTTTAAGCTTAACAGCAAAATCTAAATCATTAGTTTGATTACCTTTTAGAGCTACTCTAACTGCTCCACCCACTATTTTAATATTTTCTTTACCAAAAATATTAAACAATTTCAGCACTAACTTATTATTTTTCCAAAAAGGTTTTAAGTCTATTTTTTTATTTTCCAAACTCTACCTTACCTGGAATTAATTGATTACCGTCAAATTTAGCAGGTACATAAGTACCATTGCCTCCTATATCAGTAAAAAATCTTAATAATAATAAAAATAATAATGTAATTAAAAATAATATAATAACTGAATATAGTTTAGACATTCGATTAAAAGGCTTAATACTATTAATTTTAATAATTACTAAGCTTATCAAAGTAATTAGAATAATTAATAATATTATAATCTTGATCATCTATTAACTTTTAATAAATTTACTAAATCTAATAATATTTTGGCTGTTGCACCCCATATTCTATTATTTTTCCAAGTGAATGAAATATAAAATTTATTTTTGTCCTTGTTATTATAAAAAACTTTACTCATGACATTATCTGATAATAGGAAATTAATAGGCAAATGTAAAATTGAAGTTACCTCATGCTTATTTAAAATAAAATTTTGATTTCCTTTTGCTATAGCTACAATTGGCTGAATGAGAAAACCTGAACCTGTTATATATTTATTAAGTTTTCCATAATAGTTAGCATTTTTTGATTCAAATCCTATTTCTTCCCTAGCTTCTCTAAAAGCACAATTTATAAAATCACCTTTATCTTTAATATCTAACTTTCCGCCTGGCAAACTAATCTGTCCAGCATGATGTTTTAAATCTTTTGACCTTTTTGTCAAAATTATATTTGATGACGTATTCATATTATTATACATTAGAAGACATAATACTGAAGATTTAGTGTAATTTTTATAGTTATCTACAACATCTATTTTATTCTTATATAGATTATAACATTGTTTTTCATTAAAATTATTAATTAGATTTTTTTTAATATTTATTTTGTTAATAATCATGTAAACGTTATATTATTATTTTAAATATCTTACATTAAATTAATCAGTGAGGACAAATGATACAATCATCTTTAAAAGGTATAGAAAAAGTTAAAAAAGATTTTGATATAGCTAAAGATAAACTATATTCTGTTAAAAATGAAATAAATAATTTAGTTTATGGTCAGGATCAGGTAATAGATCAAATTTTAATAAGTATTTTGTCTGAAGGTCATGCTTTAATTATTGGTCTTCCTGGCTTGGCTAAGACTAGAATCGTTAATTTTCTGTCAATTATATTAGGCTTTGAAACTAAAAGGGTTCAGTTTACTCCTGATTTGATGCCCTCTGATATTTTAGGCTCTGAAATATTAGATGAAAACACTAACACTGGAAGGGAGTTTAGATTTATTGAAGGTCCAATTTTCAGTCAATTATTATTAGCTGATGAAATAAATAGAGCGAGTCCTAGAACACAATCTGCATTACTACAAGCTATGCAGGAAAAAAAAGTTACAGTTACAGGAAATACTCATGATCTGCCTAAACCTTTTCATGTTCTTGCTACACAAAATCCTATAGATCAAGAAGGAACTTACCCTTTACCCGAAGCACAGTTAGATAGATTTCTTATGAATATAAAAATATCATACCCAGACCATGCGGCAGAACGAAAAATTCTCAACTTATCAAATGACAAAGCCGATACAGAACCTAAAAGCATATTATCTTCAAAAGAATTATTAAAGATACAATCTTTGATAAAAGAAATACCAATAGGAGAAAGTGTTGTTCAATATATTTTAAATATTATAAAAAATAGTAGACCTGAAACTAGTGAAGTTAAAGCCGTAAAAGAAAATATTTTATGGGGGCCAAGCCCCAGAGCCGGTTTAGCGTTAATGAGATCATGCAGAGCTAAAGCATTTTTAGATAATAGATATTCTCCATCAATTTTTGATGTGCAGTCTTTAGTTAAACCTATTTTAAGCCATAGGCTAAAACTAAATATATATGCAAAGTCTGAGAATATTAATATTGATGATATTTTAGATAACATTATAAATCATGTAAAAAATTAATATGCTAAAGATCTCAGACTTATTTAAAGAATCTGATGAATTAGCTAGCTTATTACCTAATATTTTATTTGACTCAGAAATTCTTTCTAGAAATGTAATTGAAGGTATACATGCTTCAAGATTTTCTGGAAAAGGAGATGATTTTTGGCAATTTAAAGAATATAGACAAGGTGATAATATATCATCTATCGATTGGAGAAAGTCTGCTTCATTAAATAAAATTTTAGTAAAACAAAAAGAAAACGAAACAGCTAAAACAATATATTTTTATTTTGACAGAACTAAATCTATGTATTTTAAAAGTGAAAGAAGTTTAGAAAGTAAATATTATATTTCCATATTATTAACTCTTACTTTATCTAGAATATTTTTAAAAAATAGAGAAAATGTTTTTCACTTTAAAAACAATAAAAATTTAATTAAATGTTCTCATGATTTGTCTAATTTTACTAAAAGCTTTATATACGAAGATACTAATAATAATTACCCTGATATATCTTTAATATCAAATAATTCTATATGTTTTATTTTCAGTGACTTCTTTTATAACTTTAATTTAGTGAATGATTTTTTAGTTAAATTAAAAAAAAAAAATATTAGAGGCTTTTTAATTCAGGTATTAGATCCAATGGAAATAAACTTCTCTATAAGAGAAAATTTAATTTTAAGTGACATGGAAACTAAAGCAAAATTGAAAATTGATGAGTCAAAAAGTTTTAAAATATTATATGAAACTAGATTAAAAAATTTACAAAAAAAACTTTTTAATTTATGTAAAAATACTAATTGGAGTTTTTTATTGCATAATACTAATGATAGTATAAAACCTTTTCTACTTAAAATTTTTGACAACATAACTATAAAAAAAAAATGAATTGTTTTATCTCATGAATATCATAGGCTTTTCTAATATTTATGCCCTATTTGGTTTAATGATAGCCCCTCTTATTTGGATAATAGTAAAATCATTTCCACCTATTCCAAAAAATTATAATTTTTCAAGTTTATATTTGTTGCAAAATATTAACTATAATTCTTCTAAAAATGATAAAACTCCTCTATGGTTGCTTATTTTTAGGTTATTTTTTTTTATACTAATAGTATTATTTTTTAGCAAACCTCATATTAAAAACAGCGAGAGCCTAAATACTAAAAAATTTGATAAATATGTTATCATTGCAGATATCGGTTGGTCCATGGCGAATGACTGGATAAAATTTAAAAAAATAGTTTCTAACATAAGCAAAGAAGCAGAAAGAAATAATAAAAATATTATCTTCTATCACTCATCTTTAAAAAATTATAAAAATGCAGTAACATTTAAATCAAGTGAAAGTATAACTGCTTATTTAAAAAATTTATCCCCTCTACCAATCAAATTTAAAGAAAGCTATTTAAAATATCTATTAGAAAATGAAAGTGTTTTTAAAAATAGTAAACTTTTTTTAATTTCTTCTATCTATGATTTTGAAAACTTCTCAGATCATCTAAAAAATTATAATTTTATAAAAAAAAATAGTAGTCAACATTTTTTTATTAATCCAGTAGAGACCTTATTAGCTATAAATAAATTAGAAATTAATCAAAATAAAATAATTTGTAAGATCACTAGAATAGGAAAAAGTGATTTCGAACAAAATTTCTACTTAAACGTGTACACTATAAATGATGAACTTATCTATAAGGACAGTCATACAATTAACGCAGAAGATAGATTAAATGTAGTTAATTTAAGTTTTCCAATAGAGTTAATTAACCAAATTAAATATATAGAAATAGTAGGCCAAAATCATGCAGGTGCAAAATATTATTTTGATGACTTTTCAAAAAAAAAAAATATAGCAATTTTATCAGATAATGAATTCTATAAAGAAAGTCCCTTATTATCTCCAATTTACTATCTAAATAAATCCTTGGACACAAAACATTTTTTGACAATTAGTACAATTGATAAAATTATAAATCAAAACTATTCAACAATTATAGTTCCTGAAACAATAAAAATTTCAAATGAGCTAGAAAATAATCTAAATAGTTGGCTTTTAAATGGCGGTACTTTAATTAGGTTTGCAGGCCAAAGTTTAGTTGGACAAAAATCAGACTTTTTACCATTTCAAGACTCTTTGGGCACAATTAGATCTATAGATGGTCAACTTACTATTAATAAAAATTTATATATTTCTGAGTTTCAAAAAAATAGTATATTTTTTGGTTTAAAAATTCCGTCTGATATTACAATTATGAGACAACTAATTTTTAATGAAATCTCTGATAAAGTAAACATATTAGCAAAACTCAATGATGACACACCCCTAGTAAGTATGAGAAACATAGGACAAGGAAAAATAATACTATTTCATATTGGAGCAAATAATAATTGGTCAGATTTACCGATAAGTTCATTATTTCCAGAAATGCTAAATAGAGTTCTATTATTTTCTAAATATAAAAGCTCGACTAATTTAGAAGGTTTAAATTTAACAAAAGAGTTAGATGGTTTTGGAAATCTTATACAAACAAAAAAAATTATTAATGTTAATACATTTAATGAAATAAAAAACTCTCAACCTTCTATGATAATTCCTCCGGGAAAATATGAAAATGATCAAATATCAGTTGCATTAAATTTATCTACTAATATTATTAACCCATATTCAGAAAAAGCTTCAAAATACAATTCTATTACAGATTATTCCTTCAATGATATAAAAGACTTGTCACCTGTAATATTGAAAATATTATTAACTATGTTTATTTTAGATATTTTAATAACAATTATGATAAAAAATAATATTAGTTTCTATGCATATTTAAACAGAGGTAGTAATCTAATATTTTTACTATTATTTCCTTTAGTTTTTTTTCATTTTGAATCTTCAAATGCTAACGATACATATCTTGCTTACATTAAAATAAAGAACAAAGAAATTAATGAAATATCAGAAAACGGCTTAAATAATTTAAAAAATTTGTTAAGTGCTAGAACTGCTATAAGTCCAAAAGGAGTAATCGGATTAGATTTGATATATGATGATATTTTTTCTTATCCATTGATTTATTGGCCCTTAACAAAAAATTTATTAAAAATTAAAAAAGTAGAATTAAAAAAAATAAATAACTATATCAATAATGGTGGCATTATATTATTTGATGTAATAGGGTTTTCTAGAAGTAGTTTAAATTTAAAAGACAACGAATTTAAAGCAATTAGAAACTTTTTATCTAGTATTGAAGTTAAAACCTTAACTGTTTTACCAAAAAATCATACTCTTACAAAAAGTTTTTACTTATTAAAAAAATTTCCAGGTAAATGGGATAACAGAGTTTTATTAATTGAAAATAATAATTTGGAATACAAAGATGGGGTAAGTTCAATAATTTTAGGTTTTAATGATTGGGCGAAGGCATGGTCATTAGATAAAAATAATATACCTCTATTTCCTTTAGTGCCTGGTGGAGAAAGACAAAGAGAATTATCATATAGGTTTGGCATAAATATAGTAATGTATTCTTTAACTGGAAATTATAAATCAGATCAAATACATTCAAAGTCAATTTTAAATAGGTTAAGTAAAACTAATTAAAGGATAATTATGTTTTTAAACCCTATTATATCAATTCACTACATAATATATTTTTCTATAGCTTTTTTGATAGTTTTAGCAGTTTGCCAATACATGAAAATAAAAAACCTCATTTTAAGAGTATTTACTTTCTTAATATTTCTTATCTTTATGTTAAATCCACAGATTGAAAAAAAAAATACAGAATTTTATAAAGATATAGTACTAGTAGTCTCTGATTTAACAGAAAGTATTCTAGAAACTAAAAAAGATAAAGAAGTTCTATCAGTTCAAAAGTCGGTAAATGAACAACTAAATAGTTTAAATAATGTAACTACAATTAATATTACTTTATCTAATGATAAGGAAGACAGAGGTACCGATGAAAAGGAAATAGAAACCTTGCTTTTCAAAAAGATTAATAAAACAATAAATAATTTAAATATAAATCGTTTGTCAGGTCTTATAGTTATAACAGACGGCCAAATACATGACTTTAATAATTTTAATAAATTATTATCGAAAATACCGATACACTACGTTTTAGTGGGGGAAGAAAATGAAAAGGATAGAATACTAACTACTAAAAATGTACCTGAATATGCTATTTTAGGTAAGAAAAATCATATAGGGATTAATATTAAAGATAATATTAATAACAAAAAATTAAAAACAGAGATTTACTTAGACGAAAAATTAGTAGATACAAAATTTTTCTCTCCTAATACAGACCATAAATATACTCTACCTGTCTTACATCTCGGTAAAAATATTTTAGAAATTAAAACAGAAGAGTCATTGTCTGAAATATCTACTTTTAATAATAGTAAAATTTTTGAAATTAATGGAATTCAAGATAAGTTAAAAGTTATGTTAATTTCAGGTGAACCTAATATGGGATTGAGAAATTTAAGAAATATTTTAAACTCAGATCCAAATATTGAATTATTACACTTCACAATACTTCGTCCTCCTACTAAAAGAGACTTAACTCCTGTTAAAGAATTATCACTAATTCCATTTCCCACTCAAGAGTTATTTGCTGCAGACATATCTAAATTTAATTTAATCGTTTTTGACCAATATGGTTTACAAGGTATCTTGCCATCTAAATATTTAGATAATATCTCTAAATTTGTTATATCTGGAGGTGCTTTACTTGATATTACTGGAAAAAAATATTTAACTAAAGATAGTTTAATTAATTCTCCTATTAAACAGATATTGCCTACTACTCCAATAGAAAATTTTACTAAGAAAAAATTTAGACCTAAATTAACGGAGTTAGGAAAGCGTCACCCTATAACAAACAAATTAAATGAAAGTTATTTTGATAATCCTTGGGGACGCTGGGACAGTTTTACCAAAAGTAATTTAATTTCTGGTAAAGCATTATTACATCATAATGATGCCCCTTTACTTGTTGTTGATAATGTAGGAGAAGGAAGAGTTGCTCAGATTCTTTCTAACCAAACATGGGTATGGCAAAAATCGCTAAATGATAAAGGACCCTTGGTTGAATTACTTAGAAATACTATACAATGGCTTTTAAAAAACCCTAAAATGGAGGAGAATTTTATAAATTTTTATAAAAAAAATGATTTAATTAAAATTAAATTAAACTCATTATCTTCTGAAGACATTATTACAACAATTACAACTCCTAGCCAAAAATCCTTCAGCCTAACTCTTAAAGACAATGGCAATGGTACTTTTGAAGGAGCGTTTAAATCTGAAGAAACCGGAAAGTTTAAAATAATTTTAAATAATGAAATCAAAAAATTTATTATAAACAATATTAATAATAAAGAAACTAAAGAAATAATATCGACTGATGAAGTAATAAAAAAATATATGAAAATAAATAATAGGGATACTAAAAACTTTAATATAATCTGGAATATTGGTTATTCTCCTAAAGTTATTAAAATTTATAGTAATAAAGTATTAGGGGGGAAAAACTGGATAGGGGTATTAGAAAAAAATATTGCTAAAATAGATCAAAAATCTAGACAAAATTTATTTAATTGGTACATAATTTTTATAAGTTTAATTATATTTATATTTTTAAGTTGGTATAAAGAAGGTAAAAATTAAACTATGCTTTTAAAAAAAACTGCTTGCGGCTTTGATGAAGTAGGTAAAGGAGCTATTGCAGGCCCTGTAGTCGTAGCTTCAGTTTCTTTTTATGATTATACCAAAATACCAAATGGTATAAAAGACTCAAAAAAAATCAGCCCCAATAAAAGGCTAATTCTTGATAGTAAAATTAAAGAATTGGCAGATGTGGGTATAGGCATAGTTATGCCGGATGAAATAGATAAAATTGGTATTACTGAAGCTACTAATTTAGCTGCTCAAAAAAGCATACTTGAAAACCTATATTTTAAAAAATATCTTTTTGATGGCTATATTAAGATTAAAGCTAAGAATGTTGTAGAAAATATAATTAAGGGTGATGAAAATTATGTTTCAATTGCTGCCGCATCAATAATTGCAAAAGTAACAAGAGACAATATAATGATAAATAAGAGCATCCTAAATAAACAATATATGTGGGATAAAAATAAAGGCTATGGTACTAAAGAACATTTACTTGCTATTAAAAACTATGGTATAAGTGATTTTCATAGAAAAACGTTTAAATTAAAAGTATTTGATGACATATAATAAACAAAATTTACCTATTTTAAGCTCTAAATATATTTTAGGAGACTCACTGGAAGAACTAAAAAAAATTAAAGATCAATCTGTTGATATGGTCTTTAGTGATCCTCCGTATAATTTACAATTATCTAAAACATTATGTAGACCTGATTTAACAGTTGTCTCAGGAGTAAATGATGATTGGGATAAATTTAATGATTTTAATGACTATGATACCTTTACAGAAAAATGGTTATCAGAAGTGAAAAGATCTCTTAAACCTAATGGATGTTTATGGGTAATAGGAAGCTATCATAATATTTTTAGAATTGGATATGTTCTTCAAAATCTAAAATTCTGGATATTAAATGACGTAATTTGGAGAAAAACAAATCCCATGCCTAACTTTAAAGGAACAAGATTTACAAATGCTCATGAAACCTTAATTTGGGCTGCTAACTCTAAATCTTCTAAATATACGTTCAATTACCAAACCATGAAAAAATTAAACAATAACAAACAGATGAGATCAGATGACTGGTTAATAAATATATGTAGTGGTAAAGAAAGACTAAAAGATATTAATAAAAAAAAAATTCATAACACCCAAAAACCAGAAGAACTTTTACTGAGAATAATATTATCTAATACTAAACCGGGTGATATAGTTTTAGATCCTTTTTTTGGCACAGGAACAACAGGGGCAGTATGTAAAAAACTTGGAAGAAAGTTTATTGGTATAGAAAAAAATGCAACATATTTAAAAAAAGCTAAAGAAAGAATACTCAAAGTAAAGAAAATTAAAGCTGAGAATATAAAAATTATTAATAAAAAATTATCTAATAAAATTAGCATTAACAAAATGATTTAAAATTAAACTTTTCTAGCTATTAAGGCTGTAATTAATAATTCTTCTTGTTAAAACTGATAATGGAAATTTTTTTAAGTCTTTACTTTCTATCCATATACCTTGTTCATTAAAAACCTTTTTTTTATTTATGTGTAGCTTATATATTTTAGTTTCTAAGTTGATATTAGAAAACTTATATTTAATAGTTCTTGGTAAAGCATTAATAGAGTTTATTTCTTCTGGGATTTTTGGCCACTTTTTATCAATCCAATCTGTTCCTGGCACTTCATACATACCTCCTAAAGTAACCTTCAAAGGTCTTTTTCTAAGAAAAAAAAATTTCTTTTTTAAAATATAAAAAAAAACTAAAGAATATTTTTTTTTAATTTTTTTCTTTTTACTTTTTTCCTCTAAGGTCTCATCAAATTCACAATATAATTTTAAAAAACATTTAGAACAAGAAGGTTTTATTTTTGTACAAATATCTGAAGAAAAGTCCATTATAGCCTGAGCAAATTTACCACTATTTTCTTTTGGAAACAATTTGACTCCCAGTTTATTAAATTCATTTTTATTTATATTAATAATTTTTTCTAAACCATTAACTCTTCCAATAAACCTTTTAACATTAGTATCTATTACTACTGAAAATTTTCCAAAAGCAAAACTAATTATAGCTGATGCTGTATACTCACCAATTCCTGGTAAACTTATTAAGTCTTCATATTTGTTTGGGATTATACCATCATACTTAACAGTAATAATCTTTGCAGCTTTTAAAAGGTTTTTTGCTCTACTATAATAGCCTAATCCGGCCCATAATGTTAATATATCTTCATCATTAGCTTTTGCTAAGCTACATACAGTAGGCCATTTTTTAATAAATTTTTTATAGTAACCTAAAGCTGTATTTACTTGAGTCTGTTGCAGCATAACTTCTGAAACTAAAGTAAAATAAGGGTTTTGATTATTATCTTGCTTAGTTCTCCAAGGAAGATTTCTTTTATTATTTTCATAATATGATAAAATCTTTTTTCTGATTATACTATATTTTTTTTTAGACACTTTACTTTTGATATGAAAAACTTTAAAAAAATTAATGAATTATTCTTTGATATTACTAAACAAATTTATAAACGTCATGATAATAATTTTTTATTCATAATGGAGAATTGGAAAGAAATTGTAGGTACTAATTTTAACAAAAAATCTTTTCCAAAGAAATTAAATAAAAATAATATATTAGTTGTAATTGTAGATTATGATTGCTTTTTAGATTTTCAATATAAAACAGAAGTTTTTAAAAAAAAAATAAATGTTTTGCTTGAAAGCGAGACTGTATGTAAAATTAAATTATTACTTAAAAAATAATTTGGGTTTATAAAAAAGGAATAACATGAAAGGTTTTAACTATTTAAAAAAGGCTCTATTCAGTTTATTTGTACTGTTTTCATTTAATTTAAATGCTGTAGAAGAAAATATAGCTGAAAAAGTAAATATTCTAGGTGAGCCTGACGCTCCTAATATACTGGTAGAATATGCATCTTTATCTTGTGTCCATTGCGCTAATTTTCACAACGAAAAACTACCAGAAATTAAGGATAAATTGATAACAACAGGGAAGCTGAAATATATTTACAAAGATTTTCCTTTAGATTTGCCTTCCATGTTAGCTTCAATGGTAGCTCGTTGTTACGAAGGAGAGCAGTTTTACTCAATATTAAATAGTTTTTTTATAAATCAAAAAAAATGGGTTACAGCTTCAAATAACAGAGAAAATCTTTTTAAATCATTCCATCAAATTTTAAAACAGCATGGAGTAACTGAAGAAAGAATAAAAGTCTGTGCTGCGGAAAATGAGCTAAACAAAAAAAAATGGAATTCTATTCTTGCTTCTAGATTAGAAGGACAAAAACTAGGCGTTAATTCAACTCCTTCTTTTATCTTAAATGGAAAAAAACTTGAGGGGCCTGTAGACCTTCAAATGCTTTTAAAGCATATTTATTAATAGCCTTTCTTAGAGACACTATATATAGTATAATATATTTAATTTGAGGATTATTTTTTGTTTATTAGTAAATTAAGAATTTCTGGCTTTAAGTCATTCTGTGAAGATACTACCATAACTATAAGTAGTGGATTAAATGGTATAATTGGGCCAAATGGTTCAGGTAAATCAAATATAGTAGAGGCCATAAAATGGGTAATGGGTGAAAACTCTTCTAAAAGCTTAAGAGGATCTGGCATGAATGACCTAATTTTTAGTGGTAGTGCTTCCAAGGCTTCTAAAAATATTGCTTTAGTGTCTATTACTATAGAAGTAACAAAGAATTTATTAGAAGATAATTATAAAAAATTCCTCAAAGATAATATTATACAAGTCGAACGCCAAGCCGTAAGAGATTCAGGTTCAACTTATAGGATTAATGGTAAAGAAGTTAAAGCAAAGGATATACAGTTCTTATTTGCTGATTTTTCTTCAGGTTCAAGGTCTTCAAATATAATTGATCAAGGTAGTGTAGGTAACTTAGTACTTCAAAAACCAATTGAAAGAAGGAAAGTTTTAGATGAAGCAGCGGGTATATCAGGAATTAGTGCTAGAAAAAATGAGACTAATAATAAATTAGATTCTACTAGAAGAAATTTGCTTAGGCTAAATGATATATTATTATCAAAGAAAAAAAATCTTCAAGAACTGCAAAAACAAGCAAAAAAAGCTATATCATTTAAAGAAGCGCAAAAAAAAACTGATGATCTTAAAGAAATTTTATTAATAGCTAAGTGGAGAAAAACTAGAGTACAATTAAAGGCATTCAAATCTCAACTTGAATCAATTAACTTAGAATTAAACAATAAAAAGGAGCAACTAATAAAGATTAAAGCAACTGAGTCAGAAAAAGAAAATATATTAAATAATTTAACAAATGAACAGAAACAAATTAAAGAAAAAAGTCTATTATTGAATTTAGATGTAGAAAAAATTAACTTCGAATTAAATAGTAAAAAAAACGATTTAATTTCTTTGAAAAACTTAAAAATTCAGATAAATAAAAACATTAATTTTCAAAAAGAAATATTAGAAAATTCAAAAAATAGAATTACTGAATTAAATAAAGAAATGCAATTACTATCCACTAAAGATGAAAAAAAATATCAAGAAAGAAATGCAAAAAAAATATTAGATGAATTAAAAAGCAGTATATTTTCAAAAGAAAATAAAATAAAGGATTTAAATTTAAAGTTTAATGAAGAGAAACATTTGGTAAGTCATCACGAATTTGAAAGGTCAGTTGTAAAAAAAGACATTGAGGAACTTTCAAATTTAATTGAGTCTACAAAAAAATATATTAATGAAAAAATAGCTTATAAAAAAAATGATTCTGAATTTATGAATTTCAATAAACTTATCATTGAAAAGAAAAAAACCTTAACTGATATAGATAATAAAAAAAAGAAAAATTTACAAATTTCTAAAAAACTTAATATAAACATTAATTCGTTAAAACTATTAGCTGAAAAAGAAGAAAAAAATATAGATAAACAAAAAAATATAATTTACGATATTGAAAAAAAAATATCTAATTACTTATCCTTAGGTTATAAAGCTTCTAAAACTAACATTCTTAATGAAATTAAAATAAAAAAGGATTACATGTTAGCTCTTTGCTTAGCTATAGGAGATGGTATAGAAGCAGATAGTAATGAAAAATCACCTGTGAAATGGTCATATTTAAATAATATAGAAGAATTACAATTACCTAAAGGCTTAAAGTCACTAAATACCTATATCAAAGGTCCTAAAAAACTTAAAAAATTTCTTTCCCAAGTAGCTATAGTTGAAAACAATGAGGAAGGTAACAAGTATCAAAAACAATTGAAAAATGGACAAATTATAGTTACTAAACAAGGATCTTTATGGAGATGGGATGGGCTTATTATAATTGATGGAAAACAAACTTTTACCTTTAAAAGAATAGATAGTACGACTAAAATTTTACAATTAGAAAAAAAATTAGTATTAGAAAATAAAATTTTATTAGATATAAAAAATAAAAAAATTAAGTTGGAAGAAGAGTTAAAAAAATATGTTAAAAAATTTAAAATTTATGAATTTAATTTAAATGATTTAAATAATCAAAATTTAAAAGTTCTAAATTTCTTAAATGATGCAGATAAAAAAGTATTTGTTATGAACAATATTAGATTGACCTTAGATGAAGAAATTACAAATTTGAAAAATAAACTATTATCTTCAGAAAAAAATTTAAATATTAAAAGAATTAAACTTAAAAGCTTAGCTAATGAAATAACAAATAAAAGCAGTAAAATTTTAAATATTAATAAACTAATAATAGACAATAAAAGTAAGCTTGAAGTCATCAAACAAAAAGCTGATAGATGGCAAATAAGTTTTGCCTTAGAAAAGCAAAAAAATGATACTTTATTATTAAAAAATCATAAAAACTTGCAAGAAATTAAAGAAACAGAAAAAAAATCACTTATAATTCAAGAAGCTATAGATGCTTTAGAAAATGATCTTAAGGAAGCAGAACAAAAAATAATATTAATAGAGCTAAATCCCTCACATTCAAATAATAAGATTAATATACTAAATGAAAGAATTAAAGAAAATAATCAAAGATTAGACAATTCAAATAGTCAATTAATAATTATTGAAAAAGAATATAAAGAAATTAAATCAAATATAACGAGTAAAAAAATTGCCTTAGAAAGCTTGAAAGAAAAATCAATAAGAAAGGATACTCAAATAAAAGAATTAACTAACTTTTTAGAGGTTGAAGAAAATAATATAAAAAATAATTTGAATATAAGTTTTGATGATCGAGGTTTTATAGAGAATAAGAAATATGATGTTGATATCAAAAATACTGAAAGTGAACTTAAAAAATTTAAATTTAAAATAGATGAGTATAATGATATTAATTTTTCAGCAGAAAAAGATGCAAATCAATTAGAAGAAGAAGTTAACAATTTAGATTTAGAAGAAAAAGATCTTACAAAAGCTGCAAAAAAATTAGAAAAAGCAATTGAAGAATTAAATAAAGAATCTAGAAGTAGAGTTTTAAATGCTTTTAATGAAATTAATAATACTTTTTCTTTTTTATTCAAAAAGCTTTTTAGTGGTGGTAAAGCCTACCTAGAGCTGGTTGACTCTTCAGATCCACTGCAAGCTGGACTAGAGCTTATGGTGTCTCCACCTGGTAAAAAGTTACAGAGACTATCTCTGCTTTCAGGTGGTGAAAAAGCTTTAGCTTCATTAGCATTAATTTTTTCAACATTTATTAATAAAACATCTCCAATTTGTATTCTTGATGAGGTTGATGCTCCCTTAGATGAAGGAAATGTTGAAAAATTTTGCGAATTACTCAAAGAAGTTACAAATGTATCAAATAATAGATTTTTAGTAGTCACTCATAATAAAATTACTATGGGTTTTATGAATAAATTATACGGCATTACCATGCTAGAGCCAGGAAGCTCAAAAGTGGTGTCTGTGAATTTAGACGAAGCCGAATCAGTATCTGCGGCAGAATAATGAATAAATTAAAAGAATTAGAAAAAAAAATAAATAATGTTAAAAGATCAAAAATAAACTCTATTAAATCAACTGAAAAACCTGCAGTAAACTACAGTATAGCTATAAATATTTCTATAGAATTAATTACTGGTATAGGATTAGGAGTATTTTTAGGTTTATTGATTGATAATTATTTACAAACAAAACCTTTAATGCTTATAATATGTTTTATTTTAGGAACTATAACTGGCTTTTATAATATGTATAAAGCGCTAAAACGATATAAATTTTTTAATTAAAGGAATTATAAATTGGCAGCGAATCAAGGACCCCTACATCAATTTGAAATAAGTAGTATTTATGATATTAAACTCTTCAATACTGATATATCTTTTACTAATTCGGCTTTATCAATGGTTATAGCAATCACCATAGCTAGCTTGATATTTTATTTAGGTTCAAAAAAAAATGGCTCAGCCCCTAATAGACTCCAAGTTTTAGTAGAAATGTCCTATGATTTTATTGCAAATATGGTTAAAGATAATGTAGGTAATGGAGGTAAGCCATACTTTCCATTTATATTTACACTATTTTTATTTATTCTTTTTGGAAATGTTTTAGGTATGGTGCCATACAATTTTACATACACTAGTCATATTATTGTTACATTTGGACTAGCTGGTTTTGTTTTCATTGGTGTAACTATTATAGCTATTTTGAAACATGGGATAAATTTTTTAAAATTTTTTGTACCTAATGGTGTACCAATAACCTTGTTACCTATTTTAATTCCTATAGAGATAATCTCTTATTTAGTACGTCCTGTTAGCTTAAGTTTAAGGTTATTTGCTAATATGATGGCTGGACATACTATGTTAAAAGTGTTTGCTTCCTTTATAGTTCTTTTAGGTATTTTAGGTGGCTGGGCACCTCTAGCATTAGTTGTAGTATTGACAGGATTTGAAATTATGATAGCAGTATTACAAGCATACGTTTTTACAATTTTGTGTTGTTTATATTTAAATGATGCATTAAATTTACATCATTAACAATTAAGAAAGGATATGAAATGGAAGTTGAAGCAGCAAAATTAATAGGGGCAGGATTAGCAACTATTGCACTAGCCGGTGCGGGAATAGGAATAGGAAACATTTTTGCAAGTTATGTATCTGCAGCAATCAGAAACCCATCTGCCGCTCCGAAGGTTTTTGGTAATGTATTATTAGGTTTTGCACTCACAGAGGCTATAGCATTGTTTGCTTTGCTAATTGCATTCTTAATATTATTTGCCTTCTAACAAAATATATTACTAATGAGGTTAGCTAAACTCAAAAAAAAGGCTTTAATCTGTATTATTACCTTCTTTTTAGTCAGTACTTGTTATGCAGCTGAAGGAATGCCGCAATTTAATGTCAAGAGTTTTAACACTCAATTATTTTGGTTGGTGATTTCATTTGCCACATTATACATAATCACAACTTATGTAATATTGCCTAGAATTAGAGAAAATATAAGGTTAAGAAAAAATAAAATTTCAAATAACCTAGAAAGAGCAGAAACTATTAAAGTTGAAATTGAAAAAATGATAAATCAATTTGATTTTAAAATTGAAGAAGCAAAAAATCAAGCGCAAAAAATTATTAAGGAATCTTTATTGAGGGCAGATAAAGAATATAATAATCAAATAAAAACTATAAAAAAACAAATTGTTAACAAACACTTAGAAGCGGAGAAAAGAATAGATGTTTATAAAAAGAATGTGGAGAAAGATTTATCAAAATCAGCTATTTCTTTAAGTGCTACAATACTTAGTAAGTTAAATTATAAAACTTCATCTCCTAAGGATATAGAAGAAATTTTAATAAAACTTAGTATGGATGAAAATGTTTAATTTATTTGACTTAAATGACCCTCAGATATGGGTTGCTGTATCATTCATTCTCTTTTTTTTGCTTTTTGGCAAATTTATTTGGAGAAAATTTTCATTCTTTTTGGACAGTAAAATTGATACTATTAATGAAGAAATTAATTTAGCTAATGAATTACATCAGGAGGCCAAAGAGTTACTTTCAGAAGAAATAAAAAAATATCAAAGTTTAGAAAATCAAATAGATAGTATTATTGCAGAAGGAAAATTAAAGCGCAAAAACTTTATAATGAAAGTAAAGATAAGATAAATAATGAAATAGAAAAACTCGAAAAATCATCTTTGGAAAAAATTAAATATCTTGAACAGCAAACTATTGATAAAATTCAGGAAAAAGTCAGTAAAGAAGCACTGGTTATAACAAAGAAATTTCTTTTAGAAAGTCTAGATAAAGAAAATCATTTAAAACTACTTAATAACTCTATTCAAGAAGTTGAAAATACATTATCTACTAAAGATAAATTTATTCAGTAATAAGACTATCTACTAAATGTTTTGCAGTAAAAGCACTTAATGTCCAGCCCAAGTGACCGTGCCCAGTATTGTACCATACCCTATCTTCTTTACTTTTTCTAAATATAGGCAGCATATTGGGGGTCATAGGCCTTAATCCTGCCCAAGGTTTGATGTCTTTAGTATCTATATCTGGGAACATAGTATTACACCAGGCTATTAAAGGTCTTATCCTACTTTGGATAATATCTAAATTATATCCATTTAATTCAGCCAAACCAGCAACCCTTAATCTCTTTTCCCCTAAACGTGAACAAACTATTTTTTTTGAATCATCTAATAAACTGACTCTTGGAGCATTTTCTCCTGGATTATTTACAGTTATAGAATATCCTTTTATTGGATATATATTTAGAAAATCCCCAATAGTTCTAGCTAGCTTTTTTGAACCTACTCCTGCACATAATATTAATTTATCGTATATTTTTAATTCTTTTTTTAAATCTGTTACTTCCTTATTTATTAATTTGACTTTATTTTCACTTATTAATTGTTTTACTAAACTATTACAAAATTTATGAATATCGCCTGATTTATCTGATTCGGTGTAAAATATACTATCAAACTGTCTGCCTGTTAAAGAACCTTCAATAGAATATAATTCATCATGAGTTAACCTCGTTCTTCTTAAACCTGCTAAGTCATATAGTTTATTAACTTCTAGTGCATGTTCAGTTTGTTTTTTATTAAAATAGAAATGTAGAATTCCTTTATTATACAGATCAAAATTAATTTTTTCCTTATTAGCAATTTGTTCATAAAGTTTAATACTTTCTATAGCCATTCTACAAATTTGTTGAGTTATTTTGTTTTTATTTTTTATTGCAGCAATAAAACTCGTTAACCACATTATCTTATTTACACTTGGTTTAGGATTTATAATTACAGATGAATTTGAATAAAATAAGCTTTTAATGCCATAAATAGCATTACTCCAACTATTCCAGGCTTCTGAATTACTGGCTGATAACTGTCCACCGTTAGCATAACTAGTAGCCATGGCAGGATATCTTCTAGATTCAATTAAATCTACTTTGTATCCTCTTTTTGTAAGAAAATACGTGGTTGTTACACCAGTAATGCCTGCTCCTATAACTGCTATATTCATATAAAAATATTATTGAATTCCAAAATATATGACCAAATCTTGATAATTTTTATGTTTAAATTTAAATTTATTTATATTTACTATCGTTTTATTTTTTTTATTTTTTATGTCTATATCAGAAAACATTTTTACTAAAATATTTTCTTTTTTAGTATCTACTATTGCTATATAAACATGAGGTAAATTTAGATTATTTTGATTAATTTTCTTATTAAATTTAAACTCTAATTTAGCCTTATATTCAATAATTACCTCTAATTGTCCAGACATGTCATCTACACTATTCTTACAAATCATTTCTACCTTATTAATTTTTAATAAAAACTTTTTATTAGATATATATTTAGCTGTTTCATAAGGGATTTTCGCTTGAGGACATTTAATTTTCTTTAAACTGTTTTGACTAGATTTTATATTATTTACACTTTCATTCTCTAATAAAGAGCATGATACTAGGATAGAAGACAAAGCTAGAGAGAAAAAAAACTTTTTAAATTTTATATATAGATTTTTAATGTTTATGATATACATAACTTATCATAATAAATTATGATATGTAGTAAAGATTAAAAATTAAGTTTGTATGGAAAATAAAATAATTATATATACAGATGGTGCGTGTAAAGGCAATCCTGGCCCCGGAGGCTGGGGAGCCGTTATAATTGAGAGTAATAATGAAATTGAACTATTTGGTAAAAAAGATAATACGACAAATAATATAATGGAAATGACTGCAGCTGTTAAAGCTTTAGAATATTATAGTGAAAAAAAAAAATATTACTTTATATACTGATAGCAATTACCTAAAATTAGGTATTACCAATTGGATTTATAGTTGGAAAAAAAATAATTGGTTAAATAGCAAAAAAGAATCTATAAAAAATAAGTCCATTTGGGTGGTTTTAGATAAACTTAATACCCTTCATAACGTTGAGTGGAGATGGGTCAAGGCTCATAATGGAGATAAATACAACGAAAGAGCCGATGAACTTGCCACATCTGCTATTTAGGACTCATATAAATATTAATTGCATTTTTAACTTGATTTTTAGTTAATATTTCACTGAAAATAAATCCTTTTGGATTATCTGGAGTATAGAATATATTAAAAGGAATTCCATATTTATTATGTGTTTTTAAAAATTTTAAAATAGCATCATCTCTATTAGTCCAGTCTGCTCTAAGTGTTTTTATTTCTCTTTTTGTAAATAATTCTTGAATATCTCTTTGATCTAATACCAATTTTTTATTTACAGCACATGACAAACACCATTCTGCAGTAATATCAACAAAAACACTATTTCCATTGCTCAAATATTCATTAATCTTTGTAGATTCAAATTTTTCCCAATTCTCATTAAGATTATTTTCTTTACTTAATAAAATATTCACCAACCATAAAATAGTTAACATTAACAAAAAAGCGAAAAAATATTTTAAATAAACGAACCATTTTCCAGGCTTTGGGAAAAAATTAATTATTTGAGGATACACTATAAATATAAGATAAGGCATAGATTTACCAATTGCCATAAAAAGAAAAATTAATATAGAAAATAAAAAATTTTGAGTAAGCGCTACAGAAACAGCAGTACCTACGAAAGGAGCTGTACATGGTGTTGCTAACAAAGTACTTAGTATTCCAGTAAAATAATTTTTCAAGTACATGTTTACATTTTTATCATCTTTTTTAGTCTGGTTAAAAAAAGTAAATATTCTTGGTAATTTAATTTCAAAGAAGCCTAATAAATTCAATATAAATAAAATTAATATTAATATCAGAAACATAATAAAATTTGAACTTTGAAACTGCATCCCCCAACCAACACTTTTCCCTAAATATCTAAGCATTGATGCTGCTATTCCAAAAAACAAGAATGTGCTTATAATTCCTAATACTATAGAAAAACTACCTAACTTAATACTCCTGTTATTTTTTAGGTTTAACTCTTTAACAAAACTATTTATTTTTATTCCTAATACAGGAAGTACACATGGCATAAAGTTTAAGATAAACCCACCTATGAATGCAAATAAGATAATTATTAAAATATTAAAATTTATTGTATTTTTGAAAATAATATCATTTGATGTTAACCAGTAGTAATACTTTTGATTTATTTTTAAAAAAATTTCAGATTTATTTTTTAAAGGCTCAGTACTATTATCAAATGATAAAAAGTAGTATATTTTACTATTATCTTCTTCCTCTTTTAGAAATCTTGTAGTTCCAATATTATTATTTAAAAAGATTAAGTTATTTTTTGAATCTTTTAATTTTTCACCTTGGTTTTTTTTTTCAAAGTCTACAATTAAAATATTATTATCAATTATTATATTTCCAGTTTTTATATTTTTTGATGATTTTATGTCTTTTGGAACTTTGGCTTCAAATAGTTTAAGTTTCTCTATATTTTGATGATTTACATAATCCTCTGTTGGTAAATCTATAAAAAAAGTCTCACTAACTGGTATACATATTTCTTTACATATTTGAAAATCTAATAAAAATTCTAATTTTTTTATACTAGAATCTAATAATTCTTTAAAAACTATACTAGTAGGTAGAACTACATAGTTATAATAAACTCTAGAAGTTAAATTTATTTCTTCTTCATAAAGCTGCTCTGGAAATGGCCATTTTATATTTATGTTATAATTATTATTTTCTCCTTTCATTTTTAGATTTGGAGGAAGGCCTGTATCTCCAGGATATTTCCAGTAAATTTTCCAATTTTCATCTAAAAAAAACTCCAAACCTAGCTTTAATTCATTACTATTTTTTTCAGCTAAAAAAACATTAATCTTATTGTTCTCATAGTCATAGACATAATTATCAATTGAGAAACAATTAAAAGTTAAAAAAAACAACAGTAATAAATACAATTTTTTCATTAAATATATTATAATATATATTTAATAATAATGAAAAATCTAAAAAAAAAATATACCTCTTTACAAGGCAAGTTTTTAATATCTTCGCCAAATATTAATGACACTATGTTCAAAAAAGCACTTATTTATATAATCTCTGATAATGAAAATGGTACTATGGGAATAATCATTAATAAACCAGCAATTAAAATTAATATATCTTCGATTTTAGGAGATAGTGTAAAAGCAATAGGTGAACAACCTCGAGTTTTTTATGGTGGGCCTGTAGAATTAGATAGAGGTTTTGTATTACATACTGATGATTATAAAAAATCAGAAAATTTTATTAAATTAGATAATAATCTTGCCCTTTCTAGTGATATTTCTATTATTAAAGATATATTGTTAGGAATTGGACCTTCAAAGTCTATTTTTGCCATAGGTTATACTGGATGGGATAGTCATCAATTACAAATGGAAATGAAAAATAATGATTGGTTTGAAGTTGATTTAGATAACGAAATGATTTTCTCAGATAATTACAAAAGTAAATGGAAAAAAGCTATATCTAAATTAGGAATTGATAGTAAACTACTACATAGTGCAATTTTTTCTCCATATACAGGTTCAGCTTAGCCAGATTAATTAAAATCATCTTCTAGTAAACCGTATAAAATATGATCCCTCCAAGTTCCATTAATCTTTAAATATTTTCTTAATACTCCCTCTTTTTTAAAACCTATTTTTTTCAATAAGTTTCTACTGGCCTTATTCTCCTCTAGTGTAGCAGCTTCTAATCTATTAAGTCTTAAATCTATAAATAAGGTTGGAATTAATATTTGTAATGCTTCCTTCATATAGCCATTCCTTGCATGATTTTTATCAACCCAATAACCTAAAGAAGCACTTTGTGCTACTCCCCTTCTTACATTTCCAACATTAATACCTCCTAAAAGGGTTTTATCGTCTATTTTAAATATTAAAAAAGAATAAGATCTATCCATATTTGCTAAATAATTTGAATTTTTAAAATATCTCAAAAAAGCTCTTCTTGAACAAGAAGAAGCATCCCAAGAAGGTTCCCACGGGACTAAAAAACTTTTTGAAGACATTCTTAATTTTTGCCATTTTAGTGCATCTCTTCTTTTTGGCGGTCTTAAAAAAATTCTTTGCCCTGTAAACTTTTTTTTTGAAAGCAAAGACTGAATTGCTATAACGAGTCTTTTCATAACTAAATTCTAATTATTTAGTTACTTTCTTCAATATATAATTTTTTATTGAATTATATGAAGGATCAATAACTTGATATTTTTCTTCTAAATCAAAGATATTTTTATAACCAAGTGGTAGGTCTGGATCAAATCCTAAAATGTTTCTAACAGATTTTGAAAATTTAGAAGGATGTGCAGTAGCTAAAGTAACTACTATACCCTCTTGCTGTTCTTTTAAGTATTTACTTGATGCTTCAAGTCCTACTGCTGTATGAGGATCTATTACTAAATTAAAATCGTTATAAGTATCTTTTATGCGTTGTTTAGTTTCTTTTTCATTTATACTAAAAGATGTAAAACTATTTTTTGTAACACCAAAATATTCTTTATTAACTTTAATTTTGCCTTTATCATTAAAACTATACATTAATTCAGAAACATTATTACCATCACAATTATTAACATCATATAATAATCTTTCAAAATTGCTTGCTATTTGTATGTCCATAGAAGGAGAAATTGTACTATGTACTTTATCAATTTTATAAGTTCCAGTTCTAAAAAATCTATCTAATATATTATTCTTATTTGTAGCAACTATTAACTTATTAATTGGAATTTTAAACTTTTTTTTTGCTATGTAACCGGCATAAGCATCGCCAAAATTCCCTGTAGGCACACTGAAACTAATATTATTATTACCTGTTAATTTCATAACTTTATTATAAGCATATATATAATAGGTAATTTGAGCCATTATTCTTGTCCAGTTAATAGAATTTATAGAGCCTAAATTTAAAGTTTTATTCAATTCATTATCTCTAAATAGTTTTTTAATAATGTTTTGACAATCATCAAATGTGCCCTTTAAACCTATGTTAAAAACATTACTAGAATTAACAGTTGTCATTTGCTTTCTTTGAAAATCAGAAACTCTGCCATATGGATGTAATATGAATATATCTGCAAATTTATTATTTTTAACTGCATCTATAGCTGCTGATCCAGTATCTCCAGATGTAGCTCCAATTATAGTTAATTTTTTTTTATTACTTTTTAAAAACATTTCAAATGTATTACCTAAAAATTGCAATGCTATATCTTTAAATGCTAACGTCGGACCATTAAACAACTCCAAAAGAAAGTTTTTATTATCTAAACTTTTTAATGTTGTTATTTCTTTGTCTCTAAAAGTACTATAACTTTTTTTTATTATTTTTTTTAATACATTCTTTTCTATATCTTTACCTATAAAGCATCTGATAGTTTCATAAGCAGTTTTTTCAAAAGAATAATCTTTACCAATTAAGTTTAAATTAATTTCCTTCCAAGTGTTCGGGACATAAAGCCCACCATCAGAAGCTAATCCTTTTAAGGTTACTTCTTTAAAACCAAGTAATTTTTTATCTGTTCTAGTACTAATATATTTCATTTTTTTAAACTGGTATCATCAAATTCTTTTTAATTTAGTATGTGCATATAATAATACTATAAAGGTAAATAAAAAAATTCCTATTGACTGATGAAAAATTCCCATCCAGATTGGAACTTTTAAATATATTAATAATGCTCCTATCACTATTTGAAAAAATATTATAATAAACATAAATAACAGTATAAGTTTAATACTATTAGAAATGTTTTTAAAATATTTACTTAACATTATAAATAAGCTTATTAAGACTAAAACTAAAAGCATGGCAATTATCCTGTGGCTAAAGTGTATTACCTGAAAAATATCAGTAAAGTTCGGAAAGAATTTTTCACTACATCCTGGCCAAGAATTACATGATAAAGAAGCACCATATTTTGAAGTGAATGCACCTAAAGCTGCTGCACACATTGTAAGAAGCCCTGATAAAAAGATAAAAAACTTTGTAGGTTTGTTTACTATAAAAGTATTATTACTTAAGTCATACGTTTTTATAATTATTAAAAGAGTAGTTAAATAAAGTAAAAAAGCAAATATTAGATGAATG
>MDTB01157853.1_pt1 | contig 57658 bp, 60 predicted proteins | sample 811161 | NCBI WGS metagenome assembly MDTB01 (sample SAMN05326650, study PRJNA326480) | marine metagenome | isolation source: seawater | place: Mediterranean Sea | collected 2009 | reverse complement strand
ATAACTTAAAGATATCCAAGACTAAGAATGAATTTTTAGGACTTACGAATGAAAATATTACTTTTATTTATATTTATACCAATATGCGAAATCATTGTATTCATAAATGTAAGTCAATTTATTGGTATTTTTCTAACAGTTTTAATTATAGTTATAACAGCTATCATTGGATATCTAATAATTCGACATAACGGAATACTTGGACTAAAAGAACTTAAAACTACACTAAAACAAAACGCATTAAATGCTATATCTCATGGCATTCTAAATTTACTTTCAGGTCTCTTATTAATCTTTCCCGGATTTATTACAGATATTGCTGGAATCCTTCTTTTAATTCCTCAAACACGCTCTTACATTATTGATAAAATAGTGCAGCGATTAACAGCAACCTCTTACAATACAGCAAATAATTTAAACGGAGATATAATTATTGAGGGTGAATATGAAGATATTGATGAAACTGATAAAACTAACATGTCAAAGATAGAAAAATGAAACAAAAAGAAAATACAAAGCTTGAGCCAAAAATCAACGTAATTACTCAATATATTAGAGACTTATCTTTTGAAAACAATGCAGTTCAAAAAGATATATCTATTAAAGAAACACCATCGTTTAAAATTGACGTTAAATTAAATACAAAACCAAAAGAAGAAAATAAATATGAAGTTTCCTTAGTTCTTTTAGTGACCGCTTCCACAAAAAGTGACAAAATTTTTATACTAGAATTAGATTATGCTGGTATATTTGAAGTATTAAACATACCAAAAGAACAATTACACCCATTCTTAATGATTGAATGCCCACGTATAATATTTCCCTTCGCAAGAAGAATAGTCTTTGATATTACTCGTGACGGTGGATATCCACCAATTAACTTAGATATGATAGATTTTTTACACTTGTATAGAACTCAAGCCAAACAAAAAAACAAGAATTAATTTATTCATACCATTTGTTATTTTTTACGTTATTGTAAATAAACATTTTATGACGATCAAGTTCATCTTGAGTAATTCTGCTTGCGAGAACTCTAGAATGCTGAAAATTATTTCTCTGAATGTCTAGCACGTTAAACTTTTGCAACTCTCTATTTTTAAGACGTAGGTTCGGTTGTTTGCCACCTATTAGTTCCAAATATACCTTAGCCAAAATCTCACTGTCTAATAAAGCACCATGTAATGCCCGGTTTTCATTGTTAATAGAAAATCTTCTACAAAGCGCATCTAAAGAGACTTTTGCACCGGGATATTTTTTTCGCGCAATTTCTAGTGTGTCGATAACGCGATCATATAATAAAGATTTATTACCGGTTTTTATCAATTCAGCGTTAATAAATTTAATATCGAACTTTGCGTTATGAATAATAAGACTGTCATCTTTTATAAAATCTAAAAACTTGTCAACAATATCACTAAACAATGGTTTATTAGAAAGAAATTTATTCGACAATCCATGGATCTTAAACGCTTCTGAAGACATTGATTTTTCAGGGTTCAGATATTGATGATATGTTATTGACGTAGGCATATGATTTATGAGCTCAATTGCACCAATCTCAACAATCCTATCTCCAGTATTAGGATCTAAACCAGTAGTTTCTGTATCTAAAACAACTTCCCGAATAATATTATCTTTCCATTATACGATTGAATATTTTTTTCACATTAACTTTTAACAACCTGTAATCCAAGTTTGTATCTATAATATAGTCAGCTCTTTTTTGTCGATATTTATTAGAGTTTTGATTTAACTTTAAAAATTGAAATTTATCAATATCCATATTAGATCTTCGTAAAACTCTACGCTTTTGTTCTTCTTCCGAACAGATAGTTAGTATTATTACATCCATCCAATTTTCATCATTACTTTCGAATAACAAAGGTATATCAAAAACTATCAACTTTTCGTATTTGTTACGCTCGTAAAAATCTCTTCGGTCTTTTCTCACAAGAGGCCAGATCAATGAATTTAGTAATGTTAATTTTTTTTTGTCATTCTTTATAATTGAAACTAGCTTTTCTCTATTAACTTGTGCAGGGTCAATTACTTCAGGAAAATAGGCTTTCAGACAATTATACCCTAACCCATTATGTAAATACAAATTATGAACACATTTGTCAGCATCCCAAATATCACACCCATGTGATTTCAAAATTTTTGCAACCGTTGTTTTTCCAGTACCAATTGAGCCTGTAATTGCAACCTTTAATCCAATTTTTAATTGCGCATTATTACTCATTTTAACAGTAACTGGCGAATATCTGTTGTAATAGCTGGTTTTTTCCCAAACCAACCCTCAAAACCTGGTACAGCTTGATTTATAAGCATACCTATCCCATCAACAGTTCTAAGACCTAACTTTTTTGCTTGTTTTAAAAATCCTGTTTCTATAGGGTTGTAAACTAAATCAACAGCGATACAACTTTTATTAACTGGATCAAGCTGATGAGAAAATTCTGATTGACCAATCATTCCTAAGGACGTTGTGTTAACTATTAATCCTGCATCTCGTAATATTTCCATGTCAACATTCCAATCCACCACTTGAACTCTAGCGCCTAAGCTTTCCGCAAGACTTTGAGCTTTTACTCGAGTTCTATTCAATATTATTACTCTGTCTACTCCGCTTTCAAGAAGAGAAACAATAATTGCTCGTGATGCGCCGCCTGCTCCAAAAATAATTGCTTTGCTACCTTTGGGTTTCCAATACGGATACCAATCATAAATGTTCTTAATAAAACCAAACCCGTCTGTGTTATCAGCAGTAATTTTACCACTTGCACTAAAGTATAATGTGTTTGCTGCTCCAATTATTGCTGCTCTATCGGTTATTGAATCTGCCAATTCTAACACATGGACTTTGTGAGGTATGGTTATATTCACCCCTCTGAATCCTAATTTAACTAACGCTAAAATACCATCTTTAAAATTGCTTGTGGAAAGCTCTATTGGAATATAATACCCATTAATTTGGTATTTTTCTAACCAATATTTATGCAAAATAGGCGACTTGGAATGCTTTAGTGGATAGCCAATCACACCTGCAAGACTTATTTGTTCTTTTAGTTCTTTTATCATCTATACCTAATATTTATCGAAGCCATATCTGCTTAATTTAGCTAGCTTGATGCTATAGTATTTATAAACCCAACTAAAGTATAAACATAATTATAGTCTGTTATTTTTTTATGTATGAATTGAATATAAAAAATGTATTAATTTTATTGTTATGGATTTTTTACTTATATTATAGTATTTTTATTTCACTTAATTTATTTTATTTAAAATACATGGTTTTTTGTTATATTTTCTCTATTGTTTATACATGGCCACATCACTATTATATTTTTCTACATTTTGTTAATAACTATTTATACTTTTTTTACTGTTACATTTTACATACTTACATCACTTAGAAACAAATCTTAATATAATAACATTGTGCATAACTTTTTATTTTTTTTACCCCCACTATTAAGGCGAACTACAACTAAAACTATCAATAAAATATATATATTATTATGAAAAAAAAATTATTACTTCAGGTATTTGATGGTGAAAACATAAGTGTTCCACCTGTATGGCTTATGAGACAGGCAGGAAGATACTTACCGGAATATCGTGAGACACGTAAAAATGCAGGTGGCTTTCTAGATTTATGTTACAACTCAGATCTGGCAACAGAGGTAACACTTCAACCTATTCGAAGATTTGGTTTTGATGCTGCAATTTTATTTGCAGATATTTTACTTTTACCTCAAGCTCTTGGAATGAATGTTTGGTTTGAACCGGGCGAGGGACCAAGATTACACGGATTGAATGATAGTTTCGATATAAACCAATTACGAGAAATTGATCAGATACATGAAAAACTAATGCCAATTTATACAACAATTGAAAATTTAAAATCGCAACTACCAAAAGAAACAACGCTAATTGGGTTTGCAGGTGCTCCCTGGACTGTAGCAACTTATATGATTAATGGGAGGGGTTCTACGGATCAGCAAGATGCAAAAATATATATGTATAAAAATAAGTTATCATTTGAAAGATTGCTAAATATTATTACAAAAGCAACAATAGAATATTTATCAAAACAAATAGAGTCAGGAGCGGAAGTAGTGAAACTGTTTGATAGTTGGGCAGGATCATTATCTGGCGATACTTTTCTAAAATATTCAATAGAACCAGCTATTGAAATAGCTATAGAACTAAAAAAAAGATATCCCAATATAAAATTGATTTCTTTTCCAAGGGGTGCAGGGCCAAGGTATAAAGATTTTGTTATTCCTAAAGTTTTTGATGGTTTAGCCATTGATAATTATGTTCCTTTAAAGTGGATAAAAACAGAATTACAGCCATTTTTACCAGTTCAAGGAAACTTAGACCCCGTCCTATTAGTAACTGGAGGTGACCCGCTAAAAAGGCAATGTAATGAAATATTAAATGAATTAAATGGTAAAAATTTTATATTTAATTTAGGTCATGGTATAACTCCCAATGCAGATCCAAAAAACGTAGAACTTTTGCTTAGATATATTAGAGGCTAAAGTGTTATCAGAAGTATATTTGTGGATAAAAGTTTTGCATATACTATCTTTTATTTCATGGATGGCGGGTTTGTTTTATCTTCCTCGAATATTTGTTTACCATGCTGAAAAAGGTGCCAATAATATTGATATGTCGGATACATTTAAAATAATGGAGAATAAGTTGTTTAAATATATCATGACGCCAGCGATGATTGGTACTTGGTTATTTGGAGCTATTCTAACAGTTACTCCTTCAGTAATTGATCTATATGATGATATTTGGTTTTATGTTAAGATGCTTATGGTTATTACATTAACAATATATCATTTATGGTGTGGTAGAATAATAAAGAAATTTAGCATGAATGAGATTGAGTTTTCTGGGAAATTTTTTAGAATTATGAATGAAGTGCCAACAATTGGCTTAATTATAATAATTGTCATGGTTATAATAAAACCATTTTAATAGCATATAAATTTGACTTGTGAATGGAATCTTTATACAGATCATGTGGCATAGGTCCTCTATGCAAATTCATTTTGAGCTTTGAAAAATTACCAGGAAAGCCATGAGTATGTTAAATAACGTTTCGGAATTATCACTTGCACAGTTAAAAGCACAAACGCCTGCCAATTTGTTGAAATTAGCCGAAGAATTGGAAGTAGAAAACGCTTCTACCATGAGAAAAGGCGACATGATGTTTGCTATTTTAAAAGAAATGGCCGAAGAAGGTGTTGAAATATCTGGCGATGGCGTCTTAGAAGTTTTGCAAGATGGGTTTGGATTTTTACGATCTACCGATGCAAATTATTTGTCAGGACCGGATGATATATACGTCAGTCCAAGTCAGATAAAAAAGTTTTCTCTAAGAACAGGAGATACTGTTGCGGGTGTTATACGAGCTCCGAAAGATGGTGAACGTTATTTTGGTATGATAAAGGTAACAAATATAAATTTTACAGAACCAGAGAACGCAAAGCATAAAATACATTTTGATAACTTAACACCGTTATATCCGGATCAGCGTCTTCGCATGGAAATTTTAGATCCAACTATTAAAGACAAATCGTCTCGAGTTATAGACTTAGTTGCACCAATCGGGAAAGGTCAAAGATCTTTAATTGTGGCACCGCCCAGAACCGGAAAAACAGTTATATTACAAAACATTGCAAATTCAATAGAAAAAAATCACCCAGAATGTTATCTAATAGTATTGTTAGTTGATGAAAGACCGGAAGAAGTAACTGATATGCAGAGATCTGTAAAAGGTGAAGTGGTTTCATCTACATTCGACGAACCTGCTACACGTCATGTAGCAGTTGCAGAAATGGTAATAGAAAAAGCAAAAAGACTCGTTGAACACAAAAGAGATGTAGTAATATTATTGGATTCTATAACAAGATTGGGAAGAGCATATAATACTGTTGTACCCTCATCTGGAAAGGTGCTTACTGGTGGAGTTGATGCAAATGCGCTGCAAAGACCAAAGCGTTTTTTTGGAGCAGCGAGGAACATTGAAGAGGGTGGTTCTTTGACTATAATAGCTACAGCGTTAATTGATACTGGAAGTCGAATGGATGAGGTGATTTTTGAAGAATTTAAGGGAACAGGTAATTCAGAGTTAGTGTTAGATAGAAAAATTGCCGACAAACGAGTTTTTCCATCAATGGATATTCTTAAGTCAGGTACAAGAAAAGAAGAGCTTTTAGTAGAAAAAAGTGAGTTAACAAAAATGTTTGTTTTACGACGAATATTAAACCCAATGGGAACAACGGATGCAATAGAGTTCTTGCTTGGGAAAATGAAGCAAACAAAATCGAACTCTGATTTCTTTGATTCTATGAACACATGATTTTTTGAGTATAGATTGTGTCAGACAATATTTTTGCTTTATCCTCAGGTTTAGGGCGAGCAGGCGTCGCAATAATACGTTTATCTGGGCAAACCGCATTCAAATGTGCTGAAAAATTTATAACTAAACTCCCAAAAGATAGAACTGCAACAGTTAAAAAGATTATGTATGAGGGTGAGCTTCTTGATAGGGGACTCATTATTTGTTTTTCTTCAGGGCAGAGTTTTACTGGAGAGGAAGTTGTAGAATTTCATCTCCACGGTAGTGTGGCGGTTGTTAAGGTAATGTTAGAAAAATTAAGCTTACAGGAAGATTGTAGAATTGCAAAACCTGGTGAATTTACCAGGAGGGCTTTAGAGGCGGGATCAATTGATTTGACGCAAGCGGAAGGGTTGGGGTATTTACTAAGCTCAGAAACAGAAATACAAAGAAAACAATCACTTAAGATACTTGAGGGCAATCTTGCTCGATTAGTAAAGCATTGGCGTGATGTGTTATTAGAAATATTAGCAAAAGTTGAAACATCCATTGAGTTTGCAGAGGAAGGCATACCTACAGGGATTATTCAGGGTTGTTTAGGTAGGCTAGTACTTTTGAAGGAAGATTTTAGCGCTCAATTATCTTTAAGTAGACGTTCAGAGAAAATTATGTCTGGCTTTCAAGTAGTTTTAATAGGCAAACCAAATATAGGTAAATCCACATTGTTAAATTACTTAGCAAATAGAAATTTAGCAATAACATCAGAGATAGCAGGAACTACAAGAGATTTTATTGAAGCACATATTAATTTAGATGGTTTTTCTGTCACTGTTGTGGATACAGCAGGCATAAAGGAAGCAGATAACGAAATAGAAAGGATTGGTATTCAGAGAAGTTTAGTAAGGGTAGAAGATGCTGATGTAAGAGTTTTTTTATTGGGCGAAGACGATGAAATAAGTGATTTTGGTGTAGTATTTAGAGAGCAAGATATTGCAGTTGAGGGAAAAAAAGATATTAGATCAAATCTTCGTTTTCCTGGAATATCAGGTAAAACAGGAGACGGTGTTAATCATTTTTTGAGTCTGTTGAAGAAGAAATTTAGCTGTGAAGATACAACAGCCGGTTTACTAGTTAATCAAAGGCATAGAAACATAATGTTTAATGCTTTAAGATTGTTAGAATCAAGTATTGAAATGCTTTCAAATGATGAGTACTATCTTGAGCTTATATCTGAGGATATTCGTTTAGCTCTTGTAGAGTTAGATGTTTTAATTGGTAAAGTTGATATTGAAGATGTTTTGGAAGAAGTATTTTCAAGGTTTTGTATAGGAAAATAGAAATGTTTCATGTGAAACATATGTATGATGTCGTTGTAGTGGGTGGGGGTCATGCTGGTTGTGAGGCTGCACATGCGGCAGCGCGTTATGGTGCCAAAACAGTACTCGTTACACACTCTGCTAAGAAGGTTGGCGAAATGTCATGCAATCCAGCAATTGGAGGTCTGGGTAAGGGACATTTGGTCAGAGAAATCGATGCGTTAGATGGAACTATGGGGCGTTTGGCAGATGATTCAGGTATTCAGTTTCGTTTGTTAAATCGTAGTAAGGGTCCTGCTGTTCAAGGTCCGCGGACACAATCAGATCGTGAATTATATAAAGTTTGTAGCCAGAAAGAATTGCTACGTAATAAAAATATTACTATTGTTGAAGATGAAGTAATCGATCTTTTAATGCTGAAAAAAAACCTTGGTGTGAGAGGAGTTCTTCTCAAATCAAACAAAGAGTTACTTAGTGGTGCTGTAGTTATAACTACTGGAACGTTTTTGAATGGTGTTATGTATTGTGGAGAACAGACTTCTGAGGGAGGAAGGGTTGGAGATAAGGCTTCTCTTCCGTTGGCTTCTCGGCTTTATCAGTTAAATTTACCAATGGGCCGGTTAAAAACCGGTACGCCTCCTAGGCTAGACCGAAGGTCAATTAACTGGAATTCTTTAGAGCTTCAAGAAGCAGACCGAAATCCAGTTATGTTTTCATTTTTAAATAAAACACCAAAAGAAAAACAGGTTTCTTGTGCAATAACTCATACAAACATACAAACTCATGACATTATTCTCAATAACATATCACAATCTGCAATGTATAATGGTAAAATTAAAAGCCAAGGTCCACGATATTGCCCTTCTATTGAGGATAAAGTCGTCCGTTTTGGTGAAAAGAATAGTCATCAAATCTTTTTAGAACCTGAGGGTCTTAACAGCGACATAATTTATCCTAATGGAATATCAACCTCGTTACCTGTATCGGTTCAGTTAAAATATGTTCAAACTATAAAAGGTTTAGAAGCGGCGGTAATTACACAACCAGGCTATGCTGTTGAGTACGACTTCATAGATCCAAGGTCGCTTTCATTGAGTTTAGAGGTAAAAAGGGTTCCTCGGCTATTTCTTGCGGGTCAGATTAACGGAACTACTGGGTATGAGGAGGCGGCAGCTCAGGGTTTAGTTGCTGGGGTAAATGCGGCAATGTTGGCATTTCAGGATAAACCGTTTATTTTAGACAGGTCACAAGCCTATATCGGTGTTATGATAGACGATTTAGTTACGAAAGGTGTAATAGAACCATATAGGATGTTTACGTCTCGAGCGGAATTTCGATTGTCCTTAAGAGCAGACAATGCTGATCAGCGGCTCACTAATATCGGGGTAAGTGTCGGAGTGGTTAGTGAATATAGAAAAGAAGTGTATGAGAGTAAAAGGAAGGAGTTAGATAAAGCAAAGAAAGTGCTTTCCGAGTTGTTTTTGTCACCAAGTAAATGTGCTAGTTTTGGAGTGAATGTTAGAAAAGATGGTAAAATGAGAAGTGGACTAGAATTACTTTCATTAAAAAATGTTACAGTACGTGATTTGACAAGTGTGTGGTCAGGGTTAGCAGAAATTTCTAAAGAAATTTCGTTGCAGCTTGAAAATGATGCAAAATATGCAGTTTATATTGATAGACAAAATAAAGATATTAAAGAGATGAAAAAAGACTTTATGCATAAAATACCAAGTAACTTTGATTATGATGAGATAAATAGTTTATCAACTGAATTAAAAACAAAGTTAATACAAGTACGACCAGAAAATTTGGATCAAGCAGGGCGAATTGACGGAATGACTCCAGTGGCACTTGGACTAATATTATCAAGAATTAAACGGACATATCAGAAGCGTACAGCATAATGACTGAAAAAAATCTCTCTTTTGTTTCACGTGAAACAAATTATTATTTGTTAGAGTATCTTAAGTTTTTGGAAAAATGGAATAGGCGAATAAATCTAGTATCTAAAGCGTCTATTAAAAATGCTTGGGATAGGCATATCGTGGATAGTGCTCAGTTGTGGCCTTTTATCGAAAACGGAAATCATAAAAAATGGGTAGATATAGGAAGTGGGGCTGGGTTTCCTGGTTTAGTTATTGCTGCCATTGCAGCAGAAAAACGACCAAACTTGAGTATGGTGTTGGTTGATAGCGATAAAAAAAAGTGTGTTTTTATGAGAGAAGCTGCACGAGTATTAAGGGTCTCTGTAAAGATTATTTCAGGTCGGATTGAAAAACTCGACAGTCTAGGTGCAGATGTTTTATCTGCTAGAGCCCTAGCCCCATTTCCAGATTTAGTTAAGTACTCAAAGTTGCATAGAGTTGAAGGCGGGAAGTCTCTTTTTCTTAAGGGAGAAAACGAATATCAGGAGATCTTGAAACTAAAAGAAACTGAAGAATTAGATTTACAATTTTTTCCAAGTCTAACGCAAGAAAAAAGTTTTATTGTATGTTTAGGCTCTCATAGCGGTGTTATCAGCAATGGGTCATAACGTTAATATTATGGCCATTGCAAACCAAAAGGGAGGTGTAGGAAAAACTACTACTGTGATCAATTTGGGCACGGCGTTAGCAGCTATTGGGAAGAAAGTACTTCTCATAGACTTAGATGCGCAAGGTAATGCATCTACCGGCCTTGGTATAAAACCACATGCAAGGAGTATTTCTACTTACGATGTAGTTACTGGAAGAAGTGACTTGACGGAAGCGATTCAAGAGACAACTATTCCAGGCTTAAATATAGTACCTGCTACTACAGGTTTATCTTCTTGTGATGTTGATCTTTTAGACGACCCAAGGAGGGCTCTTAAATTAGTAGATTGTTTTTCATCGAAGACGTTTGATGATAAAAAGTTTGATTATGTTTTAATTGATTGTCCCCCAGCATTAAGTTTATTGACTATTAATGCATTTGCAGCTTCAAAGTCTGTTTTAGTTCCGCTACAAGCTGAGTTTTTTGCCCTTGAGGGGTTATCACAATTAATGCGAACTATCAAAGAGGTTAGATTAACAATTAATAAAAGTATTGTAATAACGGGTATAGTAATTACAATGTTTGATAAACGAAACAATTTATCATCACAAATTGAATCAGATGTTCGAACAAATCTTAAAGATCTAGTGTTTGATACTGTAATACCAAGAAATGTGCGGTTAAGTGAAGCACCATCATTTTCAATTCCTGCTTTGATATATGATCATAAATGCTCTGGAGCTATAGCCTATCAAAAACTTGCAGCAGAAATCTTAGCCAAAGAAAAATAGTTATTTGAATCAATAACTTAATAGAAAGAACAACTTAAAATGAGGAATAGAAATGCAAAATCGGGGTTGGGTAAAGGTTTATCACAGCTATTAAAAGAAACTCAATTAATAGAGTCTAGTGAAGAAGAATCTAGTATTCAAAGCATAAAAGCGAAGGAACCATTATTTATACCAATTGAACTTCTTATTCCTAGAACAGGTCAACCAAGGAAAGTTTTTAATTCTGAGAAGATTAATGAGTTAGCAAAATCACTAAAAAAGAATGGAATAATTCAGCCAATTATCACCAGGAAGATAGACCAATCATATGAAATTATTGCTGGAGAGCGAAGATGGAGAGCTGCGCAAATTGCCAGGTTAAACAGGGTACCAGTAATAATTAAAGATTTAAATGATGAGCAAGTGTTAGAGTTTTCGATTGTAGAGAATATTCAGAGGGAAAATTTAAATGTTATGGAAGAAGCTCAATCATATCAAAAGTTAAAAACTCAATTTGGTCACACTCAAGAAGTTTTGGCAGATGTATTGGGAAAGTCAAGAAGCTATATTGCCAATACCCTTCGTCTTTTGACATTGCCAGAGAAAGTTCAATATCACATAGAGAATGGAGACATAACAGCTGGTCATGCCAGAGCACTGGTTGGAATTCAAAATAGTGTAGACTTTGTAGAACAAATAATTAAGAGAAAGCTCTCTGTGCGTGAAACGGAGAGTTTAGTTAAGCGTCAAGAAAATAAAAGTGACAAAAGGTTTTTACGAAAAACAACATATCAAAGAAGCGCAGATACTTTGGATTTAGAACGCAACTTAAGTGCTCATACAAAATTAAAGGTTTCTATTGAATTTAATAGTGCTAATGAAACTGGTAAAGTAAATATAAAATATAAAAGTTTAGAAGACTTAGACAGGATTTGTACACTTTTACTTAAATAATAAAAATATTGAAATCTAGTTGTTCTAATTTTTAGTTATACTTTTTTTAGGGTCAAAGAAGGGTATCGAAGTAATACTTCCTTGCACACGGTGCTCGTCAATAATTGTGGTTATTTCGGTTGAATACTTACTATTTTCGATTGATATCATGGCCAAGGCAATATTTTTTTTTAATCTTGGAGAGTATACTGCTGAGGTAATGTACCCTATCGTTTTTTCGTTTAAAATAATAGGCCAAAAAGTGGTGTTAGGTCCTTTGAGGGGGGGACAATTTAGAAGGATACCGACATGTTTTTTTGATATTCCTTTCTTTCTTATTTCCATCAGCGATTCTTTTCCAATGAATGTTTCTGCTTTATCTATGTCAACCAGTCTATCTAAGCCCATCTCATACGGGTTATTTTGTGAGGTCATATCAGCATGATATGAAAGCATTCCGCCTTCGATGCGTCTAATAGAGGAGGTATGACCAGCTTTTAGCCCAAGAGGTTTGCCGCTCTTCATAATGGCATTCCATAGTTCGAAACCTTTCGTTCCGTCTTTTAGGAAAATTTCATAACCTAATTCACTGCTCCAACCTGTTCTTGAAATTAGTAGTGGAATATCATTATATATAACTTCTTTAAACCAGTAGTATTTCAGGTTCGCTACTTCTTCGCCAAACATTTTTTTTACTATTTCACGTGACTTTGGTCCCTGAAGTTGTAATGGAGACACATCGGGCTCACGGATTGTTACGTCCATATTGGAGTTTAGTGCTACTCCTTTCGCCCAAAGTAGGATATCACTATCTGCTAACGATAACCAAAAGTTTGTTGACGAGCGCTTTATTAAAACAGGATCGTTCAGAATTCCGCCAGCATTGTCTATAATTAAAACGTACTTACATTGGCCCACTTTACAGTTTGAGATATCTCTTGGTGTTAGTTTTTGGACAAATTTTTCTGCGTCTGGGCCATATATTTCAACTTGTCGTTCGACAGACACATCACAAAGTATTGCATGGTTTACTAAATTCCAAAAGTTTTCTTCGGGGTCTCCAAAATCTCTTGGTATATACATATGATTATAAACGGAAAAGTCTTTTGCACCAGATTTAATAGTCGCATTGAAGAAAGGAGATTTTCTTATTTGTGTTCCAAAACCAAAGTCAGATGTATTAGAGTTTTTCATGTTTTGTCCTTTGCTAATGGCGTGAAGTCGTCATCTCTTGTAATTTTTACTAAAGAAAGGGTTTTGGTATAATTGGTCATGAGATTTAACGCCTTCTTCTATAATGCAATCGGATTTTGGAATAGCAACGCAAAGAAGTATGTATCCAGCTTTTGCTTGCCGTTTATTTATAGCTGTGGCACCCAGTTGTTTCACCTTGCCGGAAACGAGTTTGGCTGCGCATGTTATACAACCACCATATTTACATCCTATAGGTAGCTGAATACCCAGTTTTAATGCAGCCTCGTAAACTGTTTCGTTTTCATTGACAAGTAAAACTTTTTTGTTGTTTTTTAGTGTTACCCGAAAAGTAGCATTACTTTCCATTAGATTCCTAAATTTAATTTTGGTTTCCAAAAAGGTCTAAATAATTCTATTTTAGGACATCTGTTCATCACTACTTTAATTCCATTTGACTCCGCCAATAGCGCTGCACCCTCATTAAATACACCGATTTGACCCCAAAGAACCTTTGCTCCTATATCAATAGCTTCTTGTGCTATCCCAGTTAGGGCTTCTGGTTTTCTGAAGACTTGAACCATGTCGATAGTTTCTCGTATTTCATTTAAAGACGAATAAACCTTAAGCCCCCTTATGGTAGTAACTTCTTTACGAGCATTGATTGGAAACATTTTGTACCCTTGCTCATGTAAAACTCTAAGAACACCATAACTAAATTTGGTTGGATCTGGACTTGCACCTATCATAGCTATGGTTTTAACGGATGATAATATATTAGCAATATAATTTACCGGATATTCTTTTTTATGATCCATAATTTTTCCTATAGCCAAATATCTGAAGTGCAATCACCACCGGGATACCGAGTTTCGTGGCATCGTGACGGTCCATTTGGTTCATTTTTAAAATTTACGATAAAATTAGGGTCTATGTTCATTCCCCCTTCTGTAGTGTTACAGTTTACCATTAGCATTACACCACCTTCTTTTCGTATCTCAGGGTAAAATTGGTTGTCCCATGTCGAGAAGAGTGAAGTAGTCACATATAGACGTTTTCCATCTAATGATAACTGTATCATTTGTGGCCCTCCAGCAATTTCTACTTCATTAATGATTGGAGCCCTCTTTAGTAGTCCCCCAAGCCAAACTTGGCCAGTTAAAACTGGGTTGTGTGGGTCTGTTATATCATATTGACGTATATCTCCATGTAACCAATTTGATAAATAAAGATATTTGTCATCCATCGACAAAAGAATAACTGTAATTAGCCCTGGAAGAGGTATTGGCCATTCTGGGTGTTTTTCATTTTCTACGTCAATAATCTTTTCAACTATCCATTCATTATTTTTTTTGAACCAATGTATTATGTTTGACGACATTGCTGCTCCGACAAATCCATGACTAGAGTCAGGGTTATGATGAAACCTTACCTCAAGGGGAACTAAGCCATCTTCACCTAAGTAGTGGCTTTTTACGACTTCTTTTTTTTCAAAATCCCAAAAGTGTATTTCTCTGCCGTACTTAAGGTGGCCTACTTCTTCAAGGTCAAAGCCAGGCATAAATGTCTTAGGAGCAGCCCACTCGCTGGAAACCATAATATTATGTCGCGGTTGGTACCAAAAGTCATAATTAAACTTCATCTTCCCTAGATTGTTTTCCCACCGTCCAATAATATTGAAATTTTTATCTAAATGTAAAAACCCTCCTGGGGCATTACCTTTTGAATCGCCAAGCATGGATATAATTATTTCTGAGCCAAGGCAATGAACTGTATGGGGTGCCGACAAGTTAGTAGTATTTTTAATATCCTCACCGGAAATTGTTTTGAATAGTTGAGGCTCTCTCGGGTTAGTGTCACAATCAATAATATGTATATTAGAAGACCTTACACCTGGCACTATTAAATATTTTCTTTGCATAGTTGAGTCAGTAAAGCATGAGGAACAAGCATTCCAGCCCATATGATGTAATTCATCACCTATTCCAGGCATTTCGCATCGGCTTATTACCTCTGAATAAGTGCTACTATCTGGGTCTGCATCAATCGTTGCGAGGTAGTCTGGCGCTTGTATACCAGTACCTACATAAATCGCTATAGTATACAGCAGTTTCTCTCTCGGTGCGCTCATGGCTTCTATTGGAGAAGCATATCCAGGGCCACAGCACATTTTGTTATTCATAAAATTTTTCCTTTTAGAGCTAGGCTTACTATTTAACAGTTTTTTAGGTAATATAAATTTTTTTTTGTGATCTTGTCTAAGTATTTTCATACTTTAACAAATAGTTAAAGACAGAAATTTTATGAACTTAGTTTTATGACGAAAATAGATGGTAATCTCAGGACGTTCTATATATCGTTATTTTAATAACTCTTTTTGGGAGTGTTTTAAGTGCAATATGATATATGATCCTTCAAGATTGGTTTTCTCTTGCTCTGATATGTTTTTTTGGTGCACTCTCTCCTGGGCCAAGTCTGTTAGTTATATTAGCTGTTGCAGCGGCACAGGGAAGAAGAGCAGGATTACTTATTTCATTTGGACACGGTTTGGGAGTGCTTTTTTATGCTTTTCTATCTGCTACTGGTTTATCTTTACTAATTGTATCCTATGAAAACCTATTCGTTTTTGTTCAAATTCTTGGCGCTATTTTTTTAATTTGGCTCGGTTTAAATCTTATAAGATCAGGATTATACAATGCAAAAGTAAATTATCGAAGTTCGTTAAATAGCTTTTTGTTAAATCACCAGTTGCTGTCTGGTTTTTATTTGGCTATTTTAAATCCAAAAATAGTAGTTTTTTGTTTATCACTTTTTAGTCAGTTTTTAGCGCCCTCACAATCTAATTTGACACATCTATTAATGGCTATTTTGGCAAGTTTAATTGATGTTGCAGTGTATGTAAGTGTTGTTGTTTTGACGAGTACAGTTGTAGTTGCTAAATTATTAGAAGAATGGAGAAAGTATGTAGAGCTCATGTTTGGGGTTTTACTAATTATCTTGTCAATATCGTTATTTAGTAGAGTTTTACTATAATATAAATACTTGATTTAATGAGTTTTTTGTCTATATTAAAATGTAATTAGTAAAAAGATAGCCAGCCATATTTAGCCAGCAATTTGAAAATTGGTGGGTGAATTTATGGGATATAAATTTTAAGTGCTATTGAATAAAACAAATTCATACAAAAATTTCATTGAGCTAAATCAGTTAGAGTTTTACTTAGATACCGATAGTTTAGCGATACTAGAATCTGTTGAAAGATTAGAGCAAGATTTTTTTCAAGAAAATGAGAAAACAAAAAAATAACATGGGAGCCGCTCCCGTTGCATTATTGTCAGAAATGGACGATTTTGAAGCTACAATAGTTTTATATTTTCGGTTATGGGCTGAAGGTATTTCTGGGCGTAAAGCTCTGTTAGAAGAGTTCGATAGACTCTTTGGAGTTGTTGAAGGTAGTAACAATGTACAATATTTTGATAATTTATGTGCTACTGTTGTAAAAAATGCGAGAAGACCATTGCTTAAGCAGTCACTCTCATGCAATTGTGTGGGCGCTGATGAAAGGTGTTTCGCTTTTATGATTGTTTTAGCAGTTGATAGTAGTTTTGAAGATTGCTGTCTTATAGCCGCATTAATAACAAATAATGAGATAGCTGGTGAAAAAGTTATGTTAGCTCGTAAGGTTGGTGTTTTAATTGAAAAAACTTTTAATAAAGAACATATTTTAAGAAAATCACTAGGCTTTGAAAGCTTTGCTGTAAATTAATAGTTATTAATTATAAATTATTTTGCAAACCGAAACGCAATCTTTGTAAAAAAAGTTTTACAAATTATTATGATTTCTCCTATCGGCTTTATATATAATGAATAAAGTGAATTAGGATTTGATTTTAGATCTGTTTCTACGCCTAAGGTTAAATTGTCTGAGTCCTCTGACAAATGTAGTGAGCCAAAACACCAGTCCCATATTGCAAATGTAGCCCCAAAGTTTTTATCATGATGCTTTTCGGCAATTGAATGATGAAGTTGGTGCTGAGCGGGAGAAATTAAAAAAGTTTCAAGCCACGGCCAATATTGTATACTAATGTTTGAATGGCGTAAATTTGAACCTAAAACATTAAATGTGAAAACAAAGATATTGACGCCAATTATCGAGTATATATCAACATTATTGCCGAAAAAGAATACAAAAGTAGAGAAAGAAACGCCTTGAGTAAAAGACCCCCTAATTGTAAATAGAATTCCTTCCAAAGGATGTGTTCTGTAAATTGTTAAAGAGGTTAAATGTTGCGCTGAGTGATGAACTTTGTGCAGAGACCAAAGAATTAGCCATTTGTGCATCCAACGATGAACAATAAATTTACTAAAATCGTTATACTCGTTGAAATTTTAATAATGTTTAAAAGAGGATTAGACATATGTTTTCCTTATTAAAGCGTGAATTAAAAGACTATTTTGTTAATATAAGTTTATTTTGTTTCGTAATTTTTAAGAAATATTCTGATTTGTCTAAGATTATTTTAGCAAAATTTTTGGAACCGATTAATTCTCTGGCTGCATATATTTGGACTGTTTCCGATTTCGGTGAATCCGTATTTGGTTTAAAATAATTTGTCATTTTTGATTCTAAAAAAAACTAAGTGTAATCCCGAGTAACTTACTCAGAAATCTCTTTTAATACTATTTTTTAAGATGTGTCAATCCTTAATATTTTTGTCAGGATTTATTATTTTCTTAATGATGCGCTTTTAAAATCAACAACTGTTGTTTAAGTTTTTGTTTAAGCGTCATATAGTACACTTACTGTAATCTAAAATATGAGAGGAATTTATGGTATCCTTCTATTCCAAAGTAATAGCAAGCTTAATCAAGCGCAATCAAAGTTGGAAACAAAATTGTTACAATAAGAAAAAAGACGTTTTTGAACGTTTAGTTGCACAAGGGCAAAAGCCCAATTTAATGATTATTTCATGTTGTGATAGTAGAATTAATCCCATGGAAATGTTTGAGGCTGACATTGGTGAATGTTTTGTTCATAGAAATATTGCTAACCTAGTTCCAGAATATGCAGAAAAAGAAAAATGTCATGGTACAATTGCTGCAATTGAATATGCTGTTTTGGCTCTTAAGGTTGAAAATATTGTTGTTTTGGGTCACTCAAATTGCGGTGGGGCTTTAGCATGTATTAGTCAGTTTAAGAATAAAAAGGCGACTAAAATAGCTACTTTGCCTTCAGTAGAGAAATGGCTTGAAATTTTGAGACCGAAGTACAATCAGCTCCCGAAAAATCTTTCTGACACTGAGAAGGCCAAAATGCTCGAAAGGCTTTCAGTTGGTGTATCGATTGACAATTTGCTTAGTTATCCCTTTATTAAAGATGCGGTTATGGCCAAAAAGTTAAGCTTACATGGACTTTGGATAGATATTGGGAAGGGAGAACTTTTAGTATTTGATAAAGATACAGGTAACGTGCGTAATTTATAATTTTGAGGTACACTCTTTAAAGAAACATTGTTATTTTTTTTGAAAAAAAGTAAAGTAACTTTTGTGAACTCTTTAATCAATAAGAGAGATTTAAATTTGGGACACGATAGTCAAAATTTAAAAGTTACTATCGCTGATGATCACTCTTTAGTGAGAACAGGCCTGTCTCTTTTGATCAAAATGATTGATAAAAAAGTTATGATTACAGAGGTTTCGTCTTTTGAGCAGACAATTGAAGTATTATCTTTACCTTGCTCTACAGATATTCTCCTTTTAGATTTGCTTATGCCGGACATGGACGGTCTGTCGGGGGCTAAACAGATTTGTCAAAAATGGCCAGAAATTCCCGTTGTTGTAATATCTGTCAAAGAAGACATATACTCAATTCGACGGGCTCTAAGATCTGGTGTGATGGGTTATATTCCAAAATCATCATCGCCGAATGTTACAGTTGGTGCGATTAAACTTGTTTTGGATGGAGGTATCTATGTGCCACCGCAAGTTTTAGATCACGAGCCAGAACATACAAAAGCTTCTAGTTTTGGAAAACTTGACGGTAGAAACGAATATTTTGAATTAGGATCAGAAACAATTAAGCTAACAAACCGGCAACTAGATATAGTAAGACTGCTGTCATTAGGTGAATCAAACAAAGAGATTGCAGATCATTTAGGTTTAATGCCAGGTACTATTAAAATGCACATATCAAGGATCTTTAAAACTTTTAATGTGTCAAATAGAACCGCTGTAGTGGCGAAGTACAACCAAATAGCCAATGTAAATAAGTTAAAATAATTTTTATTTTATTTATATGACAAAATGGAAATTTTTTAATAAATTTACTTTGACAAAACCTTTCAACATATGTGTTACAACAAAGCGTTTACTTATATATTAGACTTACACATTATTTTTTTAAACAGCAAGTCTCATGTATATTGATAGCATTTCTTGGGGGAGATCTTCAACTTTTCGTAAGTGCAATGAGTTTCGAGAACCGAAGATTTTATCTAAATAGGGTGTTGAATTTCTATCAAGTCCAATACAAAAAGTATCGATACCCTTTTGGTTAAGAGCCATTACTGATTTTCTAGCATCATGCTGTAAGTATTTTGGGTCAGAGACATCTATATCTGAGGGCTGTCCGTCCGTAAGCACTAAAAGAAGCTTACGGTTTGATTTCTGTGCTTTGAGTATCTCCCCTGAATGACGTAATGCTGCACCAAGTCTTGTTGAATAGCCGCTTGTGAGCGTATTTAATCGTAGGAGAGTATTTTTATCATACCTTTCCTTAAAACATTTTATTGTGTGATATCGTATTTCTTTTCTAGTATTAGAAGAGAAGGCACAAATTGAAAAAGGATCTTGTATTTTCGATAACGACTCTGATAGCAAAGCGCACGCCTCTTTTTCTAGGTCCAAGACAGTTTTTTTGGTCACGGTTACAATCTTTGTTGTGGATTCGGATATGTCGATTAATATCAAGACTGATAAATCTCGTGTTTGACGCTCCCATTTCTCATATAATTTTGGATCAGGCGTTTCGTTATTTCTAATACAGACTTTTGCTTCAATGCATGAGTCTATGTTTAAAAAATCACCATCGTGAAGGTTTCTGATCCTACTTGGTCTACTAAGTTTTGTTCGACTGATGATAGAGGCTATTTTATTTATAGTTTTTTTATGCCGATCTAGAAAAGAAGATTGTGATTTTACATTATGAGTTGGATGACTGTAGTCATAAACAAGTGTCCAATCTGGTCGCATTTCCCCAACTAAATAATCAAACTCTGGATATTTTGCTATTAGTAATTTATCCATCTGAATTGACTCTGGACTTGCGAGTTGTGTGCTTGCGCTGTCAGTATTGTAGTCTTTCTCAGTGTCATTGTTTTCACTATTTTTATTTTCTTTTGGGCTAGCCGCCTGAAGTATCTCCTCAGCATCAATATCATCAGGCGGAGTAGAGTTTTGCCAATCCCAGAGCCCGTCATTATTGTCTCTGTACAAAGGTTGCACTGTATATTTTTTGAAATCAAACTGTACTCGCATTTGGCCGAGGTCGTTGCTAAGCTTGTCTCCAATTTCTAGGCTTAAAGTGGGATCTTTCCACCTGTTTTGAGCGTCAAAAAAGAGTTTTTTTCCTTTGATTACCCAGTAGTTATCATCTGAATATTCATCGTCTATTAGTGCTCTACTGAGTCTTTCGATGAGATTTGGTGCAGACAAAATAGTTGAGGTCTCGACTTTGTGATAAGGTAGCCAGAAATGTTTCAGGCCAGGAAAGTCTTTCATTGCCAAATGTTCTATTCTAGCGTCTTCAATAATAGAGGAAACAACTAATTGAATTGGTTTACGCTTTTCCAAGAGGAACTGAGGCCCAGAATATCTTATATGGGCACCAATATGCGCAACACAGGACAAAAAAGTTTGATCATTAGTGACACCCTCAATGTCTGGAAATGATGTTGGCAGAAATATTAGTCCGTTACCGAAAGAGGCATGTTGTATCCCATTAATTTCAGACTCTGTTATAGATTCTCTTAGAGAAACATCTAAATCCCAGACAGCTTTTAAAAATAAATACATTTGTTTTTTAATTTCGGAAAAGATTAAGGTGTTTGACTCTCTGCTAAGCCATAGTTTGGATTCTACTGACTTAAGTTGAAAGTAATGAAGTTGTTTTTGCTTGTCTAAGGCATTTAATCTTACACCTGCTAGTGCCCAAGATTTAAATTTGTGCCATCCAAGTTTTTCTAGTAATAGATCAACGTTTTTAAGGAGAGATTCAATACAATGAGGGATTGATTTTGAAAGATTTTCAATAAAGGCAAGACAGGCGATAAACTCTGCTTCACCTGAGGTATATTTGCTTAGAGTAAGGCTTTGTTCTGATATAAGGGTTCCACTCACTTTTCCTGAGTTAATTGTTAAAATAGATACCGTTTTAGATAGCTCAAATACTGTTGCAGGGGCTAACTTTTCTGCAAGCTTTATCGAGTGCTTAATATACGAAGAAACTACAGTTGCTCCATAACCAGCATTATGAAGCTTGCTAATTGTTTTAAGCCAATCAAAAAACTGCACTTTTGATAAAATATTGTATTTGGTATCCAAAATATCTTTTTTGTGTGTAAGACTTTTTATATGTAAATCTGAAAGTAGCTTGTCAATCTCATAACTACCAGTCAGTTGCATAATTTAACAACTTTTTTGAGCACTTCTCTTATGTCGTGATCATCAGTAATTGGAGTTATAATGCAGACATCACATGCGTCTGAGAATTTTATTCCAGAAGATATTAGTTGCCCTGCTCGGATCAGCATCCTGGTGGACGCCCCTTCGTCAAGGCCGTTACCTTTAAGGTTTCGACTTTGTACTGCTACTTTTGCTAATTTAGTTGCAACAGCAATTGGTATTTTTGCTTCTTTAGATACGACTTGCGTCTCAAAATTGAGATTAGGGTACGAAAACTCAATAGCGCCAAATCGTTGTTTAGTTGACTCTTTTAAATCTTTGAGAACGCTTTGATAGCCCGGATTATAAGAAATAATTAACTGAAAATTATTGTGAGACGTGATAATTTCGTTTCTCTTTTCTAGGGAAAGAATTCTTCTTTCATCTGTTAGTGAATGTATTACTACTGTAGTGTCCTGTCGTGCCTCTACAATTTCGTCTAAGTAACAAATAGCACCATTGCGGACGGCAGTTGTTAAGGGGCCGTCCTGCCAATTAGTTCCATCGGAATCGAGCAAAAATCTTCCTACAAGGTCTGATGCGGTCATGTCTTCATGGCATGATACTGTAATAAGGGGCATTTCTAATTTCCAAGCCATATATTCAACAAAGCGTGTTTTCCCACTACCTGTTGGCCCTTTTAGCATCATTGGAATTTTATTTTGAAAACTTTTTTCAAAAATTTCTACTTCGTCAGCCGAAGCTAAGTAAAATGGTTCATCAATTATTTTATATTTGCTGAGTGACATCACATTCACTAAAAGTTTATTTTAAAACGAATAACTAACGTCGGTTTCATTGATGTCCTGTCTTTTTATTTGGAATTCCTTCCATTGGACATTCATCGGTTCCAACAGTGTCACGAGTTATCGCCTCTACCATTTCTTGAGTACCTTCCGGGTCTGTAATCCATTTTTTATAGAAGTCAAAGGGGCACTCGGCCACTCCACTAGTGACTTCACCCGAATTAATTTTGCCGGTGTATCCGCGATGTAATAGTTTAAAAAGATGGTTTTGCGATTGCATGTTTTTTCTTGCATCACGTATCAACGAAGTTGAAAGTTGGGCATATTGAATGCCATTTTCTTCCGTAGCACATTCCCCAAGAGTTCGGCCGTCAAATCCTATAATTGTTGAATGGCCAAAATAAGAGTAAACCCCGTCGAAGCCAGTCGCATTTGCCACAGCGACATAAGAGTTATTCGTCCAAGCCATAGCTTTAGACATTATGATTTGCTGATCTTTTGCAGGATACATGTAACCTTGGCAGCGAACAATTAATTCAGCACCTTTCATAGCGCAATCACGCCAAATTTCAGGATAATTACCATCATCACAGATTATTAGACTTATTTTTAAACCCTTCGGCCCATCTGAAACATATGTACAATTGCCAGGGTACCAACCTTCAATGGGAACCCAGGGCATAATTTTTCTATATTTTTGGACTATTTCGCCTTTATCGTTCATTAGAATCAAAGTATTATAAGGTGCTTTTTGAGGATGTTCTTCGTGTCTTTCTCCCGTTAGCGAGAATACACCCCAAACCTTTGCATTTCGGCACGCTTCAGAAAAAATCGCAGTTTCGTCTCCTGGGCAAGATGAGGCCGTTTCGTACATTTCTTTTTGATCATACATAATTCCATGAGTACTATACTCTGGAAATATGACTAAATCCATCCCAGGAAGACCCACTTTCATTCCTTCAATCATTTTCGCAATTTTTTTTGAATTGTCTATTACTTCGGCTTTAGTATGTAACCGTGGCATTTTATAATTTACTACTGCAACGCCAACCGAGTCATTGCTACTTGAAATATCTCCATGTTGCATAATACATCTCCTTTATTACAACTCTCTTTTATACACTCTGTAAAATCTTATTACATTTTGTATTTAAATAGTACTAAAAGTTTGTAGATAAAAATAGTACTAATATTTTATTTTTATATTACTTGACCTGTTTGGCACTATTTTGTTATATTAAGTCACTACAGACTAAAGATCATATAAAAAAATATATAAAAAAGAGAGACTAAAATAACCGAAACAATATCTGAAAAATTTGTTTTAAAATTGTGGTGAAATTGCGCCTCAATGTAAGAGTGCTTATTGAATCCTTTAAATTCGCTTTGACGTTAAATAGTTCTGAAAAGAAGACTAGTACTCGTATGATAATCAGGTAAAAAAAATAGGAGAATTATATGAAAATCAACCGGAGGAGTTTATTAAAAAGTGGTGTCGCAGGGGCTGCAGTGTTGGCGGTTCCAAATGTTATACCAAGTGCACTTCATGCAGCGTCATGGATAAAGAAAGGAAAAACTATAAAGGTAGGAGTTCTGTTTTCTACTACTGGTGGTCTTGCTGTTATTGAAAACGATTCTACTCAGGTAACTTTATACGCAATCGACGAAATTAATGCCAATGGTGGTATAGCGGGTATGGAGGTCGAACCAGTTGTTGTCGATGCAAAGTCCGATATTAAAGTTTACTCTGAAAAAATTGCGCAGCTTATACTCAAGGACAGAGTTGTAGCTACATTCGGTGGATACACCTCTGCAAGTAGGAGAGCTGTAGCTCCAACTATTATGAAAAGAGATCACTTATTTTATTATCCGACATGTTACGAAGGCCGTGAATGTACTCAAAATATTATTTGTACGGGTCCTTTGGCAAACCAACATTCGTTTGATCTAATTCCATATATGGTGGAGAACTTTGGTCCAAAAGTGTATCTCATCGGCTCAAATTATATTTGGCCCAAAGAATCGAATAAAAATGCAAAAGAATGGTTGCGTCGTGTTGATGGAGAAGTTGTTGGTGAAGATTACATCCCCTTGGGTAACTCCGAATTCACTCCTGTATTCAATAAAGTAAGACAGCAGAAACCGGATTGGATTTTTTCCACAGTTGTCGGAGATTCAGATATCGCTATGCATAAACAATTTTTACAAGAGGGTTTTAAATCTGATAAAATGCCAATAGCAGCATTAACTACGGGTGAAATTGAGATACGTGCAATGGGTGCTGAAGCAGGGGCAGGGCATTTCCTTTCTGCTCCATATTTTCAAACTCTTGACAATCCGACTAACAATAAATTTGTGGACGGATATCTTTCAAGTAAGTATGGCGGCGGTGGTGTTACCCATTATAATATGGAAGAAACATATCTTTCGGTCTACGCTTTTAAATATGGTGTTGAGCGCGCTCTTGCGAAAACAGGCGACGTTGGAGAAATAACTCCAAGATTAATCAGAGACGTATCTTCTGGTATTGAAATTCCTGATGAGATATCACCAGAGGGTAAGGTTTGGTTGGATGAAACTATGCATGTGCATTTGAAACCGAAGATCGGTATATGTAAGCCGGATGGTCAGTTTGAAGTGGTAAAGGCTGCTGCTGAACATGTTGCGCCAGATCCAATGTCAATTTATCCTGAACGTGGTGTGTGCAAATTTGACGGTTTACACGCGCCTGATGGCACAATAACCACTGATGTACTGTAATTAAAATCAAAAGGCTGGCGGCATGTTGTGATTTGTGCTGCCAGTTTTCAGTCTTGTGAAGGATTAGAAGTTTTAATTTTAAGCTAATATGATTTTAAACAATTACGTAACCTTAAGAATTGGATTTTATTTATGAGTGTTCATGATTTTTGGACACCGTTTTCATTGTTTCCGTTTATGAATGCATTGATTATCGGTTTAAGTTTGGCAAGTATTTGGCTTATTGCGGCGTTAGGCCTTACAATAATATATGGAACCATGGGAGTTATTAATATGGCCCATGGGGAATTTATTATGTTGGGGGCGTACTCTACATATGTTTTGCAGACTTTTTTGGGTGTTCCTCTTTTACTATGTTTACCACTATCTTTTCTAATCCTGGCGGGGGTTGGATGGCTGATTGAGCGTGGTATAATTCGAACTTTATATGAAAGACCTTTGGATACCTTGCTTGCAACTTGGGGTTTGTCGTTAATCTTAATCCAAAGTGTTCGACTGATTTTTGGTGGACAGCCGCAATACGTTGGAGTTCCGCAGTGGTTAAAATTTAATATTGAATTTAGTTTTATCTATTTATCTGGCGTAAGGCTATTTGTGTTTTTTGCTGCATTATTGATACTGGGGATCACTTGGTACTTAATGTATAAAACAACCTACGGCATGCGCATTCGCGCTGTAATGCAAGACAAAGAGATGGCTGAATCTTTTGGAATAGACACTAGTCGGGTTTACAGCCAAACATTTGCATTTGGTGCAGGTCTGGCGGGCTTGGCTGGAAGTATGTTTGGAATGTTAAAGTCACTGTTTCCAGATATGGGTTCTGGCTATATAGTAGAAGCTTTTTTAGTAGTAGTAGTTGGTGGTGTTGAGTTGGCTGGAAGTGTCGTTAGTGCAGCGTTATTAGCAGAACTAAACTCTGTATTTGCTTATTTTACAAACGATACTTTTGCTCGTTTCGTTCTTTTTACATTAATTGTTATTTTTCTTCGTTTCAGACCGCAAGGTCTCATTTCTGAGAAAAAAGGCCGGCGTTAGGTTTAGTTTGAGGGGTAGAATTTTTGTCTGATAATATTTTTCATAACAGAAAAGCTCAATGGGCAGCGTATTTGCTTATCTTTGCTGGGTTATTGTTACTTCCATTTTTTTATGATGACCCATTTTCACTAAATCAACTATCCCGATATGCGGTTTTTGCTCTTTTGGCGGTTTCTGTAAGTATGGTTTGGGGTTTTGGTGGTATATTGAGTTTGGGCCAGGGTATAGCGTTTGGTTTAGCTGCTTATGGTATGGCTATGACGATGCAAATGCAGTTTCAAGACCCAGTGAGCGATCCGATTCCAAGTTTTATGCTAACTAACGAATTGACTGAGCTTCCGATGATGTGGGTGCCATTTTGGTCAACAACTGCAGGTGTAATTTTAACCTTTGCTGTTCCAACATTATTTTTTGCTGGTTTTGGCTACATGATGTTTCAGGCTCGGGTGGCGGGTGTTTTTGTGGCTATAATGACTCTAGCTATGCTGGGAGCTTGGTATAGCATGGCTTATGATATGCAACCTTTTACAGCTGGGTTTAATGGAATTACACCTCCAAATGCATTTGAAGTTTTTGGTGGTGAAGTTGATCCTTACAGCAGCAGTGCATACTGGGTTTGTGTTGCCATTCTAGCTATATTAACTCTGAGCTCTAAAGCACTTTTAGAAACAAAGTTCGGTACAATTGTTCAGGCTATTAGAGATGACCCAGAAAGAGCAAGGTTTTTAGGTTACAATGTTGCTTATTATCAAATTGTAATTTTTTCTATAGCAGGCTTCATCGCAGCTTCTGCTGGTTTTTGTTGGGTAATGATAACCCAATATGTATCTCCGACAGCCTTGGAACTGTCATTTAGTATTTCTGCTGTAGTTTGGGCGGCTGTAGGCGGGCGAATGTCGCTTCTCGGAGCAATAATTGGAGCATATTTAGTAAACGGAATGCAAAGCTATTTTGGAGATGAATATCAGCAAGTATGGATGATAATTTTGGGTGCACTTTTTATTGGTGTGGTATTATTTTTACCGAAAGGTCTTATTGGATTAGTTGAACTTGTTTTAGGTAAGCTAAGCAACTCATCTAGTTCTGAAAAAAATAAAAATTCAGAAGGGTTGACACATGACTGAGCTCCTTCGGCTAGAAAAAGTCTGCAAAAGCTTTGGAGATACAAAGGTAATAGATAATTTTAGCTTTTCGGTGAATAAAGGAGAACTAAGGTGTCTTCTTGGTCCTAATGGTGCTGGAAAAACAACGTCTCTTGATCTTATAACAGCCCGTCAGCCCATTACTTCCGGGTCAATTAAGTTCAATAATATTGACATAACGAAAATGCAAGAACACGAAATTGTTAGACAAGGAGTCGGTAGAAAATTTCAAGTTCCAGCTGTCTTCAAGGAACTTTCAGTGAAAGATAACTTTGAGGTCGCATTTGGAAATCAAAAGGATCCGTTTACAAATATCTTCAATTCCCGAGGATCATCAAAGAATGAAAAATTTCAGGAAATTATTGAGTTAGTTGGTCTTAAAGATAGACTTGATAGTTCTGCGGGAGTCTTATCTCATGGCGAAACTCAATGGTTAGAAATTGGTATGGTCTTAATGCAAGACCCAAGGCTGTTATTAATGGACGAGCCTACAGCTGGAATGACAGAGCAGGAAACATCAAAGACCTCTGAAATTTTCAACCAGCTTAAAGGTTCACATACCTTGATTGTAGTCGAACATGATATGTCATTTGTTCGAGAAATTGCAGATATAATTACTGTGATGCACTTGGGTACAGAGTTAGCAGAGGGTACTATTTCGGAAATAGAAAATAACGTCCGTGTGAAAGAAGTTTATCTTGGCTCAGAGGGGATTTCGTAGATGTTGTCATTAAAAAATATAACCTCGTACTATGGAAAAACTCCTATAATAAAAGACATAAATTTAGAAATTAATGAGGGAGAGTGTTTGTGTGTTTTGGGTAGAAATGGAGTAGGAAAAACAACACTACTTCATTCTATTATGGGTTTGACGACAAGTATTACAGGTAGTCTGTCGATTAATGGTGTTGAAGTTAGCAAGTTGCCAGCAAGTAAAAGAGCAATAAGTGGTTTGGGATATGTTCCACAGGGGAGAAGAATTTTTGGAAAATTTACCGTAAAAGAAAACATTATTATGGGAACGTTTGCTCGGGAAGATGGAAATCGAGCGATCCCAAATAGCTGTCTTGAGTTATTCCCATATTTGGCAGAAAATTTAGATAGGAAAGCAGGTCTACTTTCAGGCGGCCAGCAGCAGCAGTTGGCGATTGCGCGCGCACTAGCAACAGATCCAAAAATTTTGCTCCTTGATGAACCAACTGAAGGTATTCAACCAAATATTGTGCAAGACATTGAAGATTCATTAATGCGGTTAAACAAGGAATTTAAGATTACGCTTATTCTTACTGAGCAACACATAAAAATAGCAAGAAAGATGTCTGATAAGTTTGCCATGATGGATACTGGAAAAATTGCTTCGTCAGGAAAAATTGAAGAACTTACGGATAATGTGGTGCACAAGTATTTAACAATTTAAACCATCTATTAAAATCTTAAACTAATGAAAGGGAGTTATAAAATGATATCAATACCACGAAAAGGTACTCCAGAAAGAGACAGACTTATTGCTGAACATAAAAAGTGTATTGACTCTATGAAAGGCGTTGCAGGCTGTACAATTCTACAGTGTGAGACTCCTGGGGATACTACTGTTGTCTCGGGAGGTATTCACGAGGATATATTACTTAATCGAGTATTACTTAGAATGCGAGCAGCAATGCCCGCAAATGGAAAGGGTAAACTTCTTGTGATATGCACGGAGGTAGATAAGTCGTGGAGAATAGGACGGCTTTCAGGTGTTAGAGGAGTACCACCTGTGTTTGTCAACGAAAAAGTTTATGACAATGAGCAAGACCCTCAGCATGACATATTCTTAATGCGATTGGATGAAATGGATGAGCATGATGGGTATCCAGAACATTTCAATGAAGGTTGGAAGAGAAGAAATGATAACTGGACAGTTACTTGAAGTAAGAAAAAATAATTAAAATTATAATCTCTATTGGAATAAAAGGAGAAATTTATGTCAGTAATGAAGTTAACTGGGTATGCAGACCAATTTGGCGTTAATCCAGGAAAAAATATTAAATTTTATATAAATTGTGATGGCCCAAAAGAATATAAAGTTGAAATTATGCACATGGTTAATGGAGATACAAATCCTCGCGGTCCTGGTTTGTTAGAAAATCTTATAGATGCGGATTGCAACGGAACGTATCCTGGTAGGAAGCAAGCTATACATAGTGGTTCGTATGGATTTGTTAGTGATACAAAGCATTTTCATCTTGAGTCATTTACTATGCAGTGCTGGATATGGCCAACTACACCCAAAACCCATCCGAAATATTGGCGTCATGGGTCGCAGGGTCTTATGGCCAAGTGGTCTAACGACAAAGGATATGGGTTGTTTATAAATGAAGAAGGGTGTCTGGAACTTAGAATAAATGGACAACGAGTTACAACAGACGCACCTATTAGAGATCATGCTTGGCATTTTGTTGCAGCGTCATACAACGCTGAAACAGGCGAAGCTAAATTGTATCATGAGCCGCAAATTGTCTACGCTTTAGATCCAGACATACAACCTGTTACTGCAAGTATAAAAGGCCAAGTGTCAAACGAAGAGGGAATACCGTTCACTGTCGCTTGCTACACAATGGGTGTCGATGGTAATAATTTAGCAAAATCGTCAGTGCCAACTGGTATAGTGATGGCAGGACATTATAATGGAAAGATTGATAGTCCTCGGTTGTGTGATCGCGCATTAAGTCGTTCAGAGATTGAAACCATGAAGCTAGGAGCTCAGCCAGGAATGACAGAGCGGAGGGGCAGTGGTCCGACTGGACCGTTGTCCGAATGTATCGTTGGGACGTGGGATTTTTCTGATGGCATTGATACGATTGTTGGCAAGGATCATGGGCCTTACGTATATGATTTACAAATTGTGAATTGCCCGACTCGTGCTATGACAGGTTACAATTTTTCAGGTCATAATTTTGATTGGAAGCATGCGCCTAAAGAATATGGAGCGATACATTTTCATGATGATGATATTGATGACGCTCGATGGGAGGTAGATTTTGAGTGGACTGTACCTACTGGCCAAAATAGCGCTTTTTATGCAGCTAAGGTAACTACTGATGACGGTGACGAAGATTACATACCATTTTGGGTTGTCCCTGAAATTGGTAAAGAAACTTCAAAAATTGCTGTTATGGTGCCTACTATTAGTTATATGGCTTATGCAAATGAACATTTAGCTAATAATGCGGGTGGAGCAGAGCTTCTAGTATACCGCGTTCCAATTATGCAAGATCAGAATATGTTTTTGAGTGAGCATCGAGAGTATGGTGGGTCTATTTACGATACGCATACTGATGGAAGTGGCCTATGCTTGTCTTCCCGGTTAAGACCAATTCTGAGTATTCGGCCAAAGTACGATCATTTCTTAATGCAGGCGCCTTGGCAATACCCTGCAGATTTGCATCTTATATGTTGGTTAGAGCAAATGGGTTATGAATATGACTGTATAACAGATGAAGATGTTGCATATGATGGCTTAGCAAGACTAGAAAATTATAATGTAATTATTACGGGGTCGCACCCAGAGCATAATACTGGTTCACAGTTAGATGCCCTACACAATTATACTCAGCAGGGTGGTAGATTAATGTATATGGGCGCTGACGCCTGGTATTGGATACATTCGTACCATCCAGCATATGAGAACATTGGACGAGGAATTGTTACAGAAATGCGAAGATGTGAGTCTGGTATTCGAACTTGGAGGGCTGATCCTGGAGAGTATTATCATCAAGGGACAGGTGAATTGGGAGGAATGTGGCGATATCGTGGGAGGTATTTACAGTCAGTTGCAGGCACCGGAATGTTTGCAGAAGGCTTCGACATTTCTTCATATTATTCGCGCACATATGAAAGTAATGACCCTCGAGTGTCTTGGGCGTTTGAGGGTATTGAGTATGACGAAAAGATTGGTAATTTCGGTTTTGTAGGTGGAGGAGCTGCGGGTACCGAGCTCGATGGTGTTGATACTATGCTTGGTACACCACCGCACACGCTAGTCGTTGCGACATCGGCTGGTCGACACACTGAAGGCTACCTGCTGGTGATGGAAGAGTTTGGATTTAATCAGCAAGGTTTGGACGGTACTCAGCATCCTAGAGTTCGATCAGATATTGCATACCACGAAACCCCTAACGGTGGTGCTTGTTTTGCTTTTAGTTCGATTGCTTATTGTGGGTCTTTACCATGGAACAATTGTGACAACAATATTTCAAAGTTAACGGGCAATGTTTTGAATAGATTTATGCAAGATGGGCCTTTACCTGAGGCTCCAGCAGATTCTATTAAGCATCGAGGGCGGGCCGATTATGAGCCGCCAATGAACAAAGCTCCTAAATAATGGTGCTGTAGCGTAACTGCGACTCTGAAAAATTTTTCGTTTTTTTAAAAAGATTTTTCAGAGTATATTTTTAATAAACTGTTGTGGAGTTTGCTGTGTCTATGAAATCAGACTTGTTAAACCCTGATTTAGGTTATAGCGATGAAGGATATGATTTAACGGACATAAGGACTTATGAGGCTTCTCTTAAGGCTTTCGGTAAGTCATGTGATTTTTTGCCCGTTGCGTATCGTTCAAGAGTTTTTTTCGAGCTCGAGAACGAAAAGCTATGGACTAGAACTTGGATTCCCATTGGTTTCGACAGCCAAATACCTAGTAGGGGAGACTTGCTACCTTTTACGGTCGGTTTTCATGGCGTTCATATTCAGAGAGTTGAATCTAATTTAGTTGAGGCAAGGTTTAATATGCACCAGCATGGTGGATGTCGTTTTGTTCCGGAGCAGTGTCGGACGGGTGCACAAACAAAATGTTCTATTGCGTCATGTAATTATACTAGAGACTCTGACGTTATGCTTGCTAACAATGGTGACAATACAGATTTAATGTATAAGTTTGTGGGAATAAATCCTCAGAAGCTAAAGCCTGTGAGGTTCGAAAATATCGGCTCATTATTGTTTGTTAATTTAGATCCTGACAGTCAAGACTTACTTTCTGATTTAGGAGATGAATTAGTTGATCTGGTAAAAGGTTTATCCAAGTTTAAATATATTTTGAAACATAAATGGCTAGATTGTAATGCAAATTGGAAGCATTCAAGTAGTGAGATCTTCAGGCATTTAAGCCAGTTTTCTGAAGAATTTACGGTTGAGGAGAAAAAAAATCAGTCTATGCAGATTAGTAGAGCTCTAATATCTCAACTTAAACTGCCTGAAGCACTAAGTTATAGCTGTGATGACGCCAAATTACTTTGGCTTTTCCCAAATTTGGTTATTTTAATTTCGGAGCAGTTTGCTCTTTGTATTCTATTTCAGGCCACCGCTATGGGAAAAAATGTTCAAAGAACGTTTCTCCTTGCTAAGGAGGACGAGAACGGGGAATCACTTAGTACTGTTTTTGAAACTTGGTTAAAATATTTAAATGATGCTAATCGTAAGGCTCAGATCAAGCAGGTTGCCTCTGAGAGTTTGATATTAAAAACTAAAGGGGACTTAAGAAAACAAGATAGCATTATCTCAGACATACATCAGAAGTACTTAATAAAAATGCTAACAAAGAAACACAGATATTATTGGAGTGCTCCTATTATGGATGCTGGTTTTCTTGGTGTGAAACGAAGTTAACAATGTAGGGAGCAAACTTATAATGGGTACAATTGCGGAAGAAAGAAACGAAGAATTTTCAAATGCTCGTTCGGCTTATATGAAGGGCGACTTTAAAGTTTCGTTTGATATTTGGCATAAAATGGCTAAGGAGGGGCATAGTGAAAGCCAGGCCTGGGTTGGTGCTATGTATGCAAATGGTGATGGAAGAGAGGCAAATAATATAGAGGCTTTTAATTGGTACCTTCTCGCTGCTAAGCAGAAGCATGCAATGGCAGCTGCAAATGTTGGAGCAGCTTATTATATGGGAAATGGAATAAAGAAAGACCTTGAAGGTGCTGTATTTTGGCTTCGTGAGGCAGCTAGTTTAAATGATTTAAACGGAATCTTTAATCTGGCCGTTCTATATAGTAAGGGCGAGATAAATGATGTTAGTGAAGAAGAAGCTTTGGAAAAGGCAGCAGAGCTATATCTTAAGGCCTCAGAACGAGGCCATTATCCTTCGCAGTCCCGCTTGGGTTATATGTACTCGGTCGGAAAGGGTGTTAAAAAAGACAGAGTACAGGCATATGTCTGGTTAACATTAGCCTCACAGCACGGGATTGGAACAGCTCTAAACGCTTTAGAAACAGTTGTTGAAAGTATGTCTAGCGAAGAGAAAACAGCTGGCGCTTCTTTGTTTGAAAAATGGAGAAAGGAGACGAAGTCTGATCAGGGCCCTACAGCAATTTACCCCGCAATATAAATGAGATAAGCATGATATATAGTGTGCAGCAAATAAAATTTGAAATTTTCCAATACATTAAAGAATTTGAATCATCGTTTGAAGATTGGTACGTCGGCATTGCGAGCGATCCGAGGGAACAAATGTTCAAAATACATTACGTGGACTCTAAAACAGACATTTGGCTGTATAAACAAGCTATTTCATTTTTAGCGTGTAAAACAGTACAGAAATACTTTTTAGAAAATTTGAAAACAGACGGTGTTTTAGTTACTAATGGTGGGGAGGATATGGATTGTGTATACTTATTTAAAAAAAGTTTGAAAACAAGCCCTAGTTCTAACTATTTACCCTAGTTTTTCTTTTTCACGATTTTTGTTACTTGATTGATTAAGAGACTGAAGTATGTTGGCAAATAATTGTAAAATTTCACGACGCAAATTTTTAGTACAGTGCTTAAGTGCGCCTTATGTTCTTAATACCGTTCAATTTTCTAGTGCTTATGGCAATACATATCCCTGGTTGTCTTCTGAAAAGAAAATAAAAATTGGTTTCTTGTGGTCTTTGACCGGGAATTTGTCGGTTATTGAACAGGCATCATTAGACGTTGCAAAATTTTGGGTTGATAGTATTAATAAAAGTGGTGGTGTTGCTGGTTTTAAAATTGAACCAATAATCATTGACGCTCGATCGGATATGAAAAATTATCGTGAAGGCGCATTAAAACTTATGCAAGATGACAAAGTTTTAGCAATTTTTGGAGGATACACCTCGGCTAGCAGAAGAGCGGTTATGCCATTAGTGGAGGCGAATGGCGGGCTTTTTTTCTATCCTACATGTTATGAGGGTAGGGAGTGTTGGCAAAGCATTATATGCACTGGGCCTCTTGCAAATCAACACTCTAAAGATTTAATTCCATTTATGTTTGATAACTTTGGGCCTAGTGCATATTTTGTTGGTTCAAATTATGTTTGGCCAAAAGAATCAAATAGAAATGCAAAAAAGTGGCTCGAAGATATTGGTGGGGAAGTAATGGCGGAAAGGTATGTGCCTCTAGGTCAAGGAGATTTTGAACACATTATTAAAGATGTAAAAGATAAAAAGCCAAACTGGATATTTTCAACAGTAGTAGGGGATTCTGATTTATATTTTAGAAAAAGCTATCTTAAACAGAGGCTCAGTCCTGATATTATACCGACAGCATCGTTAACTACGTCTGAGATGGAAGTAAAAATCATGGGTTATAAATATGGTGAAGGTCATATTTTGTCGGCACCTTATTTTCAGGCCTTGGAGTCAGAAACAAATTACAAATTTGTAAATAATTTTTTGTCTTCACCTTATGGTTCTAGTGGAGTCACACATTATAATATGGAGGAGACGTACCTTTCATTTGTCTATTTTAAAAAAGCTGTGGAACAGGTGGTTCTTGAATTTGGATATAAAGAGTTAAATCCTAGAACGCTTAGAAATGCGTGTGGTGGTATGCGTCTATCTGATGATGAGTCCCCGGAAGGTCCAGTCCGTATAGATAAGAATAATTTTAATAGTTGGTTGACACCAAAAATTGGGCGGTTTAATGCAGAGGGTCAAATTAATTTGCTATTGGAAAAAGATAGCGCTATTAAACCACTGCCATATATGTTGTATCCTTCGCGTGGAGAATGTCGTTCAAATGGCTTACATTTGCCAGATGGCAGAATTGTTAGATCTGCGTCTTAAAAAAAGAATATGCTTATGATAAGAATACCTGACATTTTCAACAAGTTTTCGGTTGGCGAAAAAGTAATGATGGTAATTCTTGTTGAAATTGTTTCGTATACGGCTGTTACTATACTAGCATTGTCGCAAATTAGTTCCGTAGGAAATGAAGTTAAAAAAATGGCTGACCTATATTTGCCAATGGTGTCTTCAACAGAAAAAGTAAGACAACAGATTTTAGAGATGAGGTTGAATCTAAAAGAAATTGTTTTTGTTGGTGATAGAGTCGTTTATGACAAAGATGCAGGTGAAAGATTTAGATCTCAGAGAAAAGAATATTTGGAAAAATATTCTCAGATAGAAAGAGAACTTGATGATGCAGAAAAACTGCTTGCACTACATAAACAAGATGAACATACATTATATAATATTACTGATAGCAAGTCTTACAACAAATTAGCATCAAATCAGGCTCTTTTATTAATACAACTTGACAATGTACGAGAGATGAATCGTAACCATAGAGACTTGGTTAAAAAGTTATTTTATCAAGTCGAAGTTGGTGCCTTTCTAATGGGTATGGAAATGTTGAATGAAATAAGTGCTAGTGAAGCAAAGTTAAATTCGCAAGTAGATATGTTATTCTTTATTCTTATGGATGTTAAAGCAGCTTCATTGGAGTTTAGTAAGGCTGCGGAGAAGCGCGGGTCGTATATAACGGTAATTGGTTCATTATTTACAATTTTTGTAGTAATAGCAATTTTCTTTTTTGTAGTTCGTCGAAATATCACGCGCCCGTTTTATGTTTTGACAGAGTCTATAGATACTTTTGATGTTTATACGAAATCTCTGGAAACACCCGCAGAAAAGCGACTTATAAATCGGGGAGATGAAATTGGAGAAGTTGCTCGAAGTTTTAATAATTTAAAACATGTCGTTTGGAACCAAAGAAAAGATTTGGAGTCGGCAAAATTAGATGCTGAAAAAGCAAATCGTGCAAAATCGCATTTTCTTGCTGCCGCTAGTCATGATCTGAGGCAACCAATGCATGCTATGCAGATGTTTATTGCGGCGCTTAAAGAACGAACGAATGATTTAGACTCATTGAAAATTATTTCAAATATTGATGACGTCTCTGTTTCGTCGGCTAAATTGCTTAATTCTCTTTTAGATATTTCCCATTTAGAGGCAGGAGATGTGGTACCAAAGTTTGAGTATGTGCCGATACGGGAAGTTTTTCTGAGAGTAAAACGCTCATTTTCTATGCTAGCAGAAAAAAAAGGTCTTTCGCTTCATATTGTTGACTCTAGTATGCTGGTTTATAGTGATCCTATTCTTTTAGAGCGAATTATTCAAAACCTAGTTTCAAATTCGATAAGATTTACCAAGTTTGGGAAAGTACTTATTGGTTGCAAAAGGCGTGGTGATGATATTTGTATTGAGGTTTGGGATACTGGAGTTGGAATTCCTGAAGACCAATCTGAGGATATTTATAATGAGTTCCATCAATTAAATAATGATGAAAGGGATAGAAGTAGAGGTATTGGTTTAGGTTTAGCGATAGTAAAAAAACTATCAGAGTGTCTTGGTCACAAAATAGAGCATTCTTCTGTTGTAGGGGTAGGTTCTAAATTTTTGGTAAAAGTTAAATACAATTCTGAACACAAAACAGTTTTAAAAAATAGTCTCGATATTTCACCAATTGAGGATTGCGAGCAATATGTGGATCTCAAAAATGTCAGAGTCTTGATTATTGAAGATGATCAGCAAGTGCTTGATTCAACTGCGAAGCTTTTACGTTCTTGGGGAATAATTGTGCACTGTGCTATTAATAAGAAGCAGGCACTCGAGTTTGTTTCGTCAAAAGAGCAAAACCCAGAGTTCATTATTACGGATTTGAGGTTGCCAGGGGGTTCTGACGGTGTTGATATCATCATAAAAATACAAGACTTATTGGGCGAGTTTATTCCTTCCATGATTATAACTGGTGATGTCGAAACCAGGCAGGATGAAGCAATTGCGGACTTAGGTTTTAAAGTTTTACGAAAGCCAGTAAGGCCTGCTAAATTGCGGAGTCTTTTGACCTACTTGTTGAGTGAGTATCGCCGAGAATCATTAAGGTAAGAATTTTTAAGGAGACAGAAAGCTTACTTTTTTCTTTGACTCGGATATTCTCCAGTTAAAAATAGGCGAAAAAGACTCCATATTTCTGTTATTGATTTTTTTAAAGATACAACATTTGATGAAAGGATTTTGACAGAGAGTCCACTGTCAGCTGGCAGTGACGAAGCACTACCAAATGCCTCATTTTGTAATGAAAAAAACTTTTTGAATTCAGATAAAAGGGAGTTAACGGTGTGTTTAGGACAAAATATAATAAGAGAGCTGTGGCAACAAAAGTCGGACGAAAAATTTCTTGCATATGTACGGAATTCTTCTCCAGTTATAGAAAATCTGTCAATTACAAAAGGCTTCATAAAAGTGTCTTGAATTATGAGTTCGTTTGATAGTCTACTGAAAGTCCTATTCTTTTCTAAAAAATCGTGAGTTAAAAAAGATTCTAAAAACATTATAATTGATGAGTTAGACGCCGTTATTTTCGTAGAGGTAGTCAGCTCTGCCCCAGGAAGCAATATTAGGGGTTCAGGCATGTACTCGAAAAATGAATTCCTGTCACACAAAATAGTAGTCTTTAAAAGGGTTGGTCCGTTCGTGTTTTTATGGACAATGGTTGATGCTTGCGTTGTTAAATGTGTTTTTATATTCTCTTTAAGGTGGAGTTTCATATTTAATTTGTCTTTTGTGTACAGACCACCAGATGAGGATTGTGTGTAAACTGTGGCCATACCTTTCATTTTTAATTCGTCAAGATAAAGTGCCCTGCAAATGTGAAATGGATAAGTTGCATACTGGCGGTCAATAAAGGTTCTTCCATTCGGATCTACTTTAAAAGACATTTCCAGTTTGTTTTTTTCTGCTAGGCGGTTATCTATCTTTGGCTCCTTTTATCTTTTGATGAAAAGTACTTCCGCTAGAAGGTTATCAATCAGTTCAGAAATACCAACATTTGTTTTACAGTTAGTTAAAATTACGGGCCTACTCTCTCGCACTATTAATGATTCCTTTAACATTTGGTCAACATTTGATCCTACATAAGAGGCTAAATCGATTTTGTTTATTACTAAAAGGTCGCTTTTTATTGTTCCAGGCCCTTTTTTTCTTGGAATATCGTCTCCGCCAGCAGTGTCAATTACAAACAGCCAGTAGTCGACCAAGTCAAGAGAAAAGGTCGATGCTAAGTTATCGCCACCGCTTTCAACAAAAATTACATCTAGATTAGGAAATTTTTCTGCCATCTCATCTACTGCAGCTATATTTAGAGATGGATCTTCTCTTATTATAGTATGGGGGCAAGCTCCAGCCTCAACAGCAGCTACCTTGTTCGGATCAATTAGACCACTATTTTTTAATCGAACGGCGTCTTCTTTTGTAACAAGATCATTTGTTATCACTGCACATTCTATGTTCAGTTCATGCAGTTTTGGAATAAGCATTTCTATTAGTGCTGTTTTCCCTGAGCCGACTGGACCACCTATTCCAATTCTCGCTGCTGTCTTTTTCAAAGGTTCTATTTCTTCCATTTTATTAACGAAGAAGATAAAGCTGAGATAGCGGTAGTTTTTTTGAAGGCTCGCATGTAGCAAGTTTCCCATCTACGTACACATCAAATGTTTGGGTGTCGACATAAATTTCTGGGCAGTTATTATTATGGATCATATCTTTTTTTTGTAAGTTCCGTGTTCCATTAATAGGAAGAAGACTTTTCGAAAGGTTTAGCTTTTTTGCGATTTCGTTCGATATTGCGAGCGGATGAACAAAAGACGCACTGAGAGAGTTTTTAGCTTTGCCAAAAGCACCCCATTGAGGACGCATTACGATAGGTTCACAGGTCATTAAGGAAGCTGCGCTGTCTCCCATTGCTCCCCAGGCAATAAACCCACCTTTTACAACAATTTCTGGCTTAATTCCAAAAAAGCCTGGTTTCCAAAGAACTATGTCTGCCATTTTTCCATTTTCTAGGGAGCCAATATGTTCGTCTATTCCAAAAGTTTTTGCAGCGTTTATGGTATATTTTGCGATGTATCTCTTAATTCTCTCGTTATCTCCTTGTTGAGTTTTTTCTTCAGGTAATCTGCCTCGCTGATCTTTCATTTTTGAAGCTAATTGCCAAGTTCTACAAATAACTTCTGCAATTCGTCCCATGCCTTGGCTATCTGAACCAAGCATTGATATGGCGCCAATATCATGAAGTATATCCTCAGCTGCAATTGTTTGAGGCCGAATTCGGCTTTCTGCAAATGCGACATCCTCTGGTATTGAAGGGCTTAAATGATGGCATACCATGGTCATATCCAGATGCTCGTCAAATGTATTCACTGTAAAAGGGTTTGTGGGATTCGTGGATGAGGGCAAGCAATTTTCTATACCTGCGACACTAATTATATCTGGTGCATGCCCTCCTCCAGCTCCTTCTGTATGATACATATGGATCGTTCTGCCTGCAATAGCTTCAAGGGTATTTTCTAAAAAACCACTTTCATTTAGAGTATCTGTGTGTATTTGAACTTGAAAATCTAATTCATCTGCTATTGATAAGCAAGTATTTATAGCACTTGGCATTGCACCCCAATCTTCATGAATTTTGAGTCCACAGGCGCCACCTTCAATTTGGTCGTACAAAGATCCTGGTTTAGAAGTGTTTCCTCGTCCTAAAAACCCAAAATTTATAGGCCAATTTTCCGCCGACTGCAGCATTTTCCCTACATTGAAAGCACCGCCGCAATCAATCCCTACAGTAATCGGTCCGAGAGAACCTCCCATCATGGTAGTTATTCCTGAAGAAATTGCATGTTCGCAAAGTTGAGCGGAGTCAAAATGTACATGAACGTCTATACCGCCTGCTGTCGCTATAAGCCCTTCTGCATCTCGAACTGTAGTGGCGGTGCTACAGATTAGGTCTGGATGCACTCCATCCATAGTTTCGGGATTCCCTGCTTTTCCAATGGCAACAATTTTTCCGTCCTTTACTCCTATATCCCCCTTTACAAGACCTACAACTGGATCAATCACAAAAGCGTTGCACAAAAGCATGTCAAGAGCTCCCATCTCACTGGTATAACCGGCCGTTAGCCCTAATCCATCTCTTAGAGTTTTTCCTCCTCCATGCAAACATTCATCACCTGGAACGGTATAGTCATGCTCAACTTCTGCAAATAAGTTCGTGTCTCCTAGTCTAACTCTATCTCCAAGTGTAGGGCCATACATCTTAGAATAGTCCTTACGGTTAATAATAGCCATTTTTAAGCTCCTTTGAAGCCACGGTCTTTTGCGTTTTTTAGTGCTTGTGTTTTAATTTTAGGATCTTTGATATCTCCATTTGTAAGGTCGTTCAAACCGTAAAGTTTTTGTCCTCCGCCGAATTCGGTTAGTGTTATTTCTTTTTCTTCACCCGGTTCAAAACGAACTGCAGTACCTGCTGGAATATCTAATCTCAAACCAAAGCTTTTAGCTCTCTCAAAGTCCAAAGCTTTGTTGGTTTCAAAAAAATGATAGTGGCTTCCAACTTGAATTGGGCGGTCGCCAGTATTTTTTGCGACAAGTGTTGTAGTTTGTCTTCCTTCATTGATTTCTATTGTACCATCTAGAGGTATTAATTCACCTGGGTGAAGGTCACTATATTTATTTGCACCCGGCCGAATGGGATCGTGCACAGTAACTAATTTGGTTCCATCAGGGAACATACCCTCGACTTGGATGATAGGAATTAAATCTGCAACACCACCCATGACGTCGTCGGTAGTTAAAATTGTTGACCCGAAAGAAATAAGTTCAGCTACGGATTTACCTTCACGTGCACCTTCTAAGATTTCGTCAGTGATATAGGCAATGGTCTCTGGGTGGTTTAGAGCAAGACCTTTTGACTTTCTTTTTCGAGCTATTTCTGCAGCAGTATAAATTGTTAATCGTTCAAGCTCAGTTGGAGTTAGAAGCATATTTTCTCCTCATAGAAGTTTCAATTCATAAACATTCTTCGGTCGTCGGTTTCGTGTTTCATTGAAGCTATGTCAATGATTGGTAGAAAAGAATTGGTTTTTTCGATATCAGCGACAGGGCTGTCAATAAGTTTTTGAATAATGGGCTGTAAGGCAGTATGCAGCTTTTGTGCATCCAAAAATCCAATTACAGACAACCTTACCGCTGACCCTAAGATACCCGTGCATAAACAATGTGCTGACATTAACTTGATTTGAGACGACGAAAAGCCCAGTTTTTGCCAAATGTATCCTTGCACAACGGATAAATGTCCGAATGCGTGTTTCTTAGCTATTTCGTCAGAAAAGATATCAGAACCAGGAGTGTTAAGTTTTTGATGAGTTTTTAACATCGCAGCACCAAGCTTTTTTGACCCCTGTCTTTGTTCTTTGGGTAAGGACTGGGCTTCTACCAGCTGATCGGCATATAATATTTCTGACATATGTTTTCCTCTGGAACAGTAGTCCAGTACCGGTAGGTCAAAGTTTGCCCAACGACTTTTAACTTGAGAAATAATAAACTCGTTTGTTTCCCGAGAGTCGTTAACCAATCTAAGATTGACTAAGGCTTCAAGACCCCAAGAAAAAGATACAGCTCCAGTTGGAAAAAAGCTGTCGCAATGTTGCATCATGTATAAATTAGAGAGTGTCTTGTTTTCAGTCAGCTCCATTAATTAACCTAATTTTTTTTGACATAATAAATTCATTTAGGCGTTCAATGTATGTTTGCTTTGGTCCTTCTAACGCAATAAAGATCAAATCTTCTTTAAAACGTACTCTCCAGTGCAAGTTTCCAACAAAATAGCCTAATTTTAGCGCAGCTTCTAAATCGCAAACTTTTACAGAAAGCCATTTTTCAATCATCATTTTTACAACTATTGCTTTTGTTGTAGAGAGGTTAAGGATAGCCCCATCCGAAAGTTTTTCGTTTCTGCTTAATGAAATTGCGCAATCAGTCCCCTGGTCGGAGGTTATACGAATTCTTCGGCGCGATGTATCATTTGGATTAATATTTAAATATTCTATAGAGTTTAAATTTGAAAGAAGATGAATCTTTTCGCTAAATCTAATGTCAGAAACATAACCAAGAATTTTGTTTAAAATTAACATCTACTTTATACCAGACTTAGTAGAAAATTCTATTAGAGAAGACCTTTTCGGATTCATCTAAATTCCATTTTTAATTTGCGTATTGTGGAACATTATTGTTCATTGCGTCAGACAAAATAGCTGTATCACAATAATGTTTGTAACTGGTTAGCATACCGTTGTCTGCCGTCCAGAGGTGAACGGTCTGCATTTCAAAGTCTTTGCCTGTAGCGTTGCATTTTGATTTGTATTTGCCAGTTACTATTATATTTTTTTCATCTACTGGTATAAACCTGTCAGTATGAACCTCCCAAAATTCAAATTTTTCTCCGAGATCTTCGAAAAACTTATTTGTTTTCTCTAGCCCGTCATGAGTTCCTCCATACGCAAAACCTGGCATAATTCCAAATTTAAAGTCCTCAGTAAAAATTTCCGAAAATTCTCCGTCTGCACCGTTTACTATCGCATAAAATCTATCTACTAATTCTCTGATCGACTTAGTCATATCATATTCCTTTCCGGATAAAACAAAGTTATATATCTAATGTGTTTTCTTTTTCCCAGCTTGAAAAATGAGACACATAAGAATTCCATTCTTGCATTTTGAGTTTAATGTACGCATCTGAAAATTCTTTTCCCATAGCCGAACGAAGTGTTTTGTCCTTTTCAAAAAAGCGTATCGCATCAAGTAAATTTAATGGAAGTCGAGGGGCTCCAGTAACTTTGTGACCATCTTTATACATATCTATGTCCCAACGTTTTCCTGGATTAGATTTTGAGCTGATGCCGCTTAAGCCGGCAGCTATAATTACTGCTTGAAGTAGATAAGGGTTTGCTGCACCGTCAGGTAACCTAAGTTCGAAACGACCAGGTCCTGGGACTCTGACCATGTGAGTTCTATTGTTTCCAGTCCAAGTCACAGTATTTGGTGCCCAAGTTGCACCTGATACTGTTCTTGGTGCGTTTATTCTCTTGTAGGAGTTCACCGTCGGGTTCGTTATTGCGGCAAGAGCTGAAGCATGTTTCATAATTCCGCCAAGAAAGTTTCTTCCTTTTTCTGAGAGCCCAAGCTCTTTGTCGTTGTCAATAAAGGCATTATGCTTTCCATCTAAGTCCCAGACAGAAATATGCGCATGGCAGCCGTTTCCTGTCAGGCCCTCTATTGGCTTCGGCATAAACGTAGCTCTTAAATCGTACTTTTCCGCAATTGATTTAACCATAAATTTAAAGAATGAGTGTTTGTCTGCTGTTGCAAGAGCGTCGTCAAAATCAAAATTCATTTCGAACTGGCCGTTTGCGTCTTCATGATCATTTTGATACGGTCCCCAACCCATTTCTAGCATATAATCGCAAATTTCTGATATTACGTCATAACGCCTCATGACAGCTTGTTGATCATAGCACGGCTTTGAGGCTGTATCATATGGGTCAGAAATAGCCTGCCCATCGGGAGTAAGTAAAAAAAACTCTGCTTCTATTCCAGTTTTTATTCTGAGATTTTGTGAAGTTGCATTTGAAATTAAGGTATTCAAAACATTTCTGGGTGCTTGTTTTACCGAATTACCTTCCATAATACAATTTGCAGGTACCCAAGCAACATCTTTTTTCCAAGGTAATTGAATAACGGAAGAGGAGTCCGGAACTGCGAGCATGTCTGGGTGAGCTGGAGTCATGTCAAGCCAAGTAGCAAAGCCTGCGAAACCTGCTCCATCAGTTTCCATTTCTGATATTGCTTGAGTTGGAACAAGTTTAGCGCGTTGTCCTCCAAATAAATCAGTAAATGAGACCATAAAATACTTTATATTATTCTGTTTTGCAAAGTTTATGAGTTTTTCTTTCATGGTCTATCCCTCCACATAATCTAAAAATTTGTTTTACCCGGAATCCAATCTGTTCCTGCTAATGGCACTTGCGCCATAGCTGACGCTTCTACGGTTAGTGCGCAAAGATCTTCAGGCTCCAGGTTTGTGACATTATTTTTTCCGCAAGCGCGAGCAAGAGTTTGTACTTCTAACGCCATTACTTTTAAGTAATTAGAAAGCCGTCGTCCTCCAGTAATTGGGTCAAAACGAGCGCTTAGCTCGGGATCTTGAGTTGTTATTCCAGCTGGATCACGACCTTCATGCCAAGCGTCAAAGGATCCCGCAGTTGAACCTAATTTATTATATTCAGTTTCCCATTTTGGGTCATTATCGCCTAATGCAATTAGTGCAGCTGTACCTATCGCTACAGCATCTGCTCCTAAAGCTAGAACTTTTGCCACATCGGCACCATTGCGAATTCCACCTGAGACGATTAGCTGAACTTTCCTATGCATTCCAAGGTCCTGAAGTGCTTTTACCGCAGGTCTTATGCATGCTAAAGTAGGTTGGCCAACATGCTCAATAAAAACTTCCTGAGTAGCAGCGGTTCCTCCTTGCATTCCGTCTAAGACAATAACATCTGCACCTGCTTTAACTGCTAGCGTAGTATCAAAGTATGGTCGAGCACCGCCAACTTTTACATATATAGGTTTTTCCCACTGAGTTATTTCCCGAATTTCCATAATTTTAATTTCTAAGTCATCTGGTCCTGTCCAATCAGGGTGCCTACATGCAGAGCGCTGATCTATTCCTTTGGGTAAGTTACGCATTTCAGCTACTCGGTCAGAAATTTTTTGACCAAGAAGCATTCCACCTCCACCAGGTTTTGCTCCCTGACCCACCACAATTTCTATTGCATCAGCTCTTCTAAGGTCATCTGGGTTCATTCCGTATCTTGAGGGTAAGTATTGGTAAACTAATTTGTTTGAATGGCCTCGTTCTTCTTCTGTCATTCCACCATCACCCGTTGTGGTTGACGTTCCTGAAGCTGTTGCCCCCCTACCTAGTGCTTCTTTTGCTCCTCCTGATAATGCTCCAAAACTCATGCCGGCAATAGTAATAGGAATGTCAAGTTCTATTGGAGACTTCGCAAATCTTGTGCCTAATGTTACTTTTGTAGAGCATGTTTCGCGATAACCTTCTAAAGGGTATCTTGACATGGAAGCCCCAAGAAATAATAGATCGTCAAAATGTGGAACCTTACGTTTTGCGCCACCACCTCTTATATCATATATTCCAGTTTCGGCAGCGCGGCGAATTTCTGAATTAGTGTATTCGTCGAAAGTCCATGATTGTCTAGGCGTTGTCTTTGAGGGTTGCTTCATAAATTTACCTTAATAATCTGACGCATTGTCTATATTGAAATTGTAAAGTTTTCTGGCGGATCCGTATCTACGAAATTGTTCCGGTTTTGCGGGTGAATTGGATTTGCTTAATAATGCCTGCAGAATAGATATATCTTCAGTTGACATTGTTTTTTCTACGCAATCAGCCCCTAAGCTGCTAACTTTTCCACGAACGAATATTCTTGCTTCGTAAATAGAGTCTCCAAGTGACTCCCCAGCATCGCCAAAGACAACAAGGTTTCCAGATTGTCCCATGAAACAAGACATATGGCCAACGTTACCCTTTACTATAATGTCTACTCCTTTCATTGAGATACCACATCTGGAAGAAGCATTTCCTTCTATAATTAGCAATCCCCCCCTTCCAGTTGCGCCAGCATACTGGCTGGCGTCCCCTTTAACTGTAACGCTACCACTCATAATGTTTTCTGCAACTCCGGGTCCTGCAGATCCTTCTATTATAATATCTGAGTTTTTATTCATACCTCCGCAGTAGTACCCTGTCGAGCCACGAACAAAAACTTTACTTCTATTTTCTAACCCCACTGCTAAAGCATGACAACCTCTTGGGTTTAGCACTTCCCAACTCTCTTGTTTGGAAGAACTTTTTTTTTGAAGAGCAAAGTTCACATCTCTAATATTAAGCTCTCTTAGATCCAATGTTTTCATTTTAGTGTTCCCAGAAATATACGGTCGCTGGTTCAGGTTCCCATATTTTTGCATTATCAATATCTGGTAGCGTCGCTAGCGCTTTATATTCAGATCCGAAAGCTACGAATTGACTTGTTTCAGCCATTACTGCCGGTTTGCAAGCAATAGGGTCTCTGACAACACCAAACCCATTTTTTGTACCAATTACGAATGTAAAAAAGCCATCAAGATCTTCCAGACTCTGCTCCATGGCACTCTTCAAGTCATACCCTGAATTCAGTTTGTAAGTTAGATAAGCTGCGGCTACCTCTGAGTCATTTAAGGTTTCAATTCTCATACCTTCACGCTGAAGCTGCCTGCGCAAACTATTGTGGTTTGACAAAGAACCGTTGTGAACTAAACATTGATCATTTCCAGTTGAAAAAGGATGCGCACCCATAGTTGTTACAGCCGACTCAGTAGCCATTCTTGTATGCCCAATGCCGTGACTTCCCGAAACTTTATTAATTGAAAATCTTTTTGTTACATCTTTCGCTAACCCTACTTCTTTATAAATTTCAATTGTTTCACCACTACTCATAATTCTTAGTTTTGGGAATACAGACTTCAAAGTATTTCGGATCTCTTCACTTTTATCCTTTGGAAGCGATAAAACTGCATGTGAATCTTTCAATACAATAGACACCGTATAATCAAATAAAACTGGCAGCTTTGTTTTCAATTCATCGAATTCGCTTTCTGGCGAATTCGACTGTACTGTTATTTTTCCCATGTCAGGGGGTGAATTTCTATATACTGCAATTCCAGCACTATCTGGACCTCTATCGGTCATGGTTATCAGCATGTCGGTCAATAGCGTACCAAGTTGTGGCTTTAAAGTATCGTTTTTTATAAAAAGGCCAACAATTCCGCACATAAATCGAATCTTCCTAAATATTTAAACACCCTCGAAACTCAGTTTAATGGTGCACTCATAAAACTGTCAAGAAACTAATATTCATATCAGTTAAGTAGAATTAAACTAATTGATTGAAAACAAATTTATTGTCTAATCTAAGTAATTATTTTCGATTTTGGGGATATGAGATAACTGATAAAAATTTAATTGGTAGTGAATGAAGTTTTTCCGGACCGTGTGGTGAGTCCGCATCAAAAAAAAGACTGTCTCCCGGGCTAAGAATATAAGTCTTTGGTCCATGTCGATACTCAATTTTTCCTTCAAGAATGTATAAGAACTCTATCCCACTATGTTGAAATGTAGGAAAAACGTCGGTCGTGTTATGTAGTGTTATTAGATACGGTTCTACGGTTATACCAGAGGAATTAGCTTTTAAGTGGCCTAAAAGATTGTACTGATGTCCGGCTCTTGTCCCTGCTCGCTCAATTTCAACACCTTCACCATTTTTAACTAAAACTGCCGCTCTTGTTTCTTCAAAACGTCTAAAGAAAGATGTTAGTGGGACGCTTAGAGATTCAGAGATTATTTGTAATGTCTTTAAAGAAGGCGAGGTTACGCCGTTTTCTATCTTTGATAGCATTCCAATTGATATACCAGTCGATTTGGATAGTTCCGCTACAGTAATGCCTTGCTGTAATCTAAACGCTTTAATTTCTCGACCGATAGCTACTTCTAGAATCTTTTCCTTGTACCCCTTAACTGCGTGTGGGTCTTGGTTCAAACCAATTTTATAAGCTTTTTTGTTTTTTTTTGGCACTTTTTACCGGTTTCTTAAACTTCAGTTAATTATTGATCTAATACTATTTCCATTCAAATAAATATTTACTAAATTATAAATTATTTTCATACTGCACCTTAATGTCAATCTCATCTTTATGTTTTTAATAATAAAAGTTATCATTTTTAATATACGAAGGTATATTTTACTGTAGGATGTGTCGCAATATGCAAGTACTTGAAAGTGTTTTTGATAGTTTAAATTCTGGTGTGCGTGATAGGAAAAGTGGCTTTCATACTTTAGTCTTTTCTAATATTGAAGATGGAGAAGTGGCTACTAGAACTGTGATATTGCGGAATTTTGATTCGAAGAAATTAATTTTATATTTCAATACGGATGTTAGAAGCCCAAAGGTAGAAGCTTTAAGGCTTTTTCCAAATTCAGCGTGCTTATTTTATGACGTTGAACAAAAAACTCAGTTAAGAATAAAAACAAGATCTGTTATTCACTATTCTGATACTGTTGCATCAATAGCCTGGGAGAAGTCTGCATTAACTTCCAGAAAATGCTATCTAACGCGTTTTAGACCGTCGCAAGAGATTGAAGAATGCGATGATGGAATTAGTTCTCAATTGAAGGGTCGAATTCCATCAATAAGTGAAGCTAGCAGAGGGAGAGAAAACTTTGCTGTTGTTGCAAACTATATTCAATCGATTGATTGGCTATACTTAAGTTCTGTTGGTCATAAGCGAGCAAAGTTTTTTTTTAAAAATGGTGGGGTGGTTAAGAGATGGTTAGCTCCATGAAGATGCTGGTGGTATCTAGAGGTGAATAAATTGGACGGATCTTATGCGTGGGCGCGCTTAAGTATTACATTACTAATATCGACAGTTGGAAATGTAGGAATGTGGGCAATAATAGTAATTATGCCTTCCATTGAACAAGAGTTTTCAATAGATAGGGGAACTACCTCATTGCCATATGCCCTGTTAATGATCGGTTTTGCAATTGGAAATATTCTCTTTGGAAAGTTAGTCGACAGAAAGGGTATTGTCTTTGTCTTGGCTTTATCAGTAGTCATGATTTCAGGAGGATTCTTAGCAGCAACACTTTCAAAATCTATAGTACTATTCTCACTGGTTCATTTAATTTTAGGGGTAGGAGCTTCTGCGAGCTTTGGCCCACTAATAGCTGATGTTTCTCATTGGTTTAAGAAAAGACGTGGGTTAGCTGTATCGATAGCCGCAAGCGGAAACTATCTAGCAGGTGCTTTCTGGCCCTTTGTGCTGGCAGAGACATTAGCGATTTCTGGCTGGCGCTCTGTCTACCTATTTCTTGCAATTATATCAGTCATAATCATTTTACCGCTGTCCTTTTTATTGCGAAAAACTGTTACTTCAGAAGGCATAGTGGTTTCTACTGAGGTCGATAGAGAAGCTAAACGATTTACTAAGGTTTCAAGTAGAAGTCTTCTTTATTTATTAAGTATTGCGGGATTATGTTGTTGCGTAGCGATGTCGATGCCACAAGTTCACATTGTATCATATTGCGTAGACCTTGGATTGGGCACACTTGCCGGAGGCCAAATGCTATCTTTGATGCTGGTGGGCGGTGTTATCTCAAGGTTGTTTTCTGGTGTAATGGCGGATAAGTTTGGTGGCTTAGTCACCCTTTTAGTTGGGTCCAGTCTTCAATGTTTGGGACTTTTTATTTACTTACCTTTTAATGGTCTGACATCATTATACGTTGTTAGCTTAATATTTGGTTTGTCTCAAGGGGGAATAATTCCAAGTTATGCGATCATCATTCGTGAATATATGTCGCCTGCAGAAGCTGGGTTTAGGATTGGGTTTGTAATTATGGTTACCATTTTTGGAATGGCATTAGGTGGTTGGTTATCAGGATGGATTTTTGATATTTTTGGATCTTATCGGATAGCATTTTTGAACGGAATTGCTTGGAACCTAATTAATATAATTATTATATTTTATATATTAAGTCGATCTGGCGTTGTTTCACTTAATAAGTTAAAGACTTCTGTTTGAAGTTGTAAAAGAGTTTTTCTTAATTGGCATCAAACTTGCGAGACGTTAGCTTTTATCTGACAAAGAAAAATGAATGTATATTTTTATCGCAAAAGTCGTTCTAGCTGTTGGTTGCATAGCTTTTAATCAAATTGTGGTCTTTAAAAGTGTCGAAGCGATTTCGCTTAATTATAATTATGATGACACTCGCCTAGCCAGTATGGATTTTCCAGGAGGTTTCATTAGTGATATTAGGAAACAAGAAGCCAATATAATTAATAATAGAGATACAACTTTAACTTTGAAGATCTATTCAAATGAGAAAGAGATTTTGTTTAGAGTAGATAAAGTAAAAGGCCAGCGTCATTGTGGCGGTTTAATTAGTAGTAATTATTTGATTAGCTGTGACAAAAATAGCAAGACTGGCGACATTACCATAGAATTGTTTGAAAGAAATAATTAAGAGTCTCCGTTATCAAAAATTGGCAACTCTAATTCAATAATTTGCAGCTGATCCTGGACTGTGAGCTTAACAACGCCCTCACTCTCCATTTTTTCATAGTTGATTATCAAGCCATCTAAATCATATTGGCCACTTTCAGCTCCACTATTACTTGTGATTTGCTGAATGATATTTGAAGTTAGCGCCGATAAAGCGCGACGAGTCAGTTGTTCTTTAAAATACTCTGCGTCTGAAGTTTCTTCTATAGGGGGCTGTTTTGGGATTGGCTTTTGCCTATCTGCACTTCCGAGAAGGTGGGCGCTATTGAATTGGTTTCCTCCGAAAGAGGGGTTAATAAATGAGAATGATTTCCCTGCACAATAAGCTTGAGAAAATGAGATTAGGGTAAAAAAAATGGTAATAAATATTTTCAAATCGGCTTCTCCACTAAGTCTGTCGAAATTTTTTGAACGGCTTCGCTCATTGCATCTAGAATTGCGAGTGTCACCAAATCATTTCTAACTTCCCCGCTTTCAAATTCGAGAATTGTATTTTGATTGATGAACCTGAATAAATCTAATCTATTCTCTGTTCCGAGGACTGTTCTCTCTGCAGTTTTACTCAATAAAATCGTCCCAGATTTAACATCTACTAACCTTAAAATTATAAAAATACTATCAGCGCGTTGAGCTTTATATCCACCGATTCCTGCAAATTTAGCTCCACCACCTGCCCCAGCAACCTCGCTATCATAGCCAATTATTGCCCCAGTTATATAAAAATCGACTGGTTTTAGGGGCTCTAAGGAGGCCTGGTTTAGTGAGATACCGTCAAGTAACTTACCTAGTTCCTTATTATTATTCTGAAACGCTGTCTTGGTTTTAGCATTAAATTCTTGTGCAATTCTCCGTTCATTGAGAAGTAAACTTATATTTCGTCTATCGTGTACCTCATAAAGTGATACATATTGCGATTCTTTTAAAATATGTTCAAGCATTTCGCTTCCAGCTTGTGAAACGGCGCGGGACGGGTCAGGAAAACTTTGATTTGGACGGTTAGCTCCAGTTTTATCTGCGATTTCACCGACAGCAATACTATATCTTGGCCCCGTATAATTTAGCGTTGTGACTATTGATTTAAGCTTAGTTCTTTCAGGGACATCAAATTTTTCTTTTTGATTTTTTAAAGCTGTCTCTAATTTAGCACCGATATCAGTTAGATCTGAAACGCAACCACTCATTACAAATAAAACTATCATGCTAAAACTTATTTGATAAAACTTATACATAGTCTTGTCCTGTTTGTGACAATTTAGAGACCTTCCACAAAAATAGTTCCGTTTGAACTTTCTGAATATAATTCTCCAAATCCGACTGAGTTTAAAATTGTTATTGAGGAATTGTTTGTGGGACCGCTAGAAAAAGCTACATCATAGTATGAAGAGCTTGCGAGCATATTGCCTATTTCTATATTCAAAAAAGTATCTTCATAGGTTCTAACTAGAACACTGTTTTGGCTACCTATTATAACTAAATTGAGGAAGATTTTTGATTTTTGTATCGGAGATGAGCGCGAGGTTAAATTTTCAACCTTATACTCATTTCCTTCCCCGATTATTAAAATGTTTCGATTATCGATAGCAAATTTATTGGCTTCATTTTTGGTAAGAATTTTGGGTAGCAATTGGTCAAAATTTGCAGAATGATATGTATCACTGTAGCTTTGTGTCCACAGAGTTGTTTTTATCAAGTGCTGAGCCTGTGACGACGAGTAAATTGAGAACACCACATAACAAGCACAAACTATGCTCGAAAACTTATACATATTTTTCTTTTTTTTTGCCTGATTAAACTAGATATAGCATAATTTTGTTATTACATACAACATTTATTATCACAGTATATGATCTTTTATTAAAAAATTCCAAAAATACTTACTTTCCCCTCGGGAGAATGTATATTCAAATTGCCAAGCCCTACGGAATAAATCAGGTGCTCGTAGGTTTCCATTTGACTATCAGGACGGATAAGGACTTCATAGCTAGAGGCTAAATATTCTATGCTTCCAAGATAAATTGCTAATTCTTGCGTTGGATTAGGTATTACTCTCAAGGAATTGTGGCTTCCATAAACATTAACAGTCAATAAGTTATTAAGGTTTATGTCTTGTTCTTCTACTTGTTCTATTTCTATAAGATTATCTTTTCCAAAAACGTTAATATCATAAGGACTCTTATCCCCAGTTATATCTCTATAAAAGTTAGACGAGCTTTCCATACTTCTATTATTAGCGTAGTAGGAATATGTGCTGCTATCTAAAGAGAACACAGGATTTGTAGTTTGGTATATTATGGCTGACCATAATAAAAAGGAGTAAATTGTTTTGAGCACGCTTTATTAAACCTTGATGAACAAAGCTAAATTAAAAGCAAATTGCGTGCCAAATTATCTTTTCAAAAGGCTTAGATTCCTTTCCTAAGCCAAGAAAAGAAATCTATAAATGTTTTTTGACCGTTGAAATCGTGGTGCGGTAATTTAGGAACCTGTTAATCGTATTGTTCCACCTGGGTGATTAATATCAACTATTCCGGTTCCGGCACTACCGACTGATGCAATATAAGCGCCGGCAGAAGTATCATATGAGACTGAAAAGTCAAAACTGGACGCTACTGCGCTCGAGCTACCGACATCGATATCTAGTGCATAATCTGTTGCCTGAGCAACCACCAATGTGTTTGAATTTCCATAAATGTCAATATCTAACGGTCTAACTGTTCCCGCACTTCCGCTCCATGCCGAGCTGGCTTTAACGTTATTTGAATTTCCTGTGATATTAAGCTGTATGTCTGAAACGTTTGATCCAGTGATGCCGAGCGTCCCTCCAGAAGTACCTGACCCAACGATATTGCTGCTGCCGTTTATGTTTACATCTAAAATAGAGGATGCTCCGGTAAGACTTGTATAAATTGCGTTAGAGTCGCCTGTCACATCAAAATCAGATGCAATCGTATTTCCATTCATCGCTGCGTTTAATGTGTTGCCGGTTCCGGTAATATTCAAGTCGGTATCAGAACCGACGCCGGAGTCGGTGCTATCAATATCAAAATCTACATCATTTGATGAACCACCAATGACTGTAACTATATTTTGGTAATTTGCGTCGATGTCATATAGAACATTATTTGATGTGCTGGAGCTACCTGATACGGTCGTAGATATTCCATTGCTATTTCCTACAACACTGTAATTACTAACAGTATCATTCACCAAACTATCAGTTATATTGTTAGAATTACCAGTAACTCCGTAGGTAATATTTGCAGGGTTCCCTGAAGGTGAGGACAATGCTGATATTATGTTGTTAGAGTCTCCAATAATATCTGCATTTATTGTAGCTTCGTTTCCGGTGGAATTGTAGTAAAACCAGTTACTATTGCCTGTTACTACCAGGTCTCTCGTGGTGGTTGCTGTTGAGCTACTGTGAGTACTTTCTAATAAATCAATATTGTTAGAATCTCCGTCAACATCTACATTAAAAGCTGAACGTTGAGCCGCAGCGGAACTAGTGCTTTGGTCAATCGTAGCATAAACATTGTTTGAGGCTCCTTGTATGTCTAAAGTCATAGCGCTGTCGTTCAAAGTAATGTCGAGTAAATTTGAATTACTTACTGCCGACGAAGCGTTCTCCGTACCTACATTAATTGTTGATGCGGTACGATTAGTTTCTGTAACTGTTTGGCTAACTTTAACAAAATTACCAGTCCCCGTTACTTTAGTTGTTAGCGTGGCAGCTCCTAGTTGAGAGATATTGACAATATTGCCTGTGGCTCCTGCCACACTATCCACTTTCAGAACAAGTGTATTTTTGTCACTTGAGGAACCGGTTACAGAACTGTTGTCATGAGTAACATAAACGTCGTTTGCGTTCCCAAGAACGTCCGCAATTATATCTGAATAATCATCGTAAGATATTTGAACAATACTAGTAACACTGGATCCGGTGACGCCTGCATTATCTAGACCTATATTTACAACAAGTTGCTCGGCAATGTTATTTGCGCTGCCATCAGTGCTAAAAACAGTCAAATCATTAGTGTCACCTAATATTGATATAGCCTGCGTGAATGTTCTTGAACTTGTACCTTTGTACTCATGTAATTTAATGAGGTTGCTATCGCCGTTGATAGTCATGGTGAGAACCGAATAGCCACTTTGTGTCCAATAAATTTGATTATTAGTTGATCCTGTTGTAACCGACAAAGTGGCTATGTTGTCAGTACCATATTGGGTGGTGCTGTTATTAAAAGGTTTTATAATTGTTCCAGTGGCTCCACCAGCAGAGCTCGGCAAACTTAAAATAACTTGGTTTGAACCACTTGTGTAATCACTTGGTATAGTTGTTTCACCAGCACCTGTTTTCTGGATAATCATGATACAATCGTTAGACCCTGAAGAGCAAGAGAGCGAATTCGTGTAACTGGTGGCCGCAGAGTTTGATGCTGTTGCTGCTTCGTACGTAGTTTTAGTTTGAGAAATAGCAGAGCCCGAAAACAATAATGTGCTTAAGACTGCTGTGGCAACTAAATTATCATAATCTTTAAATTTCTTCATTTGATCAACCTCAACGAATATCTCAATTAATATTACTTTTTTTAAGAACATGAGCTTAACACAGTATAGTATTGATATTACTGCTAATGTTCATTTCATCCACAGCTACACTCCAAGATTAGCACTTTCAACAAACAAGTTGTGGATGAATGAAATTTTCTTTTTTTTTCTTAATCTTACATAATAAAATTAAACTAATTTGAAATTTGTCGTACGGCTCTAGTTAGTCACTTTTTTGACTAATAAAAAAACAAGCCATAATATTAAGGGTTTTGCGAGAATTAAACTAGAAAATTACCGTCATTTTATTGACTTTTTAGGCATTTCCCTCTGAACATGATTTCATCATTGTTTTCTTTATTAACATAAATCCGGAGAAGATCTCCTGTAAACCGAGATATACTAATTGTAGAAGTATAACTTTCTATTGATACTAGATCTTCTGTTTCTCCATATGACTTGCAAAGTAGTTTGATATGATCACTAGAAAAACTTGTAACGTCTAAAAAAGCGCAATCAAGGTCAGTGATTTTAAAATTTTCATAAATTTCGCCGTCTTTGGAATACTCGATGAAATAGGTATTTTCGATGGAACTAATTGTCTCGTTTTTATCGGCCAAAAGCTGAGTTTCAATACAGGTCATTTGATTGCCAAAACAAGGTAAAATCACCAAAAAGAGTGATGTAAATATAACACACGAATAAGTAAAAAATTTGTGGCATATATTGATGAAATTTGAAACAGATGAATAAAAAGTGCGAATCAAAGGTTTTTCAGAAAAGTGATTCTTAAATTTCATTTTCTTCTGGTTCCTGAATTGACAGCATTGCTGGAAAATTGAATTTTCTTCCTTACATAATACAATTTTTTTTCAAATAAAAAAGTCCTAATCTGCAAATATTTAGTTTGTAAAATACGAATCCTCCATGTGATCACAGTATTTATCCATGTGTTCACTCTATTTAATTATTAAAACATCTTTGTTTAAATGTATTTTTACAAAGGTTATCTATCTATTTTTTTGAAAGATTGGACATTCTTAATTATAAAGCCAGATATTAATATTCGGCTGGACATTTTTAGGTTTACTTAAAGTTGGTGAGACATTTTTTAAGCCATAACATTCAGAAATTTATCTATACCTATAAACGAAAACAGTTAACTTTGTTTTTTGGAAAACATGATATTTTTCTAGCGGTGAACTTTAAATATCATACTAGGCAAAGTTACCTTAAAAGAACAACATTAGCTCTTTATCGTGAATTAGATTTACGGCCTGATAAAGTTTTTACTTAATTTACTGTTAAAGAGGTGCTTTATTATTTTAGAAATATTTTTTTTATAAACTTTTGACAAATTTGTATTATCTAGCTTTAAAAAGATGCTTTTTTATATCATACTTTGTGTTAAATAATTGATATATATAGTTCGAAAAAAAATTTGATGAATATTCTAAACAGTGACAGATTTATAGAAGAGCTCCTTCAGGTGGTTTATAAGGCCGGCTCTGAGGTAATAAAACATCACAAGGCAAATATTGAAACGTGTTTTAAAGAGGATGGTTCTCCAGTCACGGAGGCAGATAAAGCTTCTGATAAAATAATTTTAGATGGGCTGGGTCTTTTGGCGAGAGGCGTGGAAGTGATTTCTGAGGAAAATGTAACGAATCACGCTAGCAGTCTTCCAGATACTTATTTCTTGGTTGATCCGTTAGATGGAACGAAAGAATTTTTAAAGAACGATGGAGCAGGCGGCTTTACTATTAATGTTGCATTAATTAGGAAAAAAAAACCAATACTTGGCGTAGTTTATGCTCCAGCAATTGGACGAATGTTTTATTGTACCCAGTTTGGTGGAGCCTTTGAAAATGGAAAACCTATAAAAGTAAGAAAGGTTTTAAGGAGTGGGCCTGTCGCAGTTGCAAGTGTATCTCATCGTGACCAAAAAACAGATAATTGGCTCCGACTTAATAAAATTCAGAAAATAATATCAATAGGCTCTTCTTTGAAACTGTGCCTTTTAGCTTGTGGCGAGGCCGACGTTTACCCAAGGTTTAGTCCTACAATGGAGTGGGATATTGGAGCAGGTCACGCAATTTTAAACAGCGCAGGTGGTAGAATTGAACAGCTTGATGGAGAAGAGCTTGAGTATGGGAAAAGTGAGTTTAGAAACGGCTCATTCATAGCTTTTGGCGGTAGCCAAAGATATAATAAGCTAAATGTGTAATAATCTGAGCTTGATTAGATATGGTTTTCTCATTTTTAAATGGATTTTTTTTAGGGTTCTCTTTGATTTTTGTTTTGGGAGCACAAAACATATT
>MDTB01076238.1_pt1 | contig 57678 bp, 43 predicted proteins | sample 811161 | NCBI WGS metagenome assembly MDTB01 (sample SAMN05326650, study PRJNA326480) | marine metagenome | isolation source: seawater | place: Mediterranean Sea | collected 2009 | reverse complement strand
TACCGGTTGTAGTGCCAACTGCACCGCCGGGTAGCTACGTTTGGAAGAGATAAGCGCTGAAAGCATCTAAGCGCGAAGCTCCACTCAAGATGAGGCTTCTTTTAAGGGACGTTCAAGACTAGGACGTTGATAGGCTGCAGGTGTAAAGACAGAAATGTCAAAGCTGAGCAGTACTAATTACCCGTAACTTCTTTTACGTAATGTGTTTTAAGATTTAAATTCTACATTATTCACATTGTGTTACGATATTAAGATTTTATGGTGACTTTAGCATTGGGGTCCACCTCTTCCCATTCCGAACAGAGAAGTTAAGCCCTTTAGCGCCGATGGTACTACTATAACAGGTGGGAGAGTAGGTCGTTGCCAGACTTTTATTTTTGAAAAGCCTCTTTTTTAGAGGCTTTTTTTTTATTATAATTATAAAGTGAGTATCAATCAAAGGGAACGTTTATTAATTGCCGAAAAAAAGGCAGCCAATCTATTCAAAGAAATTGAAAAAAAAGGATTGATTATACCTGGAAAATTTGAGAAAGATTTAAACTCAGAAATTTTTAATTTGGCTTATGAATTATATGGAATTAAAAAGTATTGGCATAAAAGAATTGTAAGGTCAGGGATTAATACTTTAAAACCTTATAATTCTAATCCAAAAAATTTAATTATTAAAGATGATGATATATTATTCATTGATTTTGGACCAATATTTGATGAATGGGAAGCAGATTTTGGTAGAACCTATGTAATTGGAAATGATATATATAAACATAAACTTAAAAAGGATATTGAACTTGGATGGAACGATTGTAAAAGTTTTTTTCAATTACAAACTGAGATTTCAGGTGCAGATCTCTATGATTTTGCTGTTAAATCAGCTAAGAAATATGGTTGGGAATTTGGAGGTGATATTGCTGGTCACTTGATAGGGCACTTTCCTCATGAGAGATTAGACAAGGAGGATAAAAGAAACTATATTCACCCTGATAATCATGTGAATATGTTTGAATTAGATAAAACTGGTAAGAGAAGAGATTGGATACTTGAAATTCACTATATCGATAGATCAAAAAAGATAGGTGGCTTTTTTGAACAACTCCTGTCTATCTAATATTGAACTTATTTAAATCAATTATCTTTATTAGATTTTCCAGTACTCTTTGGTTTATTATCGGCTATACTTTCTCTCATTTCTGTGTCAGCCTGAATATTTTGAAATTTATAATAGTCTAATATACCAAGGTTTCCATCCTTAAATGCACCTGCCATTGCTTTAGGTACCTCAGCTTCTGCTAGAATAACCTTTGCTCTTGCCTCTTGAGCTTTCGCAATCATCTCTTGTTCAGCTGCCACAGCCATAGCTCTTCTTTCTTCCGCTTTAGCTTCAGCAACTTTAAGATCTGCTTCAGCTTGATCTGTTTGAAGGATAGCACCAATATTTTTACCTATATCAATATCTGCTATATCAATCGAAAGAATTTCATATGCCGTTCCTGCATCAAGCCCTCTTCCAAGAACAAGCTTGGAGATTTTATCTGGGTTTTCGAGTACTTCCTTATGTGAGGATGATGAACCTATAGATGATACAATACCTTCACCTACCCTGGCAAGTATTGTCTCTTCGCCAGCTCCACCAACTAATTGTGAAATATTAGCTCTAACAGTTACTCTTGCCTTGGCTATTAATTGAATACCATCAGCAGCAACTGCTGCAACGCTTGGTGTATTTATCACTTTTGGTGTAACTGACATTGTAACGGCTTCGAAAACATCTCTTCCAGCTAAATCTATAGCTGTTGCCTGTTTAAAAGTTAATTCAATATTTGCTTTTTCTGCAGATATTAATGCAGTTATTACCTGAGGAACGTTACCACCAGCAAGGAAATGTGTTTCAAGGTCTGGAGCCTTTAATACTCTAGCACTTGACTCAACATCATCTTTTATAACAAGTCCAGCCTTTGTTGCTGTTATTAAAGAATTAACCACAACTGATGGTGGTACTCTTCTGACTCTCATAAAAACAAGTTCAAGTAAACCCGTTTTAACTCCAGAAAATTGAGCAGTAATCCACAAATTTACAGGAACGAAGTATAGAAATATGAAAACTAGGATTGTTATACCAAGAATAAGAAGAGCTGTTAATAGCATTTATATTATATTTTTTTAACCAAAATTTTATCCTGTAAGATATTAATAATTTTTATTTTTTTGTTCTCATCAATATAGTTTTCTGCAGATTTTATTTCGTATATTTTATTTCCAAATTGTCCTTTACCGTATGGTCTAAGTACAGATTTTGTTTTACCAACATCACCAATTTTTATTTTGTCGTATATATTTTTTGATACTTTTGTTGTATGAACTTTTTCCAAAGATACTTTTGCCCATGTTTTGGATTTGAGTGAATAAACGATAACACCTAATACCATAATTGAGGATCCTATCATATAATATATTATTAACTCAGGACCAAAGTATTGAAAAAAAAGGTAGTTTGATAAAATTATACTTATTATTCCAAAAATTCCAAAAACTGTAGTTCCTGGTAAAAATAAAATTTCAATTACCACTAGAAAGAGTCCGATTAATACTAAGAAAAAAATTACAAGCGCTTCCATTCTATTTAATATGCTTTGCCAAATACAACCATTCTTTCAGAATGTTTTCCAGTAACTATACACTTTCCTTTTTTCCCTTTGATATTTATTGGAATGCATCTAATTGTTGCTTTAGTATCATTTTTAATTTTTTCTTCAGTTTCTTTAGATCCATCCCAATGAGCATAAACAAACCCATTATCATTTTTTAATATTTTTTTAAACTCATCATATGAATTAGCAGTCTTAGTATTTTTATCTCTGAATTCTAATGCTCTGTTATAAAGATTTTTTTGAATATTAATAAGTGTATCTTTTACAACTTTTTTAACATTCTTTTGTTTAATTATCTCTTTTTCAAGTATGTCTCGCCTAGCTATTTCCACAGTGTTATTTTCAATATCTTTAGGACCAATCACTATCCTCACTGGAATACCTTTCATTTCGTACTCTGAAAATTTCCATCCAGGTTTATAATTTTCTCTAGAATCTATTTCAGATTTAATACTATTTGATTTGAGCTCATCATTTATTTTTTCTGCTTTCTCAAGACATAATTTGAAGTCTTCTTTGGTTTTAAAAATAGGTATAATAATCACTTGGATAGGTGCTAAATTAGGTGGTAATACTAAACCGTTGTCATCCGAATGTGCCATAATTAAAGCTCCAATTAATCTTGTTGAAACTCCCCAAGAGGTGCCCCAAACAAATTCATTTTTTCCTTCTTTTGTGGCAAATTTTACGTCAAAAGCTTTTGCAAAGTTCTGACCAAGAAAATGTGATGTTCCTGCTTGTAGTGCTTTGCCGTCTTGCATCAATGCCTCTACACAATAAGTTTCAACTGCCCCTGCAAATTTTTCCCCTTCAGATTTTATTCCTTTTAATACAGGTATAGCCATTATTTCTTCTAAGAATTCTGAATATATATCTAAAATTTTTATTGTCTCCTCCTCAGCTTCTTTTTTTGTTTCGTGTGCAGTATGTCCTTCCTGCCAAAGAAATTCTGAGGTTCTCAGAAAAAGTCTTGTTCTCATTTCCCATCTAACAACATTCGCCCATTGGTTAACAAGAACAGGAAGATCTCTGTAAGATTGTATCCAATTTTTATATGTATTCCATATAACTGTTTCAGAAGTTGGTCTAATGATTAATTCTTCTTCTAATTTTGCTTTTGGATCAACTACTACGCCACCGGATTCTTCATCAGATTTTAATCTATAGTGAGTAACTACAGCACATTCTTTTGCAAAACCCTCTACATGATCAGCCTCTTTACTTAGATAGGATTTTGGAATAAAAAGAGGGAAATATGCGTTTTTATGTCCGCTTTTTTTGAACATTTTATCAAGCTTATTTTGCATTTTTTCCCAAATGGAAAAACCATAAGGCTTTATCACCATACATCCTCTTACAGCTGAATTTTCTGCTAAATCCGCTTTTTTAACTAAATCGTTGTACCAAGCTGAAAAATTACTGGATCTTAAAGGTAATCCCTTGCTCATAATTAATTTTTATACAATTCTAACTTTTACGCTGTTATTCAAACAATAAAATTACCTTTTTTCGTTTTAATATTGTAAATTAGGCTATAATAATTAGCATTAATGAAAGTATTTTACTTATTTATTATTCTGTTTAAAACTAGTTTTTTAGTCTCGGCTCAAGAGATTGATGACATGTATTTTACTAGTTCTGACAGAGCAAACAATAAAAAATTATCAAAAAAAGTTAGTCCTGCTGAAATAATATTATCCAAATATAAAAAAGGAAATACCTCTATTAATAATTTAAATAAAATTGATAAATCAATAATTGAAAATTATAGATCAAATAATTTAGATAATAATAAGGATTATGTAGTTATTGATCAGACGAACAAATTAAAATACGATCGAGAAAAGTTATATGTAAGCTCTAATATTTTAAATATTTCATCCGGTGTTTTTTTACAAGTACCATCAATACCATATTATTATTTATATTCTGATCCATTTAATATTATTGACCCTTACAGATCTTTTTACAATAATCTTACATCTTTAGAATTAATGCTTTTAAATGATGATAAAAATTTTCTTAGAAGTTACTCATCTATAAATCCAATGCTCTTTTTTTCTGATCCATATTTATCATTTATTGGTCAAAATTTATCACCTGCCCTATCAAATTTGCATTTTTCTAGTTTTAACACTTTTGGAATTGGGTGTTCTTTATATAAACATGGGACATGGATGTATATAAATAATGGAACTGGAGGTGGATTGGGACATATGGCAATGAACAGACACTTTTATGCTAACAGTATGATTACATTAGTTGAGAAAAAGGGTACAACTGGTCCGAGATCTGGAAGACATTTTTCTCTTAATGGTGAGAATATAGCAAAACCAAATTATTATTCTAGAAGACAATCTGGATTTTCAAATTTAGTTGCAAATAATGAAGGAAAAAATATCATGAAAAATAATTTAACTCAAAATACTGTTTTTAGAAATAATTCTAATTCCAATAATATTAATTCAACTCTCTCATCAAGATCTAAAAGGAGTGAGACTTTAAGTAGTCAGAATAGAAGATCAATCTTGAATACAAGATCTTCAAACGAGAAAATTATGGGAATAATGGAATTTTCCAATTCATCAAGAAATTCTTTTAGGGATTCTTACAGTAATCAGTCCATTCTTAATTCTGATAATGGTAGAAGATCTGGTTATTCAGCACCACCGGTTAGTTATAATCCAGCAAGAGGCATGACTTCTCCTTCTAGATCAACTGGATTTGGAGGAAATTCTAGTTCTGGTGGTTACAGTGGTGGAGCTTCCTTTAGTGGAGGATCATCTTCAGGTGGTTCAGGTGGTTCAGGTGGTGGTGTAATTAGTGGAGGAAATAGTGGTGGATCCTCAAGAGGTGGTGGCAGGAATTAATTTTTTTTAATTATTTCTTGTGTTAAAATTCTTTTCCATATTATCCATTACTACTATTATTGGTTTCCGATTATATTCTCAAAGTGGTTATTCACAAGATGTAATTAAATTTAGTCATAATATAAAAGGAGGATCAGCAAGGTCGCAGGCTATTGGAGGTACTTCGGTATCTTTAGGGGGCGATGTTAGTTCTATTTCTCAAAATCCTGCCGGTTTAGGTTTTGTTAACAGAAAACTTTTTTCGTTGAGTTATGGATTCTTGGGTAATAACTCAACCTCAAATTACTTAGGCGAAACTTTTAACACAAATAATAATTTTAATGATGTTGAAAATATTTCTTTAGTTCTTCCAATAAAAAAAAGAAATAACTATTATAACGCTAGTATTTCTAAATGTCCTGATTGTTCAAAATTCAATATAGGAGTATCATATTCTAAAATAAAGAGTTTTGATGATAGAAAAATATATAACGCATACAATGATTTTAATTCAATTATTGATTATTTCTTAGCTGATGCTCAAGGTATTCCCTTAAATCGACTAGCAAGTATTACAAAAATTTCAGATATTGCCTTGTTACAGGAAGTTTATGATCACTATTTAATAAATCCAGATTACGAATTACCAGGATCTTATTATTCATTTGTTGGTGGTTTCCCATTTCAAAGGGAAGAGATAAGTACTTCTGGGCATATTGATAAAATATCAATATCATCTGGTTCAAATATAAGAGATAAAATTTTTCTTGGTTTTGGAATAAATTTTTATTTAATAAATTATCAAGAAAACAGGACTTATAATGAAAACAGCTATGAAATATTAGATAACTCAGACCAATGGCTATTAGAGGGAATTTTGGATTATTTAACTCTAAAAGATGTTTTAAAAATTTCTGGAAATGGCTCTTCCATTTCAGCTGGTTTAATAATCAAACCAACTAACTATTTAAACATTGGAATTAATTATGAAAGTAAATCATCAATAAAACTTGAGGAAGAATCATACAGTGAATTAGAAACAAAATATTTTGATTATTATTTTCAACCAGAGGATACAACGTTAACAAACGTTATATCTGGTACAGGTAGTAACTTTTCGGAATATAGTTATAAATCACCATCAAAACTTACAATTGGTACTTCATATTTTTATAAAAAACTTGGATTCATTTCAGCAGATATAGACTTGATTGATTATTCATCAGCAAGTATTCAGTCATATGATTTTAATGATTTTGCAGAAAATCAAGATATTGTGAGAATATACAAATCACTAGCTTTAAATTACAGAATAGGAATAGAAGGCAGGTATAGAAACTTTTATCTGAGATTGGGTTATAATTTTTTAAATGACCCTGAAAAAAAAATATCTAATTTTAAACCGAATAATTCAATTCATACTAAAAGCTTAGGCATTGGATTTTTGACTAATTCCTTATCAATTGATTTAAGCTATATGAATTATAAAAATAAATCACAGGTAAGTCCATATATTTTATCGATTGATCAACCAGTTGCTGAATTTTCCTCACAATACTACAAATTAATCCTTTCTCTTTGTGTGCGAATCAATAATTGATAAAACTTTTTCTTTGAATTCATTTTTTAAATGATAATTAGATTTAGAGTAGGATTTAACTCTCTCCTTGTATATTTCAGATAGTTTTAAATCTAAAGATTTTACTCCCTTAAAGATTGGTCTTTTATCATTTCTAGATATTCTTTCCTTTAATATTTTTCTATCTATATCAATAAAAATTGATATTCCTGACTTATTAATTAATGAAATATTATTGTTAAAATGAGGTGTTCCACCTCCAGTCGCCATTATAAATTTATCATACTTTTTGATAATTTCAGATAAAACTGATGTCTCTATTTTTCTAAAAAAAAATTCTCCTTTTTCATTAAAAATATTAATAACTTTCATTTGAAGAAACTTTTCAATTTCATCGTCAAGATCTATAAATTTTATATTAAGTTGAGTGGATATATATTTACCAAGTCTTGATTTACCTGATGCTGGCATACCTACAAGAAAAAATTTTTTCATTATTTAGTAACATTAACCTTTTGAAGAATTTCTCGAGCATTTGGAAATTTATTATAATGCCATTTTCCTTTAACTGTTCCGTTTCTCATAAGAAAGAAACCAGGATTTGATCTTATCATTGTTTTTAATACTGTAGCATCTCCGTAAGTAACATCAATATCAAGCTGATTTCTATTGATGAAGTTTTGAAATGAAACTGGATTACTTGATGTCAAAAATAGAGGCTCTACCCAAAAACTTGTGTTTAATATTAAAGCTTTTAATTTGGTAATAAATTCTTTTTCATTTTTTTCAGAAATTTCAATCTTGTCAATGTCATGTATAATGATAAACAGCTTATTACCTAAAAAACTTTCCTTAGTGAGATCTGTATCCTCATTCCAAATACTATAATCAGTAATTTTAGGTTGTGCATCTGGATTCAATAATTTAATTTCTTTAAATATATATGACTCATCATTTGGATATGATTCAAACTCGTAAGACCTTCCATTTTTTTCCATTAAATAGCTATACTTTAGCTCTTCACTTGGTTCCATTAAATCAGGTATATAATTTCCTTCTTTATATGCTCTAAAATCTATAAATGGAAGAAAATTAATGCTAGCATAACTTATTATTAGACACAACGATGTTATAAAAATTAAGAATCCATTATTAAAATTAATATCATTAAATATTTTAATTGGCAAAAGATCTGTCTGGTTTTTTAATTTAGAATACAGAAGATAGATTATAAATGAAAAAATTAGGAGAACAATATCCTTTGAAAATGATTCCCAAGGAGTAAGTTTAATAGCATCTCCAAAGCATCCGCAATCAGTAACTTTATTGAAATAAGCAGAATAAAAAGTTAAGAAAGTGAAGAAAATAATAAGACCTAGTGTAATACTTGAGGTAATCTTCATTCTGTAGTTAATTAGAAGTGCAAATCCTATAACAATCTCAATACAACATAAAAAAACAGAGATAAATAATGAAAAGGGAATAAATAGTTCAAAAATTGATGTAAAGTCACTACTAAACACCTGAAAGTATTCCTCAAGTTTTATTTGAGTTCCAACAGGATCATTTATTTTGATACCTCCTGAAAAAATAAATAATGACCCAACAAAATATCTAGATAAAGTATATATGATTTTCATTCTTTAAATATTAATATTTTTATTAAGCAAAAAACAGAGTAGTTTACAATGTCTTGGTAATTAGCTTTCACACCTTCTGAAATTAAGGTTTCTCCATCGTTACTTTCTATTTGTTTAGTCCTGTATAGTTTCATTAATATAATGTCTGTCATAGAGCTGATTCTCATCTCTTTCCATGCCTCATCATAATCATGGTTCTTATTAAGTAAAAGATACATAACTTCATTCGAATATTTATTATAAAGTCTTTCTAGTTCACCAATTTCAACATCTATATTATCTTTATCATATTCCAGTTGAATTATAGCCATTATACAATAATTAATTATACCAATAAATTCATCATCAATATTTTCTTTAATTTTCATTTCATTTTTTTCTTGGATAGATCTAATTCTTTGGGCTTTTATAAATATTTGATCTGTCAGAGATGGGACTCTAAGTATTCTCCATGCTGAGCCATAATCTTTTGATTTTTTTAGATAGATATCTTTGCAGATTTCTATTATTTTTTTATAATTTTCTCTAGTAGTTGTATTCAATAAAATATATTTTATCAAAAATATCAAATTGAAATTAAATACTATTTAAAATATGCTCAAAAGATCAATAAATATTAAAGGGGAACTTCATAGTTTTAATAAACCTCTGGTCATGGGAATAGTAAATATGACACCTGACTCATTTTTTGATGGAGGAAAATATAATGATATAGATCAAGCAAAATTAAGAGTTGATAAGATGGTAAAAGATGGAGTTGATATTCTAGACATTGGTGGATATTCAACAAGACCAGGAGCTGATATTATACCATCTGATGAAGAGTGGAATCGCATAAAAGACATAATAGAATATTCATCATTAAAATATAATAATATTATTATTTCAGTTGACTCTTTTCGGTCTGATATTATAAGAAAGGCGTTTGATCACGGTGCTGACATAATTAATGATATATCTGGAGGGAATTATGACAAAAATATGTTCAAAACTGCATCAGAGTTAAGGATGCCATATGTTTTGATGCATATAAGAGGAACACCAAAAACAATGTTGAATAAAACAAATTACACAGAATTAATACCAGATATAATGGATTATTTTAAGAAAAAAATTGATATACTATATGATTTAAATGTTGTTGATGTGATAATTGATCCGGGTTTTGGATTTGCAAAAGACTATGAACAAAATTATGAGATTCTAAGAAATTTAAAATTATTCCAGATTTTTGAATTGCCAGTACTGGCTGGGCTTTCAAGAAAGTCCTTTATCAAAAATAAATATGGTGAGGATAAGACTCTTGAAGGAACCCTTAAGCTTAATAAAATAGCTTTAGAAAATGGCGCTGATATCATTAGAGTTCATGATGTAAAAGAAAATAAATTATTGATTAAATAACTTTTAATTCTTTACCTACTTCTTTAAATGAAATTATGGCCTTTTCTAGTTGTTCGATTGTGTGGCCAGCAGATATTTGTACTCTTATTCTAGCAAGATCCTTAGGTACTACAGGGAAATAAAAACCAATTACATATACACCTTTTTCAAGAAGTTTTTCTGACATCTTTTTTGCTAAAACTGCATCATATAACATAATTGGAACAATTGGGTGATTGCCTTCAACAATATCAAATCCTAAATTTTTCATTTCGTCTCTGAAATACTTTGTATTTTTTTGAAGGTTTTTAATTAGTGAGTTATCATTTTCAATAAGTTCAAAAACTTTAAGTGATGCTCCAACAATTGAAGGTGCTAATGTATTTGAGAAAAGGTATGGTCTTGACTTTTGCCTTAAAATTTCAATAACTTCTTTTTTTGAAGATGTAAAACCTCCCGATGCTCCACCAAGAGCCTTTCCCAATGTTCCAGTAATAATATCAATTTTTCCCATTACATTCTTTAACTCATGAACACCTCTTCCTTTTTCACCAATGAATCCAGTAGAATGACATTCGTCACTCATTACCAGTGCATCGTATTTCTTTGCAAGTTCTGATATCTTGTCAAGCTGGGCAATTGTGCCATCCATTGAAAACACTCCATCAGTAACTATAATTCTAGCTCTGCATTTAGTTGTTTCTTTTAGTTTCTCCTCAAGATCACTCATGTCATTGTGAAGATATCTGTACCTTTGAGCTTTACATAACCTTATTCCATCAATTATAGAAGCATGATTTAACTGATCTGATATTATTGCATCTTCTGGGCCAAATAATGGTTCGAATACTCCTCCATTAGCATCAAAAGCCGCGGCATAAAGTATTGTGTCTTCCATACCCAAAAATGAACTTATTTTATTTTCAAGTTCTTTGTGAATATCTTGAGTGCCACAGATAAATCGTACTGATGACATCCCAAATCCATGAGTATCAATGGCGTCTTTAGCTGCTTTTGTTACTTCAGAATGGGACGACAAGCCAAGGTAATTGTTAGAGCATAAATTAATTATTTCTTTTTTTTCTAATGTTTCTATGAGAGAGCTCTGTGGTGATTTGATAATTCTTTCACTTTTGTAAAGACCAGATTTCTTGGTATTTTCAATTTCATCTAAAAGATGATCTCTAAACTTATTATACATATTTAAAAAATTATTAGATTACATTATAAAGATAAGTTAAATATTTATTGAATTATAACCCAAAATGAGTAGAATTCTTATCGTAGGATCAGAGGGTCAAATTGGCACTCAGTTATCAAAGGCATTATCAAATCGAGATGATTTCGACTACCTTTTTTTATGTGATATAAAAGATAAATCAAGAACAGATTTAAATTACTCTAAGGTTGACGCTCTTTCCTATGATGATTTAAAAAGTTTTATAATTGATAACAAAATAAATGAAGTTTATCATTTGGCAGCAATATTATCTGCTAAGGGAGAGAAAGATCCTATGCGAACATGGAACCTAAACATGAATTCTTTATTTAATGTGCTGAAACTTGCTAAGGAGGGTATAATTGAAAAAGTTTTTTGGCCAAGTTCTATTGCTGTATTTGGTAATAATAATTCCAAAAATGATACTCCTCAGTTTTCAGACAAAGAGCCTATCACTTCCTATGGTATAAGTAAACTTTCTGGTGAGAATTGGTGTAAATATTTTAATACATCTTATGGAACTGATATAAGGAGTATAAGATTTCCAGGTGTTATAAGTTATGACTCGTTACCAGGTGGAGGAACAACTGATTATGCTGTTGATATTTTTCATTCTTTTAAATCTAAAAAAAAATACACCTGCTTTCTAGATAAGGATACAATTTTACCGATGATCTATATAGATGATGCTATCGAGGGAATCATAAAACTAATGAGGGCTCCGAAAAAGAAATTAAGAATTCAATCAAGTTATAATCTTTCAGCGTTTAGTATGTCACCAAAAATGATTGGGGCAGAGTTAAAGAAAATAAACAATGGATTTCAAGTAGATTATGTACCTGATTACAGACAAGCAATTGCTGACTCTTGGCCAAATACAATAGAAGATATTTATGCCTGTGAAGATTGGGGTTGGAATTCAAAATATAACTTTAAAGAAACAATAAATTACATGCTATCAAAACTTGAAATATTATGAGAGAATTTAATTTTATCAATTTTAATAAATGCAAAAATTATTATTTAATAGAAATAGATAGGCCAGATCAATTAAATGCAATAAATAAAAAAACTATTAAAGAGTTAAAAGATTGTTTCCTGAGTATCAAAAATTCAACTAAAGGTTTTTATGGTGTTATAATTACTGGTTCTGGTGATAAATCATTTGTAGCTGGAGCTGATATATCAGAATTTAAAGGACTTGACGAGAAAACTGCTAAAGAACTTTCTTTAAATGGACATGAACTATTTAATATAATTGAGAATTTTTCTATACCTGTTATTGCTTTAATAAATGGTTATGCACTTGGGGGAGGATGTGAATTAGCACTTTGTTGTCACATAAGAATTGCTACAAAAAATGCTAAATTTTCTCAACCAGAAATAAATCTTGGTACAATTCCTGGATATGGCGGTACTCAGAGGCTTCCTCAGATCATAGGAAAGGGAAGAGCTTTAGAGATGATGATAACTGCAGAGATGACCAATGCTGAAACTGCTCTTCACTATGGTTTAGTAAATTATGTATTTGAAAATAAAGATGATGCTATGAAAAAGGCAACAGAATTGGTAGGTATTATTCAGAGAAAAGCCCCTGAGGCAGTTGCAGGTGTTATAAAATCAGTAAATAATTTTAATAGGAGGGATGATGGAGGTTTTGGACAAGAAATAAAGATCTTTTCAAAGTTATGTGAAACGTATGATTTTAAGGAGGGGGTTAGAGCATTTCAAGAAAAAAGGTGTCCCTCTTTCAAAGGAAAATAATTTTTGGTATAAATTTTAATTATTACTTTTACCAAAATGAATTTGAAGAATTTTTCTATTCTATTCCTTTCACTCACTCTGTTATCTTGTAAAAAAGATTTTATACCAACTGAATCTTCTAGAATTGAAATTGATGATTTTATTGTTGATGAAATTGATTATAAATATTTATCCACAAAGTCAAAGTTTCAGTATAAGAATGAGAATCAGTTAATTAATGCTACTCTTAATACCAGAATTGAAAAAGATAATAGGATTTGGTTTTCAGTAAGGGTAGCACTTGGTATTGAGGCGGCTAGAGGTTTAGTAACCAAGGAAGAAATAATTATAATAGATAGGGTAAATAAACAAGTCATAAAATCTACTCCTGATATAATTGAAAACACATTTAAGATAAAACTTAATTTTGATCAACTTGAGGCCATATTGACTGGTAATTTGTTATATGATATTTCTGAGGATGATAATCTTATAAGTGAAGGGAATTACTTTAAAATAATACAACAAATGGGGTCTATTCAATCACAAAATCTAGTTAATAATAAAACATCAAAAGTTGAGAAACTTATCCTTTTTGATGAGGTTACTAATTATTTATTAACTGTTGATTATGAAAACTTTAAGCCTCTCGGTAAAATACTATTTCCTGGAAGGCATTTGTTTACTTCTGTCAGTTATCTTGATGGTTCTCCTGTTCCTATAATTAATAATATAAATTTTAACTACAGGGAAGTAGAAATAACAAATAAGCCATTAAAGTTTCCTTTTAGTATTCCTTCCAAGTATGTTGTTAAGAATATTTAGTTTTTTATCAATATTTTTCTTTATTATTCACAATATAAAGTGTCAAGATTCTAGGGCTGATTTGGAAAGAGAAAGAGATCTTAATATCCAAAAAATTAATGATGCAGAAAAAATTTTAAAACAAACAGAAAACACGAAAATAGCTTCAATTGGTAGACTTAATGTTATAAATAAACAAATCAACAATCGACAAAATCTGATTAAATCCTTAAGGTCAGATATTAATATTCAAGGTAAAGAGATAAGATCACTTACAAATATAATTTCATCTTTAAATAACGATATCATAGTTCTAACCAATGAGTACGCTGATATGATATATAATTCATATAAGTCTAGGTCATCTCTAACTCAACTTAGTTATATTTTTTCTTCTGAAAATTATAACCAAATGTTCAGAAGGATGAATTATTTATTTCAGTATTCATCCTATAGAAAAATTCAAATTGATGAAATCAAAGAGGTAAGAAACAATCTAGTTATTGAAGAAAAAAATTTGATTGAGTTAAAAGAAAATAAAAGTATTTTATTAAAAAGCGAATTATCTGAAAGTAGAAAATTACAAAACCTAAAAGGCAGCCAGAAAAAAATTATATCTGATTTAAATAATAGGCAAAATAAAATTAGGATAGAGATCCAGAATAGGAAAGAAGCATTAAGAAAGCTTGATGAATTAATCAGAGAAATTATAAGAAAAGAATCTGAAATTTTAAAATCAGATGATGAGTTAATTGATCTTGAAAGGATTTCATCCAAATTTGAATCTATGATCGGAAAACATAAATGGCCTGTTTCTTCAGGTTTTATCTCAAATAAGTTTGGAGAACATGCCCATCCTGTTATTAAAAGTATAAAAGTTAATAACGATGGTATAGACATTCAGACTAATAAATCTTCAAAAGTATACTCAATTTATGATGGAAAAGTTTCTACAATAGCATTTATACCGGGAATGAATAATGTTGTAATAATTAATCATGGTAATTATTTTACACTCTATGCTAAATTAAAAAACTTGAAGATTGAGAAAAATCAAATAATAAATACTGGTGATCAAATTGGTGATTTAGTTACAACTAGTGATGGAATTACTGAATTACAATTTCAGGTCTGGAAAAATAATGTTAAGTTGAATCCAGAAAATTGGATTATCAAGAAATGATTTTGCTATATTTACACATTAAAATCTAAATTATGAATATAATATTTGGCTTAGGAATGCCTGGCGGATGGGAATGGATAATTATTGGCCTTATCGTTGTTATTTTTTTTGGTGCAAATAAAATCCCTGAAATATTTAAGGGATTTGGAAAGGGTATAAGAGAATTTAAAGATGCCTCAAGAGAAATAAAGAAAGAAATTGAGAAGGAATCAGACTCTGAAAAAAAGTAACTTATCCAAATAACCAAGAGAACCAATTAGATGACTTGGTTTTTATTCCTCTTTCCTTAATAATTTCAGCAACATTTTCAGGACTGTATCCTATTGAATTTGCTACATGTCCAAGTAGAAAGAATTCGTGATCATGTACTTTATTATCAGACTTAACTAATCTAACAAGATCAGTTATAAACTCCTCTTTTTCTTCGTCGGATAAATTATCTTTTATTGCTTTTCCATAATCGCTCTGTATATTGTTAAAGAAATTATTTGTATCTATCTCTTCAATATGTTCGGACTTATATTTGGATAGAATTTTACTAGAATTCATAATATCTTTTTCTTCTTGACCTATACTTCCATCAACTCTTGCTATTTTTGCAAAACATGATGTAATTGATTTATTTAATAATTCTTTACTCATGATAGATTTGTTTACCTAAAATTAATATTATTATTTAATAAATTAAATTATGTTAAACATAATAAAACCTCTAATAAAGTTTTTCTTTTTTTTATTTATTCTTTCTTGTGGTGAAAATAATAATAAATCACAAAATATAAATAGATCCTTTCTTCCAAAGGCTGCGGGAGAAAATAGTGAAATGCTTATAGTTATGGACTCAGCTACATTTCAAAGAGGTGTGGGAAGATCTTTAGTTAATACTTATGGATCATTTGTTTCAGGTTTACCTCAGCCAGAAAGAAAATTTGATTTGAGATATATTAAACCAAGAAATTTTAATAGTATTCTTAAAAATGCAAAAAATATAGTAATTGCTTTTACACTTGATAGAAAAAGTATTGACTCAGATATTTTAAAAAAGAATTTTAATGAAGAGTCGCTTTTAAGAATAGAGAATGACACCTCATTATTTTATTACAAGAGAAGAAATCAATACGCAAATGGTCAAGTAATTCTCTATTTATTTGGAAATAACGAGCTTCAATTAATGTCAAATATAAATAAGAATAAAAATTTTTTGTTAAAATTTTTTGAAGATGAAGTTAAAAAAAGAGTTAGTAAAGATATTTTTAAAAAACTAGAGAATAACTTATCAAAAAAAATATTTGAAGATCATTCAATAAAAATTAAGATTCCCTATGGATATGATTTAGCAAAAAATATTAAAGATTCAGAGGGAAATTTTTTTTGGCTCAGACAGCTTGAGTTGGACTATGAAAAAAATATTTTTGTGTATTATGAAGATTATGAAAAAAACAAATTAGCAAATTTTTATAAAATTTTTAATGATAAAAATAAGAGCATTGTGCAATTAAGAAATAAAATATCAAAAACCTATTTGAGTGATTCAGAAAATAAAAATGTATACATGACACTTCAAGACGTTTATCCAATCCAATATCAAAATATAGTTTTTAAGGATAATATCGGTGTTGAGGCATTTGGTCTTTGGAAGTTAAGTGATATATCTGCAGGAGGACCTTTTAAAACCTTTGTTCTTTATGACAAAAATAAAAAAAGAGCGTATTATATTGAGGGGTATGTATTTGCTCCTAGTCAAAAAAAAAGAGATCTCATGCTTGAAATAAATTCTATATTAAACACATTTGAAATATGATATCATTTTTAAGGGGAATAAAGGTTGAGATTGATGCTAGCAAGGTTATAATTGATGTCAACGGAATAGGTTATAAAGTGAATATATCGTTAAGAACTTTTTCAAAAATTAAGGATTTAAAAAAATTACATATATATACTCATTTAAATATAAAAGATGATGCTCATACCCTTTATGGTTTTTATAATAAAAGAGAAAGAAATACATTTTTAGATTTAGTTTCAATTTCTGGTGTTGGACCAAGTACTGCTATTGTTATTTTGTCATCTCTATCTGCTGATGAATTAAAGTTAGCAATAGCTGATTCAGATGTTAATAAAATTAAATCAATAAAAGGAATCGGTTTAAAAACCGCCGAAAGAATCATTCTTGAGTTAAAAGATAAAATATCAATCAATGATTTAGATACCGAAAATTTTTCTCAAAATATAGGCAATACTATAAAGGAAGAAGCGTTATCAGCATTAACTTCTTTGGGTATTTCAAAGAATGTTGTTGAACGCCATATCGATTCAATTATCCATGAAAATAATGATATTGATTTGGAAAGTCTTATAAAAGAAGTACTCAAAAGATCATAAGGATAAAAATTTATTTTAGGATTGGAAAAGTATTTCTATTGTTTCTTCTTTTTTTTAATCATACCTTTTTTTGATAAAATATACTCTCAAGAGATTACTGAGGACACAACTCAAATTTATTCTGACACAATAAAATATGAACCATCGTTTTTTTCTACTTATGAATTAAAAGATAGATATTCAGATCCTTTTTCAAGCTTTTCGTCAAGTAACCCATTCAATATAAACTCAAGTATGCTAAAGTTGTCTTCAACATATGACACTTCCAATGTTTTTAATCTTGATGAAAAACTTGGATCTATAAGATACAGACCTTCAATTTCAATTCCTTTTTCATCATATGATAGATATAACACAAATAAACAGGTCAGGGAGTATTTTCAAAATAAATCTCTTGGGTTAGATGGTGAAAATATATTGAAAAGTAGAAGATTAATACCCAAAATTTATATACCTGAATCACTTGATAGAATTTTTGGTGGAAATTTTATTGATCTTCAGGTTAATGGATTTGTAAATTTAGATTTTGGTGGAAAATTTCAAAAGGTCGAAAATCCCTCTATACCTATAAGACAACAAAGAAATGGTGGATTTAATTATGATCAACAAATAAATCTTAATATCAATGGTAAGGTTGGAGAAAAATTATTGATAACAGCAAACTTTGATAATAATAATACCTTTGATTTTCAAAATAATCTCAAGTTAGATTACACAGGATTTGATGAAGAGATAGTAAGAAAGATTGAGGTAGGGAATGTAAGTATGCCTGTGAAGAATAGTCTTCTTAGAGGAGCTCAAAGTTTATTTGGTTTAAAAACCCAGTTCCAGTTTGGTAGATTAAGTTTAACTGGAATCCTATCTAGACAACAAGGTAAAGCTGAGTCAATAAAAATAGATAACGGTTTTCAAGGTAAAGAATTTGAAATTATTGGTTCTAATTATGATAGAAACAGACATTTTTTCCTAGGTCATTTTTTTAGAGATAATTATGAAAATTGGCTTAAATCTTTACCAATTGTCTCATCAGGAGTAAATATTAATAGGGTAGAAGTATACATTTTAAATAGATCGAATAATTCAGAATCATTAAGAAACTTTGCTGCTTTTACTGATTTGGGAGAGGGTAAGGTATTACTTAATTCGAACAGCTCGTATGTTGGAAATGGAAACGGTAGTCCTAATGATAATTCTTCAAATTTTTTATATGAAAATTTAATTAATGATCCATCACTAAGAAATATTGACCTTACTGATAATATTCTTAATTCCCAATTTTCTTTTTCAAAATCCGTTGATTTTGAAAAAGTTACATCTGCAAGAAAACTTGATACTGATGAATATTTTATAAGTAAAACCCTGGGTTATATTTCACTACTCAGAAGATTACAAAACGATGAGGTTTTGGCAGTTTCTTATGAGTATACTCACAACGGGAATAGATATAAGGTTGGAGAATTATCGGAGGACTATCAGAATAGGGATGAAAGTGAGGTAATTTTCTTAAAACTTTTAAGGCCTTCAAATATTAACGTAAAGATTCCAACATGGGATCTGATGATGAAAAATATATATAATCTAAATGCTTCTCAAATTGAGAGGGAAAATTTTGATTTAAAAATAAGATATAGAGATGATAAGGTTGGATTCAATAATCCTAGTATAAATGAGGGAATACTAACAAGAGATAAGCCCTTAATAAGACTATTAGGTTTGGACAGACTAAATTCTAGTAACGATCCTCAATACGATGGAAATTTTGACTTTATAGAGAGTTATACTGTAAACTCTGAAAAAGGAAATATAATATTTCCTGTTTTAGAACCATTTGGAAGTACTTTAAATTCTTATTTTGATGTAAACTCTGAGGTGGATCTAGCTGAAAGATATGTTTTTAATGAGTTATATTCAATGACTCAAGATGAGGCTGAACAGATTCTTAATAAAAATAAATTTTTTCTTGTAGGATCAGTTTCTTCAGGTGGCGGCAGCGAAATTAATTTACCTGGTCTAGGGATATCTGAGAATTCAGTAATTGTAACAGCTGGAAACTTACAATTAGTTGAAGGAACAGATTATACGGTAAATTATAATCTTGGTACAGTAAAAATTCTAAATCCTTCAATTTTGTCTTCTGGTCAGGAAATTAATGTATCATTTGAAAAAGCTGATCTTTTTAATTTTCAAACTAAATGGCTTTCAGGAGCTCGAGCTGAATATAAATTTGATGATAATATAGATATGGGTTTTACCATATTCCATTTGAACGAAAGACCTGGAGGAATAACAAGATTCAGTGTAGGAAATGAACCAGTAAAAAATACAAAATATGGATTTGACTTTAATCTTAATAAGCAAAGTGAATTTATAACCAAAGTTATAAATGCTGTGCCATTGCTTGGAACCAGAGAAATATCTAATATTAATCTAAGTACAGAAATTGCCCAAATTGTTCCTGGAACCTCAAACATGATAAATGGAGAAGGAATTACATACATAGATGATTTTGAAAGTGCAGTTGTACCAATTTCTGTTGCAGGTTCTAATCTTTCATGGAAACTAGGTTCTACACCTCAAACTTCAAATGATGTATTTGATCAGAGTTCAATTACATCAAACAATTTAGGTTTTTCTTATAAAAAAGCAAAGATAGCATGGTATACAATCGATAATATTTTTTATTTAAATGGTGGAAACTTAAAACCTAGAAATATTACAACTTCTGATCTTGAAAATAATTATGTTAAACCTATTTCTCCTCAGGACATATTTAGACAGCAAGACAGGCAGCTTATTAATACTAATCTTCCCGTATTCGATATTGCATATTTTCCTAGTGAAAGAGGACAGTATAATTACAATCCAGATCTTACTTCTACAGGTCTTCTAAAAAATCCAAGCGCAAACTTTGGTGCAATTACAAGGAGTATTAAAAATGACACTGATTTTGACAGAACGAATATTCAATATTTAGAGTTTTGGATGATGGATCCTTTTATTGATGGTGAAAATGGAAAAGTGTTGGATGGTATTTTTAATCAAAATAATATCACTGGTGGTAAATTGATATTTAATTTAGGTAATGTATCTGAAGATATAATGAAGGATAATTTGCATGCTTTTGAAAATGGACTTTCATCAGATTATTCTGAAAATGGAATAAAACTTAATGAATGGGGAAGAGTAACAACCAAACAATATCTAACAAACTTTTTTGAAAATAATTTAAGTTTTAGGGAGAATCAAGATGTTGGTTTTGATGGGCTGAAAGATGAAAATGAGATAGAACATTTTAAAGAAAGTTTTATTGATGATTTGGTATTAAATAATGATGCTAGTGCAAAAATTCTATCGGATGTTTCAGCTGATAATTTTAGTTATTACCTAGGAGAGGATCTTGATCTGAATGATATGAAAATATTGGAACGATATAAAAACTTTAATGGTATGGAGGGTAACACACCAATATCATCTGGTTCAAGTTTTTCAGCACAAGGATCTCCATTCCCAGAAAACGAGGATTTAAACGAAGATAATACTCTCTCTGATATTGAGAGTTATTACGAGTATGAACTTGATTTGAGACCAGGTTCAATGGTTGTTGGTCAAAATAATATTGTAGATAAAATAGTTGATCAGTCTGGAACTGCATCTTGGTATCAGTTTAGAATACCAATTAGAAACCCTGATAGAGTATATGGAAATATATCTGATTTTAAAACAATAAGATTTCTAAGGACTTACCTCACGGATTGGCAACAACCTGTTGTGTTAAGGTTTGCAAAGTTTCAAATGGTAGGGAGTCAGTGGAGAAAATACGATAGTAATCTTTATCAATCTGGATTAAATGAAATTACAGAAATTACAGAATCAGATTTGCATATATCGGTTGTGAGTATTGAAGAAAATAGTATAGGCTCTGAAAATAAGTCCCCTTATGTAGTTCCGCCTGGAATACCAAGGGATATTGATAATTCAACTATTGTTCAGAGAAGAACAAATGAACAGTCTTTACAGTTATGTGTTGATAATCTATCAGATGGTGATGCAAAAGCTGTATTTAAGGAATCAAATTTTGATCTTATAAACTATGGAAGGATTAAAATGTTTATTCATGCAGAACCTGAAAATAATGATATTATATCAGACAATGAGGTGAATGCATTTCTAAGATTTGGTAGTGATTATGAAAATAATTTTTATGAAATTGAATTGCCTTTAAAAATCACGAGACCTTCCCTTATAAATCAAAATACTACTAATATCGAGAGACTTATTTGGCCTGAGGATAATGAAATTGATGTTTTTATAGAAGAATTATTAGCTTTAAAATCAGAAAGAAACAGATCTTCATCAGACATTACTATCCCTTATTCTAAGGTATCTAAAAACGGTAAGTATCTTTTTAAGATTGTTGGAAGACCCTCTATTAGCTCAGTTCTAAACTTTATGATTGGTGTAAGAAACCCTATCAGTGATGATAGATCTTCGAAGTCAGTTTGCTTATGGTTTAACGAATTGAGGCTTACAGACTTTGATAAAACTAAAGGTTGGGCTGCTAACGCAAGTCTTAATTTAAAATTGGGAGATTTTGGCACTGTATCATCATCAGCTAGATATACCTCAGTTGGTTTTGGATCAATTCAACAGAAAATATCGGAAAGAACAAGAGAAGAAACAATGCAGTTTGATGCAACAGCAAATTTAAATTTAGATAAATTTTTACCAGCAAAGTCTGGAATTAAACTACCACTCTATGTATCCACATCAAAATCAGTTATTACTCCTGAGTATGATCCTCTTGATAAAGATATTCCACTTTCTGCTTCAATTAACTCATTTGAATCTCGAAAAGAGAAGAATGAATATAGGAGAATTACTGAGGAGAGAATGGAGTCAAAATCAATTAGTTTGGCAAATGTTAGAAAAGAGAGAACAAACTCAGAATCTAGAGTAGATTTTTGGGATATTGAAAATTTCTCCACTAGTTTTTCATACAGCGAAAGAAAAAGCTCTAACATTACAACTCAGACTTTAGAGACAAAGGAACACAGAGGAAACATTTCATATAATTTTTCGCCTAAAACAATTTCAATACAACCATTTAAAAATAGTAAGTTGTTTGATTCAAATTTGCTGAGGTTAATAAAAGATATAAATTTTAATCCTTTACCATCAAATATAAATATTAGAGGTGATTTAAATAGATCGTTTAATAAAACTCAATACAGAAACTCTGATTTGACTACATTAGATGTTGACCCTATATTCGAAAAATATTTTTCACTTAATAAATCTTATGGTTTTCAGTGGAATATTTTTAATAGTCTAAATATTGATTTTGCTGTCATCAATAATTCAGTTGTAGATGAGCCTGAGGGAGAGCTTAATACCAAAGACAAGTTAGACAGTATGTATTATAATTTAAAAAAACTTGGTAGAACAAAAAATTTCAGTCAGTCAACATCTCTAAACTATAAGATACCGATTGATAAATTTCCTTTGTTGGATTGGATTAATTCAACAGCAAAATATAGTGCCAGGTACCAGTGGAATGCTGGCTCTTTTCAACAGGCTGATACTCTTGGAAATATAATTGAAAATGGAAGGGAGTATTCCATAACTACAAAACTTGATATCAATAATTTATACAATAAACTACCAATTTTTAAAAACTATACAAAAAAGTTTGAGGAGTCTGATACTACAAATACATTATTTCAATCAAGAATCTTCGATGGAATTATGAAAATGATAATGTCAGTTAAGTCGGTAAATTTGACTTATAATGTAAGCGAAAGAACAGCTCTTGCAGGAATTATTGACTCACCTGGACTTTTTGGAAAAAATACAATTAGTAGTTCACCTGGATGGGATTTTATTTTTGGATCACAAGACTCAGGTATTAGGCAGCGTGCATCTGAGAGGGGATGGTTGGTAAAAAATGATTATTTAAATACTCCGTTTTTACAGTCTAGAAATCATAATTTTCAATTTAGAAGTAGTATTGAACCATTAAGTGGCTTTAGAATTCAACTAGATGCAAATAGGCTTGTGTCTGAAAATTTTCAAGAAATATTCAGATATAATTCATCATCTGACTCTTTTATATCCTTAACACCTGGTAGGGGAGGAAATTTCTCGTTATCATTTCTTGCTATAAAAACAGCTTTTGTAAAAGAGGACAATTCAAAAAACTCTCCAACATTTGAAAGGTTTGTCAATAATAGAAAAGTAATCTGGTCCAGGCTAAACGAACTAAATACTGCCGGTGAATATGGATTAAACTCTCAAGATGTTTTAATTCCTGCATTTATCTCAGCTTACTCTGACTCTGACCCTTCCAGTTTCTCATTAAAACCATTTCCTAAAATTCCAATTCCAAATTGGAGAATTGATTTTTCAGGTCTGAGTAAAATCAAATCTTTATCTGATGTTTTTTCAAATATCACTCTTTCTCATTCTTATCAAAGTAGTTATTCTGTGGGAGAGTTTTCAAATTCATTACTTTATCATGAGAACCTAGATTTTAGAAACTCAATAATGAATTATCCTTTAGCATCACAACAGACTGAAAATGGTTTAGTCCCGTTTTACATTATCAATCAAGTTAGAATAATCGAGAGGTTTGCTCCTCTATTAGGAATAAGTGTGAGAACAAAAAATAATCTTAATGCTAGAATTGATTATAAAAGGGATAGGAATATAATGTTAAACCTTTCCAATTCTCAGGTTAATGAGTTAAGAAATTCAGATTTCACAATAGATTTTGGATACTCAAAAGAACAATTAAGGTTACCTATAAAGTACCAAGGAAATACAATTATTCTTGATAATGATATAGAATTCAGATTAAATTTTACCATACGAAATACTAAGACTGTACAAAGAAAGATTGAAGAGGAAAGTATTATTACTAATGGAAATTATAATTTTCAGTTGAGACCAAATATAAACTATTCAATAAACGATAGAATGAATCTAATAATTTATTATGACAGAATTATAAATAGACCAACAGTATCAAACTCTTTCCCTCGTTATTCTACAAGTTTTGGAGCAAGATTAAGGCTTAGTCTTAATCAGTAATACTATAATTTTTTTATCAAAATTTCATTTACTATATTCGTCAAATGGACACTAGTAGTTTAAAGTATACACAAGATCATGAGTGGATAAGAGTTGAAGGAGAGTTTGCTTTCGTTGGTATTACAAATTTTGCTCAAGGTGAGCTTGGAGATATAGTTTATGTTGAGATTGAAACATTGAACGAATCTGTCAAAATGGGAGATGTCTTTGGTACTATCGAAGCTGTAAAAACTGTCTCAGATCTATTTATGCCAGTTGATGGTGAGATAGTTGAAGTGAATAGTTCTCTAGAAGATCAACCTGAGAATGTAAATAACGATCCATACGGTGAGGGTTGGATGGTTAAAATAAAGTTAGAAAATCCTTCTCAAGTATCTGATTTGTTAGATCTTGCCTCATATGAAAAAATTACAAACTAATTTTTATATATTTTTTTTCATGTCTTTGGGTTGGTTATTTGTAATTTTTTATTTCCTTTTTTATTATAGTTCTGATTCAAGTCTTATTGTATTTAAACATTTTGATAAAATAATTCATTTCTTTCTTTTCTTTGTTCAGACTCTACTTATTTTAAAAACCTTTTTATTGTATGGTAGCAATTTAAATTCAAAATTTATGTTGACAATTATATTTTTTATCACTCTTTTTGCTCTTTCAACGGAGATTTATCAATCCATTTTACCAATGCGAAAATTTGATTTTTTCGATTTTTTGACTGATTATCTTGGTACCATAACTGCTCTTTTTTATATCAAATACTTCTATAAGTAATTTTGATTTTTTATATTGTGTAATGGAACTAAAAAAGAATCCTGAAGCTGACTTAGAAAGAAGAAGCGGTTTATTTTTAAATATCGGCTTGTGTGTTAGCCTATTACTTGTAATTCTAGCATTTGAGTGGAGGTCCTATGACAGAGGTGCTGGAATGGATCTTGGTAGTTTAGACGATGATTTTGAAGACTTAATGGAAATACCGCCAACTGAGCAGCCTCCTCCTCCTCCTCCTGTAATACAGCAGCCAGAAATCATTGAAGTTCCCGATGAAGAAGAAATTGAGGAAGAGATTGAGATAGAGATTGATGTTGAAATTACTGAAGAAACTGTAATTGAAGAAATTGTTTTTGAGGAAGCACCTGAGGAAGAAGAGGTAGATGAAATTTTCACTATTGTTGAAGACCAACCAACACCTCCAGGTGGTATGAGTGCATTTTATAAGTATGTTGCTACGACTTTAAGATATCCTGCACAGGCTAGAAGAATGGGGATTGAAGGGAAAGTATTTGTTCAGTTTGTTGTGGGAAAAGATGGAACTCTAACCGACGTCAAGGCAATTAAAGGTATTGGAGCTGGTTGTGATGAAGAAGCTGTAAGAGTGATTTCAAAAGCAAAAAAATGGTCACCAGGAAAGCAGAGAGGTAGACCTGTCAGGGTTAGAATGATTCTTCCAATTACTTTTAAACTTGGATAAAATGATATTCTTAACTAGCAAAACCAACTATGAAATATTTTATTAATTTAACTAAGACCTTAGTTATATTTTTTTTTATTGCACTATCTATTAACTTAAAATCCCAGACACCACTTACATTTAATAATAATACTGGTAATCACAAGTTCAGCGATATTGGAAACTGGGAGACCTCAACTGGTGCTGCAGCTCCAAGTTTTCCTGGTCCTAATGATAAAATTAAAATTGCTACGGTTAACATGATGTTATACCTAGACGGATCATTTCAGGTCAAACAAATTCAATCAGGTAGGAAAGGGGTAAAGGTAACAACCAAAAGAGATGTATTTATTCATCTAACTGCTGCTGGAAATCAAAATTATATTTTTAATGATACTACGTATGGTTTTAATAATGCAGATGATCCAGAATTAAATTTTTATTATGGTGAAAAAATTCATTTTGTAATGACTGACCCATCTCTTGCGACTCATCCACTTGAAATTAGTAATATTACTGCTGGGATTGATATAAGTGGTATTATAAACAATAATACCACTGGTGACACAGTGATTTTTGACACTTCAATTTTTCCTAAGGAAATGTTTAGAGGAGATGGAACTGAAAATTCTGCAAATCCTGTTAATTTAAGATATTTCTGTTCTAATCCTAATCATCCAAATATGGTTGGTGATATTATTGTTCACGCGCCCCCAGGCCTAACACTAACGGGTGCTGGTGGAGTTAATCAAGTAGTTCAGGCAAATGGTGACGATGCAGAAATTGAGTTTGAGGTTCCTGTTTACATAACTGCAGGAGCGGCAGATAATGATCTTAAACAAATTGCAGTTAATGGCCTAAGAAGTAAAATAATATTTAATGATGGTCTGTATCCTAATAAAATAATTGCTTTAAGAAATAATCAAAATAAAGCAAATACATCTCACGTTATAAATGGCTATTATGGCATAGTTGGTAATACTACTTCAAAATTACAAATTGATAAAACTGTTAATGCAACATTTGGTCCTCAGTCTGACTTTACAAATACAAATCAAGATTTCTATATTCAATTTACTGGCACATCAGATAATGCTAATCTAATTATAGAGACAGATGAATCTAAAAGTTTAAAAAATGGGTCTTCGTTAACTTTTCTTGCTGGAGCTACAGTCTCAGTTAATTCAGAGAATAGTTTAAAAAGTATATTAAATACTACTCTTGAGGATGTTACACTAAATCTCAATATCAATGAAAACCAAGAATACGGATCTGAAATTAGTATGACCGATACATCAAAAATAAATCTTACAATATCATCACTTGTTGATACTGTAGCATTTACTGATAACTCCTCAGCAGATTGGGGTCAAGGTCTTATAACCATAACAGGTTTTAGAGAAAATTTGATAAGCTTTGGTACTACAAGTACTGGTCTTACTGCACAGCAGTTGAGTCAGTTTGATATTGGTGGTTCAAATGTTCTAATATCAAATACAGGACATCTACTATACGAAACTCCTCCAGATGTAGCGATTTCAACATTTACTAATGCTAGTGGTGATAAGCTCTGGTCAAATACTCAGAATTGGAGTAATGGTATACCTAATGTGCCATCCGCAAAAGTCACTGTTGAAGATACACTTATAATCGATACTAATGTCGCAATTTCTCAGTTAAAGGTAGCTAGTACTAACGTTGACTCCATTATTATTTATTCAACTAACAACTCTACACTTGAAATTAATGGAGATAATGTCACTCAACCTATTCAAAATAACATGACTGGTGCTTCGCTTACTTTAGACCTAGGCGTAAACATAACCTCTAATGATCTAGAAACCATTATGATTAATGGTGGATCAAACGCAAGTATTAACTTTGGTCCTAATTCTGTACTTAACCCTTCAAGTCATCTTAAGTTTATTGGTAAAGTAGATAGGTCTTTTACCTTTGATGGAATACTTCAAATGGATTCTGTAATACAAGTTGGTGATGGTACTGATTTAATTTTTGGTCCGAATTCTAATAACTCTCCTTTTAATGGAGAATTTCAGTTCTTAGGAGCAAACTCGAGAATTACTGTTAATACTCAAGATAATGGTACATTCCTTCCTGCTGGAATCAAGCTAAGTCCTGGTGCTGCAAGTAATGCTTCAATAGTTGTAAATGGTGCAAATACCCTTATGGGTGATGTAAATATTGATGATAAAGATTTTACAGTTAGTATTAAAGCTAATCAGGATAATGTCGGAACCATAACTATGGGAAGTGGGAATATGAAATTAAATCTTGACGCATCTGTTGGAAATTTATCTTTTGCTGACAACTCATCTTCTGATTGGGGTTCAGGTAAATTGATAATTAATGGGTTTATTAATGATGTGATTAGGTTTGGAAATGACTCAACCGGTTTAACAAAATCACAATTAGATAGCATAGATATTGGTGGGGGTGCTGTTGTTATTGATGAAAACGGATACATATCTAGTCTAGTTGTATCTCAATCGACCTTCACAAATTCCAGTGGAGATAAGCTATGGTCTAATGATAATAATTGGAGCAATGGAATTCCTAATGTAGAATATGCTAAGGTTACCTTGAACGACTCCTTGATAATTGATAGAAATGTTGAAATTGCTCAGATTAAACTCTCTGATGGTTTTGGTGAAGTACATGTATCTAGTATTGGTGATTCGTTACTTACTCTTAATGGATCATCTGTGGGATCTGTTATTCAGAACAATGCTACTGATACAGACCTAAGATTTGAACTGAGTGTTATTATCGAATCATCTGACAGTGATGAACAGATTCAAGTTAATGGAGGCGGTAATTCAAGAATAATATTTAGAGAGGGTTCAAAGCTGACTTCTGATGTGCTTCTTAAAATTGAGGCCATAGGTGATAAGTATGTGTTATTTAATGATTCACTCATAAGCAGTACATTTTCTTATGGAATGGTCGTTAAGCCAAATTCAAAAGTTGTACTTGGGCAGAATGCTGATCTTAGTGAATTTTATACAGCTTATGATCTGATGGGAAATGCTGAATTAATTTCAAGAACACCAAATGAAAACGCATTTAACTTTATAGATTTTCCTATTAAGAGTTTGGGAGCAAGTAATACACAAAATCCAAATGTAGTAAGTGTAGATAATGGTTATACCCTTCAGGGTGGTATTCAAGTTGATAGCGTCAATTTGGTACTAAATCTTCATGAACAACAGCATATTAATTATATCGAGTTAAACGCTGCAAATCTTACAATTAATCTTTTGGACACTACTGATAATGGTAACTCGTCCTTACCAAAGGGAGGTCTGATAACCACTGGAGATTCAGTCAAACTATATATAAATGGTTTAGTTGATGGTCCATATAAAAATAATTCTTTTAGAATTGGTATAGATTCTACTGGCGCATCACCGGCTCAACTAAATAGAATTATTGCAAATGATACTTCATCAGTAGGTATTGATTCATTTGGTTTCCTTTACATTATACTAGATGCTGATGATGATGGGGTTGTTGATTCATTAGATGTTTGCCCTAATACACCTGCTGGAGAGTCTGTGGATTCAGAGGGATGCTCGCTATCTCAGAAAGATACAGATGGTGATGGAGTTACTGACGATATTGATGCTTGTCCTGAAACTCCTGCAGGGGCTACTGTTGATGCAACAGGATGTGAAATTCCTCTAATTATAGAATCCAAAAAACTTTATAATAATGTGTATCCTAATCCAGCAAGTAGTTTTATATCTGTAGAGTTAAAAGATGATTTGCAAATAGATGATATTTATTTTGTTGATATTAATGGTAAAATCCTAAATCCTAAATCATACAGAAAGAATAGAAAATTGATTGATGTTGACATATCAAATATAAATGAAGGTATCTACATCATGGACATCCGAACAATTGATAGTAATATAATTAGAATAAAGGCAATAATAAGAAGATAGAATTTATTTATTGTTTTTTAAGTATTACAACATCATCTAGAAAAAACGAGGGAAGTACTGGATCAGCTTGAGGTTTATAAAAGACAACTTTTACTTTTTTTACACCTAATGGTACTGTAAATTCTAGTTTATTTTCTGTCCATATATCAGACTTAGGTATCTCATAATCAACTATTTTTTCTTCATCTCCTTCACTGTTTCTAATCACTGCACTAAATGTATTATTAGGTTTAACCTTCCATCTATGAAAAAAAGAGTATTCATATATTTGATTTTCTTCAACATCTATGATTTGATATATTGAACCGTCATGAGGCTCAATCCTTGCAAGAAAGCTACCTGTATTTGGATTTTGTGCTGATGCTGGTAATATTGCATTTTTAAATCCAGCCCAAGGATCTATTACACCACTTTCAAAGGTCCCATTTTGTAAAAGATTTCCTGCAACCTCTTCAACCTTTTCAATTACTGGATCAGAACCAGGGCCAGCTAATATATTTGGTTTGTAATTTGAGTAATATTCACCAAGTTCTGTGAGTTCTTCATCATCGTTGTAAAGTCTTGATGAGTAAATTCTTGGAAAATTTGGTGAACTTTCTGTTCCACTAAACCAAGCAAACCTTTGTACATATTTCCTGTTGTATAATTCAGGGAGAAGTTTTCTCATTGTACCTAAAATTTGCGATGTTGAATACCTGTTATTATCAATAGTTGTTGCTTGGTTATCAACTACTGCCATCTCAGTAATCCAAATTGGTTTATTGAATTTATTATATACCTCATCAACCATATCTAGGAATAGTTGTGGATTATTGTTTAAGTAAAGGTGAAGACAAATAAAGTCAACTCTTAGATTAGCCTGCGAGGCTTTCATCATAAATTCGTCAAGCCATCCATTTCTAATACCAGCAGGGGCTGGGCTACCGAGTGGTAGACCGATTTCTTCAAGTTTAGGCCATAAGGAAATTGCCTCATCCACACTCATATCAGATTGTGTTTCAAGGTCAGGCTCATTAAACCCTAAAACATACTTGATATTTCCAGCATCAGCAAGTGTTTTAATTCTAACTATCTCTTCATCAGTGACACTATTTGATCCCCAAAACATAGGAACAAACTCAACACTATCTGGAATTTCATCCTTAAGTTCTTTATTCCAAGAATAATGCCAGAAAGGTTTAAGTCTACCAACGCGTGTAGACCAAGTTGATACCCTGTACCCCATTCCTATTCCTTTTTTATCAATTACCTCTTGATTTATCATATTTGAGTCAGCAATTTTAGATCTCTCCATTCTTGACATATCAATTGGATCTTCCTCACAACTAAAAAGATGGAATAGAATAATAAAATAATATGCTTTTGTAACTTTATTTATCATTTTAATATCCGGGGTTTTCAATAAGTCTAGGATTATCAGCAAGTCTACTCAATCCAAGTGCAAAGTAATAATTCTTTTCAGGATGAAGTCTGACACCCCCAAGATCTCCAGGAGCCATTTCAATTGTATATCTATTTGTATTAGCATTATATCTATAATGAAGTCTGTGTCTTTGTCTATTATCAAGTTCTTCCACTGCAATCCTCCATCTTCGTAGATCCCAGAACGTATGATCTTCAAAAGCAAGTTCACACCTTCTTTCCTGTCTTATTTTATTTTCATCAAGTTGGCTCAACGACAGAGAAGGCATACCAGCTCGATTCCTTAAATTATTAATATTTGCAAGCATATCGCCATTGGGGTCATTAAGATAATATGCTGCTTCTACATAGTTGAGAATAATTTCTCCTAACCTATAAACAATATAGTCAGTGCTTGATCTAGTTGCGTCTGGGGTTTCAGGGTTTGTTCTCTTTCTTATAAGTAATCCAGTTGCTAAACTTCCAACATGTTTACTTGGTCCGCTTTGTGGCCAATCAATCTTTGTTCCAGTCATACTTCTGTGGAAAAATACTGTACCCTCTTTAAATGAGGAACCTGGATAAAAAATTGATGCTTTCATTCTTGGATCCCTCATTTCAAAAAACCACTCAGGGTCTATTTCTGTAGCATCATCATAAATTGATCTATCTAATTTACCGGTTGTTCCATCAGTAAAATCAAAAAGCTCTAGGGTTTCTAAATACACGGTGTAATTTGAGCTCCAATTAAAACCAAATCCTGATGGTTGTGCTAGTGCATCCCACTGATGACTTTTACCTTCATCATAATCATATTTTTCTGAAAAAATAATTTCAGTATTGTTTATTTCATCCGTAAAAAGGTTCCCAAAGTTTATACTTGGGTCTAGTTCTTTCCTGTATAGTGAGAAAACTCCAGACCTTATAATTTCTCTTGAGGCTTCTAAGGATTGTTTATAATAATAGCTCATATCTGTTAAAGGAATACCTAATAAACCATCAAGTTTTTCATCACTAAAATTAGCTACACTAGCTGCATATAGCATCGCTCTGCTTTTTAAGGCTAGGGCTGTCCATTTTGTTATTCTTCCATCTATCTCTGGAACAGAAGGTAAAAAATTCACAATGTCATCCATCTCAGAAAGTATAAAATCATAAACTTCTTTTTCCGAATTTCTTGCTCTATATAATTGTTCTTCTGTTCCTTGAACTGGAATAACATCCTTAACTAATGGAACGCCTCCAAATCTCTTTACCATTTCAAAGTATGCATGTGCCCTAATAAATCTAGCTTCTGATACTCTGATATTTTTAAAAGATTCTGTGAGTCTAGTGGATTCAGGTAACTTTGAAATAAACTGATTACACTCCCTTATTAATGCGTAATTATAATAATCTAGGACTTTTCCTTGTAGTCCGTTTTCATTGAAATCAACATCAACTACTTGTGTGTATGGAGTTTGCCATGAAACACCATAATTTCTTGACTCTCCTCCGTATGAGCTAATGAGACCCATGTTTAAATTTCCATTTCCACTTTTTATGTGAAACTGAGCCCTATCATAAAGATCAAATAAAAATGCATCAGCTAAAATTGGATCATCAAAAACTGCATTTTCAGAAATAATATCTGTTCTGGTTAATTCAAAAGGATCTGAACAACTAATTTGAATAATAAATAAGAGATAAATAAAAAAATTATTTTTTTGCATTAAAAAGAAAGTTTTAGTCCAAAAGTGTATGATCTTGTTATTGGGTATCTACGAGTTGATTGAGTATTTGGATCAAACTCAGGATCAAAAGAGTTTTTATACATACCTAAATTTGTAAATGTTAGAATATTTTCTGATGAAACGTAAAACTGTGCACTAAATATTCTTAATTTTGAAAGAATTTTTTTAGGTATTGAGTACGTTAGATTTACATTCTTTAATCTTAGATACCTTACGTCTCTTAACCAAAAATCGGATATTTTTGAGTTATTTGTATTTGAAGAAAAACTTGCAGCAGGAAGTTGCGCATCAGGATTGATATTTATAGAGGGGTCATCAGGATGTGGTTGCCATGCGTATTTATATTGATAAGATAATGGTGTAGATCCATTGTTAAACATTTTTGCGGCTGGACCATCAATATAAATACTAAATTTAGATGCACCTTGAAGTAACATTGACAATTTGAAATTCTTGTAGGAGGCTGATAAATTCATTCCATAAGTCATTTCTGGCATATTACTTGCAAATCCAATGACGTCTTGATCTCTGAAGTTTATTGTATCATTTCCATCTAAATCTTTATATTTTATATCTCCTGGTCTTAAAAGTAAATTTCCATTTCCATCTTGAATTGTTTGATGATTATTAATTTCATCCTGAGATAGGAAAATACCATCTGAAATATATCCAAACCTTCTATTAACCCATTCCCCCTCTCTTCCACTTATTCTCAAATAATCTGAATCTGTAAATACCTCAATATCTTTTCTTACTAAAAACTTTTCTTTTCCAAAGGAAAAATTGGGTGCAATATCAATTTTAAATTTTCCTATATTCTGTTGGTATAATGCTGATATTTCAAAACCTCTATCATCACTAATATTAACGTTTGTTAGAGGTAGATCGTAACCTCCTTCATTTGCAACTGACTTCTGATCGTTACTTAGTATATTTTCTCTCTTCCTGTAAAAAATATCTCCTTCAAGCTGAAGTTTTCCCCTAAGAAATGTTGCTTCTACGCCTGTATTATACATAGTCATTTTTTCCCATGTAAGAAAAGGATTTATCTCACCTAATGTTCTGATAGTTGTTTCAGATATATTATCACCAAATAGATAAGTTGTATTTGCCTCAAACCCTGCTAAGTAATCAAATCCGCGTATACCGTTGGCGGTATCGTCTCCAAGCTGAGAGTATGAGGATCTCAGCTTTAATGTTGTATTTTGATTATTGTTAAAAAATGGTTCTTCGGAAATAATCCAACCTAATGAAAAACTTGGAAAATATCCCCACCTATTTTCAGGAGCAAATAAAACGTTACCATCAGCTCTAAATGTTGATTCAAATAAGTATCTATCTTTGTACCTGTAGTTAATTCTTGTTACAGCACTCTTTCTACCAATATCTGGTCCAGATGATCCATCATTTGTTTGTTCGTTTTCAGATCCAATAAATAGTTCTGGGATTGTTGTTGTAAAAAGATTTTTTCGTGTAGCACTGAACATACTGTATTTTCTAGTTGTTTGTTCTGCTAGAACCAAAACTTTTAAATTATGATTATTGGAACGCTTTGTATATTCTAATGAAATTGTAGGGTAGATCATCGATCTTCTAAATTGAGAATCAGAGATAGATGATACCCCATTTCCCACTCCCTCTAGTTGCAATTGATTAGTATTAATATTATGACTATATACGTTGTAAGGTTTTCTGAAGGATTTTTCTGATCTGTTTAGTAGAGTAACATTTAGATTTGCATTTAAAATAAGTCCACTTATACCAGGAATTTCATACTTAATACCAAGTTTTCCTCTAAAGGTATTATCCAATCTATCATACGTACCAAATAAATCTCTGCTAGATCTTGCCAGAGGGTTTCTATTTCCAGTTGTTGAGCCTGAATATGCTACTGCTGGTTTTGTAACGTCGGGGATATCTATATCTTCAGGAAGTTTAGAAGGATAAATAGGTTGTGATGTTGCGAGGTCAATCCATATATTTGATAGTGCATTTTGTGCAGGTCTTTCCCTAATATCTTGTCTGTAGGAAAGATCCACAGAGAAATTTAATTTATCATTAATTTTAATATCAATATTCGACCTAGTATTGTATCTTTTATAATCAAAATCTCTAGACTTAAAAAAGCTTTCTTGATCTATGTATCCAAATGATGTAAAGTATTTTACATTCTCATTACCTCCGGATACATTTAAGTTGTGTTGGTGCATTGGTGCATAGTTTTTAATTAAGGCATCAACCCAATTTTCTCCTTCATAGCCTATCTCTTTGTTGTAATATTTTGTAACATCATCTTCATTGAAAGTTATGTTAGAATCACTTAAATCATTTAAGTCAGCTTCTCTGTAAAGTTCAACATATTGAGATGGTGTGACATGATCTAAAAAAGCAGTGGCTGATTGAAGTGTTAAATTTGAATTATAAGATATTCTTGGTGTACTTATTTGACCCCTTTTTGTTGTAACTAGTATAACACCATTACCTGCTCTAGCGCCATAAACTGCTGCAGATGCATCTTTTAAAACACTTATACTTTCAATATCATTTTGATCTATTCTCGAAAAATCCATTTGAACACCATCTACAAGTATGAGTGGTGCTTCACTGAAACTTCTTATTCTTATCTGAGTGTTCTCTCCACCAGGTAGTCCTGAGTTTTGCCTTGTCATAACACCTGGGATTTTACCTGCAATAAGATTTGAAGAGTTTGCTACAGGTACTAGTGTAAGTTGTTCATTTTTAATTGAAGCAACGCTTCCTGTTAAGTTAATTTTTTGTTGTGAACCATATCCAACTACAACTACTTCACTTAGCGTCTCCACATCTTGGGTTAGAGATATATTAATGATTGATTTATTTGCAACAGCAATATTTTGTCTCATATAACCTGAAAATGATATTGTTATTGTGTCATTATTTTGGACGTTTAATTCATAATAGCCGTTTATATCTGATACTGTTCCTTTTGTTGTTCCCTTAATTATAATTGTTGCTCCAGGGAGTTCTTCATTATTTTCATCGGATATTTTTCCACTTATTTTTTTTTCCTGAGAATAGATATTCGAGTAAAAAAATATAAATATAATTGAGAGTAATATTCTAGCAGAAATGTTCAAATCTATCAATTTTTATTGTGTAAAAATAGGTCTAAATATCAAACAAGATACTTAATGTATGATGGATTATAAAATATTAAAAGCCTCCTCTTTTATTTTTTCTAAATTAAATTTCATTTTGATAGTGTGCTTTTGTATCTGAAAATGGTTGCTCTTTGCACCGATTGTATTAACCTCTCTACCAATTTCCTGGCAAATAAAGTTAATTATTTTTCCAGCAGGAGATTTTTTTATAATTGTTTTATTGAATAATAATATGTGTTTTTTTAATCTTTTAATTTCTTCATTAATATCAATTTTATCCAAATGATAAAATATTTCTTCTTCTAATTTTTTTTTGTTAAAAAACTTAAGTCCAATTTCTTTAATTTTTTTCCTTAATTGATTTTCTTTTCTTTTTCTACTCATCTTATCAATTCGGATTATTTCATTAAGTGAAACTGAAATGTTATTTATTTTTTTTTTAGTGTCTTTCCTTATGTATAGCCCCTCATCTAATCTTGATTTTACACATTTATTGAGTGCGGTATTAAGAGAATCTAATAATTTTTTTTTTGAAATTTTTAATTCTTTAGTTAAGATTTTTTTATCATACAAATTCATACTATTATTAAAAATTACATCTTTACTGACATCTTTATTAATATCGAGCTTTTCAATTTTATTGTAAATAATTTTAAAGTCTTTTTTATTTATTATATCATTTTGATTCTGAAGATCATTTAATGACAGTGTCAAATCAATTTTTCCTCGAACCATCTTATTTTTAATTAATTTCCTTATATTTTTTTCATAAACGAAGCAATTGAAATTAGACTTTATGTTGAGATCAAAAAATTTTGAATTGATGCTTTTTAACTCTATATCTAACGATTTATTATCAAACTTTTTTGAGCTGCTACCATAACCTGTCATTGAATACATAAATAATAATTAAAAACTATAGCCTAATGATATATGAAATTTTGTTTGTCCAATTCTATAATCCTCAATAGGTTTTGCAATATCGAGTTTTATAAAATATTCCATAAAAAATGACCTTATTCCAAAACCATAACTTGCTAGCCAAGGATTTTTAGAGTTTTCAATTTCAGCCTGGAAAACTGAACCTGGATCTTGGATCAACCATGTATTTACATCACTCTTACTACTAAAAGGGGAATTAACATTCCATGAAGATCCCATATCGAAGAAACCAATTAGTTGAAGGTTATTAAGAAAATTACTTGTAATGCTATTTCCAATCATCGTTTTTATGAGAGGAATTTTTATCTCAGTATTAAATACTAAGGCTTTGTAGCCGTCAAATTTTTTAAAATTATACCCCCGAAGGTTTAAAAATTTACTGTATAAAAAATTACTATTGTTTCCACCGTTTTGTATTAGGAGTGGATCATTTATTCCCTTATCTTCTTTAGTATTAATAAGAGAGTTTTTTATTCCTCCGACTAGGTATTTGAAAGGATTATTACCAAAGGAATTCCCATAAAATATTTTTGAAGAAAAGATGATATTACTAAATAGTTTTTGATGATGAATAATATCAACATAAAAATTTTTAAAATCTTTATCTCTATTTTTAGAACTCAAATAATTGCCAAAAACAAGCTTCATTTTGGTTCCAATCTCTAAATTCATTCCTAATTTATTTGTATTATCCATTAATACATTAATAAAATAACCTCTGTAGTTTGTTTTTTCATAAAAATTAAAGGGTGGTGGTGAGCTATTTAATACTCTGTAATCCAGATCGTAAAACTTATTAAATGATAAAAAAGGAGAAGCCTCAATTCTGAGATAATTTGATATTGGGTATGAGATATTAAACCTTAATTCATTTTTTGAATATTTGTGATATATATAATTTTCATTGTCTTCAGGGAAGATAATATTTCTTTCAAACGATAATATAAAGTCGATCCTTTTTTTTAGATAAGAATATTCTACAAAGATATCTGAGCTTTTTAATCTTGACAATGGTAGAAATGCTTTAGCATATAAATTTTGGTTTTCAAAAAGTTCTATAAAATCTGTTTCAATTTGAGTCCCAAATCCTTCGAGTGGATCAACTAAAACAAAACTGTTGAAATTATTCTTTAGGAATGAGTATTTATAATCATAAGGAAAACTATTTAAACCTCTTTTTGATTGATCTAGATTATTTTTAATTGATGTACTTTTATTTATTTCTCCCTCGAATGAGAAATCATCTGTATCACTGAAATCTATTCCATTCTTTTCTTCTTGCTTTATTTTAAATTCTGTTTCACTTTTTTTCTCTTGTTGAGACTGTAAGTGTACAATTCTATTAGTTAAAGATCCAAACTTAACTTCATTTATATCAAATTTTTTAATAATGAAAGCTTTGATTTTATCATTTGAAAGTGAGCTAAATATTAGATTTTTTGAAGAGATGTTGTAATCAAAACTATGAATACTAGAATTCATATTAGTTATTTGTTTATGAGTTTCTCCTATTTTATAGTTATAAAGGTTAACTATACCATTTATATCACTAGAGTAAATAATTTGATTACCTGATATTGGATAAGCTCTAATATTTTTTTGGACGGAGTTTGTAACCTTAATTGGTGCACCTTTAGTTGTATCTAGATTATGGATATAGAGATTATAGCTATCATCAATTAGATAATTAGTATTATTCTTATCATCACCTTTTCTGTTAGAGCTAAAAATAATTGAAGTTGAATTAGGAAAAAATTTTGGATAAATATTGTCGTATTTGTCATCAGTTATTTTGGCTAAATTATTTGAAGTAGCACTCAGAAGATAAATATCTTTTTGATTATCAATACTTCCGCTTAGAGCAATTAAAGACTTATTAGAATTATAGGAGTACCCACTTATATTCTGAAATTTTGATAAATCCTTAAAGCTTTTTCTTTTTGAGAATGTATTATAATTGACAATATTTATTTTACCAGATTGTTCTTTTAAATAACTAATTGTGATATTATCAATCCACTCAACATCTTTATAAAAATTTTTTTTATTTTTTAATGTTTCTAATACTTTATACTTACCTGATTTTGAAGCATATAATATAATTTTTGTTGTTCTATTTTTTCTAACAACAAGAGCTAAATTACTATTATCATTATTAGATTTTACACTTATGATATCATTGTATTGTCTTTTGGTTTTAAAATATGGGAATGATTCAACATCTTCAAAGTTTTCCGAATTTTTATAAAACTCTGACCAACTTATTATTAATTCTTCGAATGATACTCCCAATGCACTTGACATAGACTTTTCTGGATTTCGAATAATTTTTGTAAGATTTAATATGTTTGAAATATTTGATTTTCCATATTTTATTCCGATAAAATTCCATATGCTTTGACCAATAAATTCTGATTTATTGTTATTAATTTTTTTAATAGTTTTTTTATCTGATAATCTGAAGTAATCTCTTAACCTGTTGTCCATTTTGTTATCCCAGCCGTATGCTAAGTATCTTGCAGCTCCTTCAGAAAACCATCTAGGAATAGTTGTGAAAGATGCTCTTCCAAACCTTTTAGTGAATGTCATATTTCCTTTCATTAGATCCTCAATTAAAATTTTGCATATGCCCATACTGAGGTCTTTTTTGAATTGACTTATATTATTTTGGAATGCTACTTTGAATTGAATCTTGTTATTATAATTGGAATTTGTATTTAAAAATTCATCATTTCCATTTATACCAATATTTGATTGCTCCATATCGATAATTGAGTTATAAATAAATATTTTTGATTTTTTAAATGGTCTGTGTCCAATTTCTGATGAATGGATTGGAAATTTTTTTTCAATAAACTCTAAGGCTTCTTCAGCAATATTTTCACTGCCTTCATTAAAATAAAGTTCAAAATTATTTGAATAGATTACTTTCCACTTAAAAGATTTATATTGAACTCTATTTTTACCAATATCTTGATAAAAACTACTTTGTGAAAACACTGTGAAGCATTGAAATAGAAAAAATATTACTATAAATCTCATCATTAAATTACGGTTCGAATCTTGCTATGTTTAAATCTATCTCTATATTTTTTTTATTTTTAATATAATCATATAATACTTTTGAACAATATGGTGCAAGACTAACTGCTTTCGATCCCATTCCATTAAAAATGTATAAACCTTTATTTTTTTTATGCTCACCTATAATGGGCCTTCTGTCGGGTGATGCAGGCCTAATCCCAAAGTAAGTTTTGATAAGTTTAAATTTTTCATCAAATTTTATTTTTGTTTTTTTGACTAATTCAATTGATCCTCTATCTTTTTGGCTATTGTAATAGGTTGATCCAATAAGGAATATATTATTATCAATTGGTAGAACATTTAAAACATTATTTAAAATCCATTTCATATTTTTTTTTGAGCCAATTTTTATACTATTTCCAGAAACTGCGTTTAGTTTAATATTTTTGAAAACATTATTATCATTTTCTTCCACGCCTCTGCACATGACTACTCTCTTAAATTTTTGATTATTATACCAAAAAAATCCATTTTTGAAATTTAAATTTCTAGTATTTATATTATCAATTTTATAACGACTTAAGGATTTAAAATATTTTTTAGATAAGGATAAAAATTTTTTAACATCTAAGTAGCCACTTTTTTTTGTTAGAATTCCTTTATCATGCATGATATCTATAAATGGAGAAATTTTGTCAGATGACAATTTTGTATTCCAGCTATTATTATCTGCAATATTTTTAAATGGCCTATATATTTTTTTACTAAAAATAATTTTTTCATTTAATTTACTTTCAATACATATGTAAAACTTCATAAGCTCGCAGAAAAGTGTATTATATTTCCATGACTTGATATAATTCCTTCCTGTAATTGGATTAAATATTCCAAGTGCTGCCTTAGAGGAAGAATTAGGATTATTTGAATCTATGATCATAAATGTTTTTTTGTCTTGAAATACTCTCCACGCAAAACAAGAACCTGATATACCCTGACCAACAATGAGAAAATCTATTTCTTTTTTCAATTTTTTTTCTACCATTTATTAGTTCAAATTTGCATAAAAAAAATATAATGCTGGTTAAGACTTTTACTTTTAATGATTTTCAAGAAAACACTTATGTTGTGTCATCAAATAACAAATGTATAGTAATCGATCCTGGTAATTACTATGAACATGAGAATCAAGAGTTAAAGAAATATATTGATGGCGAAGGATTTAATTTGGAATACATTTTATTGACTCATTGCCATATTGATCATATTTTAGGACTTAAATATCTTAATGATAATTATAATACTAAAGTCTATATCCCCTCAAAAGAGATGGAAATGTACAAGAAAAGTGAAGAAATAGCTTTAGTTTATGGTCTAAGCTATTATGATCATTTTTCTAGTGTTCATTGCATGAATTCTGATTTTAATTTTACCTTAGAAGACTACCAAATCAAAATATTAGAGATCCCTGGACATTCACCTGATCATTTTGGATTTTTATTTGAAGATTCTAAAGTTTGTTTTAGTGGTGACGTAATATTTAAAAATTCAATCGGAAGAACAGATTTACCTGGTGGAAATTATGAAACATTAATTAATAGTATTAAAAGTAAGTTATATAATATTGGAAATGATGTGATAATATATCCTGGTCATGGTCCAAGGACGAATATGGAAGATGAAATAAAATTAAATCCGTTTTTAGTATGAAAAGATTTATACCAAATATTATAACTTCATTAAATCTATGTTTCGGTTTAATATGTATAATATTAATGTTATCGGATAAATCTGATTTAGTATTTTATTTTTTCTTTTTATGTTTAATTTTTGATTATTTAGATGGATATGTGGCTAGACGTTTAAACGTTGTTTCCGATTTTGGTAAACAATTAGACTCATTAGCTGATTTGATATCTTTCGGAGCTCTTCCATCTGTTATTACTTATTTTTGGTTTGATCAGTTTACAGACCATTATATCTACAAGTATTCATCGGTATTAATTTTACTATTTTCAGCGTATAGACTTGCAAAATTTAATCTTCAAAAAGCTAATAGTTCATATTTTATTGGTCTTCCTACACCTGCAAATGCTACTCTATTTGTTTCGCTCTATTATTCAAATTTTTTGGTAACGGATTTTTTTGATCAAAATGGGATGCTACTGATAGTTATTTTTTCATCATTTTTAATGATTTCAAATTTTACTTTTTTTTCTTTCAAATTTGATTCACAATCATTTTTAACAAAAATATTTAAATACATGTTTTTCTTAATTTCAATATTCTTATTAGTATACTTGGGCATAGACTCGTTATACATTATTATTCTGATCTATATAATACTTTCACTATTAGATTATTTTATAAAAAAGTCCATTCTTAATAATATAAAATCCTAATATCAGTTAGTATATTAATTTAAATGAAAAGTTTATTAATCAGTTTATTTGTTTTTGTTTTTACTATCTCATCAATTCATTCCCAGAGTTCTGTTCTTAAGAGTGGCCAATGGATTAAAATTGGCGTTTTTGAGTCGGGTGTATATAAAGTTGATAAAAGTTTTTTTGAACAAAATAATTTAAATCTGGAAACAATTAATCCAAATAAAATTAGAATCTTTGGTTCTGGTTATAACGGATCAGTTCCACAATTAAATTCCGAGTCATCTCTTTTTCAACCAGTTGAAATCGAATCTTCATTTTATGGTGATGATGATAATGTTTTAGAAGACGGAGAGTTTATATATTTTTATCTTCAATCTTCAGATAATATATATTTTGATTCTATAAATAATATTGTTTCTTCAAATAAAAATATATACACTGATTCTTCTTTCTATCTTTTATCCTATGGAGTAGGTGATAGAAAACCTATATCTAAAGAGATAAATATTATTGAATATGATAGCACTTCAAATTATGGATTCAATTATTTCCATTATGAGAAAGATATTTATAGTATAATACAGTCAGGTAGAGAATGGTATGGTAAAATTTTTTCAAGTGGTGATTTATTGAGCCTAAATTTATTCAATATTAAAAATGAATCAGATATCGACATTGATATTTCGTTGATTTCAAGATCAACAGTCAATTCTAATTTTACTATTTCTTTTAATGATCAATTACTTTCTGATATTGAAATGGATCTTATAAAAGATAAACTTTATGGAGAAAAATCTATTAATAAAAAAATTAGAATTAACTCTAAGGTTGTTAACAAGGAAAATAATTTTATTAATATTAAATATCAAGGAATAGGATCAGCATTATCCTATTTAGATTATTTAAAGATAAATTCTATTATACCTCTTGATTATGAGAATGAACAAATTATTTTTTATTCAAAACCGCAAGATTATAATTATAATGTCAGATATAATATTTCATCAAATCAAAATATTCAAGCTTGGAATATTACTGACCCTTACAAAGTCATTCCTCTCAAAATAAATAAAGAAGATGAATCTATATATTATTTTATTTCAGATAATATTCGATTTAGAAATAAAATAATATTTGATATTGGTTCACTTAAATATCCATTTTATCAAGCATCTATAAAAAACACTGATATTTTAGACCACAATAATCCAGAACTATTAATAATTACTACAGATGAATTTTTAAGCTATGCAAATACGATAAAAGAGTTAAGAGAAAATAATGACTATATGTCAGTTAAAATTGTGAATGTTTCTGAAATTTTTAATCAATTTTCTTCTGGTAATCAAGATGTATCTTCAATTAGAAATTATATTAAGTATATATATTATGCTTCCCAAAATAATTTAAAATACGTACTACTTTTTGGTGATTGTTCATATGATTATAAAGATAGAATTCCAAACAACACCAATATTGTTCCTATATATCAATCCTACAATTCATCAAATAATATTTATAGCTTCTCATCAGACGATTATTTTGGTTTTCTTGACTCTGACGAAGGTAGCTGGGTAGAATCTATTAGTGGAGATCATGATCTAGAAGTTAGCATTGGAAGAATTCCTGCAAAGAATGCTTTAGATGCAGATGCATATGTAAAAAAATTAATTAGGTATTCAGATAAAAAAAATCTGTTAGGGGATTGGAAAAAAAATATTTATTTAGTTGCCGATGATGGTGACGGAAATATTCATCAAAATGATGCTGAGAATCATTTTGATTTTCTTAATGATTCCTTTGGTGAGTATAATATTAAAAAAATTTATCTTGATAATTATGATCAACCCATTGTTGATGGTGTGCATAAGTCGCCAAATGCTAAGAAGGATTTAGATGAAGCAATAATTGATGGATCACTTATCCTTAATTATGTAGGGCATGGTAATGAGTTTCTTTGGACCGAAGAAAAAATTCTGAACAACAATTCTATTTATAGTTGGAATAATAGGTTAAGGCTCCCATTATTTATAACAGCTACTTGTGAATTTGGAAAATATGATGATCCCCTTATTACCTCAGGTGGTGAAATGTTATTAAATAAAGAGAATGGTGGTGCTATAGCTTTACTTACAACAACTCGACCTGTTTTTTCGAAAACAAACTTTAAATTAAATAATCAATTCTATAAAAACGTTTTCAAAAAAGTCGACGGAGAACACTTAAGATTAGGTGATATATTTAAATCAACAAAAAATAATAGTCTAAGTGGATCAATAAATAGAAACTTTTCCCTGCTAGGAGATCCATCATTAATGTTAAACTATCCTAATTTTAAAATTAATATTAATGGTATTGATACAATTTCTGCAGCTGGTGAGGTTACAATAAAAGGAAATATAATTGATAATTTTGGTAATAAAGTGAATTCATTTAGTGGAAATCTTTATGTGAATATTTTTGATAAGATTAACTCAAAGACAACACTTGGGGATGAAAGTTCTCCATTTAAATTTAGGGAGTGGGATAATATAATTTTCAAAGGTCTCTCTAGTGTCAATAATGGTGATTTTGAATTCCAATTTAAAGTTTCTAAAAATATTGACTACAGTTATAACGAAGGCAAAATATCTCTTTTTGGTATCGATTCAATTCAAGGTTTTGAGGCATCCTCATACTCAAAGTTTATCATTGGTGGTACATCTGAAAGTTATGAGATTGATCTGACACCACCTGATGTCGAGATATTTATTAACAATTATGATTTTAATTCTGGAGATGTAGTAACAAAAAATCCTTTGTTAATTGTAGACGTTTTTGATGATAATGGAATTAATGTATCTAATAAGAATGAGTTTCTAGTTCCTACAGCAATAATAGATGATTCTATTAACGTTTCACTTTTAAGATATTTTTCTCAAGTTAAAGACTCTTACACAAAAGGTAAGATTTTATACCCACTAGACAACATATCAAAAGGTAAACATAAAATAAAAATAAATATTTCTGATAATCACAATAATATCACAACTAAGGAAGTTGTATTTATAATTGGAGAAAAGAATAAACCTATAATATCAGAACTTATGAATTATCCAAATCCTTTTTCTGAGACAACTACTTTTAAATTTCATAACAAGGATTATGGGCAACCGTTAAAAATAGGTCTTCAGATTTTCGATCTTAGAGGAAATCTTTTACATTCAATCTCTGAGAACTATGAGATCTCACCTTATATTATTGAAAATCTTGAATGGGACGGTACCGATTTAAATGGATATTCTTTGCCCCCGGGAATCTATATATATAAATTGCACGTCCAAAATCTTATTGATTATAATATTGACTTTGAACATCACAAATTAATTAAAAGAAAAAAATGAGAATATTTATTCTATTTTTTATTTTTATTTCCATTGAGTCTTTCTCTCAAATATCTATGCTAAGTGGTCAGGACACAGCTAGAAGACCTATAATTACCGCCGTTCCTTTTTTGATGATTTCACCCGATTCAAGAGGATCTGCAATGGGTGAGACAGGTGTTGCTACAGAAGCTGATGTCAATTCTATTCATTGGAATAATGCAAAGCTAGCTTTTATTGAAAAAAAATATGGTTTTGGAATTTCATATGTTCCATGGCTTGGTAAAATTGTTGATGATATGTCAATATCATACCTAACAGGTTTTTATAAAATTGATAGAGTACAATCTGTTGGTTTTTCTATGAAATATTTTGACTTAGGAGAAATACAATTAACAGATAATCAGGGTATGTCTCTGGGTGTTGAAAATCCCAAGGAATTAGGTACTGCATTAACTTACTCAAGAAAACTAACTAATAATTTATCATTAGGTGGCACCGCGAGATATATTTGGTCAAATCTTTCTGGTAGTATTTCAAATTATTCCGATGCAAAATCAGGAACAAGTTTTTCTGTTGATCTTGGTCTTTACTACAATAAAGAAATAAATATCTTTACCAGATTATCAGAATTATCATTTGGAGGTCATATATCTAATATTGGTGGAAAAATTACATATGGTAGCTCTAAAAACCTTGATTTTATACCATCAAATATTAGAGTTGGAACAGCATTAAAAACCTACATAGATCAGTATAACTCAATAACACTTGCATTAGATTTTAATAAATTAATGGTTCCATCTCCTCCTCTTTATGAGTTAGATCAAGACGGAAATTTTGTAATGGATCCAATAACAAATGAACCTAAAATTTTAAAAGGAAAGGATCCAAATAGATCTCTTCTAAGTGGAATTTTTTCATCATTTTCTGATGCTCCCGATGGTTTTTCTGAGGAGATAAAAGAAATTACCTTATCATCGGGTATAGAGTATACATATAGAGATTTATTTTCACTTAGGGGTGGATATTTTTCTGAAAATAAAGATAAGGGTGGGAGAAAATTTTTAACACTTGGTGCTGGATTAAAATATAATAACTTAGGTTTAGATTTTTCATATTTATCAACTATTGAAAATGATCATCCGCTTGCTGAAACGATGAGATTTTCTATATTTTTTATTTTTGATGAAGATGACAATTTTGAGGATTTAATTAATCAGTGATACTAATACCCAATTTAATAACTCCATTTAAATAATTTTCTCTCATAGAATGTTTTACTAAAAGCTGATACTTTTCATTTTCTATTAGTTGATCAGTTTGGAGGAAAATAGAATCTACTACAAAGTTATTATAAATTCCTGAGCCTAAGGGAATTCCATTTTTTTTATCAAAAAATTGAAGTTCTATCATTTTTGTATTTATAATATTTTTTTCAGAGTCAAGAAGGGAGTAGGAGGCATATAAATTCTGAAAGGGATAAGAGTTGCTATATGATATACTAATTTCAAATTTTAGATTAGTGTTACTTAAGTTTTTATAATTAAATACTATTGATGAATCCTGGTGCCAAATTTGATCTTTAAAAGAATAATAATTACTGTATTTTGGCATGCTACAGCTTGAAGAAATGAAAATGAAAATGAAAATTAAAATTAATTTTAGAGTTATTGTTCTCATTTAAATTAAATCTTTACCAATATCTTTTCTGAAATATTTATCATCCCATATGATCTGATTTGCAGTATTATAAGAGTTTTCGATAGCTTTACTTAACGTTGATCCAAATCCTGTACATGCTAAAACTCTTCCCCCATTAGATATTGTACTTTCTTCTTTAATTTTTGTTCCTGCATGAAATATGATTGAATCTTCAGTATTTTTTAGATTAGAAATTTTCTTGCCCTTATTATAGACATTAGGATACCCTTTCGAAGCTAATATTACTGTTGAGCAGTATATATTTTTAAACTTGGTTTTTACTTTGTTTAAATTTCCATCTAGACTCATCAAAATAATTTCAACTAGGTCATTTTCTAATCTAGGTATTACAACCTGGGTTTCAGGATCTCCCATTCTCACGTTATACTCTATAACATAAGGCTCACCTTCCACATTCATCAAACCAGCAAATACAAATCCATTATAGTTAATTTTTTCTGATTTAATTCCCTTAACTGTCCTGTCAATTATCTTACTTTTAACCTTTTTCATAAAGTTGTCATCAACAAAGCCTACCGGAGATATCGCACCCATACCACCGGTATTTGGTCCTGTATCTCCTTCACCGATTCTTTTATAATCCTTTGCCTCAGGGAGTAAGATATAGTTTTCACCATCAGTTATAAAAAATACCGATACTTCAATTCCATCAAGAAATTCTTCAACTAAAACATTTTTGCTTGCTTCGCCGAATTTTTTATTTAATAACATTTCACTTAATTCTTTTTTGGCCTCCCCTAAGTTATTTAGAATTACTACTCCTTTTCCTGCAGCTAGGCCATCTGCCTTAAGAACATAAGGTGGAGAAAGTTTTTCAAGAAACTTGTATGCTTGATTAATATTTTCAGAATTAAATGTTTTAGAATTAGCACAAGGAATTTTATTTCTAATCATAAAATCTTTTGAAAAGTTTTTACTACCCTCTAGTTGAGATCCATTCTTACTAGGACCAAAAATTTTTGTTCTCTTCAAAACGTAATCAGAATTAAAGTAATCTACAATACCATTTACCAGTGGCTCTTCTGGTCCTACAATTACTAACTCTATTTTTTTTTCTAGAACAAAATTTTTGATTTTTTCAAAATCGTTAATATCTAAATTTACATTATTTCCTATTTGTGCTGTTCCTGCATTTCCTGGAACAATAAAAAGTTCTTCACAGTATTTACTTTGTTTTACCTTCCATGATAGAGTATGTTCTCTTCCTCCAGAACCGATAATTAAAATATTCATTTTCAAAAATATGATTTAAATATGATTATTTTTATCGAAAATATTAATTAATGAAAAAAGTTGCTATAAGTGGGTATTTTGATCCCATTCATGTTGGTCACTTGGAATTCATTGAACTTTCTAAACAGCTTGCAGATTATTTAATCGTAATAGTAAATAATAATGTACAATGTAAACTAAAGAAGGGAAGACACTTTATGGATGAGAAGGATAGAATGATAATTATTTCATCTATAAGATGGGTTGATGAAGTTTTTTTATCCGTTGATCAAGATAAAAGTGTTTGTAAAAGTTTAGAGATAATTAAACCAAATATTTTTGCAAATGGTGGTGATCGTTTAAATCAAGAAATACCAGAAGCACGTATTTGTGAAGAATATAATATTAGTCTGATTGATGGGGTTGGAAAAAAAATTAGAAGCAGTTCGGACTTAACTGGATTTAACCCTATTTAGTTCTTTGCCTAACAACCTCGTAAAAAATTATAGAGGCGCTAGAGCTAACATTTAACGAGTCAACATAACCATTCATTGGTATTTTTAAAATTTTATCACTTAGATCCATTAAGTTTTTTGAGATTCCATCTTTCTCTGAACCTAGAATAATACAACATGGGGAATTAAGTTCAGATTGGTAAATTTTGTTATTACCTTTTTCACTACATGAAATAATATTTAATCCACTTTCTTTCAAAAAAATCAGCGTATTCTTCAGGCTTTTTACTTTACATATTGGTACATAATTTAAAGCTCCAGCTGAGGTTTTAATGGAATCACTTGTTATAATAGCAGACTCTCTTTCTGGAATTATAATTGCATCAACTCCTGACGCATCTGCAACTCTGGTAATTGCTCCAAAATTCCTTGTATCTGTAATCCGGTCTAGAATGACAACAAAAGGGTCTTTTCCACTTTCAAAAACCCTCTGAATTATCTCATCTACTGGTTGATATTGAATAGGAGAAACATAACATATTATACCCTGATGATTTTTTCTTGTTATTCTATTAAGTTTCTCTTTTGGCACATAGGATATATTTACACCTGTTGATAGTTGTATTTTTATTTTTTCTAAAATTTCTTTTTTTAGATTTTTTTGAATAAATATTTTTTCTATTGATTTTCCAGACTTTAATGCCTCAAGAACAGGTCTTGTTCCAAAAATTAAATCAGTATTCATTTAAATTTAAAATTTTATTAATTATGTCATAATGATGTTTATCATGAACAATTTTATTGTTTTCAAAATCATTTATGAATTTCATCGTATTAGAATTGATCCCATGCATATCGTTTAGTTTAGCAAGGAATTTTTCAGCTGGTATTTTACCTTCTTTATTTTTGATGGCTAAATAACCTAATATATTTTCAATTTTATTTCTATCTATATTCTTTTCGGAATAATCAATTATTTTGGATAAATAGTTTTTGGGTGAGGGTTCACCTAATCTTTTGTAACAATAAAATAATAGGTAATCCTCTATTCTTTCTTCAGGGTCATATGGTTTTCCAACACCAAGATTTTCTGGCCATTTTTTAGAATCATTTAGCAAATTAATTGCATTAATAAATTTTTTATTATTTATCTCTTTTAATGCTAACCTGCGATAAGCGTCCTCGTATAATTCTCTGCCTTCTCCAGCATGTTCGTACGGTAAAATTTGTATTTCATTTAATATATTAATTGCCTCCTTAAATTTCTCTAATTTTAAAAGAACCTTAACATAGTCCATGCCAACTATATAATTGGAACTATTATTTTTATAGCAATCTTTTAAAATCTTATAAGAAGAAATATAATTCAGCAACTTAAAATTTATGTCCGATAATGATTTTGATATTCTCCAGTTTTTATTATCAATTTCATACGCTTTTTCAAAATCTTTCATGGGATTTATTCCATTAATTTCAAGAATTGAACCTCTATTAAGATAAAATATTGAATTTTCAGGTTCATCTCCAATATTACTTAATAGATTTATTGCGTCTTCAAATCTTCCTTTATCATAGAAGTTTAATGCCAGTAAATAATCTATCTTCCAATTTTTAAGTTTAGATTTTGCCCATTCTAAAACCTTAATGCTTTCTATTCTGTGTGGAAATTGAAAATCGATTTTATATTTTGGAAATTCTTGTTTTATGATATTTACATCATCATTTAAATATGCTAACCATATTTTATTTACCATATTACTGGGACCTATTTCCAAAATTTTAATAGCATCACCTTTTAGACCTCTGTTGTAATATCTAATTGCTAGCTCAAGATATGTTTGGTGAGCTAGCTCAGATCTATGTGATTTTTTAATATTTTCAATATTTTTATATTCTGAATTAATCATATAATTCTCATAAGAAATTATATGGTTGATAGGATCAATATCATATATTTTTTGAATTGCTTTTCTATGATTTAGGGTATCATTTAAATACCTGAAAGCAACGGCTTTAATTTCTAAAGAAGGAATGTTTTTAACATTAAATTCTAAGGATTTTTCTGCATATTCTAAGGCTTTTTTATAATTTTTTTCAATTAAAAAAATATCTGCTATTTGAGAATAAGCATTAGATCGATATTTAATTGATCTGGCTGCCCATCCAAGTGCTTCTTTAGAATTAAGAAAATTTCCAAGCTCTTTATTGACTATTCCTAAAATATAATTTAGTGACGAGTTATAGGTGTCCACATTTAAACCTATTTTTAATACATCAATACTTTTATCAAAATTTCCAGATCGATAGTAGAGTTCACTTAGATGATAAATTGCTTCTAGATTAAATTGATCTTTTTCAATTAGCTTTATGAGACTTTTTTTTGCTTCTTCGTATTCTCTATAAAAAATATTTTCTTTTGCTATCTGTAATAATTTGTTATCAGAAGAATCTTTTTCATTGTGAATATTTTCAAATGACCTCTCTATAATTTTAGATGAGTTATCTGAAGAGAATTGAAGATCAAGCTCACTTATATTAATTGAAAATTTATTGGATCTATTTAATTTTATTTTATCTACTATTATATCCATTGGTTCTGACTTAAACTGATTCGAATAAAATAAATTGTTGTCAATAAAAACCTCAAGTGTTGAAGTTGTTTTAATGAAAGGATTAATTTTTATGGTTATACTATCCTTTTCTCTAATAACATTAAGGGCTCCATATTTTGATGCATCACTCAATCCACCAATTCCTTTGAGGGGGAACCATGCCTCACTCCAATTATCTGTTGAATAAGGTTCAAAGTTGATATTTGAAATTGGATTTTGCTTATTTTCAGGTGAATATTGTACGAATAACCTTCCTGCTTGATATTCAATGTATTGTCCATTATCATCAGTTAATAAATCTTCCCAGATTCCACCTGCTCTTGATTGAGACCAAAGCCATAATTTTTGTCCAGGGATTTCTTCATATTCTCCCCAATGACCAAATCCATAACCCTCTTTTTTATAATAGCCACCAAAAAAATCATTGTATTCACCTACAATATGGTAAGATTTGTTGGGTCCAAAATTATTATTCTTATACTTTGATAAGTCTCTTCCTTGATAATCTATAGGCCAACTTTTAGAATTGCCGTTATGTTCTAAATATTTATTTCCTGGAGTATAAAATTCTAAATCATTTTTCGCTGGTGCTGCTGCAGTCATCCAATTGTAATAAGATTGATTTATTGATGTAGGATTGTACCATAGCGCATTGGTCATAAAAGAGGATTGATTTTCATATAGAATAATTTCTACTCTCCATTGTGTTCTTGAAGGAAGATCTATATTACCAACAAAGCATGAAATACTGCCGTCCTTATTTTTTTTTATTAAATAATCAACAGGTGTAGCTGTTGAAGGGTGATGTCCAATTATACCAAAATTAAATTCTATTCCTCCTGATGTCCAAGGACCTCTCATTGATATGTTCCTAAACTTTACTACCTCATTTTTATATATAAATTCTTTCCCTGAGGTTTTATCTATAGCTCCGAGGACCTTTCCTCCGATTTCAGGCGCAATAAAAACCTTAATAAAATCATTTTCAATTTCAATAATTTTATAATTTTTTTGAGATGGACTCGTGCTGTATCCATCAAATGAAAAGTATGGATAAATTTTTGTATTAGATAGAAAGATTGGTGTTGGGTTAGGATCACCAAAGTCATAGGTCTTAAAATTTTCACTGTACTCTTTAACTTTTACCTGGGAATATGATTTAGGTATGAAAAGAAAAATTGTTTTAAATAAAAAATAAAATAATATTAAACTTCGCCTCATATTATATGATAATATACATAATATTTTCAAGTAATATTTATTCATTTTATAAGATTAACTACATTAAAATGAATTAATATTAGTTTTGTATTATGTCGATTTTTACAACTGAAATTACTTCAGAGAATATTCCATCAGATAACCCACTGCATCATAGACTCCTTAGTGCCTATGTCTTTTCAGAGAAATATATTTTTGGAGATGTTTTGGAACTTGGTTGTGGAGAAGGAAGAGGGATAGAAACCATATTAAAAAAATGTAATTCTTATACCGCAATTGATAAAATAAATACTGTTATTGATAATTTATCATCTAAGTATAAAGAACATAATTTCTTTGTCTCAAACTTTCCACCTTTTGACAAAATTGATGACGACTCTTATGACACAATAATTTCATTTCAAGTGATAGAGCATATAGAAGATGATAAACTTTTTGTTTCTGAGATTAAGAGAATATTAAGACCAGGAGGCACAGCATTGATTTCAACACCCAATATCAGGATGACATTAACGCGGAATCCTTGGCATGTTAGAGAATATACCTCTGAAGAACTCAGTAAGTTATGTAAATTATATTTTTCGACTTTTCAGATGAATGGTATATCAGGAAATGATAAAGTAATTGAATATTATAATCATAATTTGAAAGCAGTTAAAAAATTTAAAAAATTGGATATTTTTAATCTAGAGAAAAGACTTCCAAGTTTTATTTATAAAATACCATACGAATTTTTAAATAGGATAAACAGAAATAACCTTCAAAAAAATGACGATAGATTAGTTTCGTCTATAACACATAATGATTATAAATTTGTGAGTGATAACTCTAATAATCTCGATTTATTTGTTATTCTTAGAAAAAATAAAAAATGAAAAAATACTTCTTATTCCTTTTTGCAGTTGTTTTTCTATCTAGTTGTATTTCTCAAAAGAAACTTACTACTCAAAGGCAAATTAAAAATGTTATTGGTGAAGCAAGAACCTATATTGGTACACCTTATAAGTGGGGGGGTAATGATAGAAAAGGTATCGATTGTTCTGGTTTGCTTGTTAGATCATTTGAATCGGTTGCAATGAAAATTCCTAGGACAACAACTCAGCAAATTGATCTGGGTAAGAAAGTTTCACTAAAAAAATCAAGGGAGGGAGATCTCGTTTTTTTTGCATTTGGAAAAAGTAAAAGAAAAGTGACTCATGTTGGACTTTTATCTCGCGTTCAAAGCCAGAAAAATATAAACTTTATTCATGCCTCCTCATCTAGGGGGGTGATTGAGACACAACTGATTAAAGATTATTATCTAAAAAGAATAAGGCAAGTAAAAAGAATATTTTAATAATAATATTTTTTTAATTTTACATTGCTAAGCATTAAATTAAGAGTATATGAGAATTCTATTTAACATATTTTTCATTTTGTTTTCTTTTCTTTCTTTTTCTCAGGAGAAAGAGGAGGGAAAGACAAAAGAGAAAAAAGAAAAAACAATTGAAGATCTAACAGAGTCCAGTAGTCTTATTGACGGATTATTTCCAATATATCAGGATACAGTAACTGGTGAACTAAAAATGATTATCCATGCCCATCAGATTAATAAAGATTTTATTTATTTCTCTCAAATTGCTGATGGTGTTACTGAAGCGGGCAGCTTTAGGGGCCTATATGGTTCGGATATTATTTTTAATATTAAAAGATATTTCAATAGGGTTGAATTTGTAGCACCTAACACAAATTTTTATTTTGATCCAAATAATCCACTCTCAAAATCTAAGGAGGCAAATATGAGTCATGCTATAATTTCCAGTAATAAAATTTTAAAAGAGGATAATGAAATGGGTAGAATACTAATTAATGTTAATGATCTATTTTTATCTGAGACTCTAAGGAGAGTGAAGCCACCGTCATACCCAGGTTCTTCTTCAACTAGATTTAAGCTAGGAAGTTTTGATAAGGGCAAATCAAAAATAAAGGAAATCAATAATTACCCTAAAAATACAAATTTAAAGACTGAGTATGTATTCAAAAATCCTGGAGTTTTAAATTCCGGTTCTGAAGCTGTAACTGATGGAAGATACGTTTCCATTGAGGTGTTTCATTCTATGATGGCTATGCCTGATGATGGTTATGAGATTAGATACGATGATCCAAGGGTAGGGTACTTTCTCACATCAGTTAATGATATGACAGAAACTGGCACTACAAATTATAGAGATATGGTTAATAGGTGGAGGTTAGTTAAGAAATATCCAGAGTTGGATATATCAGAACCAGTAACACCGATAACTTGGTGGATCGAAAACTCAACACCTCATGAGTGGAGAGAAACTATAGAAGAGGGTGTTCTTGCTTGGAATGAGGCTTTTGAAAAGGCTGGTTTTAAAAATGCTCTCGTGGTAAATACACAACCAGATGATGCTGATTGGGACGCAGGAGATATCAGGTACAATGTCTTGAGATGGACATCATCTCCAACCCCCCCTTTTGGTGGATATGGTCCAAGCATGACAAACCCAAGAACTGGAGAAATAATTGGTGCTGACATCATGTTGGAATTTGTCCATTTTACAAACAGAGTTTTCTATAATAAACTTGTTGGTGATGCAAAAATAAATATGAGTCTAGAGGAGGATGATACTCATAATCATGAAAATCATGAGGTGTTTTTCTGTTCTATGGGTCATCAGATGCATGAAAACTTACTCTTTGGTAAAGCTCTGCTTGAAATTGATGACGCCTCAGATTATGATCTTGATAGAATTGAAAAGGAAGGACTCAAGTCTCTTATCATGCACGAGGTTGGACACACATTAGGTCTGAATCATAACATGAAGGCAAGTCAACTATTTACTCCTGAGGAATTATATGATGCTGTATTTATTGAAGGTAAAGCATTGACTGGTTCTGTTATGGATTATGCAGGAATAAATCTTACTCCTGACAGGTTAAAGCAGGGACAATTTTATGACATGGCTCTCGGTCCTTATGATATTTGGGCTGTACAGTTCGGATATACACCTTTCAAAGATGATAAGGAGATGGAGAATGTTTTGTCAAGATCTACCGAACCTGAATTAATTTTTGGAAACGATGCTGATGACATGAGATCGCCAGGAAAAGCTATTGACCCAAGGGTAATGACAGGTGACCTATCAAATGATCAGATAACCTATTCAATCGATAGATTCAACTTAGTCAGCGACATGATGAAAAAAATAAAAAATAAGTTTAGTAAAGAGGGGGAAACCTACGAAGATTTGAGAAGGGCATACTATACTCTAAATAGCCAAGCAGCTAGAGCAGGAGATGTTATATCTCGTTTTATTGGAGGTGTGTATGTTGACAGGTCTACCATTGGTCAGGAAGGTGGAACAAAACCATATACTCCAGTTTCTAAAACTGATCAAAAAAGAGCGATGAATGCTCTTAGCAATTATGTATTCTCACCAAATGCGTTCGATCATCCTAATGAAATCTATAATTATTTAGCTAAACAGAGGAGGGGCTTTGATTTTTTTTCTGGACCTGAGGATCCTAAAATCCATGATCAGGTCTTAAGTTATCAGACAAGAGTTCTTGCTCATATAATGCACCCTAATACTTTGCAAAGAATTATTGACTCGGAATTGTATGGAAATACTTACTCTTTATCAGAATTTATGACCGACTTAAATGATGCAGTATTTATGGAAGATTTAAAGACGGATGTAAATACTTTCAGACAAAATTTACAAGCTATCTATGTTACTAGGCTTCTTGAGATGGTTGGTGGTAAATCATCAGATAGATTTAAAATTCCAGCACGTTCTATGGCAATTTATAACCTCGAAAAAATACACAAGATGATGCAAAAGCCAAAGGGTAATACATCATCTGTTGCGCACAGAAATCATATAAAATTATTGATCCAAAGTGCTTTTAAATAAATTAAATAAATTATAAAAATTATGAGAAATATCTTATTAGTATCACTATTATTAGCATCATGTACAAACATTAATCAGGTAGCGGATTGTGAGAGTCCGTCAAACGGATTTATAGACGGTATTGATGGGGAAGTTAAAATGGGAAGTGCATCAGCCTTAGATGTATTTAATGAAATGGATAAGGCATGGGCTGAATTAGATTATGAAAAAATAAAAACATTTGTTGCCGATGACGCTGTGATGAATTTTGCAGACGGTGGTCAAGTAACTGGACCCGACGAATTTGTTGAATACATAAAAAATTGGGTTATTCAAGTTGAAGAAGAAGACGGTAATGAATATAAGTGGAGTACCGACTATGCATTTTCTCTTGCAGTTACAACTGGTGAGGGTGACTACGTTAATGCTCAGTTTACATCCACTCATACCAACCCTGATTCTGAGTTAGAGGCAGAGGTATATTATGAATACTACCATATAGTTGACGGAATGGTTCAGGGATGGAATCAGTTCAAAAGAGACGTCCCTAGATAAGTTTTAGGGGCCATAGCTCAGCTGGCTAGAGTGCTTGACTGGCAGTCAAGAGGTCGAGGGTTCGACTCCCTCTGGCTCCACTTTT